>ERZ1673746.212-NODE-212-length-80989-cov-12.760867_pt1 | contig 80989 bp, 73 predicted proteins | sample MGYA00580205_ERZ1673746 | MGnify/ENA primary metagenome ERZ1673746 (study PRJEB41218, sample SAMN15661771) | gut metagenome | host: Homo sapiens | place: Canada: London | collected 2015-08-20/2019-03-30 | study: EMG produced TPA metagenomics assembly of...
TTTCCGTTGTCGGCGAGGCGCTGCGTGTCGACCCGACGAAGATCCAGACCAAGGGAATCCGCTCGGTGCGCAGCCGCGTGACGAATGTCGCCGAGCATCTGCCCGAGCGGGTCACGCTGCCGGAGTTCCGCCGTATCCTGCTGGAAAACATTCTGCGTGAGAACCCGGGCGAGGAATATCCGCTGACGCCGGACGATCTTGCGGCGGTGGAGAAGCTGCGCGCGGAGCGCTATGCCACCTGGGAGTGGAACTACGGGAGGTCTCCCGCCTGCACGATGCTGCGCCGCCGCCGCGTGGACGGCTGCGGGCTGATCGAGGCGTACATCACGGTCGAGCACGGCCTCGTCTCGGCGGTCACCTTTAAGGGAGATTTCTTCAGCGCGGAGGAGCCGGAGGCGCTGGCGGCGCGCTTTGTCGGCCATACGCCGGACCGCGCCGGCTACACGGCGGCGCTGGACGGCGTGGAGGCAGCCCGCTACTTCGCGGGGCTGCAGGCAGACGAGCTGATCGATATTCTGTGCGAGGCGTGAGCTGCGGTGGATGCCGCTTGACAGAGGCGCGGAGGGCAGAGTAGTATGATAAAAGCGTTATCTCTGCTGTGTGCAGTCAAAGCTTGAATGAAAAGATGGGACAGAATTATGCAGTTGGATAAAATACAGAACACATCGCCTAAAATACCCGAGCTTATCATGCAGTCGCTCATCGGAGCAATTGAGGCAGGACACATTCATGTGGGGGAGGAGCTTCCCAGTGAGCGCGAGCTTGCCGAAAGTCTCGGCGTGGGCCGCGGCTCGCTGAGAGAGTGCCTTGCTATCCTGGAGTTTCTTGGGGCGATCGAGAGCCGCGGAAACCGGAAGGTCCTGCTGCGCAATGCGGACTTTATTCAAAAAGTCCGTACCTGGATTGAAAGCGCGAACCAAATGGACACGCGCAGGACATTCAATGAGTTCCGACAGGTCATAGAGGTCGGTATCGTCAAGCTTGCCTGCGAGCGTGCGACGGACGAGGACATTGCGGCGATGGCAACAGCGGTCGAGCATCTGAAAGAGAACCCAAGCAAATACGAATATGATGTGGAGTTCCATGACTCTCTCGCCGTAGCGAGTCACAATTCCATGCTGGCCGCGACGATCCATTTGGTCAACAATCTGATCGCCGACGTCCGTATCCGCTTCTGGGATCTGCCGGATTATCAGGAGCGCACGCAGCAGTCTCACTATGCGATCTATCAGGCCGTATGCGATCGTGACGTGGAGCGTGCCCAGCTTGAAATGTCCCGCCATCTTGCCATTGTGGACGAGTTTTCTGAGAAGTATCCCGGACGCAGCATGGGCGAGGAGGAGCCGCCGATCCCTTAACTTGATTTCTGAAACACACCCGCCGAAGGTGGGTGTGTTCTTGTATGCGATGCAAATTGTGAAAAGCAGACAAATATTTCTTTGCTATTTCAGCAAAGCAAAGAAAATGAAACGGCACGCTTGACTATTTATGTAATGTGTGCTATTTTGTATACAAAGATGAAGCGGTAATACCATCCAACCAATATACCATTTCTTGTGAGCTCCGCGCGCGGCGCGGAAATTTTTCAAGGCTTGATGGTATTACCAGCTTACCATCATGCCGGTAGAACAATTTATTGTGATTAGGAGAGTAAAGAAATGAGCGATTATATCGAAATGGCCCAGGGAAAGCTCGGACGCGTCATCGTTGTGCGTCTGCGCCCGGGCGCGGATGTGCTCCTCAGCCTTGAGGAGGCGTGCAGAGAGCACAATATCACGAACGGCGTGATCCTCAGCGCAATCGGCAGTCTTCAGTCTCCGCAGTTCTGCGACGTGGTCGAAATGCCAATCAAGGCGGGCTATGGCTACGGCGAGACGCTGCATCTGACCGGTCCGATCGAGCTGACCAGCGCGTCCGGCATCATCTGCCACGATGATGAGGGCACCATCAACCTCCATGTCCATATGGACCTGTGCGACCGCCACGGCAACGCGCACGGCGGCCATCTGGTCGAGGGCACGAAGGTGCTGCTGACGCTGGATGCCGTGATCGCGGAGGTCGAAGGCATTGATATGCGGCGCAAGTACAACAATGAGCTCGGCGTACCGCTGCTTGCACCGCAGCAGCTGTAAAAACGACACGAATATAATTTGAGAAAGGCGTGAAGATTTTGAACAAGAAGAAAAATCTGCCCGAAGAGAAGTATCCGAAGGAGATGCTGCTCAATCTTTACCGCACGATGGTGCGGATCCGCTCATTCGAGGAGCACGCGGCGGAATGCTTTACCAAGGGTATGCTCGCGGGCAACATCCATCTGAGCATCGGCCAGGAGGGCGCCGAGGCAGGCGCGTTCGCCGCCATCGGCCCGCAGGATTATTTTACATCCACTCATCGTGGTCACGGTCATGCGATCGCGCGCGGCGCGGACGCCAAGCTCGCGATGGCGGAGCTGTTCGGCAAGGAGACCGGCTATTGCAAAGGTAAGGGCGGCTCCATGCACATCGCGGACATGAAGAAGATGAACCATCTGGGCGCTAACGGCATTGTCGGCGCCGGTCAGCCCATTTCCTGCGGCAGCGCGTTGGCCTCCAAGATCATGGGAGATGGCGCGGTGACGGTCGGCTGCTTTGGCGACGGCGCGACCAATGAGGGCACGTTCCACGAGTCTCTGAATATGGCGGCGGCGTGGAAGCTGCCGGTCGTGTGGTTTATTGAAAACAACTGCTACGGTGTTTCCACCGAGATCCACCGTGTGACCAACACGCCCGACCTTGCGACCCGCGCGGCGGCCTACGGCGTGGAGTATGCCGTTGTTGACGGCACAGATCCCGTCGAGGTGTACGAGGCTATGTGCAAGGCGATGGAGCATGCGCGCAGCGGCAAGGGCCCCTATGTCCTCGAGGCAAAGGTGTTCCGTTATCAGGGCCACTACTGCGGCGATCCCGCGGTCTACCGTCCGGCGGAATACATGGAAGAGGCACTGAAGAACGATCCGATCGACAAGCTGGGCGCGCGTCTCAAGGCGATGGGCGTCAAGGAAGAGGAGCTGGCTCAGATCCATCAGGAAGCGAAGGCGGAGATGGATGAGGCGGTCAAGTTCTCCGACGAGTCGCCCTATCCCGATCCCGCGACCGTTTTGGACGATATGTATGTGAGCGATAATGAAAGGTGCGTGGCAAGATGAGCAAGAAGATCACGGTCAGCAAGGCGATCGGCGAAGCGCTGCATGAAGAAATGCTTCGCGACGAAAAGGTGTTCATTATGGGCGAAGATATGGCCGTCATGGGCAATGTCTTTGCCATTACCAAGGGCTTTCTGGAGGAGTTCGGCCCCAACCGCGTGATCGACACGCCGATCTCCGAAGAGGGCTTTGTCGGTATGGCGGTCGGCGCGGCGGTCCGTGGTATGCGCCCGGTCGTCGAGCTGATGTATGACGACTTCGCCACCGAGTGCGCGGATCCCCTGTTCAATCAGGCGGCAAAGATCCGTTATATGACCGGCGGACAGTGCAATGTTCCTATGGTACTGCGCGCGCCGATGGGGTCCGGCCGCCGCAACGCCGGCCAGCACTCCCAGTCGCTTGAGAATTTCTTCTGCCACTTCCCCGGCCTCAAGGTCGTAGCTCCCTGCTCCGCCGAGGATGCCAAGGGTCTGCTGAAGACGGCAATCCGCGACGACGATCCCGTCGTGTTCCTTGAGCACAAGCTGCTTTACGCCCATAAGGAAGAGATCCCCGAGGGCGAATATACCATTCCTCTCGGTGAGGCGAAGGTCAAGCGTGAAGGTAAGGACCTGACGATCATCTCCTGGTCCCGTGAGGTCAATTTCTCGCTTGAGGCGGCGGAAACGCTTGCGCAGGAGGGTATTGATGTCGAGGTGCTCGACCTGAGAACGCTCGTGCCGCTGGATTGGGAGGCCATCAAGGCGTCCGTTTCCAAGACGCACCGTGTCATCATCGTCTGCGAAGAGGTCAAGCGCGGCAGCTACGCCGGCGAGATCTCCGCGCAGATCGCGGAGGAGCTGCTCGACGAGCTGGATGCTCCGGTCGAGCGCGTGTGCGGTCTGAACATTGTTTCTCCGTTCAGTCCCGTGCTGGAGGATCAGAACTTCCCGCATCCGGCGGACATCGTTGCCGCGGTCAAGCGCGTGCTCAATCAGTAAGGGAGGGGATCGCATGGCTTACGAAATTCTTATGCCCCAGTTGGGACTGACGATGGAAGAAGGCACAGTATCCAGCTGGCTCAAGCATGAGGGGGATGCTGTCAAGGCTGGCGAGGCTATCCTTGAGATCACGACAGATAAACTCACCAACGAGGTCACGAGCGAGCACGACGGCGTGCTGCTCAAGATCGTCGCACAGGAGGGCGAGGATATCCCCGTCAAGGGCCTGCTCGGCTATATCGGTGAAGCCGGCGAGCAGGTCGGCGGCGCGGCCGCTCCGGCTGCGGTGCCCGTCGAAGCGGTGGCTCCCGCTGCTGCCTCCGCGGCTGTAATTGCTCCCGCCGCGGTATCTGCCAGCGGTGCGCGTATCCGTATTTCTCCGTTTGCGCGCAAGCTTGCGGCAAATATGGGCGTGGATTATTCCGCGCTTACTGGTTCCGGTCCCTCCGGCCGCATTGTTGCCAAGGATATTTACGCTGCGGCCGAAGCGCGGAAGTCCGCTCCGGCGGCGGCTCCCGCTGCTGCCCCAGCCGCGGCTCCTGCGGCTCCTGCGGCGAAAAAGGGCGGCCTCGAGCTTATGGAGGGCGATACGATCGCCAAGCTCAGCGGTATGCGCAAGGTCGTTGCCGAGCGTATGCTCCAGTCTCACACCGAGATCCCGCCTGTTACGCAGAATACCAAGGTCGATGTCACGGCGCTGATGAAGTTCCGCAAGTCTCTCATCGAAACCGCGGGCAAGAAGTTCTCCGTTAACGATCTTATTCTCAAGGCGACGGCAAAAGTGCTGCGCGCACATCCCGAGGTGCTGGTCAGCTATGATAACGGTCAGGTCATTCAGCGTGCTCATGTTAATCTCGGCATGGCCGTCGCGCTTGACGCCGGTCTGATCGTCCCCGTTATCCGCGACGCGGATAAGATGGGTCTCGACGAGCTTGCTGCTAAGGCGAAGGATCTTGCGACTCGCGCAAAGGAGAATAAGCTCACCACGGATGAGTACAAGGGCTCAACCTTCTCGGTCAGCAACCTCGGCATGTTCGGCATCGAGACCTTCACGCCGATCGTCAATCAGCCCGATGCCGGTATCCTCGGCGTGTGCGCGATCCAGGATGAGCTGGTCATGGATGACGAGGGCAATATCAGCAAGCATCAGGTCATGCGCCTGTCCTTTACGTATGATCACCGTTTGATCGACGGCGCGGTCGCGGCAAAGTTTATTATGGACCTGCGCGATCTGCTGCAAAGCCCGATGAACATTCTTCTCTAAGGGAGGCAAACGTATGGCTTTTGAGATTATTATGCCCCAACTGGGACTGACGATGGAAGAAGGCACAGTATCCAGTTGGCTCAAGCACGAGGGTGACGCGGTCAAAGCCGGCGAGGCGATCCTGGAGATCACCACAGATAAGCTCACCAACGAGGTCACTAGTGAACACGACGGTGTACTTCTCAAGATCGTCGCTCAGGAGGGCGAGGATGTTCCGGTCAAGGGCCTGCTCGGCTATATCGGTCAGGCGGGTGAACAGGTCGGCGGCGCTGCCGCGGCACCCGCGGTCCCCTTTGCGCCCGCGGCTCCTGCCGCGTCGGTCAAGCCGGTCGGCGAGAAAAAGGTCATTGTTATCGGCGGCGGCCCCGGCGGCTATGTTGCGGCGATCCGGCTTGCTCAGCTCGGCGCAAAGGTGACCGTCATTGAGCGTGAGCACCTTGGCGGTACCTGCCTGAACATCGGCTGCATCCCCACCAAGTGCCTGCTTCACAGCGCGGAGCTGGTCGAGGATATCAAGAATCAGGGCAAGGATATCGGTATTGAGGTTGACAATGTAAAGGTCAATTTCCGGCAGGTCATTGCGCACAAAAATGAGATATCCAAGAAGCTCACGAGCGGCATCGCGGGCCTGTTCAAGATGAATAAGGTCACGAAGATCGACGGCGAGGCGAGGTTCACGGCTCCCGGCAAGCTCTCTGTGAAGAAAACAGATGGTACAAGCGAAGAGATGACCGCCGACGCGATCATCGTTGCGACCGGCTCGGTCAACGCTCAGCCGCCGATCCCCGGCCTCAAGGAAAATCCCAACTGCATCGATTCGACCGGCGCGCTCAGCCTGGAAAAGCTGCCTAAGAGCATGGTCGTCATCGGCGGTGGTGTGATCGGTCTCGAACTGGCGTGCGCCTATGCCGCGTTCGGTACGAAGATCACTGTGGTCGAGGCCATGGACCATATGCTCCCCATGCTCGACGGTGACCTGACCAAGATCGGCGTCGCTCATATGAAGAAGATGGGCATGGAGTTTCATCTTGAGTGCCCTGTGCAGAGCGTAGAGACCTCTCCTGTCGGCGCAAAGGTCGTCTGCAAGGACAAGACCGGCAAGACGGTCGCCTTTGAGGCGGAGAAGGTGTTGGTCGCTATCGGCCGCCGCGCCAACACGGCGTCCCTTGATCTGGAGGCTGGTGAGCTCGATAATGACCGTGGCCGCATCCTCGTCAACGAGAAGATGGAGACCAGCGTTCCCGGCGTCTACGCCATCGGCGACTGCGTGTTCGGTCACGCCCAGCTTGCGCACACCGCGTCGGCGATGGGCGAGGTCGCGGCGGAGAACATCATGGGGATCCCGGCGGTCTACGATGAGCGCACGAATCCCACCTGCGTCTACATCGAGCCGGAGGCCGCTTCCGTCGGCCTGACGGAGGAGCAGTGCAAGGCGCAGGGCATCGACTATAAGGTCGGCAAGTTCCCCATGGCCGCCAACGGCAAGGCGCTGATCCTCAATGGCGGTGAGGGCATTGTGAAGATTATTGCCGGAAAGCAGTACGGTGAGATCCTCGGTATGCACATCATTGGTCCCCGAGCCACCGATCTCATTGCTGAGGGTGCGCTGGCCATCGCCGAAGAGATGACGCTGGACGAGATCATTTCGACCATTCACTCGCACCCCACGGTCACGGAAACCATGCGCGAGGCTGCCCTTCAGGCAGAGGGCCGCGCGATACATACATCGAACCGGTGAGAACATTTTCCCTTTCCTGACTTGCGCAGAGCCAGAGGGCTCAGCCGCAAAGACCGAGCCCTCTGGCAATCTCCTTTTTATGTGGCGGAAGCAGGCGCGGATAGGAGGATATTATGGAAAACCTGATTGTAGCGGTCAACTGTGTCATTCCTGTTTTTATCTGTCTGGCAGTTGGCTATATTGCAAAAATGCGGAGAGTGATCCCTGAGGGGACTTATCCGTACATCAATCGTTTCAGCTTTACGGTGCTGCTCTCCGTTCAGATGTTTCATAATGTTTATTCGGCTGAGTTTAACCGCGCTTTTTCCCCAAGGCTGATCGCTTATTTGCTTGGCGCCACACTATTTATCTATATTACGGCCGGCTTGATTTTCCGACATGCGGTCAAAGATCCTCGCACGAGGGGGGCTTACTGGCAGGATGCCTACCGGACGAATGTGGCAATTGTCGGTATTGCCCTGATGGAGGTGCTGTCAGACGCGAACGGTGTGGCCCTTATGACGATTGCTGTTTCGATTCTGGTGCCGCTTTATAATGTCCTTGCGGTTATTGCATTAGAGCTTTGCAGCGGAAGAAAGGTGTCCATCGGGACGGCGCTGAGGAATGTGCTGAAGAACCCCCTGATTATCGGGGCGGTCAGCGGAATCCTTGTTCGTTTCATAGGCTTGCGGCTGCCGTCTGCTGTGGAAAGCGCAGTCGCATCGCTGGGAAAGGCTGGAATGACGATGGCCTTGCTGACACTTGGCGCTTCGTTTGATTTCTCTGAGGTGGGGAAGAATCTTCGGCGGCTGTTGTTTGGGAACATAATGAGGCTGATCATTGTACCGCTGATTACGGTCGGATGCGCTGTCTTTTTCGGCTTCCGCGGCGATGAACTGGCAGTTATTCTTCTGTGTGGTGCGACCCCGGTCGCCACGACAGCGTTTTCGATGGCGCAGGTATACAATAGTGATTATGAATTGACCGGACAGTTGGTTGTGACGACCTCGCTGATGTCCTGCCCAACTTTATTTGTGTGGATATTTGCGCTTAAACAGCTACACCTGATTTGACGGTATAATGTCAAATATAGCAAAAAAAGAGAGATGATTTCGCCTCTTTGCTGAAAAGAGAAGAAAATGCAAAAAAGAGTTGAATCAGATAGGGAAAGTATGCTATCTTTTTAAAAGAATACTATAATGTATACAAAATTAGATTCTGAGGAGGGGCTATGTTTACCAGAGAAGAGCTTCTTAAGCATTACGAAACTATGGTCAAGATCCGTAAATTCGATCTTGAGGCAAAGCGTGCCCGCGAGGCCGGTGAAATATTGGGCAATGTGCATGTTTATGTTGGCGAGGAAGCGGTTGCGACCGGCGTTTGTGCATGCCTTGAACGCAAGGATTACATTGAAAGTACGCATCGCGGCCATGGACACACCATTGCAAAGGGTGCTGAGCTTAATCCGATGATGGCGGAGCTTTACGGCAAGGCCACCGGTTCCTGCAAGGGAAAGGGCGGCTCGCAGCATATCGCGGATTTCAGTGTTGGTATGCTGGGCGCGAACGGTATCGTTGGCGGCGGCTTCGGCCTCGCGGTCGGCGCAGCGCTGGCGGCTCGTTATCAAAAGACCGGCGCGATCTCTGTCGTGTTCTTCGGTGACGGCGCATCCAACCGAGGCACGTTCCATGAGGCGGCCAACATGGCGGCGGCATGGCATCTGCCGGTGATCTTTGTCTGCGAAAACAATGGGATCGCCTGCTCCACACCGCATAAGACCGGCGGACAGCAGGCAGTAATGGATCTGTCCAAGCGCGCGCTTGGCTACGGTATGGACAGCTATGTAGTCAATGGAAATGACTTCTTTGAAGTCTACGACGGAATGCAGCGCCTTGCCAAGCGTGCTCGCAATGGCGAGGGTAATTGCTGTGGCTTCCTTGAATGCCAGACACATCGTCCTTTCGGCCACATCGTAGGGGATGGACAGCGCTACCGTGATCCGGCATTGGCAAAGGCTCGCTGGGAAGCGGACGACTGCATTAAGAACTTTGAACGCCGTTGCCTGAAGTCTGGCTGGCTGGAGCAGGCTGATTTTGACGCTGTGCAGACAAAGGTCGACGCTATGATCGAAGAGGCGAAGCAATTTGCCATTGACAGCCCGTATCCCGATGCTTCGGAGCTGTTTACGGATATGTACGACTAAGGGGGACGGAACATGAGCATTAAGACATATAAGCAGGCAACTTGGGAAGCGATGAAAGAGGAGATGCTCCGCGACCCGTCCGTTTACGCGATGGCGGAGGACATCATCGGGAACGGTGGCTCCATGGGCCATTATATTGGTCTCGGCGAGGCCGTCGGCGATCAGAGCCGTGTGCTTGACGCACCGATCTCCGAGACTGCTATTGTGGCAAGCGCCGTCGGCGCGGCCTTGGCGGGAATGCGTCCTGTCATTGATATGCGCTTCTCTAACTGCCTTCCCGTATGCATGGATGAGCTGACCAATCAGGCAGCGAAGTCTCGCTATATGTTTGGCGGACAGGGTAAGGTGCATATGGTCGTGCGTTGTCCCGACGGTATCCTGAAGATGCAGGGCGCACATCATACCGACTGTCTGGAGGCGTGGTTTGCGCATATGCCCGGCCTACAGGTAGTCATTCCCTCCAGCCCTGCCGAGGGCAAGGGCCTGCTCAAGACTGCCATTCGCAACGACAATCCGGTCATGTTCTTTGAGCATAAGACGCTCTTCAAAATGGAGGGCGAGGTGCCGGACGAAGAGTACACCATTCCCATCGGTAAGGCACGTATCGCCCGTGAGGGGAAGGACGTCAGCATAGTGGTCTACGGCGTTATGGTCAGTCGTGCGCTGACGGCGGCAGAGGAGCTTGCCAAGGAGGGCATTGACGCAGAGGTCATCGATCTGCGGACTGTGTCCCCGTGGGATAAGGAGACGGTCCTTGCGTCGGTCAAAAAGACCGGCCGCGTCGTTGTCGCGCATGAGGCAGTTAAGCAGTGCGGTTTCGGTGCAGAGCTCTCTGCCACAATTGCGGAGGAGGCGTTCTCTAACCTAAAAGCACCTATTGTTCGTATCGGTGCGCCGTTTGTTCCCATCCCGATGACCCCGCATCTGGAGGATATGTGCCGCACGCTGCCCAAGGATATTGTGGCGGCTGTAAAACAGGCTGTAGGAAAATAAAGAGACTGAAATGATCGGCATTTTCAGCAGACGGGCTGGGAGTGTGGTCGGACAGAGAGGAGAACAAGATGGAAGAGAAAACAAGAGTGAAGGTCGTTCCTGCTGAGGCTGGGCGGGTTGCTATGGCTCGCTTGCAGCGTGATACTGATTTGGTTACGGGTATTATCAAGGTTTGCCGTGAAGCCGGCTTTGAAATGGCCGCTTCACAACTGATCATTGGCAGCCTGCGTCGTGCGGAAATTTCTTGGACCCGTCCGAGCGATAAGACGAAGAGAGGCTCTGAGCGGACGCCTGCCATGCCGATTGCCGGCCCATTGGAACTGATCTCAGCACAGGCAGAGGTCTGCCTGACGGATCCGGAGCGCCCGGTATTTCATGTACATGGCGTTGTAACCGATGCGGACGGTAAGGCCTGGGGTGGGCACTTCTTCAAGGGCGGAAACCCAGTTCATGCCACAGTCGACATTGTCATGAATGAGATCAAGGGCGGTTATATGAAATGGACACAGGATGATGAAATTGACCTTGAGCTGCCCGTTCCATACAGCAAATAATAAAGAAAGCGGCCTCCAAACCGAACAGGGGGGCGGAGACCGTTTCTTGCACCGCTTACGGACGGAGTTGAGAGACGGAGCTATTCATAGCACGACTTTTATTTTCATGTAGCATGGTCATTCGCTCACGCAGGATGCGGACATGGTGTCTGGCCTCAGCCTCTGCTGTGTCACCGTCACCTGCAATCACGGCACGGCAGATTGCGCAATGTTCTTCGTGTGCGGTCCGGACACGCATATCATCCTGTTTGAAGCTGTCATAAGTGAAGAGGGATATCTGATTTTCATAGTTTATGGCAAGTCGAGCGAGCAAAGGCCTTTTTGATGCTTCGAAAATTGCATAATGGATCACAGTAGCAATCTCATGATGAGCGTATATATCACCGCTTTCAATCGACATACGTGAGCGTTCCATAATTTGATTAAGCTTTTCGATGTCTTCTGCGGTCCGGTTTTGCGCAGCGAGCCGACTGCACATACCATCTAATGCTTCGCGAATATAAAGAATGTCAAGCACTTTATCGAGCTCCGGCAGAGCGACATAGATACGCTTGTTGTCCCGTTTTTCCAGAAAACCCTCTGTTTCAAGACGTTTGATAGCGCTCCGTACAGGAGAACGGCTCATGTTCAGCTGGGATGAAATATACTCTTCTACGACTTGATAACCAGGAGGAAAGATGCCGGTGAGAATTGCATTGCGTAGCTCTCGGTACGCAATGGCTTCATAAGATGTTTTTTTCGGCTGCTTGTCTTGCGAGGCTTCAGAAAGATTCATAATAAGACTCCCTGTGTGGTAGATGTAAAAAAAATACAATAAAAAAACAAATTTGTCAACATGATCTGTATACAAAACAATGAAATGAAATACGACTATAAAATTGACACATTGCACTTAAAACGAAGAGAAACATTGAGCAATGTGGAGAAAAGCTTCCGGAATAAAGAAATACTGTTGAAAAAACTGTAAAATCGTGTAAAATAAAATGTATACAAAATAGTATTTTGCTTTGGACTCAAAAAATGAGATTTATAAATGAATGAAGGGGTGTATAAGCTATGAAACGAGTTGCCGTGGTTTCCGGCGGCGCAGATGGAATCGGCAAGGAGGTTGTTCTGGAATTCCTGGATGCGGGTTTTGCTGTTGCTGCCTTTGACATTAACGATGAAAAGCTGGCGAAGGTCAGCGAGGAATTGAAGGATAGGGATTTTATTGGCATTCATTGCAACGCGATTGAAGAGGAGTCCGTTCAGAAAGCATTCTCTCAGGTAATGGAGCACTATGGCAGGGTCGATGCGCTGGCCAATATTGCAGGCGGATCGCTGGCAATTTCCCAGCCGGTCGATGAGATCAGTCTGGATGGCTGGGAAAAGGTGATTGCCCTGAATATGCGATCGGTATTTCTCTGCACACGTGAAGCGGTCAAAATCATGCGTAAACAGCAGTATGGAAGAATCGTAAGCCTGTCCTCCATGGCGGGCAGAAGCCGTAGTGTGTTTGGCGGCGCCCCCTATGCTGCAGCAAAAGCAGGTGTGATCGGCTTTACACGTCAGTGCTCCAAGGATATGGGGCCTATCGGTGTGACGATCAACGCGGTCGCTCCCGGCACCGTGATGAGCGGTGACCGAATCAGCGGTTTCTGGGCAAATAAGAGCGAAGAGGACAAAGCGTTCTTCTTCAAATCCAATCCTTCCGGCCGCCTTGGCGTACCGAAAGACATTGCCCGTACGATCGTTTTCCTGTGCCACGAGGATGCCTCTTACATCAATGGCGCGGTAATTGATGTCAACGGCGGTATGTGGGTCGGCTGATATGGCGGGAAGTTTGGATATTGTCATCCAAAATGGCAGGGTCATTGATCCGGCGGCTGGAATTAATGAAATCTGTTCCGTAGGGATTGAGGGAGCTAAGATCGTTGATATTTCCGCAGGACATCTGGATGGAAAGTATACAATCAACGCAGATGGCTGCATTGTGACGCCGGGGCTGATTGACTTCCATACGCATCTTTTTGAAGGAGGAAGCCTGTATGGTATTCACCCCGATTGCTTGCTTTCTCAAGGGGTTACAGCAGCAGTAGATGCGGGAACTAGTGGTTCCGCAGGTTTTGAGGCGTTTTATCGCTCCATTATACAAAACAGTATTCTGACGGTCAAGGCGTTTATCAGCTTGGGGGCAACGGGACTGTGTGACCCAAAGCACCACCAAAGCTATGAAAAGTCTGGCGTAAATCTTGAACGGCTGCGGACGCTCAAGGAAAGATATTCCGATACAGTCTTGGGAATAAAGGTCGCTATGAGCCGGCATGACGTGGGAGAACTGGGCCTGGAACCGCTTCTGACGGCTGTGGAAACAGCGGAGTGTCTGGGACACGATATGCGCGTTTGTGTGCATAGCACGGACCCGCCATGCAGTAGCGAAGAGCTACTATCAGTACTCCGCAAGGGTGATATTCTTTGCCACTGCTACTATGGTACAGGGCCCTGTATCCTTGACGAGAAAGGCTATGTGCGTGAGGCTTATCGTGATGCGCGCCGCCGTGGAGTTGTTTTTGATATGGCAAACGGGATAAATCATTTTTGCCATGAAAGTGCGCTTGGCGCGATCCGTCAAGGATTCCTGCCGGATGTTATTTCTAGTGATATGGTGAGCTTTGCGTATGGTATTTCTCGGAGAAACAGGAGTTTGCCTTATGTGATGTCCAAGCTTATGGCTATGGGAATGGAACTGACCGACATTATTCGCGCAGTAACTCAGACGCCAGCAGAGCTGATGGGAATGAGCAAAGAAATTGGTACGTTAATGACCGGTGCATGGGCAGATGTGGCGATTTTGCGTGTGGAAAATTGCCCTGTTGTATTTGAAGATGCGAAGATGCAGACATACCGTGGTGAGACATTGCTTTGTCCTCAAATGACGATCAAGAATGGACAGGTCGTGTTTTTCCAAAATAAATTTAACTTAAATTGAAAAGGAGAACCTACCGATGAAAAAGCTGTTATCCCTTGTTTTGGCAGTTGCTATGCTCCTAAGCCTGTGTGCATGCGGGAGCAAGGAGGCGACCTCTAACCCCGGGGCGACCGATGACGAAAGCGGCATTGCTCCCTTAAACATTACATTTAATGTTGCGGTCAGCGGTGAAATGTACGATGCAATGACCAATAAGTTTGCTGAGCGTTGTAAGGAACTGTCCGATGGTGCGATTACGGTTCAGACTGTTGCAGCTGGCACACTGGGCTCTGCCCGAGAGGTTGTTGAGGCCTGCCAGTTAAATTCGGTTAATATGATCTGGGCGGCGGATTCGGAGCTGGATCAGGTTGTTGGTAATCTTTCTTGGGCGTGGCTCCCGTATACGGTCACAAACTATGAACAGGCTGACGAGTATTACAATGAGGGCTGGATCGACGAAGCGATTGCGGAAATATGTGCCGAGGCTGGTATCACCTGCGTTGCAGGCTCTGAAAATGGCACCCGTCTAATGTGCACAAAGGGCGTCATTGTTGATTCGATTGATAAGATGAAGGGCTTGAAGGTGCGTGTGCCGGAGCAGGCACCGCTGGTTCGCTTCTATAGTCTTTGCGGTTCTCTGCCCTCTACCATTACTGCAAGCGAGTCTTTCTCCGCGATGCAGCAGGGTACGGTTGATGGTTCGGACAATACGCTTGTGAATTTGAACAACCTGGGCTTCTTCGACATTGTTGATTGCATTACTGCTCTGAACTATCAATATTCCTCTGCGAAGATTTGTGCCAACAAGGCATGGTATGATGCTTTGAGCGACGCGCAGCGCGAAGTGATTGAGCAGGCGGCTGCCGAAGCCGGCTTGCTGCTGAGAGATTGGATCCGCGATAATGAGGTGAGGCACAGCTCTTTGAAAAGGCAGAGAGCATGAACATTACGGTAGTGAATCCTGACGAAGCGTTTCAGGCTGAGCTGAAGAAGGCGGCTTCTGTGATGTGGGAAGAGGCTTACGGCGATTATCCCGAAGAGTATCACCACTATATTGACAAGATGATCGAGACCTTCGGCAACTAATAATTGGGAAAGCAGGTGCGGGAGGAATGGAATACCCATTGTTCCCGTACCTGTTTAAGTTTAAAGATGGAAGGAGAGAAGGCATCTCATGAATGGTTATAGAAAGTTTACAGGTGCTCTTTTTAAAGTCAATGATGTCATCAGCAAAGTTGAGCTTTTGCTGATGTCGATTTCCATGGTCATCCTGACAGCGGTCATGTCGTGGCAGGTGCTGACACGCTACTTTATCGGTATTCCGGCGACATGGGCAGAAGAGCTTTGCCGTTATCTGTTCATCTGGACAAGCTTTGTGGGTAGCGCCTATGCCGTTTGGATGAGCGAACATATTGAAATTGACCTCATTGACAATGTTATTAAAGCAAAGTTTAAGGATGCAGAGAAAGTGCTGGCCGGGTTGAAAAAAATCGTTCTTCTGGTCATTATTGTGTTTTCCTTGTATTTTCTCAATCTGTACTATGGTTATGTAGAGCAGATTGCAAGGCTCAAACAGTATTCTGGTGCAATGGAGATCAACATGGTTTATCCCATGGCCTCCGGCGTAGCAGGGTTGGCTTTAATCGTGTTTCATGCGCTCAGTTTGTTGCTCATGCCGATTGAAAGCAAAACTGGTAAGAACTTAGGCGAGGAGGCGAAAGAGTAATGGGAGCGTTGTTTGTTTTTCTGGGAGTCTTTTTTCTGCTGGCAATTCTGGTGAAAATACCAGTTGGCTTCAGCTTGGGTATTGGAGCGACTGCGACTTTCCTGTATGCACATCTTCCGGTTATCAATATGGCACAAGGTGCGTTTTCTGCACTTGACAGTACCTCTTATCTGGCGATTCCGTTCTTTATGATTGGTGGTATGCTGATGGAGTACAGTGGTATTTCCAAGAGCTTGCTGGATTTGGTCGAATCAATTATCGGTCGCCTCAAAGGGGCATTGGGCATTGTAACAATTGTTACGTCTGCGCTTTTTGGTGTGCTGACAGGGTCTGCAATGGCGACCATTTCTGCAATCGGGCGTATTGTGACCCCTGTTATGAAAGAAAGAGGCTACCGTCCAGCATACATTGCGGGACTTCTGGCATCGACTTGCTTCCTCGGTATTCTGATTCCGCCATCCGTGCCGGGAATTATGTATGCTCTGGCAGCTTCGACATCCGTTACGGATGTTTGGATGAGCACGATTGGTCCTGGACTTCTGTTTGTGCTCGGTTATTGTATTGTGAACTATTTGCGCCACGGCCGTTTTGAAGTTATTAATACTGAGAAGGTGACCTTTAAGCAGGCGGTCGGCAATTTTGGAAAACGCCTTTTCCAAGCAATTCCGGCTCTTCTGATGCCGATTATCATTTTCGGTGGTATTTATGGCGGCATCTGCACAGCAACTGAGGCTGGCGCAATCAGTTGTGTCTATGGTGTCATTTATTTTTTGATTAAAAAGATTGCGTTTCGGAATTCAATTGATAAGGATGCAAACCTGGGGAAAATTTTTGCACTTAGTGCGGTTGTGACCTGCACGATTACTTTTGTCATGATTTTTGCAAATGTCGCTACTCGCGCCATTACGCTTTCCGGCGTGACTAATATGGTTTCTGCGTGGGTTGTAGAGAATATCAGTAACCGCTATATATTCCTCCTTATTGTAAATGTGATCTACCTTATTATGGGTACATTTTTGGACATTAACTGTAGCCTTCTGCTCATGACACCGCTGCTGCTTCCTGCGGCTAAGGCACTTGGAATAGACGAGATTCACTTTGGAGCGATTACGCTTGTAAATCTGAGCGTTGGTTTTATGACGCCGCCTTTTGCAAATGGCATTTTTATGTCTGCAAAAATTGTTGGCGTAAACTTTGTCGAGGTTATTAAGGAAATTTGGCCGTTCTTGATTGTTGGTTTGGCCGTGATTGCTATTACGACTTATGTTCCCGCTGTTTCTCTGGCTTTTGTCCCCGGTCATCCGGTCTGATTTAGAAGCAAAAGGAGAATAAATAATGCTACGAAATCTTGCTGACGAATTATTGCAGGGTGCAATTGATATGCATTGCCATGCATACCCAGAATTCAGCATGGAATTTCCGTGCAGATATACACCAGATGAGCATATTCAGATGATGATTGACTGTGGCATGGGTGGCGTTGTATTAAAGTCTCATGTCTGGCCGACAATGGGGCTGGTCAGTACGCTAAAAAGACAGTTCCCAGATTTTACAATAGTTGGTAGCATTACACTCAATGACGGCGTTGGAGGCATGGCTCCATGGGTTGTTGAATCCGCAGCTAAACAGAATGCACGCGTGGTCTGGTTTCCTACATGGAGTGCACATAACGACATAGAGCGAGGCGGTATCAGTAAGTTGATCGGGAGCTATGTTCCCTCATTCCAAGACTGTATCGATCAGGGCGGACGGCGCATGACAAATGATGATGGTGGTGTCCGCAAGGAAGTTATGAGCGTGCTTGAGGTTTGCCGCGACTATGATATGGTTACCTGCACGGGACACATTTCTCCCGTCGAGAGCATTGCGGTCGCTAGAGCCGCGGCAGACATTGGCCTGAAGAAGCTGATACTTAGCCATCCGGATTCCGGGTCGGTTAAAGCCACCATAGAGCAAATGAGCGAGTTCTCCCGTTATGGAGGATATATTGAGTTGTGTGCGTTAGGGCTCACCCCAATCCATCATCGCATTACACCATCTCAGCTGAAGAATATTGTGCAGATGGTCGGCGCGGAAAAATGCGTTATGTCCACAGATTATTTTTTCGCGTGGGACTCTGCATCTCCAGAGTTGATGCGCTCCCTTATTAGTGCGCTTCTTTATGTAGGCGTCACAGCGGAAGCGATTCGAACGATCAACAGAGAAACACCGCAAATGTTGCTGAATATTAAGTAAAGAGAAAGGATGAATCGATGATGAAAACGACCACTAAGCTACGGGAGCTGATCAAGAGCAAGGAATTGATCGTTGCCCCTGGTGCATTTTCACCCTTGTGTGCGAAAATGATTCAAAAGGTCGGCTTTAATTGTGTATATATGAGCGGTTACGGTGTAGCCGCGTATCGTCTGGGGTTCCCGGATGTAGGACTTATGACAATGAATGAGTCTCTTGATACAGCCAGAGCGATTGCTCAAGCCTGCGACCTTCCTGTAATTGCTGATGTGGACAATGGTTATGGGAATGTAATAAACGTTAAGAGAACGGTTGAAGAGTACGAACTGGCAGGTGTGGCAGGTATTCAACTGGAGGATCAGAGCTGGCCGAAGCGCTGCGGACATATGGAGGGTAAAGTTCTGATTTCTGCCGAGGAAATGGTGCAGAAAATTCGCATAGCAGTTGCCTCGCGCAAGGATCCAGATTTTGTTATTGTTGCAAGAACAGATGCGAACACGGTACTCGGCTTTGATGAAGCCATACGCAGAAGTAACCTCTACGCAGAAGCGGGCGCAGACATTATTTTCTTTGAATCGCCGACCTCTGATGAGCAGGTAGAGAAGATACCGGATCTTGTGCATGCACCAGTTATGCTGAATATGTCCGAAGGAGCTAAAACGCCGCTGCGTAATAATGCAGAGATCCGGAGCCTTGGCTATAAGCTGGTTATTTGGCCCTCATCGGCAACATGGGCGGCGGCGCGCGCGATTCAGGAGATTTACCAGATACTGAAAGACAAGGGTACAACTGGTGAGGATTTGGAAAAGTTGATTTTGTTCCATGAGTTTAATGACCTTATTGGTCTGCCAGAGGTTATGCGACTTTCAGACGAGTATAAGACGGGGACCACATATTAAGCATATGAACGGCAGAATGTGTTTACAAGGATGCATATTCTGCGCCTGAAAGATGCAATTTAAGCTATGACAGACTACAAATGGCTCTTCTCCGCAAGACCCGGCAAAGACAATACCAGGAACAGGAAGTTTCCCTTTCAAAAAGCGATTCCCTTCATCCTGGCCTTTAGAGGCGGAACGCTTAACCACGAAATTATGGATTTCTTTGGCTTGGATCCCTCTGCGGGAACTTCTTCTGCTTTTATCCAACGACGATCTACAATCCTTCCAGAGGCGCTTGAATCCCTATTCCATGACTTCTCCAGAAGTGTCGACGAAAACAAGCTGTACAGAGGCCTCCGTCTTCTTGCCGTTGATGGCTCCGATTTACAGATTGCAGCCAATCCCAAAGACCCGGATTCCTACTATCCGGGGTAAACGGGCAGAGAGCATACAACCTGCTGCATATCAACGCTATGTATGATTTGCACCAGCACATTTATGTGGATGCTCTTGTTCAGAAAAGCAGAAAGACTGACGAATCCGCTGCATTAACTGCCATGGTAGATCGCTCTGCTATTGAAAGTGCTTTGCTCCTTGCGGACAGAGGCTATGAATCCTATAACAATCTTGCTCACATTCAGGAGAAGGGCTGGAATTTCTTGATCAGAATTAAGGATGGCACAGCCGGTATTGCATCCGGCCTTGCTTTGCCAGCCACAGATGAGTTCGATGTTCCTTTCCATTTGAAACTGACAAATAAGCAGTCAAATGAAGTAAAAGAACTGCTTAAAGACAAAAATCACTATAGGCATATCACAAATACCATCCGATTTGATTATCTGCCACGCACATCAAGAAAGTACGACCCTGCTGTATTCTTTGAACTGCATTTCAGAATCGTTCGCTTTCCTATCTCAGATACCGCGTGTGAAACCATTATTACGAATCTGGATGCATCCGCTTTCCCTTTACATGATATTAAGAGGCTTTATGCGATGCGCTGGGGTATTGAGACCTCTTTTCGCAACTTGAAACACACTCTGGGACTTCTTCATTTACACGCAAAAAAGGTGGAGTTCGTTCTCCAGGAGATTTTTGCCAAGCTCACCATGTACAACTTCTGCGAATTGATTACACAGTCCGTAGTCATCCGGCAGGCACAGAAAACGCATACCTATAAGGTTAATTTCTCTGATGCAGTACATATTTGCAGACAATTCTTCCTTGGAGATGTCCCTCCACCCATTCTTGAAGCCATGCTTATGAGATATATTTCGCCCATTCGCCCCGGTCGAAAAGATACTCGTAAGCTAACGCAGAAATCTTCTGCCAGCTTCACCTATAGAGTAGCATAATTCTTGTGATTTGAACATTCTTTTTAAAGCGGATTTTCCGATCCGCTTTGTTGTCATGCCCTGATGTCGCAAAAGACAGCACACAGCAAAGCGAAAGCAAGCTGTGTGCTGTCTTTGTGAGGTTCCTTACTTGCTAACTAAGTGACATTGGCTATAGATAGGCGGCTGTGCTTTTTTAACAGTAGTATTCAGTAAGCGATATTTTTCTTCGCGCGAAGTAGATAATCAAATAAGCGGAGATTTTCGTGGATCATTTCGTCGATTTAAGTAATTTTTGCAATATTTTTGCTGTGATTTTTAAGATGGTGCAGGTACACGCAGGTCGCTGGCGGCTTCCATCTTGAACTTGTTCATGGCCGCGCGGGCCTCGGGAACGTTGAGCTTGTTGGTATTCTTGCTGGACATAATGATTTTCTCCTTTTGTTTGAATGTTTGGTTGGGTTTGTTGCTTTTGGGTATCGCAAACATAGCTTTGCCGGATTTTTTGTCGGTATGCAAAGCGAAAGGAGGTAAGTTTTGTTAAAAAACGAGAAAAGGGTATTTCCCGGCGGCGCGAGTTATGCTATCATAAAAAACAACGGACCGACGTCGGAGGGGAAACGAGAGGAGAAGCGGATATGGAAAAGATCAAAAAGAATCTTGGCTTTGGCTTTATGCGCCTGCCGATGCAGGGCGAAGAGGTCGACCTCGCGCAGACGCAGCAGATGGTGGACGCCTTTCTGGCAGCCGGCTTCAACTATTTTGACACCGCCCACGGCTATCTGGACGGGAGGAGCGAAACGGCGCTGAAGGCCTGCCTGACGAGCCGCTATCCGCGTGAGGACTATGTTCTGACCAACAAGCTGACGGCGAACTTCTTCAAAACGGAGGCGGACATCCGGCCCTTTTTTGAAAGCCAGCTCGCCGCCTGCGGCGTGGACGATTTCGACTTCTATCTGATGCACGCGCAGAGCATGAAAAATTTTGAGCATTTCAAGGTCTGCCGCGCCTATGAAACGGCGTTTGCGCTCAAGGCCGAGGGCAAGGTGCGCCATGTCGGCATCTCGTTCCACGACAGCGCGGAGATGCTCGACCGCATCCTGACCGAATACCCGCAACTCGAGGCAGTGCAGCTGCAGTTCAACTATGTGGACTACGACGATCCCGCCGTGCAGAGCCGCAGGTGCTACGAGGTCTGCCGGAAGCACGGCAAGCCGGTCATCGTGATGGAGCCGGTCAAGGGCGGCAATCTCGCCGATCTGCCGGAGGACGCCGCAGCGGTGCTGGACGCCCTGCACGGCGGCAGCAGCGCGAGCTACGCCATCCGCTTCGCGGCGGGCTTCCCGGGCATTAGGATGGTGCTCTCCGGCATGAGCGACCTGCGGCAGGTGGAGGACAATATTGCTTTCATGCGCGACTTCAAACCGCTCGACGAGACGGAGCTTGCCGCGGTCAAAAGGGTACAGGAGATCTTCCGCAGCAAGAGCCTCATCCCCTGCACGGCCTGCCGATACTGCACGGCCGGCTGCCCGCAGCACATCTCGATCCCCGACCTCTTCGCGGTGATGAACGCCAAGCAGATCCACCGCGACTGGAACGCAGACTACTATTATAGCGAGACCTACACCAAGAGCGGCGGCAGGGCCTCCGACTGTATCCGCTGCGGCAAATGCGAAAAGGTCTGCCCGCAGCACCTACATATCCGCGACCTGCTGGCGGACGTCGCCGCGGAATTTGAAAAAAAGGGCTGAGCGCATCGCGCTCAGCCCAGCTTTTCGTATTTCAGAGCTTCCACAAGCTCGGCAAGGAACATCCCGTTGGCGGGCTTTCCGCCGTCTGCGCACAGGTGACCGAAATACCGATCCCAGGCATCGCGGCTGCCGTGCTCCCAGGTGATCTCAATGGCATGACGAATGGCGCGCTCCACGCAGAAGGCGGTCGTGCCGTTCCGACGCGCGACACAGGGATAGATGACCTTGGTGACGGCGTGCAGCAGAGAGGGATCGTCCAGCGCAAGCAGCGCGGCGTCGTGAATATAGCCGTAGCCCTTGAGACCGGGCGACATCCCAAGCTCATGCAGGATGGAGGTCACAAGCAGGGAAGGCGGGTGCAGAGCGCTGCGCGCGCTCTGCGCCGCTGCGCCGCGCATTCGGTCAAACAGCGCCTCGAAGGCAAAGGGCTTGGGCAGAAAATAATCGACCCGCAGCTCCGTCGCCTCCGCCAGCATGTGATCGGACACGAAGGCGGAGATGAGAAATATCTCGCTCGCGCAGCCCTCGCGCCGCAGCTGGCGCAGGACACGGATGCCGTCCATGCCCGGCAGCGCCGGGTCCAGAACAAGCAGCTCCGGCTCGTGCGCGTGTATCCTTTCCAAAACCTCATGCCCATTGCAGGCAAGCTCGACCGTGAATAAGCCTGTCTCTTCCATTGCGTCCCGCAGCATCGTGCGGAACTCCTCGTTGGCGTCTGCCAACAAAACCGATCTTCGCCGCTCCATGCAGTTTTGATTGCCTCCCTCGATGTGTTTTTGAACACGATTTTCTCTGTTGTCTAAAATAGCACAAAATCTTTCGGATTTCAACAAAAATGTGGACGACCTGACGAAAAAAGTGCTCGACAAATTTCGCGCCCCCGAGGAAAAGCGCGGCAAAGAAAACGGCGTCCCTGCCGCAGACAGGGACGCTGCTTCGGTCATTGATCATCGGCAGGTGAAGGCTCCGCGCCGGCGCGCAGCGCCTCCGCCTCGGCCTTGGCCTCGGCGAGCAGCTTGCGCTCGCCCTTGGTTTTGCATACGCTCTCGTCGAATTGCGCCCAAAGGTCGGGACGGCGCAGCATCGTGCGGATATAGCTCTGCTTGCGCCGCCACTTCTCCACGTTGCCGTGGTGGCCGGAGAGCAGCACGTCCGGCACGCGGCGCCCGTGCCATTCGTCGGGGCGGGAATACTGGGGATACTCCAAAAGGCCGTTCCAGTGCGATTCCTCCGTGAAGCACTCCTCGTCCGGCAATACGCCCGGCACCATGCGGCACACGGCGTCCGCGAGCGCCATCGCGGGGATCTCACCGCCGGTGACGACGAAATCGCCCATGCTGATCTCCTCGTCCGCGCACTCGTCGATGAAGCGCTGGTCGATGCCCTCGTAGTGTCCGCAGACGAGGATGAGGTGGTCATAGGTCTCCTTCAGCTCGCGCGCGACGCTCTGCGTGAAGGTGCGCCCGCAGGGGGAGAGATAGATGGTATGGCCTCTTGAGCCGGCCTCCTCGCAGACGTGCGCCCAGCAGCGGTAGAGGGGATCGGCCTGCATCACCGCGCCGCGTCCGCCGCCGTAGGGATAATCGTCCACCTGCATCTGCTTATTCGTGGTGAAGCTGCGGATCTGGTGGGTCCTGATGGTGATATAGCCCCGCTCCTGCGCGCGGCCGAGGACGCTCGCGTGCATCATCGCGTCCACCGCGTCGGGAAAGAGGGTGAGAATGTCAATCCGCATTGGTTTCCAACCCCTCGATCATCTTGACATATATTTCGCGCTTTTCCGCGTCGATGTCCACAATGAAAATATCCTGCACGGCGGGGATCAGGTAGCACTTCTCCGGCCCGCGGACCTTGTAGAGCTTGTGCGCGGGGTAGGTGAGGACCTCCTCGACGGTGCCGACATAGCGGTGGATGAAGTCCTCATAGACCTGCATCCCGATGAGCTCGGCATCGAGAAATTCGCCCTTTTTGAGCTGTACCTCGCTGCGCTTGATGGAGAGGATCTTGGTTTTCAGCGTTTCTGCGGCGGTCATATCGTCCCAGCCGGGGAAGTGCATGAGCACCATGTCGCCCTGTATGCGGCGGTCGGTGGGGCGGAACTGCGTGCCGTCCATATAGAGGGCCTTGAAGCCGGCGAGCTGCGCGGGCGTCACGTCCCACGGCTGCACCTTCACGTCGCCCTTCACGCCGTGCGTGTTGACGATCTGACCGACCTCGATGAATTCGGGCGCCTCGGACCTGGCGGGCTTACCCTTGGAAAAGATACCCATGGCGGGGACCTCCTTGCGTTTGACATATTTTTTTCAGTATAACCGAAAAACGGCGCAAGGGCAAGTGCGGATTTTATCCCGCGCTTGACGCGGCGGCGGCATTTGTGCTATAACGGTAGCAAAGAAACCGCGAGAGGAAAGGAAGTCTTGCTATGCTCATTTCCACCAAGGGCCGCTACGCGCTGCGCGTCATGCTGGAGCTGGCGCAGGGCGAGCCGGGAGAGTGTATGCCGCTGCCGGTGATCGCGCAGCGGCAGGGCATTTCCGAAAAATATTTAGAGAGCATCATCGCCGTACTCGCGCGCGCGGGACTGGTCGAGGGACAGCGCGGCAAGGGCGGCGGCTACCGCCTCAGCCGGGAGCTGAAGGATTATTCGGTCGGCGAGATCGTCCGGCTGACGGAGGGCTCGCTTGCGCCCGTTTCCTGTCTGGAGGGGGAGAACACCTGCCCGCGCGCGGACAAGTGTCTCTCGTTGCCCGTCTGGGAGAAGCTCGACACGCTCATCAACGACTATCTCGACAGCGTTTCGCTCGCCGACCTGCTGGCCGAGGGCGGCGGGAACGGCTGCGGCATCTGAGCCGCGGCGAAGCCTGCCGGAGAGCAATACGGTAAATAAAAGGAGCGCCGCTCATTCGAGCGGCGCTCCTGCTCTGTTTGGCTGTGCGCTCAGCGGACGCTGCCGTCGGCCTTGAAGGTCGGCAGCGGCGCGAGGAACTTGATGTCGTCGCGGTTCTTGGCGTCGCCCTCGGCGAGGACGGCCATGCGTCCGGCGACCGTGCCGCCCGCCTTGGCGACCAGCGTCTCCATCGCGTGCAGGCTGCCGCCGGTGGAGATGACGTCGTCTACGATCAGAATTTTCTTACCCTTGATGAGGTCGGCGTCGTCGCGGCCGAGGAAGAGCTGCTGTACGCCGAGCGTAGTGATGGAGCGATCCTCCACGGAGATGGGGTCGGGCATATAGACCTTGGGGCCCTTACGCGCGATGAAATACTTCTCCGCGCCGCTCTGACGCGCCATCTCGTGAATGAGGGGAATGGACTTGGCCTCGGCGGTGAGCAGATAGTCGTAGTCCAGCTCCTCCGCCAGCTTGAGGAGGTCGCGGGCGCAGGCGACGGTCAGCTCGGCGTCGCCGAACATGATGAAAGCGCCGATGTAGAAGTCCTCCGTCACCTTGCAGATGGGGAGATCGCGGACGAGGCCCGCAACGTGCATGGGATAGGTCATCATAGTGGTTCTTCCTTCCTGTTTCTTCCTGTAATAGCCGCCTCAGCGGCCGGTATTTTGAGGCGTCCCGCTCAGTCGATCTCGGGACCCTTGTATTTTTCCTTCTTCTCGCTCGGCTCGCGGACCTCGCTGTCCACGTCGATCACGCCGCCGCCGGCCGGCTGCTCCGGCACGACAAGGGCCATGATGACATAGAGCAGGATGCTCGTGCCGTAAAAGAACGCCAGCAGCGCCCAGATTACGCGCACGATGGTGGGGTCGATGCCGAAATAATCCGCCACGCCGGCGCAGACGCCGCAGAGCTTTTTATCCGTTTTGGAACGGTAGAGCCGCTTTTTCACGAAAAAAGTCTCCTTTCTTCTTTCTTGCAGGGTAAAGTATAGCACGTCTTACTTCGGCTGTAAATCACTTTTTTCGACCCATCAGGCTGAACCAGCCGAAGGTCATCGGCCAGAGCGTGCCCGCCATGAGCACCACGGCGAAATAACGGATGCCGTCGCCGACGCTGTTCGCGCCAAAGGCCGCCGTCAGCGGCGCCTTGAGGGCCACGCGCACGGCCAGCGTCAGCGCAAGGCCGAGCACGACCTTGAGGATCTGCGCCCACCACACGGCCTGCGTTTCAAAGCGTGTGTAGTGCCGGTCGGCGAACACCGAAACGATCGCGCCGAGCACAAGGCCGAGCATCGACCACGCCGTTTTGACCGCGTGGTCAAAATTGACCGCGTCGCCGCTCGCGCCCGCGCGGACGCGAAGCGCATAAAGCAGGAACAGCGCCGCCGGTACGAGCAGGATGAGCCAGATGTGCTCAAGCACCTCGCCGCGGTGGCCGATCTCCTCGAGCAGAGGATAGAGCGCCAGCACCAGCAGCCAGCCGATCAGGAACGACACTCCGACGTCGAGCGGCGTGTGAACGCCGAGATACAGCCGCGAAAAGGGAATGAGCAGCGCCAGCGCCATGCACACCACGCGCACCCAAAGCTTTTTCGTGATGCAGAACATCCCGCCGTAGGCGGCGACGGCGTTCTGCGTGTGGCCCGAGGGGAAGGAGAAGCCCGTCGCGCCCGCGCGGGCGGACTCGACGATCTCGAACGAGGGGTCGAGCACCCAGGGCCGCGGGATGCAGAACGTGATCTTCAGCATCTGGTTGACCGCCGTGCCGGTGAAGCACAGGAGCATGAGAAAATAGCCCTTGTTTTTGTCCACGCACCAGAAGACCACCAGCATAAAGAGCATGAACAGCGTCTCGCCGCCGAGCTCCGTCACGCCCTGCATGAGCGTGTCGAGCAGCGGAGTGCGCAGCTCGGCGATGGCGCGCAGGCAGTTCAGATTCCATTCCATAAAGGGAGTCATTCTTTTCTTTCCACCTTCTTCTGAAAAAATGAGGTAAAGCATGGTGCATTATAAGCCATTTCGCGCGGGAATGCAAACATTTCGGACAAAGCTGTGAAGAAAAAGTGCGAAAGCACTTGAAACTTTGCGCGTCGTGTGCTATAAATAACTGTCAGAGAAACGCAGAGAACGGGAAAATAGCGAGCTTGCTTCGCGCAGAGAGGACCGGTCAGCGGCTGGAAGCCGGTCTGTGGAGTGTCGCTTGGTTCGCCCGGGAGCGGCCGCGAGGAAAGGCGCGGACGGCTGACCGCCGTTAAAGGGTCGCGAGTGCGCGCAGACCATCTGCGCGAATTTGGGTGGTACCACGGAAGAGCTCTTTCGTCCCATGCGGACGAGGGGGCGCTCTTTTTTTGCCTCCCGCCATCGTTCGGAACTTTCGACAGAGAAGGAGAAATGATATGAAACAGGAATTGGAAGCCATCCGCGCCAAAGCCCTTGAGGCCATCGGCGGCGCGGAGAAGGCGGAGGATCTTGAGACGCTGCGCGTGCAGTACCTCGGCAAGAAGGGCGAGCTGACCGCTGTCCTCAAGCAGATGGGCTCTCTCAGCGCGGAGGAGCGCCCGGTCATCGGCCAGCTTGCCAACGAGGTGCGCGCCAAGCTCGAGGAGAGCGTGGAGACGCGCACGAAGGAGCTGGCCGCAAAAGCGCTGGAGATGAAGCTCAAGGCCGAGGCGGTGGACGTCACCATCCCCGGCAAGGCCGTGAAGATCGGCAAAAAGCACCCGATGTATCAGGTGCTCGATGAGATCAAGGATATCTTCGTCGGCATGGGCTTTGAAATTCTCGAGGACCGCGAGGTCGAGACCGCCGACTACAACTTCACCAAGCTCAACTGCCTCGAGGGACACCCCGCCCGCGAGTGGACGGACACGTTCTACTTCACCGAGGACAGCTCCATCCTGCTGCGCACGCAGACCTCTCCCATGCAGATCCACGCGATGGAGACGCGCTCTCTGCCCATCCGTATTCTTGCTCCGGGCCGCGTGTACCGCAAGGACGAGGTGGACGCCACCCATTCCCCCATGTTCCACCAGATCGAGGGCATGGTCATCGACAAGGGTGTGACGATGGCGGACCTCAAGGGTACGCTCAACGCCGTCATGGAGGAGCTGTACGGCAAGGGCACGGTCACGCGCTTCCGCCCGCACCACTTCCCGTTCACCGAGCCGAGCTGCGAGATGGACATCCAGTGCCACAAGTGCCACGGCGCGGGCTGCCCGACCTGCAAGGGCGAGGGCTGGATCGAGGTCCTCGGCGCGGGCATGGTTCACCCCAAGGTGCTCGAGGGCTGCGGCATCGACTCCAACGTGTATTCCGGCTGGGCGTTCGGCATGGGCCTGGAGCGTCTGGCGCTCGGCCACTTCAAGATCGGCGACCTGCGTCTGATCTTCGAAAACGACGTCCGGTTCCTGGAGCAGTTCTGAGAAAGGAGAGCGAAGAAAATGAATTTAAGCAGAAATTGGCTCAACGAATTTGTTGACCTCCACGACATCACCGACAAGCAGTTCAACGACGAAATGACGCTCTCCGGCTCCAAGGTCGAGACCATCGAGCGTCTGGACGAGAGCCTCAAAAACGTGGTCGCGGGCAAGATCCTCTCCATGGAAAAGCACCCCGACAGCGACCACATGTGGGTCTGCCAGCTCGACGTCGGCAGGGAGGAGCCGGTGCAGATCGTCACCGGCGCGTGGAACATCCACGTCGGCGATCTGGTGCCCGCGGCGCTGCACAAGTCCGTGCTGCCCGGCGGCGTGAAGATCGAAAAGGGCAAGCTGCGCGGCGTGCCGTCCAACGGTATGCTCTGCTCGCTCAAGGAGCTGGGCCTGACCGCCGAGCACGACTTCCCCTACGCGGTCATCACGCCCGCGGCGCTTCTGAACGACTATCATCCCATCGACAAGGACAAGCCCTCCATCCCCGCCGACATCAAGCCCGGTGACAAGGTGTTCGGACCGGTCGCAGCGGCGAAGGTGCTCGAGTGCGCGCTGCAGGGCGACGGCACGTTCCATACCTGTCTCGACCTCGGCGGCACGACCGCCTGTCCCGACACCGTCTGCTCCAACCTGCACGAGGGCGATCTGGTGGCCTACAACACCAAGTCCGACTCCATCTGCACACTTGCCGACCTGCACGCCGAGCAGCGCGAGTTCCCGCACTGCATCGCCGACGGCATCTTCGTCCTGCGTGAGGACGATGTGAAGCCCGGCGACGATGTCGCCAAGGTCATCGGCTATGACGATAGCGTGGTCGAGTTCGAGATCACGCCCAACCGTCCCGACTGCCTTTCCGTCATCGGCCTCGCCCGCGAGGCGAGCGCGACCTTCAAGCGCCCCCTCAAGCTGCACACACCCGAGGTCAAGGGCTGCGGCGGCAGCATCGCGGAGCTGGTCGACATCGAGATCGAGGACGGCGAGCTTTGCCCGCGCTACACCGCGCGCATGGTGAAGAACGTGAAGATCGCGCCCTCCCCGAAGTGGATGCGCGAGCGCCTGCGCAACTCCGGCGTGCGCCCGATCAACAACATCGTGGACATTACGAACTACGTCATGCTCGAGTACGGCCAGCCGATGCACGCCTTCGACTTCTCCTGCGTGGACGGCGGCAGGATCGTCGTCCGCGCCGCGCGTGAGGGCGAGGTCATTCAGACCCTCGACGGCAACGACCGCAAGCTCACGCCGAATATGCTCTGCATCTGCGACGAGCACAAGCCCGTGTGCGTCGCGGGCGTGATGGGCGGCGCGAACAGCGAGATCGTCGGCGACACGGCAATGGTCCTCTTTGAAAGCGCCAACTTCAACGGCGTATCCGTCCGCCGCACGGCGGCGGCCCTCGGGATGCGTACCGACGCCTCCGCACGTTACGAAAAGGGTCTTGACCCGATGAACACCATGAAGGCCGTGCAGCGTGCCTGCGAGCTGGTCGAGCTGCTCGGCTGCGGCGAGGTCGTAGACGGCGTGATGGACGTCATCGCCAAGGACAAGGCTCCCACGGTCGTGAAGCTCGAGCCGGAGAAGATCAATGCCCTGCTCGGCACCGACCTGCCCGAGAGCCTGATGCGCGAGATCCTTCTCTCCCTCGGCTTTGAGCTCAGCGGCGACGACATTCTTGTGCCGAGCTGGCGCGGCGATGTGGAGCACTACAGCGACATTGCCGAGGAGGTCGCCCGTTTCTACGGCTACAATAACATTCCCTGCACGCTCATGCGCGGCGAGACGACGCGCGGCGGCTTCAGTGAGCAGCAGCTCTTTGACCGCGCGCTCGGCGAGACCTGCCGCACGCTCGGCTACGACGAGATCATCACCTACTCCTTCATCAGCCCGTCGTACTACGATAAGATCCGTATGCCGAAGGACGCCCCGCTGCGTAAGAGCCTGAAGATCCTCAACCCGCTGGGCGAGGACACCTCCATCATGCGCACGACCATTCTCCCCTCCATGCTGGAGATCATCACCCGCAACTACAACTACCGCAACAAGGCCGTGCGCCTCTACGAGCTGGGCAAGATCTACCTGCCCCGCGAGGACGGTCTGGCCGACGAGCCGAAGATCCTCTCCCTCGGCGCTTACGGCGACGGAATGGACTTCTTCACGCTCAAGGGCGGCATCGAGGCCATTCTCCGCGCCTGCCGCATCAAGGAAGTCCGCTTTGAGGCCTGCACGGACAACGCCTCCTATCACCCCGGCCGCTGCGCGAAGGTCTATGCCGGCGATGTCGAGCTGGGTGTGTTCGGTCAGATCCACCCGCTCGTCGCGGCCACCTACGGCGTGGACGCGGAGATCTATGCCGCTGAGCTGCGCTTTGATGCGCTCTACTCCGTGCGGGGCGGTATCCCCGTCTACCAGCCGCTGCCGAAGTTCCCTGCTGTTACACGCGATATCGCCGTGGTGTGCGCCGAGAGTGTCACCGTCGGCGCGCTGGAGGACTGCATCCGCCGCGGCGCGAAGGGCCTTTTGAAGAAGGTCGAGCTGTTCGACATTTACCGCGGCATCGGCGTTGCGCCGGGCAGCAAGTCCGTCGCGTTCAGCCTGACGCTGCGCGCGGACGACCGCAGCCTCACCGGCGAGGAGGCCGACGAGGATGTGAAGAGCATCCTTGCGCTGCTCGAAGCCGAGCTGGGCGCGAAGCTGCGCTGACAAAAGAGCATTTTTATCAGGGACCGCATGGCACGAGAATTGCCGTGCGGTCTCTTCCCATTGCCCAAATTTCTTTCGTTTTTCGGCAAAAAGGCATGGACAAGCGCGGGAAATCGTAGTATACTCCATGCAACAGATATCACGGATGTTTAAGCCTAACATTAGAAATAATTATGATAAAGCGAGAACAGGAGGATCATGGCGATGGCATACAAGGAAAGCTACGCGGGCAGGATCAACCGCAAGCTCAACAAAAAGCTCCATGTGGTAGAGGTCGCGGCGGGACGGCAGAAGGCCGACCTCGTTTTGAAGAACGCGACCTATGTAAATGTGTTCTGCAACCAGCTCAGCCGCGGCGACATCGCGGTAGCCGAGGGGCTGATCGCCGGCATGGGCGGCCACTACGAGGGTGAGGTCGAGGTCGACATGAGCGGCAAGCTCGTGCTGCCCGGCTTCGTCGACGCGCATATCCACCTCGAAAGCTCGCTCGTGAGCCCCAAGGAATTTGCCAAGGCCGTCCTGCCCCATGGCACGACGACCGTCATCACCGACCCGCACGAGATCGCCAACGTCATGGGCACCGACGGTATCGAGTATATGCTTCAGGCCACCGAGGACCTGCCGCTCGACGTGCGTTTCATGCTGCCGAGCTGCGTGCCCGCCACCCCGCTCGACGAGAGCGGTGCGAACCTTGATTACCGCGCCATCGACAGCTTCTACGAGCACAACCGCGTCGAGGGCCTTGCCGAGATGATGAATTACGTCGGCGTCGCCAATGCCGACGAGCAGGTGCTCGAGAAGATCGTCGCGGCGCAGGCGCATCACAAGAAGATCGACGGCCACGCCCCCGGCCTTTCCGGCAACGACCTCAACGCCTACGTTGCCGCTGGCGTCTACTCCGACCACGAGTGCTCCGACATGGGCGACGCGCTCGCCAAGCTCGAGCGCGGCCAGTACATCATGATCCGCGAGGGCACCGCCGCGCGCAACCTTGACGCGCTGCTGCCGCTGCTCACCCCACAGTATTACACCTACTGTATGTTCTGCACGGACGACAAGCACCCCAACGATCTGCTGGAAAAGGGGCACATCGACTACATCATCAAGAAGGCCATCGCCGCGGGCGTGGACCCCATCATCGCCGTCAAGTGCGCGAGCCACCACGCTGCCCGTTACTTCCTGCTCAACAACCGCGGCGCCATCGCGCCCGGCTTCCTCGCCGACTTCGTTATCATCGACAACTTCCGCGACTTCAATATTCTCGAGGTCTACAAGAAGGGCAAGCTCATGTTCGACGGCAAAGAGGTCGCGCCCTTTGAGGCTCCCGAGATCGACCCGCATCTCATCAAGCGCTCCCACGAGACCTTCCACGTCGCGCACCTCACCGCCGACGATTTCACCGAGACCCGCCCGCGCGCCGTGCTCGGCATGGTCCCGGGCGAGATCGTGACGACCGACGCCGGCTACGCCGACAGGATCGACCTGGAAAACGACATCCTCAAGATCGCGGTCATCGAGCGCCATAAGAACACGCACCACATCGGCATCGGCTACATCAAGGGCTACGGCCTCAAGTCCGGCGCGGTGGCGACCTCCATCTCGCACGACAGCCACAACATCATCGTTGTCGGCACGAACGAGGAGGACATCGCGGCGGCAGCCAACCGCGTGGTCGAGCTCGGCGGCGGCATCGTCGTGCTCGACCACGGCGAGGTGCTCGGCGAGGTGCGGCTCCAGATCGCGGGCATCATGAGCGAGGAGCCGCTCGTGGACGTCAACCGCGAGCTGGAAAACGCCAAGGAAAAGGCGTTCGCCCTCGGCGTGAGCCGCGGCGTCGATCCGTTCATGACGCTCTCGTTCATGGCGCTGCCGGTCATCCCGACGCTGCGCCTGACCACCCGCGGCGTGTTCGACACCGTGACGCAGAAGTACGTCTGAAAAAGGACGCGGCGCGCGGAAGCGCAGCCGTCCGGCGGAAACGAATCAAAAAACGGGAGACACATGGTTTGCACCGTGTGCCTCCCGTTCGTTATGCAAACGCAGGACAAAAAATGCGCCGTTTCCTCGTCTCCGCAGCCTTCAAAAAGCGGACTGCAATTTTCTGCTTGCTCCCTGCGCGGGGCTGTGGTAGAATAGCATTGCTATGCGGGCATGATGAAATTGGCAGACATGCGAGATTTAGGTTCTCGTGCTTTACGGCGTTGGGGTTCGAGTCCCCATGCCCGCACCAAAAATAAGACCATCTGCCTTTGGCAGATGGCCTTATTTTTGGGTTCCGCTCCCTGTGGCCGCTCAACCCAAAGGGGATCGAACATGCTCGGGACAAGTGAATTGCCCCTGCGCCAAGATTTTGCTGCGCAAAATACTTGTGACGGCGCACCCGCGCCGCCTCGCCGTGTGGGAGTCCGGTTCGGTCGGCGTCCATACTGCTGCATCATGGCCCGACGGAACGAGACTCACGCTCGCTTTACCGCACTACAGCAACATATTACGGTTTTGTTACAGATGCCCAAAACCCCTTTACTTTGCAAAAAATTGGGGTATACTGGCAAGTGGAAGGAGGGGAGACCGAATGGAAGACTATACCCGCAAATTCAACGCCGCGAAGGAAAAGGACGAGGAGATCCACCACATCCTGACGAGCGTGTACACCGCGCTGGAGGAGAAGGGCTATAACCCCATCAACCAGCTCGTGGGCTACATCCTTTCGGAGGACCCCACCTACATCACCAACCACCGGCAGGCGCGCACGCTGATCCGCAAGCTGGATCGCGACGAGCTGCTGCAGGTTCTCCTGCGCAGCTACCTGAGCCAGTAAAAATTTTTCCGCTGTTTTGAAATACCCCGAGGGTCGAAAAAAGGCTCCCGGGGCATTTTGCACGGTTTGGTTGACAAGCGGCGCAGGCGATGGTAGAATGAGCAGGAATCGGAATTAAAGTGAGGAGTGTTTCAATATGGCTGAAAATCTCGTTTACCGCGGTCATCCGCTGCGCCGCGTGGACAATCTGGTCTACTACGGCTCGATGGCGGATAAGTATATCATCATGATGCAGGTGCTCGACACCGAGGACGTGAAGGACCTCAAGCTCGCCAAGCGCGTGTCCATCCAGCTCCAGCTCACCGACCCCAACCTCCGCTCGCGCGACCGCGTGGTCCGCTCCACGGAGAAGGGCAGCATGGCCGAGGCCATGGAGTTCGCCACCATCTGGCTCGAGCGCGCCCTGAGCGGCAAGATGTGAGCCTGCTTTGATCGAAACAAAACGCAGCAGTCCGGCTTTAGAAGCCGGACTGCTGCGTTTTTCTTTGCGAAATCTAAGCAAATTATTGGTAATTTATGGAATATATAACGATTTTATAGAGATTAAACGGTCAAAAGTTACATTTTTGAATGTTTTTTATCGTTGGAAATGCGGAAAATGAAGGGCTCGACGCGATTCGACATTTCCCGCGCCCCGCTGCGCATTAGACTGTGTGCAGAAAGGGCGCGGGGCAGAGTGGTGTGTGGCTGCTCCGTGCCGGACCGGAACAAGAAAAAGGAGAAATCGTTATGCTGATGATCGAGTTAAATATGTACCACGCAGTTGCTTTAGGTGCTTTCCTGTTCTGGATGGGCGGGATCATCACCGACAAGGTGAGACTGCTCAACCGATATTGTATCCCCGCTCCGCTGGTCGGCGGACTGTGCTTTTCCATTCTCAACTGCATTCTCTACTCCGCCGGCATCGCGTCCATCACCTTTGACGGCACATTGCAGACCGTTTTCATGATCCTGTTCTTCACCACGGTCGGCTTTACGGTCAGCATCCCGGCGCTGCTCAAGGGCGGCAAGGCCGTGATGCTGTGCCTGATCGTCTCCATCGTGATGATCCCGCTGCAAAACTTCCTCGGCGGCGGGGTGATGGAGGTGTTCGGCTGCGATCCGCTGCTGGGCATCGGCTGCGGCTCCATCGCCCTCATCGGCGGTCCCGGTACAGCGGCGGCCTTTGGGCCGGACCTTGAGGCCGCGGGTGCGGTGGGCGGCAGTGTCGTTTCCATCGCGGCGGCGACGTTCGGTCTGGTGGCCGGCTCGCTGATGGGCGGCCCGACAGCCAAGCGCCTGATCGAAAAGCACGACCTGTACCCCGAGGCGGTCGCGGTCGGCGGCGAAACGCAGAGCGCGGGCCTTGCCACCGATGTGGCGAGCGAGGACGAGCGTTTCATCACCGACAGCCCCCGCTTTGTCAAGGGCTTTATGCTGCTCTTGCTGGCCGTCGGCATCGGCAATCAGGTCAGCGCGTGGCTCACGGCGCTGACGGGCCTGACCTTCCCCGCGTACATAGGTGCGATGCTCGTCGCCGTGGTCGTCCGCAACGCGATGGACGGCGTACATACTGAATATCCCGCCGAGGAAATCGACACAATGGGCAATATGTTTCTATCCATCTTCCTCGCTATGGCGCTCGCGGGGTTGAAGCTCTGGGAGCTCATTGACCTCGCCCTGCCGATGATCGTCTGTCTTGTGCTCCAGTGCATCGCCATGTTCCTCTTCTCCTACTTCGTGGTTTTCAACGTCATGGGGCGCGGCTACGATGCGGCGGTCATGACCGCGGGCTTCATCGGCTTTGCCATGGGGGCGACCTCGAACGCGATGGCCAATATGCAGGTCGTGACCAAGAAGTACGGCCCCTCGCCGGTGGCCTATTTCGCCATCCCGATGGTCGGCGGTATGTTCATCGACTTTTTCAACGCCGTGCTCATTTCCGCCAACATCAGCTGGTGGGCATAGTGAGGCGAGACGATGGAATTTCTGCTTGACGGCTTTCGAGCCGTAACGTGGCAGCAAGGCGTGATGTACCTTGTGGGCTTCGCGCTCATCTACCTCGCCATCCAAAAGGACTATGAGCCGGCGCTGCTGCTGCCGATGGGCTTCGGCGCCATCCTCGTCAACCTGCCGAGCTCCGGCGTCCTCAACCAGATGGTCGAGGGCATCGGCGAGAGCCAGGGCATCATCCAGTGGCTCTTCGAGACCACCATCGAGGCCAGCGAAGCGCTGCCGCTGCTGCTGTTCATCGGCATCGGCGCGATGATCGACTTCGGCCCGCTGCTCTCAAATCCCAAGATGCTGCTCTTCGGCGCGGCGGCGCAGTTCGGCATCTTCTTCACCATGGTCGCTGCCGTCCTGCTCGGCTTCGACCTCGCGGACGCCGCTTCCATCGGCATCATCGGCGCGGCGGACGGCCCGACCTCCATCCTCGTCTCGCAGGTGCTGCACTCGAGCTACGTCGGCCCCATCGCCGTCGCGGCGTACTCTTACATGGCGCTTGTGCCGATCATCCAGCCCTTCGCCATCAAGCTCGTGACGACGAAAAAAGAGCGCCGCATCCGGATGCCCTACAACCCCAAGAACGTTTCGCGCACGCTGCGCATCTGCTTCCCGATCCTCGTGACCATCATCGCGGGCTTCATCGCGCCGATGTCCGTCTCGCTCGTTGGCTTCCTGATGTTCGGTAACCTCCTGCGCGAGTGCGGCTGCCTTGACCGTCTCTCCGAGACCGCGCAGAACACGCTGGCGAACCTCATCACGCTGCTGCTCGGCATCACGATCTCGTTCTCCATGCGCGCCGACCAGTTTGTGAGCCGGAACACGCTCATCATCATGGGCCTTGGTCTTGTGGCGTTCGTGTTCGACTCCATCGCGGGCGTGATGTTCGCGAAGCTCCTCAACCTGTTCAGCAAGAAGAAGGTCAACCCGATGGTCGGCGCGGCAGGCATTTCGGCGTTCCCGATGTCCGCGCGCGTCATCCAGAAGATGGGGCTTGAGGCCGATCCGCAGAACCATCTGCTGATGCACGCGGTGGGCGCGAACGTCGCCGGGCAGATCGCAAGCGTCCTCGCGGGCGGCATGATCCTGAACCTCGTGCCGCAGCTCTTGAAGTAAGGAGGAAGGGAATATGACAGCTCTCGAAGCCGCTCTCACGATCCTGTGGCAGGGGATGCTCGGCATCTTCGCCGTCATGGCGCTCATCACGCTGATCGTCATGCTCTTCACCAAGTTCAGCAAGTAAAGGCATAACCGCAGCAAGCCCTCCCAATCGGGAGGGCTTGACTTTTTCACAGCTTTCCCAAAGGATTTCCTTGACAAAAAATTTCAGCGTTATATAATAACAAGATGTTATGTATAATATATAGTTATTATATGGAGATAGTGCTTATGCCGGCAGTCAGAAAAGCTTCAAGGGAACAAATCATCGACGCTGCGGTGGCGGTATTGCGTGACGACGGCTTTTCCGCCATCAATGCCCGCAGCGTGGCCAAAAAACTGGGCTGCTCCACGCAACCGATCTACTTCTCGTTCAAGAACATGGACGAGCTGAAAGCCGCGTTGACGGAACGTGCAATCGAACTGCACACGCAGCGTGTGCGGGATTCTCTGCGCGCCCATGAGGGCAGCGACAGCCGCTACAGCAGTTACGGCATGGGTTTCGTCAAATTCGCCGCCGAGGAAAAGCAGCTGTTCCGCTGGCTCTATCTGGAGGGGAAGCAGCTTGGCCCATATCAGAACGACGTCCTGCTGCCGGAGATTATCGCGGTCATCGTCGAGGAATTCGGCTACAGCGAGGAGGTCGCGCGGCGCTTTCATCAGGACATGACCTACTTTACCTACGGTCTGGCAATTCTTGCCAATACGGATCACCTGCACTTGACGGAAACAGAGTTGCGTGAGGCGTTCCGTCGGGAGTTCCGAGCCCTGACCGCCATTTACGGAAAGCCTGCGAAGCTTCCCGAATTTGCCGTGAAAGCCGGTGTTGTTTTGTGAATCTGAAAGTGTCCTTTTCATGGATCGGGCTTGTGATCTTTGCGCTGCCCATGCTGATCAACATTGCCTATGTCATGTTTCCACCAGCCGGAAAAGCGGAACAGACCGCGGCGGTCACGCATTGGGTTGAGATCGTCGAACAAATCAGCCGCATCGCCTATCTGTTTGCGGTTACGCTGCTTGTAAGCCGGGAAAATCTCAGCTTCCGGAGCGTTTGCTTTTCCCTTGCGGCAGTTTTCCTGGTACTGTATTACGCCGTGTGGCTCCGCTATTTTATGGGCGGACGGGAGATCGCACTGCTGAGCTGTTCGTTCCTCTTTGTCCCGATGCCGCTGGCGGTGTTTCCCGTGCTGTATTATCTATGCGCCGCCATCTGGCTGCATAATCTTCCGGCTGCGATCATCATGGTGATTTTCGGCGCGGCACATCTCACCGTGTCGATTCAATCCTTCCGCTGACGTTTGTTGTGCGCTACGCTCCCAAAAATGTTCAAACAGGTCTTGCCAAGTAACCAATCGGTAACTATACTATAAGTTACCGATTGGTTACTATGATGAGGAGGAAAATCATGGCTGAGGGTACGAAAGAACGAATCTTGGAAACGGCGCTGGAGCTGTTTGCGCAGAACGGCTACCTTGGAACATCTATGAATGATATTGCAGCGCGGCTGGGGATCACCAAGGCCGCCCTGTATAAGCACTATGCCGGAAAGCAGGAGATACTGAAGCGTATCGTGGAGCGCATGGATCAGATGGATAAGGAGCGCGCCGAGGCGTATGAAATGCTGGAGACGGCGCCGGATGGCTTTGCGGAAGCCTATCTGCACACGCCCGCCGAAAAGATCCGCGCCTACAGCCGGGCGCAGTTCGACCATTGGACAAGAGAGCCGTTTTCCACGAACTTCCGCAAAATGCTGACGCTGGAGCAATACCGCGATCCCAAGCTGACGCAGCTCCATCACGACTATCTGGCCGGCGGGCCCTTGGAGTACATGGCGGCGATCTTCCGCAGGCTGACGGACTCCGACGAGGCCGCCATGCAGCTGGCGCTGGAGTTTTACGGTCCCATGTATTTGCTCTACAGCATTTACGACGGCGCGGAGAACAAAGAGACCGTAGCCCCTTTGCTGGACGCCCATGTTGAGCGCTTCATCGACCGGGTCGGCTTCGGCCGTTAAAGCCGTTTTTCGCTCCTGTCCGAAAGGCCGGTGGGCGAGAGGCATCCGCACAAGGGTATCCTGAGCAAAAGGGCAGATCAGCCAGGCGCAGAGACGCGGTGCTGACCACGACACCGATGGTCCGCACCGCGCTTTGATTTGGAAAGGACGATTTTATGAACGCGATCATTTACACCACCAACACCGGCAGCACGGCGCGGTATGCCGAGCTGCTGCCCTGCGCGACCGGACTTCCGGCCTATTCCCTCGCCGAGGCGAAGAGCGCCGTCTCCACCGGCGCGGAGGTCATCTATCTGGGCTGGATCATGGCGGGCTCCATCAAGGGCTATGCCGCCGCGGCCAGACGCTATCGGGTGCGCGCCGTGCTGGACTGGTACAGCGCGCGGAAATAGGAAAGGCAGGAGCTTACCATGATGTGTCCGAAATGCGGAAAAGAAATGAGAAAAGGCTATTTGTTCGGCAGCAAGGACGGTGCCTTCAGCTTTGCCGACGAGGTGCCGGACTCCTTTGAAAATGCCAAAAACGCCGACGGCTTTGTAAAGCTCACAGAGCTGAAGGTCGGCGGGCGGACCAGCATGGAGGCGTGCTGCTGCGAGGCGTGCCGGCTGGTCGTTATTTCATATTGAGAAAGGAAACGGTGAGCGATGAAGCTCTATTTCGGAAATGCCGTGACCGCGGCCACGACGCTGATACTCCTTGCCCTGCTGGGCTTTGTCGGGTATTCGATCTATAACCGGGACAATATCCAGTATTGGGGGCGCAGGAGCGCACTGCTGCTGACCTTCGGTCTTGTGGCCTGCTGCTTTGCGGCGGCGCGGGACGGCTTGGATAAGACGATTCAGCACGCCATCGACGGCAGCTGCGCGCCGGGACTGTTCCCACTGATCAGCATTCCCACCATCGTCGGCTGCGCCGGCGCGCTGTTGATCATCATTGCTGCCATCGCCGCGCCCATCGCCAAAACGCAGCGTGCGCGCGAGATATGGTTCTATGTCATGTCCGGCGGCGCGGTGCTGAAGATCGTGACGATGGAGATCGCACGGATCATTCTCTGAAGCGAAAAGGTCATGTTTTTATGCCGCAGATGAACAAGGGCGGAAAATTTGTTTTCGGAGAGTCGGTGATTCGACCCGATGGATGGGCGAGGCTACCGCCGCAGGCGGCGGAAGAATACCGCATTGCTTCGGAAGGAAAGGTCTATCTGTTTACCGGAAGCAAAATGACCGGCGGCTTCTGTGTGACGCGTCAGGGATTGCTCCTGTCGTCGAAGCTGGGACATATCCTGACCGAAACGCCAACGCTTTTGCATTATAAAGTTCCTGACGGTACTTTTCTTCCCTACAAGGGACGTTCGTACTGCTGGACAGCCATTTCAGCGTCTGGTGAAATTACACTGTCCGAAGAAATGATGGCTTTTCTGCATCTGAAGCCGGAGATGCGGCTCCTGTCTGTCCGCAGCAGCGACATCGCTTTTACCATGAGCGTGAAAGGGCCGCTGCTGGAAAAGGCGGCGCAGTTGGACGGTGAGATACCGCAGTTTTGAGAAAAGCAAAGCCTGTGAACAGGCATTTACAGGCTGCTCTCATGACCGCGCTTTCCCCATGGTATGTTCAAAGGAAAGCGGAACGCCGTGCATGACCGCGGCGTATGCGGTCATGCACAGTATTTTTTGAAAAGAGGAAAGCCATGAAAAAGTCACTTGTTCAGAAGCTGGGACTGCTCGGGGTCGTCAGCTTTCTTTCCTACGCCGCGGCGGTGGCGTTCGCGCCGCTGGCCTATCCGGGCTACGACTGGATGGCGCAGGCGGTCAGCGACCTGAGTGCCGCCAACGCGCCGTCGCTGGCGCTGTGGAACCAGCTCAGCGCCCTTTACAACGCCTGCGAGGTCGTCTGCACGACGGTGGTGTGCATCGGCATCCAGGGGCAAAAGACGCGCCTGCTGCGCGTGGGAGTCTATCTGTTCGCCGTCATGGAGTGGGTCTCCGCCATCGGCTACCGGGTGTTCCCGCTCTCGGACAGCGGCTACGCGGGCGCGTTTCAGGATGTCATGCACATGGCCGTCACCGCTTTGGTGGTGCTGCTGTCCATCGTATCGCTGACGGTCATCATCACGGCGGGAGCAAAAAGCAAAGCCTGCCGCTCCTACGGTGTGTGCGCGGCCATCGCCCTCGACATGATGCTCGTGGGCGCGGTGGGCATGAAGCTGGTCCCGCCGCAATACTTCGGCGTTGTGGAGCGCTTCAGCGTGTTCGCCGCCACAGGCTTCAACGCAGCCCTGGGTATTCACCTGTTCCGGGAAGAGAACGCCGGAGAAACACAAAACGATCAGGAGGAAAAATCATGATCCCAAATTGGAAGATCTACCCCCGTTCTCAGGGACACAGCACGGTGTACCTGAGGAATGTGGTCAACGACCCCGCCATTACCGTGGGCGACTATACCATCTACGACGATTTTGCAAACGACCCGCGCGATTTCCAGCGCAATAACGTGCTGTACCACTACCCCGAATGCAACCATGACCGACTGACCATCGGCAAATTCTGCTCCATCGCCTGCGGTGCAAGGTTCCTCTTCAACGCCGCCAACCACACCCTCGGCAGTCTGTCCACCTATCCCTTTCCCATCTTCTTTGAGGAGTGGGGCCTTCCAACCGATGCGGACTCCATCGCCAAAGCGTGGGACAATCACGGCGACATCGTGGTGGGGAATGACGTCTGGATCGGTTACGAGGCCGTTGTCCTCGCGGGTGTGACCATTGGCGACGGCGCCATCGTCGGCAGCCGCGCTGTGGTGACAAAGGACGTGCCGCCCTATACCATTGTGGGCGGCATTCCGGCCAAGCCCATCCGCAAGCGCTTTGACGATGCGGTGATCGAGAGGCTGGAGGCTCTGCGCTGGTGGGACTGGGACGAGGAGAAGATACGGCGCAATCTCCCCGCTATTCAGTCGGGGGATATTGCCGCCCTGGAGCGTGCCGAATGAAGCCGACCGCCGTTGACCCGAGGGCGACGACCCGGGCGGCGGCGGAGCACTGCGAAAACCACGACTTAACGGACTGCATGGTCATCGGCACCTCGGCCATCGTGGATACGGAGCTCGACGGGGCCGTGGGCATGAACAGCGGCATTTTCAACAACCCCTTTCTCATTTGGGGCAAGTACCGCAAGGGCCTTTTCAAAACGATGCTGAAGCTCTCGTTCCAGTTTCATCACACGCAGATGGACGGCGCGCACGCCGGGCGGTTTTTGCAGCGCTTACAGGAAACGATCGACAGCCTGAGAGCCGGAGGAGCAGGGTAGGGTGCATTTGGTTTGTTGCGGTAACACAGGGAAAAGGGACGAACGAAAAACAGAAATGATCCGGAGGATTTATGCGATGAAAAACCACAAGAAAATCATGACAACACGGCTGCTTGCGGCCATACTGCTGCTCGCCGTATGTATGGCGGGCTGCGCCGCACCGGCAGAGCCAAACAGCGGTGTCCCTTCTGAAACGGACGCCCCGGCGGAGTCCGACGGCTCCGGCGCGCCGACCGATGCGCCGCAGGCGCTGACGCTCCCCATTCTGGACGAGATCGACGCGGACGTTGCGGTCGGAACGGCAGGTTCCTCGCTGCTGGCCGTGCAGGCCGCAGCCAAGCTGCTGGACTGGGGCGTGAATACGGGCCTTGACACGGATGAGATCGGCACTGCCGCCTCCGTATGGCTGAGCGCAAAGAACGAGGGCCGGACCGAGTGTTTGCAGAAGCTGGAGCTGGTGGACGATGCCTATCAAAAGCTGCTGACCGATGAAGCACGGGAGCTGCTGGACGACGCCGGGTGCGCGGAGGTGGAGATCACCTGGGGCAGCGAGCCGGTCGAGCCCGTGGAAGCCATCATGCGCTCGGCGGGGCTGCGGGATGCCGACAGCGGCGATGACGCTGCGTGGGACGTGGCCGGGTTTGAAAAAAGCCTGCTGGAAAATTACGGTGTCACGCCGCATCACTATGAGGATCTGGGCGACGGCGTTTATCAGGTCTATGTAGAGATCGACGGCGAGATCGTTCCCTTTGTCACGGTCGATTCCGCGACCGGCGACTATCACGGGTGATCGCCCGGCCCGCTTCCGGCGGAGGACGGATGGGACGGAAAAGCCCCGCGGTCAGGCCCCGCTGCCCCAAATAGACTGAAGGGACCGTTCTCTGTGGAGGAGAACGGTCCCTTTTGCGGTGCTATTTGCTCACCAGCAGCTTTTTCATGCCGCGCTCGAGCCCATCCACGCTCAGCGGGTACATATCAATGAGCCGCGCGATGTGGCCGTAGCTCTGACCCCAATAGCCGCCGTAGCGCGGCGGCTCCTCGGGATTGAGCCAGATGAGATGGTCGTACTGTTCTTTGAAGCGCTTGAGCCAGTCCATGCCGGAGAGCGAGCCGCTGCCGGCGAAATAGTCGTAACGCTTTTCCGTCAGCTCGTACATATCCATCAGCGCGTCGCCGACGAAAATGACTTTGTACTCGCTGCCGAAATTCTTCAGCAGCCACTCGGTCGAAACGCCGTGCTCGCGGTACATCCGCGGGTCGGTGTAGACGCGCGAGTAGACGCAGTTGTGGAAGTAGTAGACGTGCAGCTCCTTGAAGTGGTTGGACTGCCGCGCCGCCTGGAAGAGCATCGAGCAGAGCTGAGAGTAGTAGCTCATCGAGCCGCCCGAGTCCATCATCATCAGCACCTTGACGGTGTTGCGCCGCGGGCGCTTGTAGCGCACCTTGAGCGTGCCCGCGTTGTCGCAGGTGTCGCGGATGGTGCCATCCACGTCGAACTCCGTCTTGTCGCCGAGCGACTGGTCGGAATACTGCCGCAGCAGGCGGAAAGCCATCTGGAACTGGCGGATGTCGAGCGTATTGTCGCGGCGGAAATCGCGGTACTTTCGCTCTCCCGCGACCTGAAAGGCGCGGCGGTAAACGCTCTCGCCGCCGACGCGGATGCCCTGCGGGCTGTGGCCAGCGTTGCCGAAGTTGGAGTAGCCGCCCGTGCCGATCCAGTACGAGCCGCCGTTGTGCTCCTCGGTCTGCTCGCGGAGGCGTTCTTCAAACATCTTGAGAATCTCGTCGATGCTCTTTTCCGCATAGCCCTGCTCGCGCAGAAAGGCGCGGAACTCCTCAAGCGCGTTTTTCGGGTGGTTGAGCCAGTCCATCAACTCGTCCGGCAGCAGCTCCTCGGGGAAGGGCACGTCCTTGAAATACTCCAAAAACGCGGCGTCAAACTTGTCATAGTCCGCCTCGCTCTTGACGAGCACGGCGCGGCAGAGGTCGTAAAAGCCCGTCAGCGTCGAGCGGTGCAGGCCAAGCAGCAGCCCCTCCATGAGCGTCATCCACTCGTTGAGCGAAACGCCAAAGCCGCGCTGGCGCAAAAGGTAGAAAAATCCGACAAACATGGGTTTACCGCATCCGGCGCTGCATCGCCGTGATGTCCTTGTCCTTTTTGAGCAGTACGCCGGCAAAGGGAATGTCCTTTGCGATGCGCGCGGGATCGACGCCGCCGAGCTCGAGCGCGCGGAGCCAGTCGACCAGCTCGCTCGTGGAGGGCTTTTTCTCGATGCTGTCGATCGAGCGCAGCCAATAGAAGGCCTGCATCGCCTGTGCGAGCAGCGTTTCGTCGAGCTTGTCAAAGTGGACGCGGATGATCTTCTCCATCTGCTCCTGCGTGGGGAAGGCGATGTAGTGGAAGATGCAGCGGCGCAGGAAGGCGTCGGGCAGCTCCTTTTCCGCGTTGGACGTGATGATGACGATGGGGCGCTGCTTTGCCTTGACCGTTTCCTTTGTTTCGGGAATGTAGAACTCCATCTTGTCCAGCTCCCAGAGGAGGTCGTTGGGGAACTCAAGATCGGCCTTGTCCACCTCGTCGATGAGCAGCACCACCTGCTCGTCGGAGGAGAATGCCTCGCCGAGCTTGCCGAGCTTGATGTATTTTGCGATGTCGTCCACGCCGGCGGAGCCGAACTGGCTGTCGTAGAGACGCTGGACGACGTCGTAGACGTACAGACCGTCCTGCGCCTTGGTGGTGGATTTCACGTTCCAGATGATGAGCTTCTTGCCCAGCGCGTCGGCAACGGCCTGCGCCAGCATGGTCTTGCCCGTGCCGGGCTCGCCCTTGATGAGCAGCGGCTTTTGCAGCGCCACAGCGATGTCCACCGCGCCCATCAGCTCGGGCGAGGCGACGTAGTTTTCGGTCCCGCGGAAGGAAACAGACATAGAAATACCTCGTTACATAAAAGTTTGATCCTATTTTACATAGCCGCGCCGTCGGTGTCAATGCGGAGCGGGGGAGAAAAAATACCAAAAAAACACTCAAACGGTCGTTGCATTCCTGAAGCTGCTGTGCTATAATACAAGAAAGAATCCGATAAGGAGGCAGCGGACCATGAAAAAACTGACCCAAATGCAGCAGAAGGTCTATGATTACATCGCCCAATTCATGACCAAGTGGGGCTATCCGCCCTCTGTGCGCGAGATCTGCGCAGAGCTGAATTTCAAGTCCCCGTCCACCGCGCATTTCCATATCCTGAATCTGGAGAAAAAGGGCTATCTGGAGCATGATGCCGGCAAGGGACGCGCCATCCGGCTCAAGGGCGAGGCGCAGGCCGTGCCTGCCGTGCCCGCCGCCCCTGCGGCGCCGTCGAACGCCGTTGACTTCATGGAGGAGCGGGACGCGCGCGAGAACCGCATCCCCATCGTCGGCAACGTCGCCGCCGGCAGTCCCATCCTTGCGCAGGAGTGCGTGGAGGATTACCTGACCTTTGATACCGGCAGCCGCAGCGGCGAGTTCTTTGCCCTGCGCGTGCGCGGCGAATCTATGCTGGGCGTCGGCATCTTGCCGGACGATCTGGTCGTCGTCCGCCGCCAGCAGACTGCCAACAACGGGGAGATCGTCGTCGCCCTCATCGGGGACGAGGCCACGGTCAAGACCTTCAAGAAGCAGAACGGCGAGATCTGGCTCCTGCCCGCGAACCCAGACTACCAGCTCATCGACGGACGGGAGTGCGAGGTGCTCGGCAAGGTCGTTGCCGTCGTGCGCCAGTATTGAGCCGGAAACCGACCCTGTATATTGAAAAAGCGTTTCGCGACCGAAAGCAGGTCGCGGAACGCTTTTTTATTGTTGGGAGAAACGCTCAGCTCTCCGAGCCGGAGAGGTGGAAGCGCCAATCCGCAAAGCCGTAAAACGGATCGGAAGCCGTTGGGGTCATGCCGTCCACGAGACCGGATGGCGTGAGCACCGTTTTGGACTTGAAGAGCAGCGGCGCAAAGGGCGTTTCCTCGGCAAAGCCCTTGACATACCGCTCGGCGGAGGCGTTCCCGCCGAGCAGGAAGGCGTCGTTCAGGCCGGAGAGCTGTTCGCTCACAAAGCCGCCGTAGTTCAGCGCGCCGCCGGCGTCGAGCAGTACGCCCGCGTCCCAGTCGGCGGTCAGGCGCACCTCGCCGAGATAGAGGTCGAAGCTGCCGGCCTCCAGCGCGGCGGCGTATTCCCCCCACGGCAATTCGCGCACTGTGACCGTCAGCGCGGCGGTCGTGAGCTGGGCGCAGAGGCTTTCGGCCACCGCACGCTTGAAGGCATTTTCCTCGTTCACCAGCAGCGTCAGGCTGCGCGGGCGCGCGGCGGTCACGCCGGCAGTCTCCAGCGCGGCGGCGTACTCCTCCGCCGTGGTGCGGTACTCGTATGTCTTCGGATAGTCCGCGTCCTGCGGCGCGATGGGAAGCTGCGCCGCCGTGCCGTGCCCGGAGAGCAGGGAGGAGACAAGCGTGCCGCGGTCGATCACGCCGCTCATCGCGCGGCGCACCGCGGCGTCGTTGAGCGGAGTGCGGCTCAGGTTGAAGCCGAGGTACTGCATTGCCGCAGTCGGCACGTCGGTGGACTCCACCGCGCCGCCGACCGTCCGTGCGCCGGTGCCGGTCGGATCGAGGCAGAGGAAGTGGACGCTGCGGGAGGCGAACCGGCTCAGCGCGGTGTCGTTGTCCTTGACCGCGGCAAGCGCGATGCGCTCGAGCGGCAGAGAGCTGCCTTGCCAATGGGGATTTACGGTCAGCGCCGCGCCGTCGGCTGCTGTTGTGTAGACGTAGGGGCCGGTGCCGAGCGGAACAAGGTCGTTCTCCGTGCCAGCCTTGACGATGGGAATGTCCAGCAGGGCAGGGAAGCTGCCGTTTGCTTGCGTCAGCGTGACGATCAGCGTATGCGCGTCCTGCGCCTTCATCGAGGCGACATTCGCAAAGCGCGCGCCGTAGCGCGCGGACTCCGCCGCGCGGCGGTAGGCCGCGAGCACGTCGTTCGCGGTGAGGGCTGTGCCGTCGGAAAAGACTGCGCTGCGCAGCGCGAAGGTCCACGTCAGCGCCTGGGCGTCGCAGCTGCTGTGCTCGCACAGCACCGGCTGCGGCGCAAAGGAATTGTCGAGCGTGAAGAGCGGCTCGTAGAGCAGCGCGCCGACGGTCTGCTGCACGCCGTCGATGCAGGTCACGGGGTCAAAGGTCTGGCCCGAGAGATAGGGCAGGGTGAAGTCGGAGATCTGCGCCGGCTCGCGCCGCGATGTCTCCTGCTCCTCCGGCGGCAGCTCGTCGCCCCAGAAGTCGTCCGGCTCCGGCTCGGCCTCCCAGCAGCCGGTCAGGGAGAGCGCGAGGACCAGCGCGAGCGCGAGCGCCGTCAGCCGCCGCGTCACAGGGCGTCCTCCGTCAGGACGATGACCGCCGCCATGCCGCCGCGCTCGCCGCCCATGCCGCGGTGCGACCAGTAGCGATCGGGGCGGCATTTGGTGCAGTCGGGGTGTACGTCGATGCGCGAGGGGTCCAGTCCGCTGCGCAGCAGCCACAGACGGTTGATGGATTTGAGGTCGATGTGGTACTTGTCGCCGCGGCGCTCGATGCGCTCGTCCACGGCGGGGTCCATGAGCTCATGGAAGGCATCCGCCACGTCACCGTCGGTCTCAAAGCAGCACTTGCCGATGGCGGGGCCGATGGCCGCGCGCATCGTGTAGGGGTCCGCGCCGTAAAGGCTCATCATCGTGACGAGCGCCTTGAGCACGATGCCGCTCGCCGTGCCGCGCCAGCCGGCGTGGATGGCGGCGATGGAGCGCGAGGTCGGGTCGTAGACCGTGATCATGCAGCAGTCCGTGCCGTAGGCAAAGAGCGGCAGGTTCGGCACGTTCGTGATGAGCGCGTCGGCGTCGTAGGGCCGCTCGTCCCAGCGAATCTTGCCGGCGTCCTCCTCCCGCGCGACGCGCACGAGGTCGGAGTGGATCTGGCGGCAGCCGACGGCGCGCGAGGCGTCAAAGCCGACGGCGGCGCCGAGGCGGCGGTAATTTTCGAGGATGTTCTCCTCACGGTCGCCGCGGTTGCTCGCAAGGTTGAGCGAGTCGAACGGCGCGGGACTCACGCCGCCGTGACGGGTGGTGAAGGCGTGGCGCACGCCGCCGACGGAGAGCGTGCCGGCGGTGTCGAAGATCACGCCGTTGACGTTGTGCTCGGTAAAGGACATGGGGTGCCTCCTTTCGCGCCTGCGGCGCGGGGAAATTTGCCGCGCACGGCGCGGCGGGGCTGCAGTGAATGGAAAGCTATTGTTGCTTTTTCAATAAATGAAGAGCGATATGGCAGATCAGATATACAAGGCTTTGTATCCCCCAAAAACAGGCAGTGACCAATGCTGCTCCGAACCATACCGGAAAACTGATAAACCCACTTGTTTGGAGAAATAAATGGGTATGTTTAAGGCCGCACAGCTCATAGACAGGAAAGTACAGCAAAAAATAAAGGGGGATATTCAGCAATGTATACCGCCAAGAAACGAACTTGTAAAATAACAACGGCAAACCGATCAGGCTTACCCAGAAAACATAATGCCCCATCTGACTCCGTGCGGGAGGGGAATTCAGTCCCAATAAATCATCGGAAACGATCAGGCAGAGCAGAATGGTTAAAATTCCCATCACTCCGGCCCAAAGCCACTTTTTGAAAATCCCTTGCTGATTCATTCATACCCTCCAATGATCCTGACTTGCCCGATCACCTCACAGGGTTTCCTCACCGCCGCATTCCAATGTTTCGCGAACGAAATGTGCCTGCAGATGACTTTCGGTGACCAGAACGGACTCCTGATGGAAGAAAGCGCACAGGTCCTTGGCGATATCCTTCACAACGGCCTTGTCAACGTCGATCAGGGTGAGGACCAGACTGGTCTCCCGGGCGTATTCTCCGCTTTCGTAAATATACCCGCCCTCCTGCACCTGAAAGGAAAAAGGCACTTTGTAGGAATAGCATACATTACGAAGCACCCTGATATACTTTTCGTTTTCAAAGAGCTGTGTGTTCGTCGACAGATCGTTCAGCCCAATGTAGATTTTTGACTCGACCATATTCAGCGCCCCCTGTGTGCCTGACCGATGCGGATTTATTTGCGTGACGTCCTCCGGCAGACCGTCCTGCCGGAGGCGGGAGCCCCCGGACCGGCGCGCCTTCGTGCCGAAAAGGGGTATTCTCTTTCGGAAAGAGAATACCCCTTTTGTTTTTACCGTCCGCAGCACTGCTTATTTTCCGCGCTGCCGCGCAGCGCAAAAAATGCCGGATGGCAGCTCGCTCGCCGCTGGCGCGGCAACCGCTCGTATGCCGCGTATCAGCAGGCTGCGTCCGTTACCGTCCGCAGCACTGCTTATACTTTTTTCCGCTGCCGCAGGGGCAGGGGTCGTTGCGGCCGATCTTCTGCACCTTGCGCGGCTGCTTTTTCACGCTGCCGTCGCCCGCGGTGGTGGCGACGATGCCCTCGGCCACGCGCTCGCGCTTGACCTCGGCCTCGCTCTTGATGCGGGCGGAGAAGATACGGCGCACAGTCTCGTCCTGAATGGCGGAGATCATCTCCTCGAACATCTCGAGGGATTCCTTCTTGTAGGCGTCGATGGGGTTGACCTGCGCGTAGGCGCGCAGGCGGATGCCCTGACGCAGCTCCTGCATGGCGTCGATATGGTCCATCCAGTATTCGTCGACCACGCGCAGCAGCACCACGCGCTCAAGCTCGCGCATGATGGGGGAGGTGACGGCCTCCTCCTTGCGCTCGTAGGTGGTGACGGCGGCGTTGAAGAACAGCTCCGTCAGCTCGTCCTCGCCCATGGCGGCGAGCTCGGCGGGCGTTTCGGTGACCATGCCGCGCGGGAAGTACATACCCTCGAGGCTGCCGAGGATCTCGCGCACGCCGTCCTCGTCGAGCGTGCCGTGCTCGCCGGTGTGGAGCGTGACCTGATTGGAAATGCCGCTGCGGATCATGCCGAAGATGGTATCCTTGAGGTTGCGGCCGTCGAGCACCTGCTTGCGCTGCCCGTAGATGATCTCGCGCTGCTTGTTCATCACGTCGTCGTATTCAAGCGTCGCCTTACGGGACTGGAAGTTGCGGGACTCGACGCTGGTCTGTGCGTTCTCGATGGACTTCGAGAGCATCTTGTTCTCGATGGGCGTGTCCTCGTCGAGGTTCATGCGGTCCATGAGGTTCGTGATGCGCTCGCCGCCGAACAGGCGCAGCAGATCGTCCTCGAGCGAGAGGTAGAAGCGCGTCTCGCCCGGGTCGCCCTGACGGCCGGCACGGCCGCGGAGCTGATTGTCAATGCGGCGGGAGTCGTGGCGCTCGGTGCCGATGATGAACAGACCGCCGGCCTCGCGCACTCGGTCGGCCTCGCCCGCGATCTCGGCCTTGTGCCTGGCGAGCGCTTCGGCGAACAGCGCGCGGGCGTCGAGGATCTCCTGATCGTCGGTCTCGGCGTAGCCGGTCGCCTCGGCAATCAGCTCGTCGGAGAGCCCGGCCTTGCGCAGATCGTTCTTGGCCATGTATTCGGCGTTGCCGCCAAGCATGATATCGGTGCCGCGGCCTGCCATGTTGGTGGCGACCGTCACCGCGCCGAGCTTACCAGCCTGCGCGACGATCTCGGCTTCCTTCTCGTGGTTCTTCGCGTTGAGCAGGTTATGCTTGATGCCCTCGCGGGAGAGCAGATAGGACAGGTGCTCGTTCTTCTCGATGGACACCGTGCCGACCAGAACGGGCTGGCCCTTGGCGTGGCATTCCTTGACCTGCGCGATGACCGCGCGGTACTTTGCCGCCTCGGTCTTGTACACCACGTCGGGATCGTCGATACGCGCGATAGGGCGGTTGGTGGGGATCTCGATGATGTCGAGGTTGTAGATGGTGCCGAATTCCTCCTCCTCGGTCAGCGCTGTACCGGTCATACCGGAGAGCTTCTTGTAAAGGCGGAAGTAATTCTGGAAGGTGATGGTCGCGAGCGTCTTGCTCTCGCGGGCGACGGTGACATGCTCCTTGGCCTCGATGGCCTGATGCAGACCCTCGCTGTAGCGGCGGCCGAACATCAGTCGGCCCGTGAACTCGTCGACGATGACGACCTCGCCGTCCTTGACGACGTAGTCGATGTCGCGCTTCATCGTGCCGTGCGCCTTGATGGCCTGGTTGATGTGGTGGGCGATGGTGGAGTTCTCGGGATCGGAGAGGTTCTCGATCTCGAAATACTGCTCGGCCTTGGCGATGCCGCGGGCGGTGAGCGTCGCGGTCTTGGCCTTTTCGTCCACGATGTAGTCGGCGTCGACGTTGACGTCCTCTTCCTCCTTTTCGTCCGTCTCCGCGATGACCTTCTTGCGGAAGCGGGCGACGAGAGCCTCGGTGCGGCTGTACATCTCCGTGGACTTCTGCCCGATGCCGGAGATGATGAGCGGCGTGCGCGCCTCGTCGATGAGGATGGAGTCCACCTCGTCCACGATGGCGAAGGCGTGGCCGCGCTGCACCAGCTCAGAGGAGAAGAGCGCCATGTTGTCGCGCAGGTAGTCGAAGCCCATCTCGTTGTTGGTGCCGTAGGTGATGTCGGCGGCGTAGGCCGCGCGGCGCTCGTCGCTCGTGAGGTCATGGACGATCAGGCCCACGCTCAGACCGAGAAAGCGGTGCACCTTGCCCATCCACTCGCTGTCGCGCTTGGCAAGGTAGTCGTTGACCGTGACGATGTGCACGCCGTTTCCGGTGAGCGCGTTGAGGTAAGCGGGGAGTGTGGCGACGAGCGTTTTGCCCTCGCCGGTCTTCATCTCGGCGATGCGCCCCTGATGGAGCACGATGCCGCCGATGAGCTGCACGCGGTAGGGATAAAGCCCGAGCACGCGGCCCGCGGCCTCGCGCACGGCGGCGAAGGCTTCGGGCAGAATGTCGTCGAGCGTTTCGCCGTTGGCGAGCCGCGCCTTGAATTCCGGCGTCTTGGCGCGCAGCTCCTCGTCCGTCAGAGCGTGGTACTCGTCCGCCATCGCCTCGATCTTATCGACGATCGGATAAATGCTCTTGAGCTCCCGCTCGGAGTAGGTGCCGAAGAGCTTGGTGATCAGTCCCATATCAAAAACTTCCTTTCACGGAAAATCGAAATACTTTTGCAAGAAAGCATAAAAATACTTCTATAGTATAGCACACTCCGCCCGGATATGCAAAGGAAAAATGCGCGGGAATGTGAACGGACGGTAAATTTCCGCACAATATGACGCCTGTGCGCCTTGCAAGCGGGGGCGGCGTGTGTTAAGATAGAGAAACCACAAAGCAAGAGACCCACAGCGAAAGACATCGGAGGATTTTACGATGAAACTGCATTTTTACGGCGCGGACCGCTGCGTGACCGGCTCGTGCCACTGTCTGGAGATCAACGGCAAGCGCATCCTGGTGGACTGCGGCTTACAGCAGGGGCGCGACGAGCTGGACAACGCCATGTTCGCCTTCAACTCCGGCGACATCGACATTCTGCTCGTCACCCACGCGCACATCGACCACACGGGCCGCATCCCGCTGCTGGTCAAGCGCGGCTTTACCGGACGCATCCTGACCACCCGTGTGACCGCCGACCTCATGCGCATCATGCTGCTCGACTCCGCTCATATTCAAGAGAGCGACGCCGAGTACCGCAACCGCAAGGGTCAGCGCGCGGGCCGCGAGCCGGTCGAGCCGCTCTATACCACCGAGGACGCGATGAATGTCTTTAAGCTCGTCACCACCTGCGAGTACGGTCAGACGGTCGAGCTGTGCGAGGGCGTGACGGCGGTGTTCACCGACGCGGGCCACCTGCTCGGCAGCGCGAGCATCACGCTCGAGCTTGACGAGGGTGGCGTGCACAAGACGCTCGTTTTCTCCGGCGATATCGGCAACGTCGACCAGCCTATCATCCGCGACCCGCAGCTTTTGAAGAAGGCGGACTATGTGGTGATGGAGTCCACCTACGGCGACCGCAACCACACCGAGGTGTGGAGCTACACTGACGAGCTGGCGGAGATCATCGACGAGACGCTCGGCAAGGGCGGCAACGTCGTCATCCCGTCATTCGCCGTGGGCCGCACGCAGGAGCTTTTGTACTTCATCCGTGAGATCAAGGATCAGGGGCTCGTGAAGTCCGTGCCCGATTTCCCGGTCTATATCGACTCTCCCCTCGCCAAGGCGGCGACCACGGTGTTCTGCGGCGACCTGCACGGCTATCTGGACGAGGCCGCGCTCGAGCTGGTGAAGGACGGCACGCATATGTTCTCGTTCCCGAACCTGCATTTGGTCGAGACGACCGAGGAATCCAGAATGCTCAACCTCGACAAAACACCCAAGATCATCATTTCTGCCTCCGGTATGTGCGACGCGGGGCGCATCCGCCACCACCTCAAGCACAACCTCTGGCGCGCGAACAGCGCGGTGGTGTTCGTCGGCTTCCAGTCGCCCGGCACGCTGGGCCGCAAGCTGCTCGACGGCGCGGAGAGCGTGAAGCTCTTCGGCGAGGAGATTGCCGTCAGGGCGAAGGTCGTGAATTTCCAGGGCCTTTCCTCCCACGCCGACCACGACCATCTGATCGAGTGGATCAAGGCGTTCGATCCGAAGCCCGCGCACGTCTTTGTCGTCCACGGCGACGCGGACGTGGCACCCGTGTTCGCGGACGAGCTGTGCTCCCTCGGCTTCTCCGCTCACGCGGCGAAGTTCACCGAGAGCTACGACCTCGCTGCCGGCGTGATGCTCAGCGAGGGCTACATCTCCGAGCGCAAGCGCACGATGCAGTCCAGCCGCGCGGACAACCTCTACGGCAAGCTGCTCGCCGCGGGCGAAGCGCTGCTTGAGCTCATCCGCCGCTTCAAGGGCCGCTCGAACAAGGAGATCACCGCCTTTACCGGACAGATCACCGCGCTCATCGACCGCTTCCAATAAAATAGAAGGAAAGGGCGCGGGGCTCCGCGCCCTTTTTCGGGGAAAACACTATGGCTGTCACGAAAAATCAGGAATACACCGTTGCCATCGAGGGCTATTCGGGCGAGGGCGCGGGCGTCGCGCGCATCGACGGCTTTGTCGTCTTTGTGTCCGGCGCGCTGCGCGGCGAGGTCTGCCGTATTCTTATTCTGAAGGTGCTGAAGTCCGCGGCCTTCGCCAAGGTGCTCGAGGTGCTTGCGCCTTCGCCGCACCGCATCGCGCCGGACTGCCCGTATTTTCCGCGCTGCGGCGGCTGCACCTACCGCCACATGGACTATGCCGAGGAGCTTGCCCTCAAGCGCCGGCGCGTGCAGGATAATCTTGCGCGCATCGGTGGGAGCGAGGTCGAGGTGGAGGAGATCCTCGGCGCGGCGGAGACGCGGCGCTACCGCAACAAGGCGCAGTATCCCGTCTCGCCGGACGGCAGAGTGGGCTTCTACCGCGCCCGCACGCACGAGGTCATCGACACGCGGGAATGTCTGCTGGTGAAGCCGGAGGCGGACGCTGCGGCAGAGGCCGTGCGGCAGTATATGCGCGATTTCCGCGCGGCGGGCTACGACGAGCGGACGAGGCGCGGCCTTCTGCGCCATGTCTATGTCCGCTCGAACACAAGGGGCGAGTGTCTGATCTGCCTGCTGGTGAACGGCAAGCGACTGCCGCATGAGGCGGAGCTGGTCGAGCGGCTGCGCCGCGCCTGCCCGAAGGCGGTGGGCATCGTGCTCGGCGAGAACACGCGGCGGGACAATGTGATCCTCGGCGAGCGTTACCGCACGCTTTGGGGGGCCGACCGGCTGGAGGATGTGCTCTGTGGGAGAGTGTTCCGCCTGAGCGTGCCGTCGTTCTATCAGGTCAACCGCGAACAGGCCGAGCGGCTCTACGCCAAGGCCATCGAGTATACGCAGCTCACGGGGGAGGAGACGGTGCTCGACCTCTACTGCGGCGCGGGGACCATCACGCTTGCGCTCGCGCCCCACGCGAAGCGCGTCCTCGGCGCGGAGATCGTGCCGGAGGCCATCGACGACGCGCGGGAGAACGCCGCGCGCAGCGGTGTGGAAAACGCCGAATTCTTCTGCGGCGACGCCTCCGACGTGGCAAAAAAACTCGCGCAGGAGAATCTGCGGCCCGACGTCATCACGGTCGATCCGCCGCGCAAGGGGCTGGCGGAGGACGTGGTGGAAAGCATCGCGCGGATGCAGCCGGAGCGCGTGGTGTATGTCTCCTGCGACAGCGCGACGATGGCGCGCGATGTGAAGCGCTTCGCCACCCTCGGCTATCGCGCCGTGCGCGCCTGCGCGGTCGACCTCTTCCCCCGCGCCGACCATGTGGAGACGGTAGTACTCTTGTCCAAACTTAACACCAAGCAGCATATCGAAGTGGAGTTGAATCTGGACGAGCTGGATTTGACAGCGGCGGAGAGCAAGGCTACCTATGACGAAATCAAAGCATATGTGCTGGAGAAGTATGGTTTGAAGGTATCCAGCCTGTACATCTCCCAGGTCAAACGGAAATGTGGGCTGAATGTTGGGCCAAACTATAATCTATCGAAGAAGGAAGACGCGAAAGTACCGCAGTGCCCGCCGGAAAAGGAAGCGGCAATTATGGAGGCGCTGAAGCACTTCGGGATGGTTTAGCATATAGTAGGACACAAAACACCAGTGTCGGTTTTTGACCGACACTGGTGTTTTCATTAAGTTCAAGAACTCAAATTTTAAATTCAATTTTCCAGAGAAATCGGTTGTATTTTCTGTTTTTCTGTTCTAAAATGTAAATAGTTTTGTCGAGCTATTCAGTACAGGGAGTTATGTAATATGCGAATTAGTTATAAAAAGCTGTGGCTGCTACTATTAGAGCGAGACATCAGTAAAGCCACGTTACGTACAGATTTGAAATTGGCTACCGGAACTATGGCTAAGCTGAATAAGGGTGAAGAGGTTGCCTTGAGTGTTCTGATGCGTATTTGTCAGTATTTGCGTTGCGATATTGGAGATATATGTTCTGTTATTTTGGAGGAAAAGAGTACATATTAAATTTTTCATAGAGAGTGATACAAATACTGATAGAAAAGAGTGGTAAGATGGCGCAAAGAGTACCTTGGGATATGAGTGAAGCAGTCATTATGTTGAATGCGCTGATCGCCGCTCGTGAGGGAAGGATGTCCCGGAAAGATGCAATTGTAGCTGTGTCTTCAAAACTTCGTTCACGTGCGAAGAGAAATGGTATCGAAGTAGACGACATTTTTCGTAACGTAAACGGCATTACGCTACAGATGTCCACGATGGAATACATCCTGACTGATGGCGAAAAGGGCATGAAGAAATCCTCCATGCCTAAGCTATTTCAGGATGCGGTTGCCATGTACCAGAATGACAGAGCGACCTACGAAAAAATGCTGAGGGAGGCAAGGAACGTGTCGGATACCAAATCAATACAAGACCAGTATTTTGCATGGCTGGAAACACAAGTATCTCCGGCGCAACTGTCGGAATTATATATGATATATACTGACATTGAGGACTTTTGCCTGAAGCGCAGCGTAATTAAGAAAAAGCTATTTTCATTGACTAACCTTGCCGATATTCGTAAAGTAATGAACACGGTTGATTCCAATAAGGTCTTCCGTTTTACATATAAGAAAAAATTGAGCAAAATGAGCTCTGCAATGCGATTTTACTACCGCTTTGTGAAGGAGCATCCTGAGCTGCTGACTCAGGCGGCACCAATGAAGTCTAACCAGACTGCAACCCCTATGGAGACAAAACCTGCAGAACCTTCTCCAGAGTTGATTGGGTATGGAGAAACAGCAGCGCCTTCCACTGTTGGCACTGTCGCATACAAGATCGATTTCACCAATATTCAGTCCCTGGCTTTTACTCAGCCGACGGAGTATTCATATTTCGAAGAGGAGCAGGGCAAAGTCAACTTTTGGACGCAATTATATGTTCAAGTCGTCAAGTGCCTGATGGATGATTATCCAGATGTGTTGCGCTCTTATATCAACTGCAATATCGATGGACAGAGCCGGTGCGATTTCACTGATGAGGCTGGAATAAGCAGCATGACGGCTCCCAAAAAGGTACAGGATAATTTCTATCTGGAAACGAACCTCAGCGCTACAGATATTGTAGGAAAGATAAAAAAGCTGCTTGACCTGTGCAATGTAGATTATGAAAATCTGGAAGTATATTACCAGAAGCGAAGCTCTACAGCGCCTCAAACAATTTCGACAACAGGAACAGGCAACTGTGCCGATAGCTCAGATGCCGAAAGCAGTAAAGAACAGTTTATAAGCTGGATGCAGCAGACCGGTTCTGCATTAGGTACTATCCGCAGCTATGTTTCTGCCATCGGACAGTCCAGTAAGGCTGCCAATGAATATGGTGTTTGCGATACGGATTTGTTCTTAATCGAAGATGCCAATAAGCTACAGCAGCTTTTGGATGAGCTCTTGAAGGTCCCGGTTTTCCGGAATCTAAATGCGCAGCAGCATAACCGCTTCCGGGCAGCGATATCCAAGCTCGTCGCTTACCGTTCCAGTACAACAGCCCATACCCGGCCAGAAGAGAAACTTCCAGAATTAAAAACCGTTGAGGCGGTTATAAATCCGCAGTACCTCTCCGAGGAGACTCGGATCCGCTATACGGAGATTCTTGCAGAGCATTTTGGCGAGGATGGCTACCAAACGGGGCGGCCAATTTTTCGTGGGCGGTTTAGGCGATTTTATGCGGAAAAGTATGGCTGTCCCCCAGCAGAAACAGATGATCGCATTGATGAAATCATGAGTATGGTCGGGACAAAGTGTGATAATAGAGTATTCCCCAAGCAGGATGACAGTCAAAATAACTTGATTATGGAAATTGTGAGTGATATTCTGTCTGCTTTTGATTCTGGCGCAACGGCCGTCTACATCGAAGCGGTTTATGATAAATACCAGCAGCCGCTTGCAGACTATTTGCACATATACAATCAGGATGCCTTGGCATCGCTATTGATGGCCCATGCCAACGGAAAATACACTCATCGTTATTCTTTTCTGACGAATAACTGGTCTGGTGCAAATGCCCAGGAGGACTTGCTTCGCATTATGAAGATGTTCCACCAGCCGCAGGATTATGCTGCAATTCATGAGAAGGCATGGTTTCTTCCTTATGAAAGGACGAAGACCATTCTGGTTACGACAGCCTCCATCGTGAAGGTTGCAGCTGAGACCTATTTCTATGCACCAAATCTGCCGGTCAGTGCAGATGAGCTAGCATATCTTTCTTCATTGATGAATGAAGAACTGAGCTATCACAGTCATATTACGGATGTTCGCCTGATGCAGCTGATTGCAGAAAAATGCCCAAGCATTGCAATCAATACGGATGGATACACCACCTATGGCTTAAGGAATTGCCTCGGATACATCCTCCGAGATCAGTTCGCTTTTAGTGGGCCTATTATTACCCTCAAGGGTAAGGAATTGAGCATGGCAGATGTTTTTACAGAGTTTGCAAAAGACCACGAGGTGTTGTCCGTTGACGAGCTGTCGGCTCTGAGCGATGAAATGAGCACTGTGATTTACTGGGATTCGGTATTGAGCGAGATGATTCGTATCTCCGCCACGGAATTGCTGCGGAAAGACCAGATAAAGTTTGATGTAGAAGCAATAGACGAAATTTTAGACGGAATGTGTCCGGGAGATTATGTTCCACTTTCGGAAATAAATCTTTTTCTGTGCTTCCCGAATATCGGCCATCCGTGGAACAGCTATCTGCTGGAGAGCTATCTGTTTGGCTTCAGCAGGAAATTCCGTTTGCTGCACTCCTCTTTCATCAAAACCGGTGTATACGGTGCAATGGTGCGCAAGGATGCAGATTTTCAGGATTACCGCGCTTTATTGGTGGATGTTCTGTCGAAATCCAATGCACTGGACTCTACCAAGGATGCTCTGCAATATATTGTCGATAAGGGATACCAGCAGCGAAGACGTTATGAAGGCATCGAGACGGTGGTTCAGGAGGCCAAGCTGGTAAAAGAACAGAGAGAAAAACAGGAGAAATGAGGAAACCCTGATGTACCAATATTTATGGGATGAGGAGACAGGAGGATTGCTTCTGACCACAGAGCAATCGAAGTTCAGCAAGGAACCGCGTCCTGTTTATGCCTCAGAATTGACACTACTGGGATTTGACCAATACTGGTCGTATCCCAAAGACGACTGCGCTCCGCTCATGTGGGCAGAAGCTAATAACTATATTTATCGCGGCAGAATGGTTGCCAGAACTAAAGGCGGTTCGTACTATTCCAAACCAGAGATAGTCCTTTTGGATACACCTGAGCCAGATGGAATACCGTTACAATTCGTTGATGTTGAAACAATGACGAAAAAAAACGAAGCCATTTTAGAAACTCTCGTTCAAGAAACGATTCAGACAGTTTATAATACATATAGGGAATATAAAGATAAAATCGATGTTTTTTATGTTGCTTTCAGTGGTGGAAAGGACAGTGTTGTAGCGTTAGACATTGTACAGCGTGCGCTTCCTCACGATGATTTTTGGGTTTTGTTTGGAAATACCCGTATGGAATTTCCTGATACGTATGAGCTAGTGGAACGAATTAAAGCAGACTGCATAAGTGAGGGCATACGGTTCTATCAAGCAGAATCCAAGCTGCTTCCACAAAATACATGGTCTTGCTTTGGGCCACCTTCAACCAGCAATCGCTGGTGTTGTAGTGTACATAAAACGTCACCACAGATTAATTTGCTCAGGGAGATAACAGGTAAGCGAGATTTTACAGGAATGGCCTTTACCGGAGTGCGCGCTGAAGAAAGCTTGGCACGAAGCACTTATGATACAGTAAGCAATGGCCAGAAGCACAGTGGTCAAATGAGCTGCCATGCAATACTCGATTGGACTTCCGCAGAGTTATATTGCTATATCTATGAAAGGCATTTGCACTTGAATGAGGCATATAAAAAGGGAAATATGAGGGTTGGATGTTTAGTTTGTCCCAATTCAACTGGAAAGCACGAGTATATAAAGCGCTGTTCATATCAGTCTGAAGTGGATTTTTTTCTTAGGAAAATAGCTTCTACGAGCGGGAAAACCAATTACTCAGAGGCCGATATGAAAGAGTTCATTGATGGCGGATTTTGGAGAACCCGTAAATCTGGACGTGAGCTTAATCTAGGCCAGGATAAGTTTGAGGTCATCAGCGGAAGCAATCCGCCTATGATAGATACTTTTGTGACGCATCTCAAATGGCAAAATTGGGGGAAGACAATTGGTGATATAACACAGGTGGCGGAAGATGAATATACAATTCTGTTTGAAGGAAAATCCTATACTGTCAGAACAGCATTGGGTGAAAGCAAAACGACCTTTATTCTGGAAAACTGTGAGAACTCCAAGACGGATATTAAATTTCAATCGTTGATGAGAAGTGTAATCATCAAAAGTCTGTACTGCGTGGGATGTGGAGAATGCGAGGCAGAATGCAAACATGATTGCATTGACATGAAGGACGGGATAGTGATTAGAGATAACTGTGTACACTGCTACAGATGTCACGATGTCCAAGAGCATTGCTTAAGGTATGCATCGATACGAAACAAGATAACGGAGGGGAGAAAAATGGCGGGAATTGATAGGTATTTTACCTTTGGAACGCGGGATGAGTGGCTGGATTCATTCATTCGATATAAGGGTGGAAAAGAATTCTGGCTTTCTGATGGTGATGGTCAGGTCGCTAATAAGAAAAAAGATGCATTCAAGAATTTTGCGGATGATGCAGGCCTTACAGTCTACGACAAAACTGCGGATGGAGACAAGTACACTAAATGCGTGCCGACACCGTTTGCGGATGTAATTATCAGAGAGGGTGCATACAGTCAGACCTCGTGGGCCTTGATTCTTTGCAATCTGGTCTACACACCTGCGTTTAATTGGTTCGTCACTTCACTTGAATTTGGAATATCATATACACCTGACCTATTGAATTTGATGTTGACAGATGTGATGGAGAATGATACCAAAGGAAAGGGTAAGCGGAATGTTATTGATTCCCTTAAAATCATAATGGCCAAGACGCCTCTGGGTAAAGATAGAATCTTTGCCGACTGCGATGTAGTCGAAAAAGCATCCGCTTCTGGTAGAGAGACGGTAACGCTTAACTCTATTATGAGATGTAGTTGGGCTGAACCAGATGCCCGTGTCATTCTCTACTCACTTTACAAGTTTGCGGAGAAATGTGGCGGATATTACCAGTTCTCGCTGTCCACGCTGCTGGATGACTCCATAGAGCGTGACGGCATTAGTCCGACCAGAATTTTTGGCCTGAACTACGATACGATGGTTCCGATTCTAAATGGTTTGTCCGTAAACTATCCAGACTTCATTTCGGCCAGTTTCTCTTTGGGACTGGATACTATTAGCTTACGTGAAGGCAAATCCTCTCAGGATGTGTTGGCTATATTCTGAGATAGGAGGAGAAAAGACGATGAGCAAGAAAACCTACAAGGATTATTTTAACATTGATCCAAAGTATTATGCGGCGGTTACGGCTGACCTGATAAGATCTGGTGAAGTCAAATGGACTTCATTCTATCCTCATGAGACCTTTGTCAAGCTGCTGGAGAAAACCCACATCATGCTCTCTGGCAAGGACTCCCGGTCCCTGTGGGTGGAAGGTGCCTACGGTACCGGCAAATCCCATGCTGCTCTGACGGTAAAATCTATGCTGGAGGCCAGCGATGACGAGATCCGTGCTTATTTTAAGGATTATGGCCTCCGGGATGACCTTTGCCAGCAGCTCATTACGGACAAGAGCAACGGCAGATTGATTACCATCCACCGGATTGGCTCTGCGTCTATCCGTTCTGACCAAGACCTGATTCTAGCCTTACAGGATAGCATCGCAGCTGCGCTGCAGGAGCATGGCATTACCAATCGTGGTGAAGCATCCCTGAAGGAATCCGCCCTGCGCTGGCTGGAAGACAAAGAGGCAAACCGAGTCTACTTTGACAGCCTGATTCAGGAAGATAAGTACATGTGGGATTTCGGCGGCAAGCATGTGAATGAGGTCATCTCTGTGCTGAAGAACTCCGAGGACGAGGCCGCTGTTTCTAAAATGATGCGCAATATCCTGAAGGTTGCCGAGGACAATGGCATTACGGCCCTGCGTCTGGATATTCCGGCCATGTGCGATTGGATCAAAAGCATCATTGACGAGAACGACATCTCCGCTATTCTCTTCGTGTGGGACGAGTTTACGGAGTATTTTCAGAACAATCAGAATGCCTTGACTGGCTTTCAGACCCTTGCAGAAATCAGCGAGTCCCACCCGTTTTATTTCCTTATCGTGACCCACGAAAGCAGTTCTCTCATTCAGGATAAGGATATGCGTAAGAAGATTCTGAATCGTTTTGTGGGCGATGTAACTGTCCGTATTGAGATGCCGGAGAATATGGCATTTCGGTTGATGGCGCAGGCCATGAAAACTACGGATGACCCTGTGCTCCTCCCGGAGTGGACTAAATACAAGGGTGACCTAAATGAAGGGTTAACCAGTGTCCGCAATACCATTATTGCCAGTGCAAAAAAGCACTCCACAATGGGGCAAAAGACCGTCATTTCTGATACAGAGTTGCAGTCTATCGTTCCAATTCATCCGTATGCAGCGCTGCTGTTGAAACACATGTCAGTGGCATTCAATTCCAATGCTCGTAGTATGTTTGACTTCATTATCAGTAATGACATGTCGGATGCAAAAGGTTTCAAGTGGTTTATTAACGAGTATGGTCCTGAGGAGAGTATAAACCTACTCACCATCGACATGCTCTGGGATTTCTTTACCGGGAAAGACCAGAATGGATTGAATGACGATGTTCGCGTGATTTTGGATTCCTTCGGTCTGCTGAAAAAGGGTATCCTAACTCCAGACCAGGAGCGAGTGTTTAAAACTGTGCTGCTTCTGGAAGCCATTTCCTTGCGTGTGGGCAACGTGGAGCTTCTGCGCCCCAACGAGCAAAATATCGATCTGGCCTTTGTGGGTACTGACTGGTCAAAGGGCAAAGCACGTAATATTGCTGCTGGTCTGTGTCAGCAGGGACTGCTCTTTGAAAAACCCGTAGGCAATGGTCTAAAGGAATACACTGTTGCGAATCGTGACGGCGACATTGGCAAGATTAACAAGCTAAAGGCCGATATCCGCAACAGCACAAAAACGCAGGATTTGATTGTTTCTGCCGACCTGATGTCTGCAGTGCAGCTTCCTGTTGCAATCCGTCCCCGTTTTGTGATGGAGGGCGCAGCTTCCTCTAATTTAACACCAGTCAGCAGCAAGCTGAGTGGACAGAGCAAGCCAAATCGTTTTAAGACTGTGGTAGCTTTTGCTCTGAATGATACAGAGGCTGCTACCATCAGAAATGCCATTTTAAAAGCAATCGTTCAGCCTTCTAACGAGCTTTTCTATATTGAATGCCTGACACCTATGGGTGATGACCTTTTGAGCCAGTATGTAGAGAACATGGCATACAGTAAGAATTATGCTCAGAACGACCGTCAGCGTGCAATGGGATTTGAAACGCAAGCGAAAAAGTGCCTGACTGAATGGAAACAGAGAATTTCTGCGGGTGCTTTTATCCTTTATACGCCTGAGCATAAGAGCGGCACTCGCGTGGCCAATCTTGCCGCATTGCAGGAGGCGCTGCAGAAACTCAACCACCAGATTTATTTCTGCGGCCTTGAGCAGTTCAATCTGATTGATAACATGTTCGTGAAAGGCCCTCTGGCCCAGGGCGCTGAATGCGGCATCACAGAGGAGTTGAAGTCCACCTTTAAATCTTCCAATGTGAAAACCAGCCTTGCGACTGCACTAAAGGGTGCATGGAAGGTTGAGCGCTATTGGGAAGACCCGACGAAAAAGAGCCTGCCAATTGTCCGCATCAAGCAGGAAGTAGAGAAGGTCATAAAAGCTGGATTTGAGAAGGCTTCCGGTCGTATCAGCATTCTTTCCATTTATGAGGCGTTGGAAGAGGCGCCTTACGGATTTATGCCCAGCAATGCGACTGCTTTTGTTATGGGCTTTGTGCTGAAAGAATATGCCACTGCCGATTATTTCTGGAGCAATGGCCCTTTCAGTGAAAGCATGACACAAGGGAAAATGAAGCAGATGATTGCTAACGCAATCAATCAGAAATTTTCTCCGTCTTCGAAATATAAAGAAGAATATATCGTTGCTATGAGCGCAAGCCAGCGCTGCTTCCTACAGTGCACATCTGCTGCGTTTCATATTCCGATGTCGCAGTGTGGCTCTATCGAAAGCGCCCGCGATCAAATACGAATCAAGATGAAAGGCCTTACTTTCCCTATTTGGTGCCTGAAATATATTCTGAACACGGTGCAGTTGGAGACACCTGCTGATCAGATTACCACCGTAATTGATGCTTACTGTGGAATCGCCAATACTGCTAACAGTAACAAGGACACAGAGAGCGCTCTTGCAGACCAGATTGGTTCCCTTGTCCATGACAATGCCGCCATCACGCGGGACATGGAAAGTCTCCTGACCGATGAGATGTGTCGCAAGGGTATGCTGGCGTATATTGATGCTTATCAGGGCGGTGCTCTCCGTCAGCTGGCAAATGAAATTGGCGATGGTGGAGCCTATCTTGACCAGGTAAAACTGAAGTTTAACGCGGATGCCGCGAACTGGGTATGGAGCTCTGTTACTGCGGACGAGAAAATTTCGGATGTCATTTTGGAGTATCGCATCATTGCCGAAAGCAATAAGAGCCTTCCAAAATGCACCAACCTTCGGGATATGGTATTGGAATGGAATAAACGCTCCAACAACATCCGCATGCCGTATGATGTCCTGCGCAAATATACCGGAGACTTGAGCCAGCTTTTAGTCCATCTTTATTACATGAAGCAGAGCGGCCAACTGCAGGAACAGTATAAGCAACAATTTTATAATGCGCTGATAACGCAACGTGAGGCATTTGAGCACTTCTATAAAGACCAGTTGCCGTATTTTAAACAGGTTGCGGGCACGTTTGTAGAAGAACTGGATGAGCAGGATGTTGCCGGATTCTGCAATACTCTTCCTGCTGGTCAGTTTACCAAGTCCAGCACGGAGTATTATCAATACATTGAGAATGCTGTAAGCAACTACAAAAAGAGCATTCGGAGGACTCAGCTGAAGAACCTCTGGCTGGAGAAAACCGGAACAAAAGACCCCTCCGATTGGTCTGACCGATATGATACACCGATTCTTTGTATGTTCGATGACACAGAGCGCGGAGAGGCAAGAACTATCTTTGCCACCATCCTTGCATATGCTGCTTCGGATGCAGATATTACCAAGGCCATCAATTATCTTGAGGCGGCTACGTTCTATGATCGTTTGAATGACCCGCTGGAGCGAGATCGCTGCTTCATGGAGCGTGTTGTCGGCGATTACGCCGTTATGCTGAAGGATGCGGATTCTATTCGGAAGAGCCTAATTGGAAGTATCCCGGACAAGGCGTATAATTGGATAGATAATTCTGCAGTGAAGAATCGGCTGAAAGTACTGGCAGAAAAGCAATACAAACTCAGCGGTTGTGAGCGTGCACAGGCTGTTATCGATAAGATGGATGCTACTGAACTGCGTCGCTATTTGAATGAGCTCATTGCTGATAATCTTACGGTGGGGATGGAAATTCTGAAGAATGAATAAGGAGGGCATTTATGCGTTGCATTAACACAAGTGAATGTTTCGAGCAAATGAGTGCCTATTTTGACGGAAAAAAGACTGGCTATTTCTTGTTGGTGAATACGGAGAATTACGATGTTTATCAGGAAATACTCCAACGCCTTGAGGCCGATAGCTGCAAGAGATGTGTTTATATTTCCCAAAATTGCCTGCCCAACGGTCTGCCTGATGTCGATGCAGCCGTCTCTATTGCAAGCGGTAGTGGAAACTATGCCTTAGTTGGGCTATCGCAGGCTCAGATGCTTCGCAGCGATAGTGCGTTGGCCGCAAAGCTGGATGAGGTTCTTAGTTACCCTATCAGCGGATATGGCATTGTTCTTCTTGATCATTGTGAACAGACGCTTCAGAAATTTATAAATCGTGATATCCGGTTGAAAAAAAGAGTCCTTTTGGTTGACGGAGAGGTTTCGCCGTTGCCACAGATAAAGTTTGCGAAAACTGAAGAAGAGTGCATTGGATTTAGGCCACTTTCTGATATTCCGAGACTTCTCTCCTATCTTGAAAGATTGACGGATATGCAGCGTCAGAATCACCCTGCTGTGACGGCACTTTGCTCGTTTCCTGTTGATATGTTCCGAAACGCTGCTTATTCCGTTACTGCATCTGAAGGCATTTATGAGGCGTTGACCACAAAATATTCAGACATTGCAGGAGCGACGGAAAAAGCATACGGAACAGATGTGCAGTGGAGCTGGCTTGCTTCTAAAATGTCTGGCAAGAGCAGCTTTTCCGCGTTGGTTTGTGATGAATTTGGCGCTACAGCAAATCTGTCGGCGCATCTATCAGATGTTTGGGGATCCGCCGATAAGAAGATGCAGTGGCTCTTGTGGCTGTCATTGAAGTCCTTCGGCGAGGCCAATAACCACTATCTGACGTTGATACTTGAAAATTGTGATCATGTTGATTCTTTTGAGATGCATGCATATCTAGACTTTGCAGATGTAGATATTTCGCATCCGGAGTTTGAGCGGTATTATACAGAGCGAAAGAGGCTGTTGGAGCAGTTGCCGGAGAATCTGTCGCTTATTAAAAAATATTGTGATAAACTGGGCCGTCACCAAAAGGACGAGGTGTTCTATCTGACCGACAGCAGCGCACAAGAAAAGTACGAATTTGTACGGTGCCTCAGCCTTTATGATTTCACACCGGAAGAAATTTTTCGTGCAACACGCAGTATGTCTAAATCTCTACACTTATATATGCAGGATTTCGTCTTTGATGCCGTGAACACTAAGTTGCCGGAATCCGACAGTAGATTCCGGGGTGATTTGACTACATATTTCCGGGATTACAAACTTCAAAAGCTTACAAATCGTATCTTTCCGGAGTTTCTGAAAAGGGTCAATGCTTACGCCCAATCACCTCGGCCGTATAATAAATTGCAGCCGAGGAGCAGCATTATTTCCCACATGGATAAGAAGAAGGTACAATGCTTCTTTTTCGATGCACTTGGCGTGGAGTACCTTGCTTTTATTATGGCAAAGTGCGAGGAATATGGCTTGGTATCAGAAGTAGCCATAGGCCATTGCGAGCTGCCTTCCATCACAGTTAAAAACAAAGAGTTTTTGCAGCATTTTGCGGACGGAGACTGGAGAAAAATCGATGACCTTGACGAGATAAAGCATCACAGCCAGGTTTACGATTATCGGAAATGTGAGTACCCGCTCCATTTATTTGAGGAACTGGATGTAATCGATGAACAACTACGGATGATTCAGTCCATGCTTGTGCAAGGCACGCTGGAGAAAGCGTTGATTGTAGCCGACCACGGTGCCAGCAGATTGGCAGTGCGTTATGGTCATGAGTTGAATTCTAGCATTGAGCTAGAGGAATCTGGTGAACACAGCGGACGATGCTGTCCGGCTGCAGAAGATCCGAATCTGTCGTTTGTTGCTTATGAAGATGGATTTGCTGTTCTTGCAAACTATGAGCGTTTTAAGGGTGGCCGTCGGGCAAATGTAGAAGTACACGGTGGGGCTTCCCTTGAGGAAGTGGTGGTGCCCATCATCACCCTGACAAAGCGTCCGGACAATATTGAACTTTGCTTTGTTAATCCTGTCATTACACTAAAGCCGCGTGTTACTCCAGAATTGGTGCTTTATTCCAATATTCCGCTCAGCAAGCCTCGACTGCTCATTGATAACGATTTCTATGACGGTGAATTTGTAGCGGATAAGAAACATGCAAGATTTGAAATTTCGAAGATTAAGAGGAAAGGCAATTACTCTGCGGAGGTTTATGATGGCGAGAAAAATATGTCGGTGAAGCTGGAGTTTAAAGTGCAAAAGCAGACCCGCGAAGTAGATTTGTTCTAATCGGAGGAGGCAAATATGAGCGAGTTACAGTCTGCCGATATGGTGGAAAAGTTAAAGGACAACTTTGATGAGATGGTTGTCTATAAAGACCTGAAGAAGAGCAATTTTATTACCTCCTTCAAGATGCCATCATTCATGCGGGATTGGGTGTTAAAGCGCTTTCAGGATGACCATGGCGAAATTGATTTTGATGGGGCTACAGCTTTTATTCGTGAGTTTATTCCGAAAAAAGAGGACTGGAAATCTATCAAGAACCGTATTGTCAACTATCAAGAGCAGATGAAATTTTTGGCCAAGATATCGGTTGATATTGATATCAAGACGCAGGGTCTGTCTTTCTCGCTTCCTGATTTTGGTCTGACCACTAAAGATACTGTGATTCCGAGAGACGTTTGGGAAAATTGCAGCGCAGCATTGTTGAAGGCTGAAGAGAATTGGGGAATCGTAGAACTTGGATATCAGTTCCCGGAGAGCGACAGGGATGCCGGAAAAATTAAGTTGGTGAGTTTCCAAGATTTCTGTCCGTATATTATCGACTTGGATGAGTACAAGTATGCCCGTGAATCTTTCACCCTTGATGAGTGGATTGACATTATTCTTGGCGCCATCGATTATAATGCAGCTGGCTACGAATCCCGTCAGCAGAAGCTGGCCATGATTACGAGATTGCTTCCTTTTGTAGAGAAGCGACTGAATTTGATTGAACTAGCCCCCAAAGGTACCGGCAAGTCCTATCTGTTCGGATCGGTCAGCCGTTATGGTTGGCTTTCTTCTGGCGGCACTATGTCCAGAGCAAAAATGTTTTATGACGTTGCTCGGAGAACAGAAGGCCTGGTGTTTGGTCATGATTATGTGGCGTTAGATGAGGTGCAGACTATTAACTTTACCGATATAGATGAAATGCGTGGTGCTCTCAAGGGCTATATGGAAAACGGCAAGTACACAGTTGGCAATCACGAAGGGGCTGCTGATTCTGGCATTATTCTTCTTGGCAATATTCCCGCTGCCTCCATGAATGAATACTTGAATATGTTCAGCGACTTGCCGAAGGTGTTTCATGAAAGCGCTTTGATAGACCGCTTCCACGGATTCTTAAAGGGCTGGGAACTGCCTCGAATGAACGATGACCTGAAGATTTGTGGTTGGGCTCTGAATTCAGAGTATTTCTCTTCTATTATGCACGAACTGAGAGACGACCCGACATACCGCGCTGTTGTTGATGCACGGGTAGTAGTCCCGGAGAAATCTGATACGAGAGATACGGAGGCGATCAAGCGTATTTGCACAGCCTATTTGAAGCTATTGTTCCCGAATGTACAGCACCCGGAGGATATTTCTTCCCACGATTTTAACTTGTTCTGTCTGAAGCCAGCTATCGAAATGCGCTCCATTATCAAGATTCAGCTTGGAATTCTTGATCCGGAGGAGTTTGGTGGGAAGACAGTACCGGAATTAAGCGTAAAGGACGTTGATGAATGAATAAGATAACATGTGTTTCCTGCGGAAAAACGGGTCTGGTACGCAACGAGATAGGAATTAATAAAAAGCTGTTAGGCGAGGATATAGAAAAATTTTATTGCCTTGACTGCCTTGCAGAATACCTTGAGGTGACACCGCAGGATATTTTAGATAAGATTGAAGAATTTAAAGAAGATGGCTGTAAGCTCTTTGAATAATGAAGGGAGGCGGAGCCTGTGATATATGCGGATAATGCTGCTACGACAGCTTTAGATATTGATGCATTCGAGGCAATGAAACCTTACTTGCTCAAAGAATATGGGAATGCGTCTCAGCCCTATTCGTTTGCAAGATCAGCAAAAAAAGCGCTGGCCGCTGCCAGAAAAACCATTGCTGACTGCATCGGTGCACAGCCGGAGGAAATTATTTTCACCTCAGGTGGTACCGAGAGCGACAATTGGGCTATTAAAGGTACATTGCAATACGGCGATAGCCGCGCTATTCTAACCAGTCAAATTGAACATCATGCAATATTAAACGCCTGTGCTTCTGTAGAGCGTCTGGGGTATCCAGTTGTTTATCTTTCGGTTAATCAAAAAGGAGTGTTAACGCCTGCCACATTAAATAAGTTCATCACTGGTAACACTAAGCTGGTGTCCGTTATGTTGGTCAATAATGAGATAGGAACGATTGAACCGATAAAAGAACTTGCAGAGATAGCTCATACACATGGGGCATTTTTTCATACGGATGCTGTGCAGGCCGTAGGGCACATTCCGGTAAATGTAAAGGGCTTAGGCGTTGACATGCTTTCGGCATCTGCTCATAAGTTTAATGGGCCAAAGGGGATCGGATTTCTTTATATCAGGAAAGGCACAGATACTCATTCTCTTGTTGACGGCGGTGCACAAGAATTTGGAATGAGGGCGGGCACAGAAAATATTGCAGCCATTGTGGCGATGGCAGAGGCACTTCGAAAAAACTGCGCTCATATGGATGAAACAGAAAGCAGGCTTTGCAAAATGGAAAACAGCTTTATCCATGCCCTGAACAAGGCTGGAATTGATTTTATCCGAAACGGAGCCGATAATCATCTTCCTGGAAATATAAGTATTTCCATTAAAAACGCTAGCGGTGAAATGCTTCTGCACAGGCTGGATTTAAAGGGGATTTGTATATCAACAGGTTCAGCATGTGATTCCGTTAATACACAGGTTTCCCATGTAATTCAGGCGATTTCTGTACCTGAAGATTATGCCGCCGGAACAATTCGTATTTCTTTCGGCAGGGATAATCAAGAAAGTGATGCTCAGGATATAGCAGATGCTATTGTAAGCATTTTGAAAAATTAGCATTCTGGGAATGCATGATATTTTATCTTTATTATATTACGAACTGTCAACAGCGAAGAAGTATGAGCTATGGTACCGATTCCTGTTGACGGCGAGGTGTGGACAATATTAGTCTTTCGCTTTAGAAGGAGATTGCTCAAAAATTTATATCAGCACAGCACAGTCAGAAAGAAATCATCGAAAAATTAAACACATTAATTTCTGAGAAAATCTCCATTTAAACAAACGGGGAGCATTCAAATGCAAAACGAGTGCTCCGATATTCCTAGACGGGGGGATAGCCTCTGCACGAACATAAAGGGGTGTCCAGAGGGGCGCAGCCTCTTTGGCTCTGGGTTTCCAATAGGGGCGAGCAGCATCCCTGTTGGCACGCGACTTTCCCACGGAAAGTCTAGTGTGTTATACCTTTGTGGAGCAGGTGGCAGCCGGAATTGTAGCACACCTCGTAAAGTGTGGCTACAGTTGCGGCGTTCTGGCGAGAAAGGTTGCCCCTTGCGGGGCAGCATAAGCGACAGAAAAAGGCTGACAGGCGGTGCGGGTATGCACTGTCTGTCAGCCGTGTCATTTGCGGAACAAAGGTATATCAAAGCCCCCCGTCAGCCGCTGCTTCCCATCGTATCAGAACCACCACGGCAGCTTTCCGCGCAGGCTGTCCATCGCCTCGCCCTCCACCTTCTTTGTCCAGCTCTCGCTGAGATGGAAATGGAGCGCCGCGCCGATCAGCGGGTGCTCGATTCCATCGGTAAATCCATAGCGGTACAGAAGATAGGTCTGCTCTCTGGCTGTCAGCTTGTCCAGCGCCGCATACAATTCTATCAGCTGCTCTTTTTGGATATAGATTTGCTCCGGCGTTTGGGTGTGAGGGTCGGCTATGGCTTCGATCCGCAGCATCCGTTCATCCTCTGAGAGAACGTCATCCAGATATACTCTCTGGAAGCCGGGGCCGTCTTTCTTATCCACCATCCGTTGTTCAAATAAAGCCAGAGCGGCACGGATGCAGTCTGTCATGGCATTGCGGATTGCCGGTGCCGCATAGGTCAGGAATTTCATACCCCGTCCGGCGTCAAATAAAGGAATCGCGTTCAGCAGGCCGATACTTCCCTCCTGCACTAAATCATCTAAATCCATTCCAATATCATTTTCATCCAGCCCCATGCTCCGGTATTGCTCCAACGCGATTTTTCGGATGAATCCCAGATTGTTTTCCAGCAAAATATCACGGGCAGCCGTATCCCCTGCCTGCGCCAGCTTGCACAGCCGCTCATTGCTCAGGGCCGGCATTTTGTTTCTCCTGCGCGTGGTCTAAGGTGGATTGGAGAAATTCCGTCAACGCCTGACCAAACTTGTCCAACGCTTCCTTTTGCACACCGTCCATCCCTGCCGCGCTCTGGGTGACAGCGGCGGAAATCATTTCTGGCGTGATGGTCGGTGCCTGGACATCCTGGCCTTTTGTCAACTCGGAGAACATCTGCTGGGTGATGCCCTTGGTCAAGGTTTGTGCCGCCGTAAAATCGTTACCGATTTCTTTCTTCACTTCCCGCAGTGCCGCCATGAAAGTATTCTGTATCATCGTCAGGTCTGCCTGATAGACAGGGACTTTCTGCCGGTTGACAGTTCTGGCAGCCTGCACAGCGGCATCCGTCTTCACATTCCGGCGCAGCATTGCGCTAAGGGTAGTAAGCATCTGGTTTTGTCCGGCGAAACCAGCGGCCAGCGTATCATCAAAATATTGCTCGATCATGTAAGTGACTTCTGCAAAGCGCGGGCTTTCCAACAGGCGGTTGACAATTTCAGCATTGGCTTTCCCGGTGTACAGATTCCGTGCCGCCTGCACCGACAGGCCCAGTTCTTCAATATCAAAATTTGTCCGGTCGGGTGTATTGACTTCCCCCAGCAGGAAATCTGTGGAGACTTCAAACACTTTCGCAATACGGAGCAAATGTTCTGTGCTGATTTTATCGGTCTTACCGCTCACAAACCGGCTGATGGCGCTTTCGGTGCTGCCGATGCGGGTCGCCAGCTGTGCCTGGGTAATTTTATGTTCCTTCATAAGCTCCTGCATCCGCTGCCGGATATTGCCGGGCAGATAGGCTCCCTCCATGTGACACACACCTCTTTCCTGTAAACTCTCTGCTTTCATTATACCTTATAAAACCAGCGTGGGCAAATGCTTTCCGCTGGTCTCGCCGCTCTGATGTCTTGCATTTTTGCAAGATTTCAGGGTGGCGATTTTTCATTTCTTGCACTTTTAACGGATTTTTCGGTCTATAGGCTTTTTCCCCGTATATTCAGGCAGACGGGCAGATACCGTCAATAAATGATGGAGGGCAAAGCCTATGAATTTGTTTGAAACTGTAAAATTTGCTGTCACTGTGAAGCAGGCCGCCGAGCACTACGGCTGCAAGGTCAACCGGGGCGACATGATCTGCTGCCCCTTCCACGATGACCTGCACCCCAGCATGAAGCTGAACAGGGATTATTTCTACTGCTTTGGCTGCGGGGCCACCGGGGACGTGATTGACTTTGTGGCGCGGCTATTCGGCCTGAGCAGCTACGAGGCCGCAAAGAAGCTAGCCTATGACTTCGGCATCGACCCGGACAAGCCCCCGGCAGCCGTGGCACTGAAAAAGCCCTATCCGCTGGCGCGGGCCTTCCGCAACGATGAGATGCACTGTCAGCGGGTGCTGTGCGATTATCTGCATCTGCTGGAACACTGGAAAATCAAGTACGCCCCACAGTTGCCGGAGGAAAATCCAGACGATCGCTTTGTGGAGGCGTGTCATATGATCGAGTATGTAGATCATTTGTTGGACGTGCTCATGTTTGCGGAACTGGAGCAGCGCGTGAAGGCGGTGGATATGCTCCTGAAGGACGGAACCATCGCCGCGCTGGAGCAGCGGCTGAAACGTCTGGAAAAGGAGGTGCAGCACCGTGGCGAAGAACAAGCAATCGCCTGAGGTCAACCAGCCTGTCTGGTTTGACGGCAAGAGCATCAACGAAGCCCTGTTTTGTGATGATTTTCTCGGCAGACACAAGATCATCTACACAAACGGGGCTTTTTTCACGCCCGATGGCCGTGTGACCGATGAACTGCCGCTGCGTGGAGAAATTTTTGAGGAACTGAAATGCTGTGCGGTCAGCAATATCCCCCGCAAAATCAGCAACATTGTGGAGTTGATGAAGTTGGCGGCGCTGGTGGCGGATTTTCCGCCAGAGACTGACCGCATCCATCTGGCGAACGGAACACTGTTCCTTGACGGCAACTTCGTAGAGGGCAAGCCGGAGATCGTTCGCAACCGTCTGCCGATAGCCTACAATCCCAACGCCCCTGCGCCTGCCCGCTGGCTGACATTTTTAGATGGGCTGCTTTACCCGGAGGACATTCCCACTTTGCGGGAATATATCGGCTACTGCCTGATCCCCAGCAACAAAGGCCAGCGGATGATGGTCATTAAAGGCAGCGGCGGCGAAGGAAAGAGCCAGATCGGCGCAGTGCTGTCCACCCTGTTCGGCAGCAACATGAAGGACGGCAGCATCGGCAAGATTTCCGAGAACCGCTTCGCCCGTGCTGACCTGGAACACATCCTGCTGTGTGTCGATGACGATATGCGGATGGAGGCGCTGCGCCAGACCAATTACGTCAAATCCATTGTCACCGCGCAGGGAAAGATGGATTTGGAGCGCAAGGGCAAGCAGAGTTATCAGGGATGGATGTGCGCCCGACTTCTGGCATTCAGCAATGGGGACTTGCAAGCCCTCTTTGACCACAGCGATGGTTTTTATCGGCGGCAGCTGGTGCTGACCACCAAAGAGAAACCTGTTGACCGCGTGGATGATCCCGACCTGGCCGAAAAGATGAAAGCGGAGATCGAGGGCATATTCCTCTGGGTCTTTGCGGGATTGCAGCGGTTGGTGGCAAACAACTTCAAGTTCACCGAAAGCCAGCGCACCAGGGAAAACCGGGAATCCGTCAAGCGGGACAACAACAATGTGTTCGATTTTCTGGAATCTGAGGGTTATATCCGGCTGAAAGCGGATGCGTCCATTAGTTCAAAGGATTGCTACGACATTTATCGGATGTGGTGCGAGGAAAACAATCTGACTGCACTCAAACGCCGCAGTTTCAGCGATGCGCTGGTGGCCGCCTGCGGCAAATACAATCTGGAACACTGCAACACGATCACCAATTTGGCAGGACGCCGGGTGTGGGGCTTTATGGGGATCGAGGCAGTGGCAAGGCCGCATATAAACGAGTTTACGGACGCTTCACAGTGTACGTACGTACCGGAAGACTGGCGGGATTGATTTCCGATCTGGTCGCCGGTACGTATGTACGCAGCGATTGACCCTGTTACCTCATATATTGCAGGAATGCTTCATGTGATTAAAGTAGCCATGGACATTTTGTCCGCGGCTAAATAGTCAAGGAAAAACGGTGATTTTGCAGGCATATTTTGAAGCAATCACAAAACGGCGAAATATCTCTCTATTATCCGCACACTGTTCACAAAAGAGCGACTCACGGAATGGCGTACAGATTGTACCATTTCGTGACAATACAATCCGAACGGTGAAAAGCCCCGCATTTCCGTGAAGTCGAATATTCCGCCGTTGACCAATGATACGCGGGGAAGCATTTCTATCGCAAAACAGCAACTATAACAATTTTATCATTCCATAAAGCCGGTACGCTGTCCAGTGCAGCCGGTTCTTTTTATGGGCAAGAAAATTTGGAGGATTATTATGAAATCAAGTATCCGAAACGAAATCAAGGCGCAGATCATCCGCGCCGGTTACACCATGCAGGAAGTTGTTGACCTTCTGCACGATGAATACGGCTGGAGCGACAGCGTATCCAATCTTTCCGGGAAATTGCAGCGGGAATCGCTGCGGTATCGGGAAGCCGTGGAGCTGGCTGACGTGCTGGGATATGACATTCTCTGGCAGAAACGGAGGGGTTGAATATGGAGAAAGCACAGTACGCAATTATGCGATTTGCAAAATACAAGGGGCCTGAAATCAGCAATATCGAGGCCCATAATGAGCGCACAAAGGAAAAATACGTCAGCAATCCCGATGTGGACACCAGCCGAAGCAAGTACAACTTCCATCTGATCAAACCGTCCGGCAAGTACCGGACGGAATCGGAACGGCAGATTGCCGCCGCCGGATGCCGTACCCGAAAAGACAGTATCCGTATGATCGAGACGCTGTTCACTGCCAGCCCGGAGTTCTTCAAGGGGAAGAAACGGGCGGAGATTCGGGTGTTCTTCGAGGAAGCTCTGCGCTTTCTGGAGCAGCATCAATCCAAAGAGACAATTATATCCGCTGTGGTGCATATGGACGAGAAAACGCCCCATATGCACCTTTGTTTTATCCCTCTGACGGAGGATGGCAGGCTCAGCGCCAAAGATATTATGGGCAACAAAAAGAAGCTGACCTGGTGGCAGGATGAGTTCTGGAAACACATGGTCAAAAAGTTCCCAGATTTGGAGCGCGGCGAGAGTGCCAGTTTGACCGGGCGCGACCACATCCCACCCCGCGTATTCAAGGAGATGACCCGGTTGACCAAACAGAAGGACAAACTGGGACAGCTGCTCACCGGAATCAATCCTTTCAACGCGAAAAGCCGGGCGGAGGAAATCTGCAAAATTTTGGATACCTATCTTCCCAGTGTGGAGAAGATGGACACGCTGCTGCGGAAATATAGCGTAACCTTTACGAAAACAGCATCCGAAAACAAAAAGCTGAAAACGAAAAATGCCGAACTGGAAGAATCTCTTGCATCGGCGCAGAAGGTCAGCACCCTAAAGCAGATCGAAGACCTCAAGCTGCGGCGCGACTATGACAGTGCCGTGGCGATATTGGAGCAGATACCGCCAGAAGTATTGGAACTCTATAAACACCCGCATAAAAAAGAAAGGGAAACTGCCTATGATCGATGAATGGAGCGGTTTTGCAGACCTGCTGGCCAACCTGATTGAGAAGTACGCTTCGGAGTTGGATGTCGAGAACCTGCCCGCTCCGGCGGTTCCGCTTGAGGATCAGGACAGCGCGGCAGCAGATAAAAAAGAATCTGTTTTCAAGCCGGAAGCAGTTGCAGGCAAAATTGTTGCATGATATAATAGACGTGATATAAGAGTCCAAACAAATTCATGATTGAAAACCGAGGTGAATGCGAATGGAATACTCAAACGATAACCTGTTCGGTTCTGAAATGATGATCTATACAACGGAAGATGGTTTAACCAAAATTGAGACAACCTTTGACGGCGATACCGTCTGGCTTTCTGCTGATCAGATGGCCGAGTTGTTTCAGCGAGATAAATCCACGATTTCAAGGCATATCAAGAACATTTTCACCGAGGGTGAGCTTGTACGCGATTCAGTTGTTGCAAAATTTGCAACAACTGCTACGGACGGGAAAACCTATCAGGTTGAATACTACAATCTCGATGTGATTATTTCAGTCGGCTATCGTGTAAAGTCCAAACGTGGCACCCAATTTCGCATTTGGGCAACTGGGATTCTGAAAGAGTATATGCGAAAAGGGTTTGCCTTGGATGATGAACGCTTGAAAAATCTGGGTGGCGGTGGATACTTCAAAGAACTGTTGGAGCGCATCCGGGATATCCGCGCCTCAGAGAAAGTATTTTACCGGCAGGTTTTGGAAATCTACGCTACCAGCATCGACTATGATCCCCATGCGGAGATTTCTGTTCAGTTTTTCAGGAAAGTCCAAAACAAAATCCACTATGCCATTCATGGGCAAACAGCGGCTGAGGTCATTTACACGAGAGCGGACGCTGAAAAAGAATTTATGGGACTTACCACATTTGCCGGAAAGCACCCCACGCTAAAAGAGGCTGTAATTGCAAAGAACTATCTGAATGAAAAGGAACTTCGTGCAATGGGTCAGCTTGTCTCCGGGTATCTGGATTTCGCAGAGCGTCAGGCGGAACGAGAACAGGCTATGACCATGAAAGACTGGGCGGAACACCTGGATCGCATTCTTACGATGAGTGGCGAGCAGCTGTTGCAAGGAAACGGGAGTGTGAGCCATAAACAGGCTGTGGAGAAAGCAACCACCGAATACAAAAAATACAAGGCCCGGACGCTTAGTGAAGTGGAAAAGGACTATCTGGATTCCATTAGAATGTTGGAGCATAAAGCGGAGGAATAAAAAGCCATTTATGAAGAAAGATAAGAAGTTGCTTAAGGTATTAGGTTGGCTTATATTAGGTGTGATATTTCTGTTTGCATTGATACCAATTGTAATCAATTTTTTGTTTGAAAGACAAGCTCCAGTAGATATATTAGCTGCAAGGTGGAGTGCAGCGGATGCTCTAAGTTATACGGCTGGTGCACTGGCATTTTTGGGCACTATGTTTTTAGGATGGATTTCTTGGAGTCAAAACAATCAATTACAGCGAATAGAAACCAACAGCTTTATTGCTCAAAATTCTTGTATGGTTTTATTGAAAAGCCTTTCCTTTAAAGGATTGGATCAGAAAGTCGTAAACTTAGATACAGAGCATATAGAACCTATTGTTGTAGAAGATGGCTTAGAAGATTTTAACTACAGCAGTTTTTCATTAACTATGCTGCTCAAGCGTTTGGATAGTTATGCTGCTTTTGTTAGAGTAGAATCATTAACAATGTTCGTAGGAGAACAGGCTATATCAGCATTTGTTTTTGCAAAAGCATATGATGATTGCTATTCTCGAATTGCTATATCAGAAGAAACTGAGTCATTCGAACTAACAGTGCTTCTAAAACCAGATACAAAACGAAAAGTAGTCAATGCTTTACAACAAAATTGTGAACTTATAGCAGAAATTATGGTTGAATTAGTGACGGCAAATTATGTATGGACAAAGATTAAATGTAGAGGCTCTTTTTTGAAAAGCAATTCTTCTGAAAAGCTACAGAACAATTTTAGCTTAAACGATCAATCTCCTATGTGCTTTTGGTTTGGAAATGGCGTCATTGATTCAAAAGCCGTAAAGTTCCGCAATGAATCAAAGTCAAAAGTCTAGGATAGGTTCATGGCGCAAAAAGTTGTATTATTACAATTGATACTTTATGGAGAGCATAACATGAATAAAGAAAAAAAGATAAAAGTTTACACCTACACCAGAGTCTCCACCGCTATGCAGGTGGACGGTTACTCGCTGGATGCTCAGAAGGCCAAAATGAAAGCCTACGCAGACTATAACGATTATGAGATCGCCGGCGAATACGAGGATGCGGGAAAGTCCGGCAAGTCTATCGAGGGCCGGGCGCAATTCGGCCAGATGATGGAGGACATCAAATCCGGCAAGGATGGCGTGTCCTATGTTCTGGTGTTCAAATTGTCCCGCTTCGGCAGAAACGCGGCGGACGTGCTCTCTTCCCTTCAGGTCATGCAGGATTTTGGCGTCAATCTGGTCTGTGTGGAGGACGGCATTGATTCTTCCAAGGACGCTGGCAAATTGATGATCTCTGTTCTATCTGCTGTGGCGGAGATTGAGCGGGAAAATATCCGTGTCCAAACCATGGAGGGCCGCATTCAAAAAGCGAGAGAAGGCCGCTGGAATGGCGGCTTTGCACCCTATGGGTATCAACTGGTGGATGGTAAATTGCTCATCAACGAGGAAGAGGCAGAGGCCATTCGTGTCATCTACGACCAGTATGTTCACACGGACATTGGCGCAAACGGCATCGCAAAGTATCTGGAAAACCACGGTATCCGCAAGATTCCCCGGCAGAATGGGAAGAATCCCCTGTTTGATGCACACTTAATCCGTTTGATTTTGAAAAATCCCGTCTACTGCGGAAAGATTGCCTATGGCCGCCGCAAGATGGAAAAAGTGCGCGGCACCAGAAATGAATACAAGCTGGTGGAACAGGACAATTACCTGTTGGCCGATGGTTTGCACGAACCGATTATTTCGGAAGAAGTCTGGCAGGCGGCGCAGGTGAAGCTGTTGGCACAGGCCAAGAAATACGAACACGTCAACCGCGGGAAAGATGAACACGTACATTTGCTCTCCGGCATTGTAAAATGTCCTGTCTGCGGAGCCGGAATGTATGGGAATAAAAGCATCAAGCACAAAGCAGACGGCACCAAGTACAAGGATTTTTATTATTACGGTTGCAAGCACCGCTCCATGATACGTGGGCATAAGTGCGATTACAAAAAGCAGATCCGGGAAGAATTGCTGGACGATGCCGTGGCGGAAGTCATTGTAAAGCTGGTGAGCAATCCGAAGTTTGCTGCCATGATGCAGGAAAAGATCAACACGAAGGTGGATACCACCGCCATTGACCAGGAGATTGCCAATTACGAGAAGCAGCTGCGCCAGCATTATTCCGTCAAGGCAAAACTGGCAGAGGAAATAGATTCTCTCGACCCGGACGACCGGCACTATGTCCGGCGCAAGGCAGACCTTGATGACCGCCTTTACAGGATGTATGATAAGATTGAAGATACAGAATCGTTGTTGATTGCCGCCAGAGCCAAAAAGCAGGCCATTGAGGCAGAGAAACTGACCGGCGACAATATCTATAAAGTGCTGATTTACTTTGAGAAGCTGTATGGCGTGATGAATGAAGCGGAGCGGCGGCAGTTGATCGAGGCGTTGATCTCTGAAATTCAGATTTACCCGGAGCGGCAACCTAATGGACAGTGGCTGAAATCCATCAAATTTAAGCTGCCTATCATTGAGGAAGATATGAGCATCAGTTTGGACAATGAAGAACAAGTTGAGACGGTTGTCTTGCTTTCCAAGGGAGAGATCGACTCGAAAAAGGTTCGGGTTGAGTTCTCTTTGGAAGATATGGATATGTCCGAGTTCCAAGATGGAGCAACCTATCCGCAGATCAAGGAGTATGCTTTGGAGCATACCGGGTTAAAGGTATCCAACCTTTATATTTCTCAGATAAAGAGAAAATGCGGACTGGAAGTCGGCAAGAACTACAATCTGCCGAAGTCCGAGGATTCCAGACAGCCACAATGCCCACCGGAGAAGGAAAAAGCAATCCGAGAAGCATTCAAATATTTTGGGATGATCTAACATCCAGCAAAATGGAGGTTTCTTATGGATAGATTGATTTCTTGTGAGTTTAACATGGATACC
>ERZ1673746.213-NODE-213-length-80694-cov-15.368147_pt1 | contig 80694 bp, 96 predicted proteins | sample MGYA00580205_ERZ1673746 | MGnify/ENA primary metagenome ERZ1673746 (study PRJEB41218, sample SAMN15661771) | gut metagenome | host: Homo sapiens | place: Canada: London | collected 2015-08-20/2019-03-30 | study: EMG produced TPA metagenomics assembly of...
CTGTTTGCCCTCTGCCCTTAAAAGCGTTGATTTTACTGGGTTTCTGCTTGTTTTCCTATGTCAACGCTCTTGACGGAGCGTGACCTTTTTCGAGCGCCAGTCACGGTGGGCGTCGTGGAAGTTCTCGGGCAGAGGAAGGGGCGGTCTGCCGAATTTCACGCCCCTCGCCTTCTCCGCCGCGATGCCCTCCGCCTGCCGCTTTTTGATGCTCTCCCGCTCGCTCTGGGCCACAAAGGACAGGATTTGCAAAACCAGATCGGCGATGAAGGTGTCCATCAGGTCTTTGCCCTGCCGCGTGTCCAGCAGGGGCATATCGAGGACGCGGATGTTCACCCGCTTCTCCTTAGTCAGCACCCGCCACTGCTCCCGCACCTCCTCGTAGTTCCGGCCCAGTCGGTCGATGCTCTGCACGCAGAGCAGGTCACCGGGGCGGAGCCGCCTCACCAGCCGCTGGTACGCTGGACGCTCAAAGTCCTTGCCCGATTGCTTGTCCATGTAGATGTGGTTTCCGTCCAGCCCCGCCTCGCGCATGGCGATGACCTGCCGCGCCTCATTCTGGTCCGCGCCGGATACCCGAATGTAGCCGTATTGTGCTGCCATAGCTCGCTCGCCGCCTTTCCTCTTATTGACGGAAACGGTATCACAAAAGCGGACAAAACCATACCCCCGGCGGCGATTTCCGCCTCGCTTTTGATGCAGCCCCTAAAGCGCAGACCATCGGAAAGAGCACGCGAAATGTCGCACTTGCCGTGATGGCCAATAGATATTTCTCCAAAAAGATTGCGCATGGGACAATGAGGAAGTAACCGCTCAGGCCTGCAAGCTTGTTCGCGATGGGGGTTGCCACATCCCACGGCAGCACAGTGATTGCCGCTTATTTGTGTGAGCGGCAGCTCGTTGAGATGACGGCCTTGATATACGAAGCTGCGTTTTACGCTTACACGGGGCCATTGTACTAAGAAAGTGCAAGAGCATCGGGGAGAGGGATGTTCTGTGGAAAAACTCCAACTATACAGCCCTGCGCAGGTCTGATACACTAAGGCTGTATTTCAGGGCGAAGTAAGTTAGGGCGGAGTAAGTTAGGGAGGAACGGCGACAGAAAGGGGGTTATTGCGCCCTCCGTCAGACTCAAACGAACTGGAATTCAATAAAGGACAAGAACGAAACCGTAATTGCTCATAGGAGCGATTGCGGTCTTTTTTTGTCTCAAAATCGAAAGGAGCAAGCAAATGAATGTCAAATAGCAAGCTGATCGAGCTGAGCTACTACGATCCGTCGGCGCAGGTACGGTTATCCGCCTACGCTGATACGATTGTGCTCGATCACAACGAAAAAGGAGGCGTGATCTGTGCGATCCGCTTCGGTGGATACCCCGAGATGGTTCGGGCTATGGCGGACGCCATCTACGGCGGCGCGACCATAGAAGCCACCCAAAACGATACGGTGCGGCTGCTGCAAAGCTCTCTGAAAGGGTATCGGCGGCAGCTGACTCACGACGGTGTGTATGCCGTGGCTACGCTCATGGCCAGCGACGACACACAGGAGGAGGACCGTCAGCAGGACGACGGCGAGGAGCGAACGCTTGAAAGATCGGAGCAGCCGCGAAAGTGCTATATTTACTGCCCCGAGGGAGACCGAACACGTCTTTTCGAGGAGCTGGATCACAAAACGGCAGCGCCGCTCATTCCCGCGTTTCAGGGCTATGTGCTTGCTGCGCTCGAAAGCCACGGCGACCTCCGGCAGCTGGAGGTCGTCTCGCAGAAGGAGCGGATCGACGCATGGGTGCTGGAGCTGGCAGTAGAGGATAGGAATGTCATTGAGGTGCTGGAGGAAGGGCTGAAGGCAGGGCTTATTCAGATCCCCGGCGCGGTTTCCGGTGCACCGGACGGCTTTACCGATGTCAACAATGTCACAGGGTACCTCAATACCTTTGGCGTGACCGTCGCGGACCGCATCCGCAATCAGTTCATGCCGCTCTTTGATCCTGCCGGCGAACCGCTCTCGGATGAAGTGCTGTCCATCAACGACTTTATCACGCAGCGGGCCGGTTATTCCCTCTATGACGCCCAGCTCGCGGTGGCAGAGGCCGTCAAGCGGCAGCTTGACCGCAGGCAGACAGCACTCATCATCGCGGAATGTGGTAGTGGAAAGACGAAGATCGGCTCGACCGCCCTTGGCGCGCTGCATGGACTATGGGCTGCACAGAGGGGGCGCGGCGCGGAGAAGTCCTTCGGCATCGTCATGTGCCCCTCCCACGTCACACGAAAATGGGTGCGTGAGATCGGGGAAACGCTGCCGGACACCTATGCCATGGTGGTGCACAGCATCACAGAGCTGGACCGTCTCTATGCTCTCTACGAGCAGGGCGATAAGAGCGTGTACGCGGTCTTTTCCAAGGAACGTGCTCGGGATGGCTATATGCGCTATCCTGCCGTGCGATGGAATGAACGCCGCCGCGCGTTCCTCTGCCCGGACTGCGACGCGGCCATCGAAATGGAGATCAGCGAGGATGGGGCGCACTACACCGTACCGGCCGATCAGTTCTTCTTTCAGAGGGAGCATAAGAAAAACCATGTTTGTCCTAAATGCGGCACTCCGCTATGGTCGGCGGTCAATCCGGACAGACGGATGGAATGGGTCAAAATCGGCGAATACGGATGGGTACACCGCTATGGTGCCGAAGCTCATCTCAAGCGTACGAAAAACGCGCACGTTTGCGACCAGCTCGCGCAGATCGCGCAGGATCCGGACGGTTACTATCCGGTTCGCGGCGCACAGCGGCGTTATCCGCTGAGCACCTACATCAAGAAAAAGCTGCACGGCAGGATCGGCTCCTTCCTCTGCGATGAGCTGCACGAATACAACAATGCCAGCGGCCAGGGTGACGCAATGGCGGAGCTGTACGGCGCCTCCAAGCTCTTTGTCGGTATGACGGCGACCCTCATCAATGGCTATTCCTCCGGTATTTTTCACCTGCTCTACCGCATCGTCCCCGGGCTTATGCTCAAGGATGGAAAGCAGTATGGCAGTCCCGGCGATTTTGACGCGGAGTACGGTGTGGTGGAAAATGCTTACGAAACAAGGGACGCGGAGTATAACGCCAACCGGCGTGCCAGTAAGCGGAAAACGCGCACACGCCAGCTTCCCGGCGTTTCGCCGCTGGTGTTTTCGCGCTTTCTGCTGGAATACACGGCTTTTTTGTCCCTGTCGGACATGGGAAAGGATCTGCCGAGCTATGAGGAGATCCCTGTGGCGTTGGATATGCCGGAGGACGTTGGGGAGTGCTATCAGGCTGTGCAGAATGTTCTCCAGAAGGTCCTGAAAAATGATCGAAAAGCCGCGCAGAAGATTCTCTCGGCTTATCTCAACCTGCTGACGGTCTACCCGGACCAGCCATACGATCAGCCGGAGGTCATTCATCCCATTACGGGAATGCCGATCGTAACGCCCAAAAGCTGCGGAGACTTCTCACGCTTGTTCCCTAAAGAGGAAAAGGTGCTGGAGCTCGTGCGGCAGAAGACGGCGAACGGTGAGCGCGTGCTGATCTACACCAGCTGGACGCGCACGGATTCGCAGCAGAAGCTATTAAAGCTGTTGCAGGAAAACGGCTACCGCACAGAGATCCTCGCGCCGCAGATCGCCACGGAGAAACGCGAGGAGTGGGTGGATAAGCGGGTCAAAAACGGCCTGCAGGTCCTCATCACAAATCCTCGCTGCGTGGAGACCGGTCTCGACCTCAATGCCTTCACCACCATCATCTTCTACTCGATGGGCTATAACCTCTTTACACTGCGGCAGGCGTCGCGCCGATCGTGGCGTATCAATCAGACGGAGCCAAAGGTGGAGGTGTATATGCTCTATTATGCGGACACCCTGCAGGCTAAGGCGATAAAGCTGATGGCCTCGAAGCTGGCGGTCGCAGGCATCATCGAAGGGACCTTCAGCGAGGAGGGACTTGCCGCCATGAGTGACGTCAAGGACTTGACCTCGCAGATGGCGAAGGAGTTGGCAGCAGGCATACGGGACAATGTGGAGGATATCGCTGCGGCGTTCAAGAAAATGGCAGTCGTCAACCCCAATCGAAAGGCGGCAGTACAGCCTGCGGCAAGGGAATCCGCCCTGCCTGCTTCGAATTTCGCGCCGGCAGCCGTGGACGACGGCACGCGACCCGCGCAGGCTGCGGCAAGCCGGGAGCTCTACGAAGGACTGCTCGCAAGAACACAGGAAGAAAAGAAGAAGCAGAGGTCGAAGGTGGCAGAGGTGGATGAAAACCAGCTGTCGATCTTCGATTTCGCCGCTTAAAGGAGGAGATCATTTGCACATAACCATCAACCGCGCCGAGCTGCTTGCAGCAGTAAAGCGCGCATCGACCATCGCGCCGCCGGACTCCCCACTGGATGTACTGCGCGGTGTTTTGCTGGAAACAGACAGCGACAACGGTATGCTCACCGTCACCTCTACCAACCTGGAGGTCTCGCTGGCAGAAAAGCTGCCCTGCACCGTTCATGAGGACGGCGCTCTTGTTTTCGCCGCAAAGACGCTCGGAGAAATGCTCCAGCGGCTCCCGGAGGAAACCGCAGAGCTCTGCCGTAGGGAAAACCGCGGACGCATGGTTCTTACGAGCGGCACAGCGGGCTACAGCGTGGATGTGTGGGACCTGGGGGCATTCCCCAAGCCCGATCTGCCCTTCCCCGAGGATACCGTCAAGGTCAGCGGCGTGCCTTCCATGGCGCAGCACACCGTTTTTGCTACCGCGCAGGACAAGAATAAGCCCTTGCTGCGCTGCGTGAACCTGATGTTTACCAGCACGGGTCTGCGTGCGGCAGGGAGCAACGGGAGCTGTATCGTGACCGCCAAGGGCGACGATCAGAGCACGGGAGACATCAGCCTGCTGATCCCCGCGTCCTCATTGGGAAAGCTCGCCGGGATGTGCGGGAATGAGGATGTATTCCGCGTCGGCACTACGGGAAAAAGCGTTGTCTTTTTCAAAGAAAACTTTCTATTCAGCTCGCGCCTTATGGACGGCGGTTATATCGACACGGATTCGCTGCTAAAGACCATCTCGAACCGCTTCACCGTACTCACGGATATTAAGGAAATGCGCGACGCGCTATCCTCGGTCATGTCCGTCGCTCCAGACGGGCGGGTACGGCTGAGCTTTCAGGATCAACGGCTGCTATTTCACTGCTCCGGCGATCTTGGTAGCGCCTCCGCCGGTATCGAGGTGATCGCGCTGACAGGCACCCCTACGGGCGAATACTGGTACAGCGCACGGCAGCTTACATCCTGCCTGAAAGCGCTTGGCGGTACGATCACCCTTGGCATCGCGCAAGGCGGAATGCTGACCATCAGCACACAGGACGCCTATTACCTGCAAAATGTCATGCGCGCGCCGGCTGCGAAAAAGAAAGTAACCAAGGCGGCTAAGCCGACCGCAGCAAAAGCGGCATGAAGGGGGGACTGCATTTGGAGATCCCGAAGATCTGCCGCTATTGCGGCGGTGTTGTCCGTCTGGCCCCTGCTGCGGAGGTCTACGGAGCGGCAGCGGCAAGGCGTCTCGGCATCGAACGGGAGAAATTCTATCAATGCCAGAACTGCAACGCCCGCGTTGGCTGTCATAAAGGCACCACACGGCCGCTCGGCAATCTGGCCAACGAAACGCTTCGGCTGAAGCGAAAGGAAACGCATCAGGTCTTTGATAGCTTTTGGAAGGAACGCGGTATGACGCGGACGCAGGCTTACCATTGGATGGCAAAGAAGCTGCGGCTTTCCGAGCAGCTCGCCCACATCGGCGGTTTTGAGATGGATCGCTGCCAAAGGCTCATTGATCTGTGCGAAAAGGAACGAAACAAGGAGGCAGCATAGTATGTGTGAAAAGCATTACTGCACCCATTCACCGGAGACTCTTTGCTCCTGCGCCCCGGTGCAGAGCGGAGATGTGGCCCAAATCGTATTTCACATGGCAGAGAACATGGAGGACATCCGCTGGGAGCTGGACTACAAAAGTCTTGCGGACCTGAGCGGCCATCGGCTCTGCGCGGTGGGCAAATGCCGTCAGTGTGGCGGACGCCTGTGCACCGGCCAATACCCTGTTGACGCACAGACCCCGGAGGATTTCCTTGCGGCAGTGTACCGGCAGCTCAATCAATTCCACAGGCGGCTCGATGCCGCTCTCTCCCATCCGGCTTTTTGTGAAAGCTTTGCGGCGATGTTCCATGAGGAAGACCGACCGTTTGTAGAGGACTGGCTGGTGCAGAGAGAAGCGAAAACCGGAGACAAAAGAGAGGGGCAGAAAGCCTACACCATCGTCCACACGGCAGCCTACACCGACCGCGGCGTTTTCCCTGCTCCGGATGCTATCGCGACCTTTTTTGACAAGGCACTTGCCGAGAAGCGGCTGCGGGAATTGGTGGAGAAGGGAAAGGACGAAATGAGCTTTCCTTACGATGAATCATTTTACTGCGAGGAGTACGACTGCCAATTTTGGGAGGCATACTGCAAGGACTATGCAGCAGGCTGGTTTATCCGCTATGAGATCCTGGAGAGTCCGCTTCACGAGGACGCAAAAGAACCCTGCGCACCGCGGGAGAAGGAGGTATAAATGCATCTGCGAAAAGAAACCTGCTATGAGTGTGAAAAGCACCTTCGCTACATGGAGAGCAGCCCCGCCAAGCAGATGGGCGTCACCATGCACATGGGAGAGCGTTTTTGCACCGGCGATAAACGGGCGCGCAAATTTAAGCGCAATGATCCAAAGATCTATGTGCCAAGCTGGTGCCCAAAGAGAAAGCTACCGAGCGAGCTGCGGGTCTACTGCTTCAAGAGCACGATAGACTGGATGCTGCACGAGAGGCTCTGCTATGACCTTGGCAAAGAGGTCTCACCGGAGGCGCACCGATATGCTGTGCTGTATGAACTGCACACGCCCTTCTCACCTATGGAGTTTGCAAGGCGGTGCAATGAGGAACCGGACGCAGAAACCGTTGGAGCAGCCGTTCACCGGCATTATGTGGTTGAGATCGACGACGGGATCAGCCCCGCTTTCTTCTACAAGACGGAGCGCGGCTACGAGCTGTTGGCCTTGTTTGACGCGGAGACCGCACGAAAAAACAAGATGGAGGACACGAATTGAACAATATCGAAAGGCACTGCGATACCTGCAATGATTCCTTTTACGAAACCGAGCGAAATCCAAGCGGCGGGAAGAAAACGGTCCGCTTGCAGCACTGCCGCAACGCCGTCTACAACTCCCCCGCCTACACGCATGAGATGTTACTGGAGGATTGGGACAAGGGCTTCTGCCGCCTTTGGACCCCTATCACAGAGAAAGGAAATGAACATGAACAACAATTACTCCCTCACGCAGAGAAATGAGCTCGTGGAAAAGTACCTTTGGTGCATCGACACCGTGATCCGGAAGAACCGTCCGCTGATGCGGGCGGCACATCTGGAATATGACGATGTGTACCAGCAGCTTGCGCTCCGGCTCATCAAGGCCGTGGCGGGCTTTGACCCGCAGAAGGGGACGCTTCAGCAGCACATCTTCGCGCAGCTCAAGTATGAGCTTCTGAGCTGCAAGTCTGCCCGCCGCCTGTGCGGTCTGACCGGCGCGCCCAAGGAGTATCGAAAAAGAGATATGGTCTCGCTTGATGCACTTTCGGAGAATAGCCCCTTATACGAAGGGGCAATGGCCGCGTGAGGAAAGGAGACAGGAATGATTTTACGGGAAAACGGCACACGCTTCTGCGCAGATGGAAAAGTATTTACCATCGGCGGCAGGATCTCGGCAAACGGTGAGAGCGAGTACGAGGGACTTTTCGGCACGATCACGGAGATCCGCAGCGGTGCAGACCGCGAAACGGAAAACGATGTGCCGGATATCTACTGTGATTTTGAGATACCCGCCTCGGAGGAAATGCTCCGCGAGCTGGAGGCACGCTTTTCAGACTTATACGGAGAGACAAAAACCATAGACGACATCAGCCTTGACTGCGTGATCATGTCTCCCGATATGCTTGAGCCGCTGGATACGCCGCCAGGGAAGCGGGAAGATATACGCAAAGATATGGACGCTGCGGCAGACATCTTTGCCAAGGTGCTCCAAATGTCGGACGAAGATCTGCGCGCCCTGCGCGCTTTCCCGGTATCGCCTACTAAGGATGAAGCTGCATGGGAGGTTGTGACAGAGGTTTGCGGTCTCGGCGGCTGTGATATGCGTGCCTATTCGTTCAAGGAGGAACGGAGCGCACGGGTGTTTGCCGCGCTGATGGAGCATACCGGCTGCCGCCTTCGCTATGATACGGCTTGTCCGAGCTGCTATGCCGAGTACCAAAAAGACAGATTAAAAGAAAGTGAGGACCTGTAAATGAGCCTGCGCGATAAAATGCTTGCCGTGATCGACGATGTGAACGGCAGCGTTGCCGAGCGCGAAGAGCTGGTGGAGATGATCGCCATTGCCCTGCTGACTCGCAAGAACCTGTTTGTTCTGGGCGAGCCCGGTCAGGCCAAAAGCTATGCCATCAACCTTTTTCGCCGGCACATCACCGGCGCGCGGCAGTTTGAACGCCTGCTCTCCAAGCAGAGCGACGAAGAACAGCTTTTCGGCCGCGTCGATCTATCCAGCCTGATCCCCGGCAGCATCCCGGACTCCGCGTTGGAGGACGATGATGTATACCAAAACCTGCGCTTTGATCTAAATTGCGCGGTAGACGGCTTGGGGCAGAGGAAGAATGCGCCTGAAACCTTCACCATGCTGGGCAAAGCGGCGGACAAGCTGGAGGCGTACCGAAAGGCCGTGGCCTTGCTGCGTCGCAGCGAGCCGGTCGTACAGACCTCCGGCAAGATCCCGGAGGCGGACATCGTGCTGCTCGACGAGATCTTCAAATGCAATGACGGCGTGCTCAACTCGCTTCTGACCGCGCTCAATGAGCGAAAGTATACCAATGAGGGCCGTACATATCCCATTCCCACGATCTCCTTTTTCGCGGCGTCCAATGAAATTCCCAATTTCAGCGATCCGCAGGAGAAGATATTGGAGGCGCTGTATGACCGTTTGGAGCTGAAGGTCGTGACGGCCAACATCGAGGACCGAGATACCCGCCTTGCCGTTCTCAAAAATAAGCAGAACGGCGTCTTCGGCCAGATTTCCTCTACGATCACGCTGGAGGAGCTGGTCGAGATGCAGCGTGAGGTGGGCGCGATCCCCGTGCCGGATACCGCAAACGAGCTGGCAGATGATATTCTCTGCGAGCTGCGTAAGGGCATGACGGTATCGGACCGTAAGTACCTCGGCTATTACCCCATCGCGCAGGCCAAAGCATGGCTCTCCGGTCATGATAAGGTGGAGGCTTCCGACCTTCTGGCGCTAAAGAATTACCTTTGGCGGCTGCCTGCCGACCGGGAGAAGGTGGAAAGCGTTCTGAACCGCCTGTGCGTTAATCCCATGCAGGAAAAGACGGACAATCTCCGAGCTATGGCGCTGGAGTCTCAGTCTGACTTCAAGGAAGCCTGCGGCGACGGACGGGCAGATCTCGCCCGCAAGGCGTTTATCAAGCTGCGCGGGGAGCTGATACGGCTTTACCAGAAGCAGTGCGAGCTTCGCGCTGCCGCGCAGTCGGATGGTGAGATAGCCTTGACGGACAGCCTGCTCGCCGACCTTGAGGGTATCAGCCGACAAGCCCATGAGGAGACCGGCTTTACCTATACGCCGCTTTCTGAGATCGCGGCGCTGAACTGAAAATCTTAAAACGAAAACATTTTATATGGAGGCATGAAGCTATGCTGAATCGAATCGTTCTGATGGGAAGACTCACGCGCGACCCGGAGCTGCGGAAAACGCAGTCGGATACGCCGGTCTGCTCCTTTTCTCTTGCTGTTGACCGCGATTATAAGAAGGACGGCGAAAAAAAGGAAACGGACTTTATCGACATCGTTGCATGGCGTTCTACCGCCGAATTTGTGAGAAACTACTTCGCAAAGGGCCGCATGGCCGTGGTGGAGGGGCGTCTTCAGATCCGTGAGTGGACCGACAAGGAGGGCGGCAAGCGCCGCAGCGCGGAGGTCGTCGCTGACAATGTGTATTTTGGCGATTCCAAACCGAAGAACAGCGGCGAAACTGTTCCGGCGTTCAATGGGACGCCCGGCGAGGATGCGGAATACGCCGTGCCGCCCAGCGGCTTTGCACCGGACTTCGGCGAAGAGAATGGCGGACTGCCATTCTAAGAAAAATGGAGAGGGAGGGCAGCTTGCCCTCCCTCCGGCACTAAATATTATACGAGGAGAATACGATATGCCAAGCTGTGCTATTTGTAAGAAATCTGTCACGTCAGGTGTTGTTCTGTGCGGACACTGTGCAAAGGGCCTCGCGCCGTACACACTCTCGACGGACCTCGCGTGGTTTATCGACCGGTTATCCGAGGAGATCGTGCTGAACCATGCTATCTACGCCTGTGCCATGTGCGCGGTGCCGACTTGCACCAGCCAGGTCAGCGGCATGACCTGCCGCAACGGTGTCAAGGCGTGGCTGCTGAAGCGGGCGGAGCAATTCTTCCCCGCAAAGGCGGCGTGATGGAGGGGCACGATGCAAGAAAACATCTTATCCAGGCTCTTGACCGAGTGTCCCTTTTCTGAGGTATTTGAGGATATGGAGACTGTGGAGGGCTGCTCCTTTCCGGTCCCTCGGCGCAAGATCGGGCATATTCGCGCCGACTACGACGGCTGGCGCTGGTACAATACCGTGTGGCCGTGCCATAAGACGCTTGCCACACCGGAGGTATGCACGGAGATTGACCGTGTTTATGATGCACTGACTGCTCCGGGCGCCTTAAAGGATCTTGCTGCGCTGCGTAAATTCTGCGCCGATCACATGGACGCCTGCATCTCAAAGGAGTACGAGGATGAGTTCGGCTTTTACTATGTGGGCGAACGCTGCAATTTCTGGATCAGGCTCATTTCCCGCAGGAGAGACTACAATATGTACTTAAATGCCTACATCAAAGAGCATGATAATCAGAAATATTTTGATTATTTAGAACGGCTGCGGCAGAGCGGAGAGACAAATATGTACGGCGCTGCCCCATATCTGCAAGCCGAGTTTCCTGAGCTTCGCTATGATCGAAACAAGGCAGGAGATATTCTCTTGGCGTGGATCAGAACCTTTGATAAGAGGGAGGACGACACGTTATGCTGAAGCCTTATCAGACCATTGAGGATGTTTTAGCTTCTCCGTGGGCGCAGCAGCCGCAGGCAAAACGCATGGAACGGACTGACCGCGTGCTGCGCTCAACCAAGCTGGAGAATAATATCTATCATGACCTGCGCGCTGAGGACACCGCCATGGACGAGATCGAGCGGGGCGCACGGGAAAAGCTGAGATCCTTTCCCGCACTGTCGCAGGACGTATTCCAGTCGTTTTATTCCCTGATGCCCCGGCGCAATAACGAGGAGGCGCTCTCTGCGTCAGCGCGTAAATTCAACGCACCGATCCTGGAGCACATTACACAGAGCGAGGAGTATCCCACGCTCAAGGAGGTGTGCGAGGGACGCGAGCTCCCGGCCTATGAAGCGGCAGCGGAATTTGTGTCTGCGGCGTCCGATGAATTAGACGAACTGATGCGTCAGCTTGGCGGGAAAAAGGACGCGCTGAATACGCTGGAAAAGCTGGAGCAGACGCAGGAAGCCGCGGCACAGCGGCTCACGGAATTACTGGAGAAGTATGATGCCGCCCATCCGGACGATCCCTCCCTGAACAGAGACGTGATAAAAGCTGCCAATGAAGCGGAAAGCAAGCGCCGGCAGGTGGAGGCGGTCACCAAACTCATCGACAACAGCGCGATGCAAAGCAAGGAAGCTGTAGGCGGTATCGTCCGTCATGCTCTGTCCGCCGCGTCCGAAAAGGCTGAGGAGGTGCAGAGCATCATCGGCGCATGGAGCAATGAACCAGGAAACCTCCAAAGAACGCCTGCTAATCTGGCCCTTTTGGAGCGTGTCCGGGCAAGTGAGAGCCTGCGGGATGTCTCCCGATACCTCGGCCGCTTCCGGGAGATATTTGCACAGGGAAAGCGGAACGGATACGCCCACAGCCGTGGCGAAAAGTATTCGCTGGAGCTTGGCAGCGACCTCTCCCGCGCGCTGACCTCGGAGCTTGCCATGCTGGCGGCACCGGAGACACTGCCGCTGTTCCTACGGAAGTATCAGCGGAGGCAGATCAAACAATATCGCCGCCGTGAGCCCGTCTATAAGGGCGCGGGCGATATCATCTGCTGCCTCGACGAATCCGGCTCCACCGCCGGTGAATGCGCCGCGTGGGGCAAGGCTGTTGCGCTGACGCTGCTGGAGATCGCGGAAAGCGAGGGGCGCAAATTTGCCCTCATTCACTTCTCCGGCCCCGGCAGATTTCAGACGGACCTGTTTCTTCCGAAGCAGACAACGGTGGAGGATAAGCTGCGCGCGGCTGAGACTTTCCTTGACGGCGGTACGGATTTTTGCACGCCGATGAACGAAGCCCTGCGGCTGATGAAGGAGGAAGGCTTCGACAACGCCGATATTGTGTTTATCACCGACGGTGAGTGCCTTCTGCCGGAGGAGTACATCTCAAATTTGCAGAAGGAACAGTCTGCGCGCCGCTTTACGATCACGGGCATTTTGCTGGATCAAGGAAATGCAGGCATGGACTTCAGCTTGAAGCCATTCTGCCAAAATATTTACCGTACCAGCGAGTTGACGGGCGAGGCCATCGTCCGTGAGCTGGTGAATGGCCAAGCATAAGTCTGGCGTATATCCCTTCAATAAAAAAAGTCAGAGGAACATTTACGTTCCTCTGACTCAGTCTGTCGAAAAAGTCCACCTGGAGCTGGGCTTTTTCTGATAGATATGGTAGAATGGGCAAGGGTGATGAAAGATGCTGGAACGCGGGAAAATGGATCGAGATCTGGTAGAGTTCGTAGTCATAGACCAACTGGTGCCGAAGGAGCATTTGCTGCGAAAGATAGATGCAGCGGTGGACTTCACACAGCTGTATGAAATGGTGGAGCCGCTCTATTGCGAGGATAATGGACGCCCCAGCATCGATCCGGTGGTGTTGTTCAAGATGGTGCTGATCCAGCATCTGTACGGCCTTCCCTCACTGCGGCGGACTGCGGAAGAAGTCAGCGCAAACAATTGTTATCGCTGGTTTCTCGGTTATCCCTTGCAGGAGGAAACGCCGCACTTTTCCACGGTGAGCTATAACTTCCGGCATCGCTTTACAGAGGAAACAGTAGACAAGGTCTTTGCATGGATACTGAGCGAAGCAGCACAAGGACATCTGCGGACGTCCGGATGTGGAGGATGACGAGCACGACGTGACCATCACGGACGACGAAATCATCATTCACGACGGGCTGGATACCATCCGTTGGAAGGTGGGCGAGGCTACGCCGGAAGTTCCGGTGTAAAACGCGGACTTGCGATTTAGACGCGGACATGTTATCCTATACAAACTGAGTCAGCAAATCAGGAGGAAGAACCATGAAAAAACAGAAAACAAGAGAAGACGCTTTCAACTGGATTCTTGAGAATTTTTCCGTCGACGGTGCCGCGGGCAGAATCATCAGCAACATTCTGGAATATGCGGATGACCTCTCTGAAGAAGAGCAGGTCGAGTTTATGAACAAAATGCTGGATGGAACCATCGGCCTGACCGAGGATGAAATCGAGAACCTCTGTTGGAATGCGTAAAAAAGAAAGAAAAAGCGGCAGACCCATAGTGGGACTGCCGCTTCAGTCTGTCGAAAAAGTCCGGTTGGAGCTGGGCTTTTTCTGATAGATATGGTACAATAGAGTCGTGTGATGCAAGATGCTGGAACGCGGGAAAATGGATCGAGATCTGGTAGAGTTCGTAGTCATAGACCAACTGGTGCCGAAGGAGCATTTGCTGCGAAAGATAGATGCAGCGGTGGACTTCACACAGCTGTATGAAATGGTGGAGCCGCTCTATTGTGAGGATAATGGGCGCCCCAGCATTGACCCGGTGGTGTTGTTCAAGATGGTGCTGATCCAGCATCTGTACGGCCTTCCCTCGCTGCGGCGGACAGCGGAAGAAGTCAGCGCAAACAATTGCTATCGCTGGTTTCTCGGTTATCCCTTGCAGGAGGAAACGCCGCATTTTTCCACGGTGAGCTATAACTTCCGGCATCGGTTCACCGAAGAGACCGTGGATCGGGTATTTGCATGGATTTTGGATGAGGTAGCCAAGGCAGGCTATCTGTCTCCCAAGGCTGTCTTCATTGACGGTACTCACATCAAGGCCAACGCCAACACGAAGAAGCAAGTGAAGGAGCAGGTCCCAGCAGCTGCCAGGCACTATGCAAAAGAATTGATGGAAGAGGTCAACGCGGATAGAGAAGCGCATGGTAAAAAGCCCTTATTGACTTTTCAAAAGAAAGAAAGTAAGATAAGTTAAATTCTTATGAGAGGAAACAGAAAATGAGTTTGTCTCTTTCGGCAAAACGCCCACTACTTTATCAGGAAGTAGTGAATGCTTTGTACCGCATTATAGATGACAATACCCTTCATCCTGGAGATCAAATGCCCGCCGAGCGTGAGCTGATGGAGCAACTTGGCGTAAGCCGCAATGTTCTGAGAGAGGCATTTCATATTTTGGAGCAGCGTGGCATCATCACCTCCCGACAAGGAAAGGGCCGTTTTCTGCGAGAACTGCCGGTTAGCCGATTTGGCGAGAACAAGCAGGAAGAGATGTCAAAAAATCTTGAACGATACTCTCTCTATGAGGCTTACGAGGTTCGTCAGGTGCTGGAAACAAAGGCGATGGATTTGATTGTTCGCAATGCAACAGATGCTGACCTTGATGAGATTGAAGCGGCTTATCAGACGATGCTCTGCCGTTTTGCGGAAACGAACACGACCATGGGCGAATTTGAGTTACATCAGCTCTATGCAAAGAAAACTGGTAGTGTTTTCATGGAACAAACCCTGAATATCGTCCTCTCTACGATCCTAGAAATGATGCATACGACGTCTCATAGTGTATTGGACATGCATCAAGTGGAGGAAGAGAAAACCGACCACCAACGAATCATTCGTGCACTGCAAAATCGCGATACAAATGAAGCGCAGCGGGCAATGTTTGACCATATTCAGCATACGCTGGACATTTTGAATTAAAAAATAATAAAAATATACGAAAAATGCCGAAAGTTTTTCTTGACTTTTGGCATTTTTATTTATATTATAAAAATGTACTGGGTGACCAAGTGAGCAAGCTGAAGAAGGAGTAACTTTTATGAGTATGCTGACGGAAGAAGTAAGCAAGCAGAAAATGCTGGAAACGATTCATTATATGACGGAGAATTTTCCGTACCGCCTGGCCGGAAGTCCATGTGAAGCGGCAGCCTCACGGTATGTGACAGAGCGGCTGCGCCAATATGGACTGGAGGTGGAAAACAAAGAGTTTTATACCTACAACAGCGATCCGATGTATTCCAAGGTTACCGTGCTCGATCCGGCAATGGAAATTGACAGCCTGCCCTGTGCCCATATCCGCGCGACCAAACCGGAAGGCGAGGTCTTTGAGCTGATTTATGTAGGTAATGGGGATTATGCATCCTACAAGGACATCAATGTCAAGGGTAAGATGGTACTGGTGGAAGTCTCCTATGCACCACCTGTACCGGAAAAGGCCCGTATTGCCTATGAGATGGGCGCTGCGGGCATTATGTGCATGAACTGGGGGAATGACGAAGAGGTTATCTGCAGGCGCGGGCTTAAGGGCGTGTGGGGCAACCCGACAGAGGCCAATTTTCATTGTATTCCTGAAATTGTTGGTGTCGGCGTGACGAGGGGAGCTGGTCTTAAGCTCAAGCAACTCTGCTTAGAAGGAAAGAAGGTCGAGGTCAAAGTAACAGCAATTGCGGACCGCACCTGGAGCATCGTCCATCAGCCTACAGCGATCCTTCGAGGCAATGGGAAAAGCGATGAATTTCTGCTTGTCTGCTCCCATCTGGATGCGTGGAAGCCAGGGGTGACCTGCAATGCGACTGGCAACGCCACCACGCTGGAAATCTGCCGTATTCTCAGCAAACATCGTCAGGAGCTTGACCGTGATGTGTATTTTGTATTCTGGGACGGACATGAGGTCGCGGAGGCTGCCGGCTCTACATGGTTTGTTGACAACAACTGGGACAAGCTCAATAAGCATTGTGTTTGCTATATGCATATTGACTCTACTGGTGTAAAGGAGACAGAACTTTACGAGATTAAGGCCTCCGAGGAGTTGCTCAGCTTTGCCAAGAAGAACATTAATGATGTTCTCCCTGAGCTGGAGTTGCGCGCCATGGCTCTCAAAAAAATCGGAGATCAGAGTTTTATGGGCATCGGAGTTTCCTCCATTACGCAGAGGAAGTCATTTACCAAAGAATATATGGAGCACGCGCACGGCGCGACACTCGGGTGGTGGAACCACACCATTGAAGACGGTGAGGACAAATGCGATCCCACAGCGTTGGAAGAGGACACGCAGGCAACGCTCAAGGTCCTTTATGATTTAGCAACGGCGAAGATTCTGCCCTATGACTTTAGTGATAAGCTTTCTGCTTTCCACACAAACGTCAAAAAAATCGCCGACAAATTTGGTGATCACATGGACTTCATGGATCTGGAGGACAATCTGCAAATGGTCGAGCGGCAGGTTGCCGAGATTCAATCCATGGCCGACGATCTTTCTGAGGAGCGAGCAAAGCTCTATAACGATTTCGTAAAGATGGTTGCTCGGCAGATTACAAATGTGACTATGACCTGTGCGGATAAGTATTCACAAGACAGCTATGGCTACACAAGCCTTTCCTATCCTGTCCCTCTGTTTGCAGACTTTGAACGACTGGTCAAGCTAGACCCTGCGTCCTTGGAGTATGGGCTCATAAAGACCCAACTCGTGAAAAATAAAAACCGCATTAACGACGCACTCTTTACAATCAGTTGTTTTGCTGACCTTTATAAACGCATACTGTGCGTGTAGCAGCCGCTGAAAACATTTTACTGCTGAGGGAGAAAAGTATATGGCACAGGTAAAAACGATTGGTGAAGCTGTCCGCAATATGTCCATACATATGGCAAATATGTACTATTACATGACAAAGGCAGTGATTGAGGACTTTGGCGACGAGGCAAAGGATTCTTTCAAACGGGCGATGATGGAATTCGGCCACGCACGTGGGAAAAAGATCGCGGAAGAGGTATTGGCCGCGGGACTTCCGCTGACGATCGAAAATCTTGATGCCTTCTACGACATCCCAATTGCTGAAGGCTGGGACCTTCATCGTACATATGAAAACGATATGAAAATGAACGTTACGGACAGCTGTACGTTTGCAGATGTATGGATGGAAAAGGATTGGGCCGAGGTTGGGCATATTTATTGCCTTGTTGACACAGCCATCCGCGAGGGCTATAGCTCAAACGTGAAATTCTGTCCAGTCAGAAATATTCTGGAAGGAGACGCGCACTGCCAGTCACTCACTGTGTATCGGGATATTGAAAAAAAGGGGCAGTAACAGTATGAAGATAAAAGTCGTGATTCCGAACAGCGGGATGAGTCGTGGGACGCTGAACGCACGAGAGCTGATGCTCAGTCACGCAGTTTCTCCTGCGGTCATAATTTCCGTAGACTGTATTCCTTCCGGCCCCCGCGCCATTGAATCAAACACAGACGAAGTACTCGCGGGTTCCATGCTGATTGATGCTGCCGTTCAGGCGGAACGGGACGGTTACGATGCCTTTGTCGTATATTGCTTCAGTGACTTGGCAGTCGACGCCATTCGGGAAAATGTGTCCATTCCCGTTGTCGGGCCCGGTGAGGTTGCTCTTGCCGCGGCGGATATTGTTGCCAATCGTTTCGCTGTTATTACAACGGTCGAGGAAAATATTTCGCGCACATACCGCAGGCTGATGCAAAACGCGGTTGCACAGCGAAAAATGTCCTCTGTTCGCGCACTGAACATCCCAGTGGTGGCGCTTCGTGAGGATCCAAAAGCCACTATGCGATATCTGAAGGGGGTTTGCGAACAGGCCATCGAAGAAGACCAAATCGACACGGTTGTGCTTGGCTGTCTCGGAATGGCGCAGTACGGTGGGGAGGTCGAGCGTTGCTGTGGCGTTAAGGTCATTGACCCGGCACCCTTGGCACTTGCCTGCGCTGAACTTGCTGCCCGGCTGAATCTTTGCCCAAGCCGACGCTCCGTTGCTGCATACCGACAGGAGGTGGCAGATTGATGGATTGTGTTGAATTGCTTGAGCAAATGGTTTCTATCCCTAGCGAGTCCCAGAATGAAGAGGCGTTCGCACGCTTTCTGTGCAGTTATCTGCACGATGAGTTGGGGATGGAAAGCGAACTCCAGCACATAGCGGGGAAGAGTTATAACGTGCTCGGTTACTGGAAAGAAACTGGCACGCCGTCTCGGAGGCTGCTCCTTGGCGGACACATCGATACGGTGGTACCCACCCCACGCTGGAAAACCGACCCATATCGACTGACAAGCTGCGGCGACGAGCTCCACGGTCTTGGCGCCGCGGACATGAAGGGCGGACTTGCAGCACAGCTCACTGTGCTCAAATGCCTGCGTGCAGAGGGTAAAAAGCTGAATGCCGCAATCGAATTTGTCGGGCTTGCAGATGAGGAACGGCATTCTATTGGAGCCAACGCCTATGTCACAAAGGCAAAGCTTGCGGCAAGAGATTCGCGCGAGGCTGTCTTTCTAATGGGTGAACCACACTACGATAATTTGGTGATTGGCGCGACTGGAAAGGCACTTCTTTCCTTGCGTGTGCAGGGAAAGGAGGGACATGCATCTACACCGGAGAGAGGGGTCAATGCGATTGATTGCATGGCAACACTGCTTTGTGCAATGCAAAAAAAATATATGCCTCAATATGAGCGCGGGGAACGAGCTTCCTATTGTTGCCTGCAGATGGCGAGCGACTATGCCGGCTATAGCCTGACAATTCCTGCTGTTTGCAGCGCTCTAATCAATAAGCAGCTTTTACCCACTGAAAGTCTAGAAGCGTTTATTTCTGAGCTTGAGACGCTGTACCAAAGTGAGGTGGGGAAGGGGACACTGACCATTCAACGGGAGATTCCCAGTTATCCGGCTTATCAGCTTTCACCGCAACAAAAGGACATACAGCACCTTACCGACTTTCTGCACAAACGATTCGGACGAGCCCCCGAGTTGCGCATAAACCAGAGCGTTAGCGACGGCAATATCCTCTACAATAGCCTTGGCATTCCAACGATCCTGTTTGGCCCGCACGGCATCGCATTCCACACGGAGAACGAGTATGTCAAACGGAGCAGCCTTACAGTCTATATGGAAGAACTCTACGCATACATTTTGGCGGAATACGAGGATTGTCCCTCATAGGGACGTAATGAAATGGTATGCTTTCCCTAATCACGCTCAAATCACCTGCAAAGGCGAGACGACAGAAAACGGGAAGACATAAATACTGCATACTGGGCGGTAAAAGGCAATCAGCAAATAAAAATGGAAAAATGGAGGTCAACATGAAGAGATACACCAAATGGCTTAGCGTGTCCCTTGCACTCATAATGCTGCTCACACTTCTTCCCGGATGTGGAAAAAATCCGACAGGAAATGGGGAACAGATCGGTACAGACCCCAGAGATACCCTGCGTGTAGCCCTTACCAGCGAGCCCCCATCCCTTGGTATTTATGATCATAGTGCATTGATTTCTGTGCAAATGAATGTTCAGATGTTCAACGGCCTAATGCGAATTGACAATGCAACGCTGGATCCGGTCTGTGACCTGGCGGAAAGCTACTCTGTTGAGAACGAAGTGGAGTGGACGTTCCCCTTGCGCAAGGGTGTTAAATTCCACAACGGAGATGAGATGACCTCTGCCGATGTCGTCGCATCTCTCGAATACGCGAAATCCCTCCCTGCTGCGACTCTGTACACAGCCAGCATGTCCAAGATCGAAGCTATAGACGAATATACCGTGAAAATCACTACGAGCGCCCCCTATGCCGGTCTGCTGTATGATCTTGCCTACTACTATAATTATATTGTTCCCAAAGCCCTTATTGACGCAAACAATGACTTCAGCGCAAACCCTGTTGGTACCGGACCTTATAAGCTCAAGGAATGGAATCTGGGTAATTATATCAGTCTCGAGCGCCACGACGATTATTTTGACGAGGCGCACAAGGCCAAGATCCCCAACCTCGTCTTCAACATTATTCCCGAGGGGACTTCCCGTACGATCGCCCTAAAGTCCGGCGATGTGGACTTTGTCTGGGATGTTAATACTGCGGATGTTGCAAGTCTGCAGAACAATGATGCGATTACTGTTGCCGAAGTACCCAGCGTAGATGCTGTTATTCTCTTTTTCAACAATGATCGCGCGCCTTTCGACGATGCAAATCTGAGAAATGCAATTGCCGCTGCGATTAATCGAGAGGATATCATTGCTGCCGCGCTTAATGGCTACGGTTCCGTCAACTACTCTTGCATTGCTAGTGGCTTCTCTGAATCTACGGATACCAACGCGATTCCCTATAATCTTGACACCGCCAAGAAATACCTCGCTGCGTGGGGGGGCGATCCTTCCACCGTTGATTTGAAGATCATCTGTAACAATGAGACCCGCGTGGCGGTAGGCACTGTCATTCAGAGCAACCTTGCACAGATCGGTATCCATGTCGATGTGGTTACCATGGATGCCGCGGCTGCTTCCAATGCATGGAAATCCGGCGAGTTTGTTGCGACGATGGGTTCGTGGTCTCCTTCGAATGCCCTAACCTATGTCCAGCGCTTCCATTCTGACCGTCGTAAGACTTATGCAGGTGCCCTGGCGACTGATGAGCTCGATGCGCTGGTCAATCAGGCAAAAATGACTCTGGATGCCAGCAGGCGTGCGGAGATCATTGATGAAATCGTCGGTATCGTGAACAGCCTTTCTCCGCAGATCACACTTTATCAGTCCACATGGTTCCGTGCCTATGACAAGGATCTGGACGGAGTTCTTTGTAGTGCGACCGGTTATGCCAACTTCTGCGATATGTACTGGAAGTAAGTTTTAAGGCGTCACGGGGTGTGCCGGGTGAGTTCCATCCGGCACGCCCACCGCTATATGTTGTTAGACAGACTTTTAGGAGACAGACAGATGATAAAGTATATATCCAAGCGATTGCTTATGATGATTCCTGTTCTGTTGGGTGTGATTCTTCTTGTGTTTATCGTCATGAATCTGGCATCCGGCAATGCGGTCATGCTTATTTTGGGCGACAATGCAACTGAGGAGGCGGTTCAGCAGAAAACGGAGGAGCTAGGGCTGGACAAGCCACTTTTGGTCCGCTACGCAAATTATGTAATTGGTCTGCTTCATGGGGATATGGGCAAAAGCTATATTTCCAACCGTTCCGTGGCGGATGAGGTGTTTCAGCGTTTCCCCAATACCCTAAAGCTGGCAATTGTTTCCGCCGTGATTTCAACACTATTAGCTTTACCGCTCGGCGTGTTTGCGGCAGTCAAGCAAAATACCTTGTTTGATAACTGCAGTATGATCATTTCACTGCTTGGAAATTCCATGCCCGCATTCTGGCTAGCGCTTATGATGATGATGCTGTTTTCAGAAAAACTTGGATGGCTTCCTTCACAGGGAATGCGGGACGGTTGGCTCAGCTACGTACTGCCAGCCTTTTCCATCGGCTTTATTAACATGGCGGCTATCGCCCGCACGACGCGTTCAACCGTGTTGGAGACAATTCGACAGGACTATATTCGCACCGTACGCGCCAAGGGTGTCGGCGAGGGTGAGGTCGTAATGGAGCACGCCTTTCCCAATGCGTTAATCCCTACAATTACAGTGATCGGCGTACAGTTTGGCAATCTTCTTGGCGGTGCAATTTTGGTTGAAACCGTCTTCGCATGGCCAGGGCTGGGGCGCTTAATGGTAAACTCTGTCAATAACCGCGATGTTCCGCTGGTGCTCGGCTGCATTGTATTGCTTTCTATCAGCTATTCCGTGGTCAACCTCATCGTAGATTTAATCTACGGCTTTATTGACCCCCGCGTCCGCTCTATGTACAAGTAAGGGAGGAGGGGAATTATGTCAGAAAAATATGCCCCTGAAGTTGGAGACTTCAAAAAAACGAGTCAATGGAAGACAACTTTCCGCCGCCTGTGCCGAAATCGTGGCGCAGTAATCGGCATGGTTATCCTGTTCATTATCCTGATGATGGCGCTTTTTGCAGATTTGCTGTTTGACTATGAAACGATGGTTGAGGCCAACAATATTCCTGAACGTCTGCTCGCCCCGTGCTGGGCGCACCCCTTCGGCACCGACCAATTTGGACGTGATATGCTTGCGCGCGTTGTGCATGGCAGTCGCATTTCCTTGGCGGTGTCCGCATCCTCTGTGACGTTTTCTCTGGTCGTCGGCGGTATTTTGGGTGCGATCTCGGGTTACTTCGGCGGATGGGTCGATAACATCATCATGCGTGTTATGGATGTTGTCATGGCTATCCCAATGACTATGTTTGCAATTGTTATCGTTGCGGCTCTCGGTACAAGCACAGCAAACCTGATTCTCGCACTCGGTATTGCTTCCGTCCCACTTTTTGCTCGTGTTGTACGCAGCGCCGTACTTACCGTGCGCGATACAGAGTATATTGAGGCGGCACGGGCAGTTGGTGCGAAGAACTCCACCATTATTTTCAAACATATTATTCCTAATTGCGTGGCACCGATTATCGTTCAGGTAACACTACGTATGGCCTCGGCAATCTACAACACTTCTGCGCTTTCCTTCCTCGGCATGGGCGTTTCTGTACCGTCGCCCGAGTGGGGGGCACTGCTGGCCAATGGACGCAATTTTATTTCAGAGTACGGCTACCTGTGCGTGATCCCAGGATTGGCGATCATGGTCACCATTCTTTCTCTCAATATGCTCGGTGATGGCCTGCGTGACGCATTAGATCCCCGACTGAAGTAAGGGAGGGCATAGACGAAATGGAGCACAATATGTCTCAAAATGAGTTCGCCTTAGATATCAGGGGGCTGTCCGTGGAATACCGTACAGACGAAGGCACCGTAAAAGCCCTGAATGGTTTGAATCTGTCAATCAAGAAGGGTACATCTCTTGGCCTTGTAGGAGAGACTGGCGCTGGAAAAACAACGACAGGGCTTTCAATCCTGAAGCTGATCCCAGACCCGCCTGGCAAGATTGTCAACGGAAGTATTGAGTTGTTTGGATCGGATCTCATGGAAAAAAGCGACAAGCAGATGCGAAAAATACGCGGCAAAGAGGTTTCGATGATCTTCCAGGATCCCATGACCTCCTTGGACCCAATTCGCACTGTCGAGGATCAGATCGCTGAGGCGATACGTAAGCATGAAAACTTAAAGAGAGCGGATGCCGTCAAGAAAGCACGGGATGTACTTGAATTGGTTGGCATTCCCGCCCATCGTGGTAAGGAATACCCACATCAGTTCTCTGGCGGTATGAAGCAGCGAGTTGTGATTGCGATTGCGCTGTCCTGCAATCCGCAGCTGTTGATTGCGGATGAGCCGACCACTGCGCTGGATGTAACGATTCAGGCGCAGGTCCTCGATATGATGAAAAAACTGCGTGAGAAATATGGTATGTCCATGCTAATGATTACGCACGATCTGGGTATCGTTGCAGATATTTGCGATGAAGTGTCGATCATTTATGCCGGACAGGTTGTAGAACACGGCACACTGGATGATGTGTACCGCCACACGCTCCACCCGTATACAAAGGGACTGTTCGATTCACTTCCAAACATGGAGGATAGAACAGCCAAACTGAAGCCAATTAAGGGCCTGATGCCTGATCCGCGCGATCTCCCTAAAGGTTGTGCATTCTGTCCACGCTGCGACTTTGCAACAGAACGCTGCAAAACGGAGGCTCCTGTTCCGGTATATCGCAATCAGGAGCATTATGTTTGCTGCCATCTTTATAACAGCGAAAGCTTCTGCCAGAGCGAGGTGACAAGTAATGAATGATAACAGACCGCTTTTGGAGGTGCAGAACCTAAAAAAGTATTTCAAAACTAAGCGGGGAATGCTCCATGCGGTAGATGATGTAACGTTTACCATCGGGAAAGGTAAGACTCTGGGTGTCGTCGGAGAATCCGGATGTGGAAAGTCGACGACTGGACGGGCAATCCTTCGATTAATCGAACCGACAGGCGGCTGCGTACTTTTTGATGGAGAAGATATTTCCAGACTCAGCAATGCGAAAATGCGCGCCAAGCGCCGCGAAATGCAGATTATCTTTCAGGACCCGTTTTCTTCACTCGATCCTCGCATGTCGGTCAGTCAGATTATTGAAGAGCCAATGCGACTGCACGGAATTTACAAAAGCAGTCATGAGCGCGAGACGCAGACCCTTAAGCTGATGGACACGGTTGGGCTGGCGCGCCGCCTGTACAACACTTATCCCCATGAGTTAGATGGTGGACGCCGACAGAGGATTGGCATTGCCCGCGCACTATCCTTAAATCCAAAATTTATTGTCTGCGATGAGCCGGTTTCCGCTCTCGATGTTTCGATTCAGGCACAGATTCTGAATTTGATGAAGGATCTTCAGGCAGAGTTGGGGCTGACTTATATGTTCATCACACATGACCTCAGCGTGGTGCATCATTTCTCAGACGATATTGCAGTTATGTACCTAGGAAAACTGATAGAGAAAGCCCCTGCCGCAAAGCTATTTGAAAACCCCATGCATCCGTATACAAAGGCGCTACTCTCGGCTATTCCGTCCCCTAATTTGGACAAGCAGAACGAGCGAATTCTGATTAAGGGTGAGATCACCTCGCCGATTAACCCTGATGCTGTTTGCCGGTTTGCCAAGCGCTGCCCCTATGCAAGCGATCAGTGTCGTCAATGTGAACCGACATTGATAGAAAAGGAAAAGGACCACTTCATCTCCTGCTTTCTACATCAGGATGGCTGATGTTGGAGCGGCAGAAAAAAGAAATGAGGGACAAACCAAATGGATATTGCTCTGAGAAAAGAATACGAATCACGAATGGAGCGGACTCGCGCCGAGGCGGCAAAGCGTGGCTATGAGGCATTGATCATCATCGGCATGGCACCGCGAAGAGTCGGTGACTTAATGTACCTATGCGGCCATCAGCCACTCCTTCCAGGCCACCCGCGCCGCTTTGCTTTCCGCGGCCGCGGATGCTCGGCAATTGTCCTGCCAGTCGTAGGGGAGCCTGTCCTGCTGACCACAACGCCTTTTTATGAAAAGGAACTGTTTATCACTGATGTGCGCTATGATGACGATCTTCCGAGCAATATTGCCAAGGTGATTGAAGAAATGGGACTGGAGAAGTCGGATATCGGTGTCGTGGGCATGGACGTTGTGACCGCAGCTGTTTATCAGGATGTTCGGCGTCTGTTGCCAAAAGCTGGTCTTGCAGCTGCCGATGACATTGTTATGTCTCTGCGGGCAGCAAAGAGCCCCTATGAAATCGATATTCTGCGACGAGGGGCAAAAATCGGCGATGAGGTTGGGCAACTTCTTCGCAATTATTTAAAGCCTGGCCTTACGGAAAAGCAGGTTTATCAGTTTATCACATCCGAGTTGACAAAACGCGGGGTGACCGGCGCATTCGCTACTTGTCAGTCCGGCTACCGTTCAGAGACTGCGTATGATCTTGTTCCTGCATCGGATAAGGTCATTGAATCGGGCGATATGGTCCATATGGAGATTAATGGAAAGCTCGACGGTTATATGATTGATATCTGCCGTTCGACAGTAGTAGGAAAAGCTAGCGAGGAGCAGATTTATATTTTGGAAACGACTCTGGAGATGTTGGAAGAGTCCGTTGCCGCCATGCATCCTGGCGTAGTCTCCGAGGAGCTTGAGAAAATCAGCGGAAGTATTGCGCTTGCACACGGTTTTACAAGCAATCATACCCGGGCCTTCGGCGGTCCTGCAACATACCTCGGCCACGCAATTGGCCTCGGCGTTGATGAACCGCCAGTGCTAGCAAAGCGGGACAAAACCGTCCTCATTCCAGGAATGGTCATTACTGTTGAACCAGGTCTCTACCAAACAGGTCACGGCGGTTGTCGCATCGAAGATGAGGTCCTTGTGACAGAGACTGGAACGGAAATATTGAACACTTTCGACAGAAGATGGTGGAATTGAGAGCACATGGATAACCCGCACATATCGGGAACTCTTGATATGCTATACAACAGAGGACAGGCATTTGCTCACGCCTGTCCTCTGTTGTCTTGTAAAGAGATGCAACCACGGGCTGTGCCCGCGGGAAAAAGCTAAGCCTATAAGCAGGGAAAGAGGTGCCGTCAAGATTTATGCGCAAATTTATTTGCAGGCTCCGGCTGAATGAAGTCAGCCGGCAATAGAGGCATCGTCCATGGCCGCCTCCAGATGCTTCACGTTCATGTATTTCTTGCTGCCCCACTGGGCGCCCGCCACATGGCGGAGCCGGGCGCAGACCAGCATCAGGGCGGAGTTGCCGTCAGGGAATGTCCCCACCACACGGGTGCGCCGACGAATCTCACGGTTCAGCCGCTCGATCACGTTGTTTGTACGGATGCGGGTCCAATGTGCTCGCTGGGGAAATCACAGTAGGTCAGCGTCTCCTCAATGCCATCCTCGACTTTCTTGGCGGCCTCCTTCAGCTTCATTGGTTGCCTTTCCCTGTGACGTGGAATATGGAATCTAATGTTTAGAGAACCATGCTCTTTTGTTTCATGGAGCTAAAACAGATATCTCGGGTCACATTTCTGTTGAAAAATCGAGAAAAACAACGATTTCGGACAAGGCAAACCAAATTTGGAGCGACATTTATCAGAATATGATCTGTCCCTGCATCCAACACATCGAGGCATACGAATTTGAGAAGGCATACGATCTCTACAAAACCTTTACGCTTAGATTAAAAGAGAACTATCTGCGCACATAGGGCAGTGCGGTAAGGAACCCTGCACGATGGTTTCTCTATAGTTGAAAGCAAAAGCAAGCGAGGGTATCGGCTCTTTGAACCGATACCCCCGCTGATTTTTATTTATGCAGCTCTTTGCTGAAATCGCTGGCTGCGGATGCTGTTTGCACGGACCTGAAGTTCCTGCGAGAGCAGCTTCAAGACGGAGAACTCGTCATCCAGTCCACTCAGTTCCTTTTGCAGTACGCCCTCATAATGCCGCTTCTTTTCCTCCAAAGCCTGCACCTTCAGCACCCAGCGGTCCATGACCGCAGGACTTTGGCTGCTGCTCTTGATGAGGTAATCGCATTTTTCCTGATAGGCGGCGATCTCTTTCTTGACGGCCAGATAGAATTCTTCCGTCATTTTCTCGCGCTGCTTGGCATCGTCAATGATATAAAAGCTGTTGACGACCAGCGGCGTTGCCTTTTTGTTGAGCCTGCTGAGAAGCGTGATAAAATCCTCGAAAATGTCTATCTGATCCATATAGGTACGGGGGACAAAGTACATGTGGCCGGTGATGCTCAGCTTCGTTGCTTCAAGCGCGCGCAGGTAGTTGGTGCAGATCGTCTCGATCTGCTTGCGGTTGGCGCAGCGCTGGTAGAGCTCAAAGAGTTCCTCGGCGCGGCGGCAGCACTCCGGCACATCCACGGCATCATCATATACCATGTTGTCGCAGCGGAAAATGCCGTCTGCCTTATCGTAGCTGATGTTTGCCAGCTTTTCGTACTGGTTGGTATGGCGGTTCAAGGTTTCCTTCACCAGCTCACGGGAGAGAATGCCCGCCGTGTGCTTATTGTCACGACAGTAGGCGAGGTAGATATTCGTCTCGCCGTCCGTGGTGACCGGAACACGTTCCCGAATGTCCCCTGTGGCGGACCGAAACGCATCCGACACCGAGAGTCGGTTGCAGCCGGCGTAAGCAATGCCCATGCTCTCACAGAGCGCGGAAAGTTCCTCTTTCTCTACCAGAAGGTTGGAAAGAGAAAAATAAAGAAACTTTCCCAACATGTGCCGCTTATCACCGGTGGCGGCACCGATAAATTCACCCATGTTTATGACATTGTCCATATTCGTGTTGTTCCTTTCTATGGTGAGTTGTCTCACCAGTTTCGGATGACCTCCGGGAGCTTATCATACTGCCCGGAGATCAGCAGTCCGCATTCGTAGTGGAAATTGATGTAGGTGAGATGGTATTCGATCTTTTCCATCGTCTTCTTATCACCGGTTTTCCGTGCGCGCCGGTGCTCTATGAAATACTGCTTCATTTGCTCCAGCGTAATGCCATAGCTGTCTTTTCGGATCTTCGCCATGATCCGCGCTTCCTCTTGTGCTGTTAACATTTTTTCTCCTTTACATCGTTGCCGCCCGGCTCAGGAGGTAGTCGTCCACTCCCTTGTAGGCGGGATTCCATGTGTACTTTGAATAGCGAATGCCTGGTATCTTCTGCACTTCCCTCCGCATGGCAAGGACGGCCTTCCGCACATTGGGGTTGGTCATCTGATCCATGTCCATTGCCTCGACGACCTCTCGGACGCCAAGCGCCCGAATGGTATCGGTCAGCCCGTGCAGCGCGTTTACGCCGCCAATGCAGATGAACAGCTCGTCCCTTGCAAGGAAGCTGGCCACATCGCCTTTGAGCGGTCCCTCGGTCAGAAAAGCACATTTCCGCGAACGGTCGCCGGTCACATGGACCCAGGAATAGCTGCGCGTGCCGTTCGGAAGCCCACGGCTGGAGAGCCAGCGGTACTTCCGGTTTGGAGCGTCCACCTCATCCAGCCGTATTTTCAGCCCTTGTATGAGCCCGTCCTTATTCCGAACCGGAATAAGAAACCCACTGGGGCCGGAAAGCGTCCATTCGCCATAATAGGTGCGAAAGCCAGGCAGACCGCTTAATTCATGCCCGTAGGAGCGCAGCAGGTCAGCCAAGAGCCGACGGCCGCGCTCCGTTTCAGGCATACTCTTGTACCCGTTCGCGCGGATACGTTCCTCAGATAAGCCGCGTTCCAGCAGGTTTTCACCGTGCCGGTCAAGGAGCGTTAAGTGCTCCAGCATATCCGAATACGCGGCATGGCGCCGTTCCAGCGGAACAGGCTGCCGCTCCTGTGTTTGGGGAGATGGCGCTTGGGGCATAGGGTACACCTTTGCCTCCCGCGCCAGCTCCAAATAAGCCTCCTTGTTGCTGAGCCCTTTGATCCGTGCATACAGACTCACGCTGTTGCCGTGCGCACCGCACAGATTGCAGCGGTACTGGTCGGTATCCGTATTGAGGCTCAGATGATGTTTTCCCACGCCGTGGTCACCGCAGAAGGGGCAGCTTGCCTCGACCTCCGTCCGCCGCAGCGTTCGGGAGTCGAGGACAAGCCCGCACCGTCTGGCCGTTTCCACGATGGGGATCTTATCGTATTGTCGGACGGCCAAACGGAATCACCATCCTATCAGGCGGCCTGCTGCTCCACACAGACGACAGGCTTTATCGGCCGCACCTGCAGGGGTGCATTGCTCACGCACTTTGCCATGATGACCTGTCCCGTGGGACGGACGTTGGCAAGGTCGTCTACCGACTCCATGTTGTCCACAAAGGTCGGATAGTTGCGCCCAGTGAGCCGCTTCATCAGCTCCGACACCTCCATGCCCGCCCGAATCTTCTCGGAAAGGGAGAGCCGGTCATACCGGCGCCCGCCGTAGGTGAATTTGAAGGTATCCTTTACCTCACCGGTAGACTTCACCACATCATAAAGGGATATTTCGACCTTATTCATCCTCAGCTGCGAGAAGGTCAGCTCCGCGCGCTTGCTGATATAGGCGATCACATTGGTCATGATCCGCTTGATCTCACCGATGCGATCCTGCGCCTGACGGATTTCGCCGCCGAGATCAGACGGCTCCTCCGCCGTCATGCTCTCAAGAGCAGACAGCTTTGCTTCGACCTCGCGGCACTCCTCGCGGCACGCGCTGAGGCGGTCATACTCCGCCTGCGTGAGCTTGCCATATTCCAGCTCCGTCGTGAGGCTTTGGATCTCATTGCGGATCAAACTGCTCTCTGCGGCGCCGCGGCGGGATCGCTCCGCGCAGCTTTGCTCCAGCACAGAGATCTCGGCCTCCCACCTGCGAAGGTCTTCGCCCTTGAACTGTTCAAAGGTCTCCATGGCCTTCCTGTCCAGTTCCTGAAGCTCGGTGAGCTGATTTCTCTGCTCCGTTCCCGCGGCGTACATCTCAGAGAGCGTCTTTTTGATCGCGGTCTGCACCTCCGGCAAGGTCTGCTCCGTCACGCTGCGGTGACAGGTGGGACACTCCATGCCGGCGTGAAATGCCTTGTAGATCGCGCTCTCCCGCTGATAGTGTGCGCCCAGCTCCCGAACCTTGGCGGAAAGCTCCGCCAAGGGCTTCGTGTATTTCGACTGGTATTGCTCCGCCTGCCTGCGGACGAGCTTCTCACGCAGTGCGTGAAGCTCCTTCTGCTGCTCGGCAGCTTCTCCCCGCGTGTCCTGCGCCGTCTCGTCGTAGCGCCTGCTCAGCTCTACGAGCCGCTCCTGCATACGCTCGACATCAAGACCGGCAAACTGCTTTGCCTCCAGTGCCGCGGCTTTTTCCTTGAGAGCCTTTTGCTGATCGGTCAACTCCTGCCATGCCTTGTCGCGCTTTTCCGACTGCGATACCGCCATGTCCTTTTGACCGTTTAGGTAGGTGATGCGCTCCTCCAGACCACGGATCTCCTCACGACGGCGCTTGAGATAAGCGTCCGGGGAGAGAAGAAACTCATCCTTCAAGGTTTCCCGCACCGACTCGGAAAGCTGTGCAAGGATCGTTTCCTGCGGGATATGCGGCAGATACCGCTCCAGCAGGTTCTTGCCGTCCTCACCCAACTCCTCGATGAAGTACAGGGGGTTGAGAATGGAGAGAAACACATCCCGCTCACCAAAAAGGTCGGTGAGATCGAGCTGGCGGATCTCATAGCCGTCGTAGGTGATGGTCATGCGGTTTTTTCTTCTCGTGCGCGTCAGCTCATGGGCCGCGCCTCTCTCATCCACAAAGCGCATCTGAATGGAAACATCAGGGTTGCTCTCGTTGTGGAGCCGGTCGATCCCACGCTCCCCGAAGAAGGGGAGTCCGGTCACGGCAAAGGCGATGGCGTCTGCGATGCTGGTCTTGCCGCGCCCATTCCCGCCGGTGATAACAGTGGGATCGCCAAAGGTCAGCTCCGTGGGGCCCTCGTAGGATTTGAAGCCGGAAATCGTCATGCCGGTGATGCGGACTTGTTCGATCTTATTCAACTGTCTGCTCCTTTCTGTTGTTCCAAATGAATCTCTTTATGCCGCCTGCTGCCCGGACCGGAAGACCTCATAAGTCTCCAGCACATAGAAAATCACGGTGTCCTGCTTGCGGGTCGTGAGCTTCACATGGGAAAGCTGCACCCCTGACACCAGCTCGGGCCGCGCTCCGCGCACATAGGCATAAAGCTGCTTTTTCTCCGGCGTTTCCAGATTGACTAATGTATTGCTGCCGCTCATGCCGCCCTGCACCTTAGCGCCCAGCACCGTGTAGAGCTCGATTGCAGGTGCTATCTGCGTTGCGCCTCCAAAGGAGACGGTCTTGCCCCCCTGTCCATCGCTCCTATCCTGTGCCGGGGGCTGCGTCCGCTGCGTTTGCGCCGGTGCTGCCGGACTCTGCGCAGGGTGCTCCTGTGCCCTTGGCACCGGCTGTGCGCTGCCACTTTTTGCCTGCTGCGGCTCCTGCCCGTGCGTAATCGGCGGGACCTTATCGTTGGCGGTATTCTGTTCCGATGCGGTCTTGGGCGTCAGCAGGGATTGGATGCCGCACGCTTTGGCAGGCTCCAGCCCGAGACTTTCGAGTGTACTCAGGTAGGCGTTGTCCAGCTTCCGGCGCTCGCTGTCTTTAATGACATAGCTTTTGCCGCGCCGTTCGATGTCCACCCACACGGTATCGAGGCTGTAAAGAACGCGTCCGATGCCCCACTGATATGCCGCGCGCTTCATACTGTCTGAAAGCCCGCCTTTGATGGGCTCGATGTCCGAGTCCTCGGCACCGTCCCACTTGGTGATAAAGCCTTTGCCCTCAAAGTGGATGGCGATGCCGCAGAGCTGCGAATCCTTTTTTCCGTTGGAGTGCCACGGCTTGAACTCGTTGTACCAGTTTTCCGGACCGCAGACCTCGTCGAGACGGTTCTGAATGGCGCGGTTGGTCACATAGGGGACTGCCATACCGCGCATCTTTTCCTCGTTAGTGTTTTGAAGTCTCCATTCCAGATCCTCCGGTGCAAAGGGCTTTGCGAGAGCCGCCTGCATTTCCCTTGCCGTTTTTGCTTCCATCCTTACCTCCTGTTGATAAAGTCGCTTAGTGTGCGTCCGTTTGGAACAAGAATATCCGTATAGTAATACGCGGGGTCCTTGTCCCTCAAAAGCTCCATAAGCTCCTTGTGCTCCAGCTCCTTGCGGTTGTGCCTGCGGTCAAACATATCATCGTTATCCGGCAGGCCGAGCAGATAGCGGGGAAAGTTTTTCAGCGCCGAAAGCTTTTTATAACGGGGCAGCACATTGTTTCCCGTACACACACGGTCGTCCTCATAGACATTGGAGAAGGGATAAAAAAACATCGGCGTATCCTCGGTGGGCGTTTCATCAGCGACGACGCCCATAGAGCAGTCTGCAACTTTCCCGTTGCCGAGGACCCGGAGACCAAATATCAGCCGCGGGAGCGGGAAGCTCCGGTATTCGGTGTCGCGGTAAATAACATCCGCCCGCAGCTCCGGATTCCAGATGACATAGTGGCGCTCCTCCGCGTTCATGGAAATGTGGAGACAGTGCTCCGGCAGGAACCCGCTGCGCTGATACACATTGCTGATGCAGCTCCCGTTGAGTGCAAAGTAGAACTCGATCGGATCGATCTCTCGATAGCTCACCACGCCGTTTGCGCTGCATTCCTGCACGGTGATCGTATTCCGACCGGGCGAAATGCGGACGATCATATCCTCCGGCATGTCCTTTCTCTTATACTCCGCCATTATGCGGCCTCCTTTCTAATGCTGGTATGAGCTGCCTGCGCCTTTGCTTCAGCAGACTCTATGCGCGCAAGCTCTCTCTTGCAGTAAAGGATCATGTTGATGATAGAATTCAGAAAGATCCTCGGCTCATAGCAATCGGGCGAGAGCGTAATGTCAAACTTCACGCCGTCACCGGAGAAATGATAACGAATATCAAAGACGGAATAGGAAGTCCCCGCCACATAGAAGAGAAAGACATCCTTGATCTTTTCCTGCCATGCGTTGATCTGATAGGGCAGTATTTCACTATGCTTACAGCCCTGCGTGTAGAGGCGGTCGATCCGCTCATCGGAAAAACGCACGGTCATCATATCGTCACCCTCGTCCGGCGCACCTTCATCGAAAACGGCCATCAACAATTCATCAAGGATCATCCAAATATCTTCCTCATCCGCTGTCGGGTAATCTTTGATGATCTTGTAGCGCGACACGATTTTTGAGAAATTCGGACAGGATAATTGAGAAAAAATAGCGCCGTTCTAAGAAGAAAATCTTAGGCTCGTCCCACAGCAAACGCGGCCCCCTTCAAGGTGGTCTGCGTGTACTGCGGGACGAGCCTTTGTGGTTGCCCGGGAAAGATGTAAACTGCCTTTACCTCGGGGTTTTTGCTTCACCGCTTATCTCATTCGTTGGTAGCTTCTTCCTGAGTAGCCAAATACTCAGCAACAGGAATGATATAGGCTTCGGGAAGCTCCTCGATCTCGCGCTTGCCGTTCTTGACGAGAACGGCATAGACGGCGATCATATAGGTCTTAACCTTCATTTCTGCTTACCTCCTTTTTCAAGCGTTTCAACACGGACTTTCAGCTCCGCGTTGGACTGTTCCAGCGCAGCCAGCTCTTCAAAGAGTCCAGCGATCGCCTCGTAGAGGTCGACATTCCGTTCTTCCATCTCCTCTGCCCGGTCACGGGCGATCTTGGAGATAGGTTTTTTCGGAGTCAAATACTTCATAGCTTTATTCATACGCACCTCCGAAACCCGAGATGGAGACTTCACCCTCGAAGCCCTCATTCTTTGTGATGGTGAAACGGATATTCACGCCCCACTTGCTCGCGGTCTTGGTCTTGTTGGTGAAGTTGTAGACACGGTTGATCTGCACCATCGCCGTGATGTCCTCCCATGTGGGAACGGCGTCAAAACCGTTGTTGCACGCCTCCACCTTGGCGACCGCGCCCTCGATCTTCCACGTCGGCGTCACGAGCACCTTAGTCGCCGCTGCATCGGTCTCCTCCGGCGCGACCAGCTCGAACTTAATGACGGTCTCTTTCTTGCTGAAGGAGAATACACGGACGCTGGTGGCGAAGTTGCCGTCGACCGCCTCGATGCGGAGCTGGTGTTGTCCATTGGTAAGCGAGAGCCACTTCTCTCGGGTCAGCTCGATCGTTTCCTGCTGTCCCAGCGTTGCTTGATAGCTGCGGATCTGCACGTCATCCACGAACTCGGCGACGACCACATTGTCGCCCTCAACGTCGCTCACGGTGTAATTCTCTGCGAAACTCCCGTTCTTCAGACCGAGGGCCTTGTCCTGCCCGGAGATCGTCGGTGCGGAGTTTGTGCGTTTGAAGGTGACGCGACGGTAGGCCGTACCGCCCTTGCCGTCCGTGACGGTGATCTTGAGGGTGTTGACCGAATTAAGCCCCAGCGCATAGAGCTTCTCGGAGGTGATCGTCACGGTCAGCTCCTCGCCCTTGGGCGCATTGTTGATCGTGCGAATCGTCTCGTCGTTGAGCTCCTCCACGACGGTCAGTGTGTCGCCGTCCGCGTCGTCAATGGTGTAGGCGTAGGTGAAGCCGAGGTTCTTATCCCCGAGGTTGCCGTCGCTGCCGGAAATGGTCGGGGCGGAGTTGGTGCGGGTGAACGTCCACGTCCGGGTCGCTGTGCCGCCCTGCCCATCGCTGACGACGACCTTGACAGTGTGCTTGCCGAGGCTCAGGGAATCGACATCGACGGAGATGGTGTTTACCAAATTTCGCGTCGGGGCAAACGACTTCGTCGTTTGCCCATCGAGCGACTCCGTCGCCGTCAAGACGTCGCCGGAGTCGGCGTCATCGACCGTGTAGGTGATTGTGAAATTGCTGTTCTTATCTCCGAGATCTCTGTCACTGTCAGAGATCAGAGGGTCAGTGTTCAGGATTTCAAGGACGGGGCGGAAACCGACGTTCGAGCTGGAGTGCGCAGCACTGCCGTTGCTCCAGTTGCGGGCCGAATTGCACCCACGGCTCGCACGGCGCGACGTATTCGAGGAATACGTCTCTTGACACCAAGTATAGACACCCGCCCAATTCCAGAGGGCGTTATGCGTGCTGCTAAAGTCGGTCGAGTTGAGGTTGCTGTCGAGGTCGGAGGACACAGGAGCCGGGAGGCCCGTGATGACCTCCTCGCGGGTGATGAATCTGTCCCACTCGTTATTGGTGGGCGTGCCGCCCGCGTATGCGTCGGAGGTATTGCGGTAGTTGCTGCCACCCGTCAGGGAGCGGAGCTTGTACTTTGCGCCGTCAATGGTGACCTCCTTGCCGAAGATCCAGCCCGCGCTGTTCAGGTCGTTCCATGTGACGTTGACGAGGATGACACGGTCACAGATGAGCAGCGTCTTGTCGCCGTCCTTGATCTTCACCCACTGGAGCTTCTTCGCGTCGTCCGAGGGCGTGTTGCCGAAGCTGTAGTTTGAAATGCTGCCGGACATCGAGGGGATATTGCCCGCACTGGACGCTCCGCTGGGTGCGCTGTCGTTACGCCACGGCTTTGTAGGTCTTGCCAGCGCCGCGCCGTTGTTGTAGAATCCGCCGAGCTTGACGGTTCCGAGATATTGCGCCATAAGGTAGCTCTCCTTCCGTTTTGATGAAGCGGTAGGGAGCGAAGATCTTCTTCGCCAGATTGTAGGCGCAAGCCCACCGGGCGAAGCCGAGCCACGAGTTGACCGATTGAACGATCGCCGCCTTCGTGATCGTGCCCTCCTGCAGCTTCTCCATCATCCGCTTGATGCGCCGCTTCTCCCGCCGTTTCGACTCGGTACGGAGAAGCAGGTGCGTCGCTTTGATTTTGAAGCCGTAGGCGTTCACGCCCTGCCGCACATAGAAAATCTTGGTCTTTTGGTTGGTCTCAAGGTGCAGTCTCTCTTGGAGGAACACCTTGATCTTTGCTAACCACTCCCGGGCGATTTCCTTGTCCGGCGCTATGATGACGACATCGTCCATGTAGCGCGTGTAGAGCGTCGCACCGAGGAAGCGGATGCAGAATTGATCGAGCTCGTTGAGGTAGATGTTGGCGAAGTCCTGAGAACTCACGTTCCCCAGTGGAATCCCTCTCTCGCCCTCCGGCGAGCTGTCGATCACTTTGCAAAGAAGCCTGTAAAAACGGAGGAAGTCCTCGTATTTCTCGGGGTACTTCTTCTTGAGCTTCTTGAACCGCTTCGCGATGATCTGCTTGAGCACGCTGCGGTCGATGCTGTAGAAAAACTTGCGGACGTCGATCTTGATGACCGTCGCCTCGTCGCCCCACTTCATGCGGGCGACCCTCATGTCGTGCTGTACGTTGAAGGCGGCTCGGATGGGGCCTTTTCCGTACATACACGCAAATGAACGGTTGACGAATACCGGGCGGAAGAGCGTCTGCAGCTCCTGATGGATGACGAGCTGCACGATCTTATCCCGCAGCGGCGGGATGTGGAGGCTGCGCTCCTTCGGCTCCACGATGATCCTGTGCCGATACTTTCCCGGCGTGTACTCACTAACGCCCGCCTGTCTCGTTTTCTCAATTTTCTTGAGATCGCGCCATAGGCGCACGTTGTTCACTTCGGAGTAGAGGTCGTAGAGCACAGCCTCCCGTGTGAACTTGCGGCTGCCCCGCAAGGCGGTCTTGTAGCCCGCCTCAATCGCTGCCCAGCCCACGGCGTCCTCATAGCTGGAGGGCGGTGGGATCGGCGGCACGAGGGCCTTCTTGGTGCTCTTCGTGTTGTAGAGCATAATGGGGAATTTCGTCATTCGTGGCATCCTTTCCTTTTAGAACGGCTTGGCACCCATGACGCGGGTTGCTACCCACATTGTAGACCTCCCTCCGCCTCCCAATACGAGAGGGCGGGCGAAGCTCAGTCACTGTTTTTACGCCGTTTCTCAACATGGCGAAGGATTACCTCTCCCTTGAAGTATAACAAGGACACGCACCTGAAGCCGTAGCCGCAGATGACGTAATAACCTACAAGGCGGGGCGGAAACCGACGTTCGAGTTGGAGTTCGTAGCATTGTTGTTGTTCCAGTTGCGGGCCGAATTGTACCCACGGTTCGCACGGTTCGACGCCAGACAGAGATAACCCTAAGTAGGTGCTGTACTTTTTCTGATGGTCTATTTTCGGTTGTTGATGAAGAACTTTTGCAGTCCTCCAATGATGCGCCCGATCTCCTCGAGCTTTCCTTGCAGTTCCAAGAGTTTCTTCTGCGTGATGTACTTCTGGTTCTTGGCGACACCTAAAAGCACGAGCAGCAGTGTCTTCTCTGCGTCCGCCTCATCCAGCCACATGAGCCGTCTGTTGACGTTCGTGAGGTTGTTGGCCATAACAGCCGCTCGGATGAGCTTGTAGCAGGATTGCTTGATCTCTTGGCACAAGGAGAACTTCTCGGAGGCGGGGAAGTTTTTCAGCAAGGGGTATATATCCCTTTCGAGAAATATCTCAGTTTTCTTTTGTAGGACTGACGGCTCTGCCATGATACACACACCTCTTTTCCCGAACGCGGGCAAGCTCGGCGTGATCACCATAATATTCGAAGCCGTAGTCCGTGAGTTTGATCCTGACAGGCTTGCCGCTGATGATGCTGTGCCCTGTGATGAGGACGTCGGCGTCCCCTGTGAGGGACAGCCCCGCCTCCGTCTGCAGGTTCAGCACGCCATCCGGCACCCCGCCGCACTTCTCGCATACCGGGGCCAGCTCCACGAGCAAGCTCCCGATGATGCAGCTTGCTTCCTTGCGGCTGCAAGCGACCTTATACATAGATTTTTCGCGCCACAGAGTCGTAAATCCCTGACGTGATCGCGACCGAGGTCACGGTGTTGAAGTTGATGAGAAAGACATTGTTGACCATGTTGTTCAGCGTCGCATCCTTCAACACCTTAATCTCTTTCTGCGCGTCGGCAATCTGAGCCTCATGGAGAATGACCGCTTCACGGTTTGTGAAAATGCCTTCGTCCATGTGGTTCATATTCACCTGACTCATAGGCGTTCCTTCCTGAATGACCTCTCCCGTCTCAATGTCTTGGACGTGATCGAGCCACCCGATTTTTTCATAGGCTTTCATTGCTGCTTTCGACCTCCACTTCTAAGATATTATATTTGAAGGCTATATAAAGCCCCTTGCCCGGTGTTTTTGTGAAGACCCGTTCGCCCGCTGACGCGATGATGTCGCCGTCTTTGTCCACGAGCTGCACCTCGGCGACGTCACCGATCACGGTATCGTCGAAGTAAATGTAGACCCTTGCGCTTGCGCCCTGCACGAAGCGGCGGAAGGGCTCCGCTGTCTGTGGCACGCCGTTGAGCGTGTAGTCCGCATGATCGACCGAGTCAACGAACCGCTGCCCGATCTTCTGGATACCGATAGAAGTCAATGTTTTCATTCTGCTGCGCCTCCTTTCGCGTTGGTAGAGCAGCGCGTAGAGGTGGAGCATCTCAGGTAGACCTTTGCACCCTGCGCCGCCTTCGAGCCCGCCTCAATGTCCGAGGCGAAGCCCTGATAAATGGTGTACGCGCCGAAGTGATAGAACTCCTCGGAGGCTGCAAATGTGCCGGCTCTCGGGAAGGGATTGCCGCCGCCCGATGCGCCGCCTTGCGCCATGACCGTCGAGGCCACGAGATGTCCTTCACTGACGATATGCGGCCACACGCCGCACACGATCTCTCCGCACCTTGGATAGCGTGAGAAGCCTGTCTGAAGCCGGGATTGAATAATGAGCCCGCCGATGGTCTCCATACCGTAGGCAGGCTTACTGCTGCCCTCCTTGACCTTGCGGACTTGCCCGTCGATGACCGAGAGATTTGTGACGCCGCTGGGCTTGGAACTGTTCAGGAAGATGATGAACTCAGCCCAGCGCTCCGCATCCTGATCGGCGAACAGTTCAATCCGGCTGCGGTCGTAGCCGAGCGCGGTCAGCGCGTAGAGAACGCCGCGCCGCGTGCCGCTCCACTGTGAGATGATCCCCTTCATGGACAGGCGCGTCCGATAGGCTTCGGCGTCCTCGCCCTCCAGTCGCGGCATATCCCGGTCTTGCCCATGCACGGGGAGCATGACCTCTGAGCAGCTTGCTACGTTCGCCTCGCTGCGCACGCGGAAGATCGCCGCCTTCAGGTCGTCGAACTCGCGCCCCATGACCTTGAAGAAGATGCAGAGCTGGTTGACCGTCTTCCGGCCCTTCTTCAAGGGAGCGAAGAGCAGATCAAACATATATTCCCCGAAGGTTTCAAACTGCTTCATCCGCTCACTCCCTTTCGACCGTCACGGAGACGTCGCCGAGGGTGATGACCTTGTCCTTACCCAGCTTCACATCCGCCTCCGGCTCGGAGACCGCCGCGTTGGTGGCCCCACTGTAGCCGCTGCGGATCGCGTGGTTGATGTCGGACAGGGTCAGCTCGTTGAGCTTGCGGCTGCGGCGCACGGCCAGCAGTTCGGTGAGGATCGCCTTGACCCGGTTCTCCACAGCCTCGTCCGTGTCCGCCGTGTCGGTCGTGACCGTGACGGAGATATTCTGCGATACGGTCACAGAGGACTTCACGAGAATATTATCATACGGGCCAGCGATCTTGTCAACGGCTTCTCTTACTGCCGCAAGCAGTCCCTCCGTTGCCTCGCCCGCCGTGCCTGTCACGATGACGTCCACCGTGCCCTGCCCGCGCGGGTGGTTGCAGTCGGCCTGTGCGAACAGTACGCCGGGGACGGACTCCGCCGCGTCAATGAAGGTGTCCTCCGTCGCCCGCTGCGCCAGCTCCGACCACGAGCGGAGTGTCCGCGCCCTCGCGCTCTCGTCGTCCTCGGTGTCGCTGCCTTCCCGCACGATCCAGTCCTCGGCGTTGCTGAATGTGACGTCGCCGAGGTAGGTCAGCGTGCGCACGATCTGCCCTGCGGGGACGTTGTAGCGGCTGCCCTCTGTCTCGGCCTCCACCAGCACGTCCACGGAGGACGCGCCCTTTTGCAGCGTCGCCGCCTCCAGTACAAAGAAGCGCAGCTCCTCGCCGTTGATGTCGAGGATGCTCTTGAAGACGTGGCCCTTGGGGATTTTGACCGCCTCGCCCGTCATGTCGGTGCGTCTGACGGTGATGAAGCCCTGCGTCTTCTGCGCCTTCTTGCGCTTTTTGGAGTAGTCCGCCATCTTCAGGTCGAGCCACGCGCCGCCCGCGTGGGAGACGAACATATTGTTCAGCACGACGCGGAGCAATTCAATGACCTCGACCTTGATGCGCAGCACGATCATGAGCATCGTGTAGAACACACCGCCCGAATGGAAGTTGCTGATGACGAAGCCCTCGTCTTTCAGTTCCTCGACCTTCTGCTCCTTCAGCTCGTCCAGCGTAGGCAGAGGGAGCACGGCGTCCAGTATTTCCTTGTCGATCATTCTGATACCACCTCCACGCTCACCGCGCCGATGATGACGTCCAGCTCGCGCCGCTCGTCCTCCTCCGCGAAGCGGAAGGAGCAGTGCAGCACGACCGTGTCATCCTCGAACGCAATACTGATCTCAATGCTTTCCGGGAGGATGACCTCCCGCTTCTGCAGCTTGAGCCGCACCCGCTGGGTGATCTCCAGACGGGTCAGCTCCGTGTCCTCGGACTGGATGAAGTCATACAGGCCCCAGCCGAACTCGGCGTCATAGAAGACATCTCCCGGCTGCGTGAGCGCCTCAAGGACGATGTTCTGATACAGACACTCCAGCCCCGAGCAGAGCGGCGCGTCGCCGTCTGTGGCCTGTGTGAGCTGCCACTCGCTGTTGAGCCGGATGTCCGTATCGTTCAGGCCCGTCATAGCTCCACCTCCCCGATGATCGCCGGGGTGAGGTCGCCGTAGGGAAGCGCGACGGCCACGACCGCCCCGGCCTTGAACTGTTTCTTAGACTTAATTCCCGGAAGCGCGGGATAGTTGGCGTCGGGGTTGCCGAAGCGGTCGATGACGGTGAGTTTGTACTCGTACCAGTAGGAGGTGATGTGCGCCTTGAACACCTCGCCCGTCACTTCGTTGTGGACGATCAGTTCCTCAATGTCAAAGGCGTCGCTCTTTGCCGCCGAGTCGATGGTGGCGAATACGGCGGCGGGGAGCTTCAAATGCGGGAAGTCCTGCGCCAGCGTCTTCTTCATAACGGACGCGACCATTTCTTCGAGCACGTCGGTTTCCTCCTTTCGGGGTCAGAAATAGATGTAGGTGCGGATGAAGCCGGAGTCGTTGGTCTTGCTGACCACCTTGGAGACCTCGACCTCACCGCTCACCTGCGGATGGATGAGGTTTATTTTGTGGGAGTGCTTGATGAATGGCGCGGAGACCGTCTCCAGCTCCCATACGCCGCCCGCGCGGCGCAGGTTTAGGATGTTCACGCCGCGCTCGAAGGTGTAGACCTTCTTCTGTTCCGGCTTCTCGTCCCAATAGAAGACGCCGCCCGAGAAGAAGAACGGAACACGAAGCCCCCACGCCGCATTGACGGCGTTGATCGCTTGGACGGCGGTCTGCCTCCGAATGGGGAGCATTTTGCGCGTCGGGTAGGTCTTGCTGGAGAGCTTCATCTTGGACAGGCCCGCCTGTGCAAGGAAGTACGAGATCAGCTCCTGCGGCGTGGTGTCGAGGAAGGTGTCGTTGATGATCGTCTCCTCCATGAGCAGCATCTCATCCTTCAGCGCGACCTCGTTGGCATACGTCCCGCCATCGTAGTTGCCGGAGACGAAGCCCGTGAACACGTCCTCCAGCGTGCCGTCATAGCCGAGCTGGATGGTGGCGGGGTCTTTCTTCTTGAGCGAGAGCTTCGGGCGGAACTGGCTCGTGAAGCGGATCTTCGCCCAATCATAATACGAGGACTTCGAGGAATAGATCTCAAGCTCCACGCCTTCCTCGAAGGTGTAGGAACCGGCCTGTGCCGAGATCTGCGGGTAGTACAGTTCTTTCGTTTCCACTGTGGCCTCCTTAGTACGGCATGGCGGTCACTTTGTTCATCGCCGCCGTGGCGTCTGCGTCATCCCGTGCGGGGGATTTGCCCCGTTCGTTGCTCAGGTAGCTCTTGTAGTCTGCCTTCAGATTGCTCGCCGCGCCGCCGCCGGACTTGCCGGAGCCTGAACTGGAGCCGGAACTGGAGCCGGACTTTGCCGTGATGGTCTGCGGGATGTACTCCCACAGCTCCAGCGTAGCCGTAAGCTGCCCGCGCTTGTTTTCGCCCTTGTGGGACAGCTTTTTGAAGATGACCTTCTCCACGCCGTGGGCGGCGGTGTCCTCGCTGATGATGGGGATGGGCTGCGGCACGCTCTGCCCGGGCGATCGGAAGATCGCCCGGAGCGTTGCGTATCGCTGGTACTTGGTCTGCGAGGGCGTGTCGTCGATGATCAGCTCGATGTTGACCTTGGCGTCCTCGTAGCCCGTTGCCTGTTTCGGCTTGGTGGCGCTGCCCTCGACCTCCTGCTCGTCCACCTTCGCGGTCTCAATGACCTCGATGCTTTTGACGAGACCGGGGAGGACGACGCCGTTGAGCTTGATCAGCTCGTCTTCTACATAGATCATAGCGTCCTCCTTCCTTATGCCGGGGCCGGAGCGGCGTCCTCGTCGTCGCCGGGTTCGCCGTCCTCGTTGGCCGCTGCGTAGTCCTCGACCTCCTGCAAAAGAGCGAGGAGCTGCTGCAGGTCTTTGATCTTCTTGAGGTCGACCGGGACGAGCAGCTTGTGGATGATGACCTGCTTGCCCTTACCGGAGCTGCCCTCATCGCTGCTCTCGTCCTTGTCCTTCTTCCCGCCGCCGAGGTCGACCTTCTTCTCCGGCTTGCGGTCAAGAGCGCCCTGCACCTGCTGGAGGCTCTTGTTCATCGCCTCTGCCGGGGCGTCGCCCGCAAGCGTCAGGCCGTGAGCGTAGGTAGTCATGGTGCGTTGGCCGGACAGGGTCAGCGTGGACAGCGGCCCCTCCTTCGCGTCAGAGAACGGGAGGAGGTTGCGGATCTTCTGCAAGCCGCCCTTTACGGCCTCGACCGCGCTGCTGAAGGCGGACTTGATGCCGTTTGCAAAGGTGGACACGATCCGTTTGCCGGACTCGAAGAACCACGTGACCGCGCCGGAGACGGCGTTCTTGATGTTGTTCAGGCCGTTGGAGAAGGCGGTGCGTGCGTCGGTGAACTTCTGTGAGATGCCTTGGACGATGTTGCTCATGGCCGTCGAGAACTTCCCACGGATCTCCGAGAGCTTGCCGCCTGTGAGGTTGTCGATGAAGGTGTAGCCCGCTGTGTACCAGCCCTTGACCGCCTCCATCGCCGCCGCTGCGACGCCGGAAATGCCGCCGCCGTGTTCCTCGTAGGCCGTCTTGATGTTGGACAGCTTCTCGGACACGGTCGCCTTTGCCGCGTCCATGACGGAGCCGATCACGTTCCCGATGCCCTCAAACACCGACTTCGCGACCGAGCCCACCGCCGTCAGCGTTTCCTTGAAGAAGTTGATGACGGAGTTGACCGCATTGCGGAACCACTCACACTTGTTGTAGAGTAGCACCAGCGCCGCAATGAGGGCCACAATGCCAATGACGACCCATGTGACGGGGTTGGCCAGCAGCGCCGCCGTGAAGCTCCACACCGAGGATATGAGTGGTGTGAGCGCCCCTCGCGCCAGTGCGAAGCCGCCCTTGAGTATCTTGAACGCGCTGACCGTTTTTGTCACGACGAGGCCGACGCCGGAGATCAGGGCGATCAGCGTGCCGCCTACAGCGAGGAAACCGCCCACCGCAAGAACGATGAGCATGATGACCTTGACGAGCTCCTGGTTCTTCTCGATCCACGAGCCGACCTTCGTCAGCACGCCCTCGCCCTTGCTCATCAGGTCGTTGACCGTGGGGAGCAGGGAGTTTCCGATGCTCTCAGTGACGTTGTGGATGCGCTGCTTGAGTCGCTCGAAGCGTTCCGGCTCCGTCTCCTGAATGGCGGAGGCCATCTGCTCCGTGACCGACACGCCCTTTCCGAGCGAGCCGTACATATTGACGATGTTGTCCTGCAGGTCGCCGACCTTGTTATACATCAGGTCGATGAGCGCTACGGCCTCGGTGTCGCCGAAGGCTTTCTGCAGCTCCATCTTTTCGGCGGCGTCCATTGTCTCGCCGAACTTGCCCCGCAGGATGTCGAGGATCTCTGGCATACTCAGGAGCTGGTTGTTGGCGTCTGTGAACTTGAGCCCCAGCGCCTCGCCGCCCTTGGTGGCGCTGCGGAGGAAGGCTTTGTATTTCGTGCCCGCTTCCGCGCCGCCCATCGTTGCTTGCAGCATACCCAAGACGGAGAGCTGCTCTTCCAGCGGCACCTGCGCCGTGGTCGCCGATGCGCCGAGGTTCTGGATTGCCTGTGCCATGCCGGAGCCGGAGGTCTTGAACGCTCGGACGGCGTCGGAGATGCCAGCCGAGAACATCTCGCCGAACTCCATGTCGCTCAGGTCGCTGTAGTAGTCTTTATAAATGCCGTAGCCTGTGGCAAACAGCGAGGTCATCTCGCCCGCCGTGGACTTCGTCGCCTTTGCGGTCAGGGCCGCGAGGCTTGTGAACTCTGCGACGCCCTCATCAGAGAGGGAGGCGATGCCGCTCTTGATGTCGTAGGCCGCGCTGATGAAGTCCGCCTTCGACGTGCCCGCCCACTGATCGGAGAAGCTGCGTGCGGCGTTTTCGACCGCTTCAAGGTCTTGCACGCCCAGCGAGGCCAGCTCACCCAGCGCACGCCGCGTTTCAAAGGTCGCCTCTACCGGGGCGAGCACAGCGTTTACGATCTGTGAGCCCGTCTCCTGCATCGCCGCACCCGCCTTTGCCATGCTGCCGAAGGTCTGGCTTGCGGCGTCCAGCTTGGAGACGTTTGCGCCGACCTTGGACGCCACGCCCGCCATCGGCCCGGAGAGGTTGTCGATCATGTTCATAATGAGCGACAGCTTAAATACGGACTCTAAACTCATTTTCTGCTTTCACCTCCAGTTTGAGATAGAGGCGGAAAACGATCGGCGACGGGAGGCCGTCACTCGGGGAACGCTCGCACGATCGCCCGGGTGACGATGCCCTCCTCAAGCTCCTGCATGAAGCGGGCCTTTGCGACCCATCCGAGGAACTCGTCGACGTCGTCAATCGTTTCGGGGTCAAAGGTCTCTAAGAGAGGCGGAGGCACAAAACGATAGATCTCAAGGAGCCCGCGCTCCACGAAGCTCTCCCGTACCTCCGCGACCCGTTCTCTTAGAGCTTCTTCAAATTTGCCGTACCCGTCAGGCCGAGGATCTCCGTCAGCTTATTGCCGATGGAGATCGCGATGCCGGGGTTCTCCTCCATGTCCTTCGTCAGACGCTCGGCGTCCTCGTCGATGACCGCGTCCAGCATGAACGCCTTGCTTGCCTTGGTGATGCCCTGCGCAGCGGTCTTGATGTAGCGGTCATAGCTGGGGACGGTGGGGCGCTTGAAGTAGTAGGAGAACTCTTTCTCGCTCTCATCATCCACAGGGACGGTGATGCCGACGCGGTAGAGCTTGCCGCCGTACTTGGCCTTGAGCTGTTCCTCGCTGCTGCGGGCGGGGGTCTGGTTGTTGGTGCTTTCCATAGTGTGACTTCCTCCTTGTTATTCTCAAAAATGTTGTCCTTAGACGGGTGCGACGCCGTCCTGATACACGCCGCCGACGATCATCATGTCGACGTCGACGGTGAGGCTCTTGTCGCCCTGCGCTGCCTTGTTGCTGCGCTTGGAGAACTTGACCTTCTTCAGCTCGTCGATCTTCGTGCGTGCGCCCTCGTTGGCGTAGGAGACGATGATGGAGGGCAGCTCCATCTTGTAGAAGGGAACGCCCTTCTGCTTGCAGTAGGCCAGCAGATCGTCGTAGTCGTCGCGGAGCATGGAGAGCTTGCCGGACGCCTTATAGTTGCCTGTGCCGTAGCCGCGCGGCTTGGAGCCGGAGCCGTAGACTTCCTCCATCTCCAGCTCGTCGTCATAGCTGATCTCCTGCACCTGAATGTTCAGGCCGGGGATTTTCAGATCCACGTCGCCCCAATCATAGGCTTTTCCGTTTACCTTCAGCATTGCCTGTCCTCCTCCCTTAGTTGCTGCTCAGAGCCGAGCGCCCGATGTCGATAACGACCTCGCGGATGTAGCCTCTGGAGAGGTAGCGGATGATGACGCTCATGGTCTCATCTTCGAGGAAGGTATCGTAGCAGCTCTCGTCCACGGTGGTCTCATAGGAGCTGATCTCCTTGTCCTCCACCATGCGGTCAAGCGGCACGCTGATGAACTTCGCCCGCGCGTCCAGCTCGCCCTGAATGTCCTCAAGGTCGATGTCGTCGTTCTTGAACTGCAGCGCCTTCTTGCGTGTCTCGCGGATGATCTTGTTCTTCACACGCACATCCTCGGCATAGCGGAAGTCGCTGCCGTCCTTGCACATCATCTTCGTGTGATAGACAAAGATGTCGTCAAGGCCGTCGTACTCGCGGAAGGTCATGTAGCCCGCGACGTCCAGCAGTTCAATGACGGTGCTGTCGTAGCCGATGGGAACCAGCTCCAGCAGCTTCGTCTTGGGGAAGCCCAGCGCGTCCTCGTCCTTGGTCTTGCCGATGGACACGCTCACCTTCGTCATGGCGTAGCGCCCGGAGGCGAGGCCCGCGAGGTTGACAATCTGCGTGGTGCCGTCCAGCCGCACAAGGCGACCCCATGCGGCGCAGACCTGAATGTCGGAGTTCTTGATCCGCTTACGGTCTGCCTCCATCTGCAGCGCCCAATCGCTCAGGTCACCATCCGCCTCGTCGGCGGGATAGGCGGCCTCCATGAGGAAGAAGCAGGGCTTGTGGCAGACCGTCATCAGCTCCTTCTGTGCTTCACTGACCGCCTCCCACAGCTCCACCGTGCTCCCGCCGACTATGTGGACGAACTCGAACTCCTCGTTGAAGCTCTTGATCTTCTCAACCGCGCCCAGCACATCGCCGTTCGTCATGCTCGGTGCAGTGGTCTTGAGGGTGTAGGTGTCGCGCACGAGGAAGGAACTGGGCTTCTGATCCGGCGAGCTCGCCTCGGTGAACTTGATCGTCAGACCCGTGCCCTCGATCTCGTAGCTGCCAGTGACGGGGACGGTGATCTCATCCGAGAAGTTGTCGCCGTCGATGGAGTAGACGAAGGCTGCGGTGTTGAGCCCGCCCTGCGCGGTGAAGCGCACGGTGAGCGCGTAGGCGTTGTTGGGCGAGCCCTGCACGGTCACGCTGCCGCCGCCGTCGCCCGTCTTCGTGACCTCGCCGATCGTGCCAGCGGTGCTTGCGGCGACGGGGATGCAGAACACGCGGGCCGCGCCGCCCTGCACCGCGTCCATGACCGCATCGGCCAGCGGGGACAGGCCCAACTTGGACTTGATGGTGCTTGCGCCCATGCTGCCGAGGATGGTGATGGGCTTTTCGGTGACAGAGGGGGAGACGCCGATCTTGATGTGCAGACCGTCGCCCGTTGCCGTGGCGAAGCCGAGCAGTCCGTCCGTGACGTTGCTGCGTACATCTCTAAGCATTACTTCCTCGCCTCCTTGCTCTTACGCCCGTTCATCGGGCTGTTGTTGAACTTGGCGACAGCGGCGAGGAACTCGTCCTCCGTCATCGCCTTACCGGGCCGCCAGCCATTCGCGGCGCATACGCCCGCGTAGGTGGCACGCCCAACCTTGTGCTGCTCACGGAGCTTGTCGATCGGCACAAGCTCCGGTGCGGCAGCGCCTTCCGGCTTCTGTGTTTTAGTCGCCATCTGTAGGCTCCTTTCATGTGATCTTCTCCACGGACGTCACTCTGACATCGGTCAGAGGTGCGAAGCCCGTGTCGCGGTAAACGCCGCCGTTGAAGGTGATCATCACCTGCACGGCGACCTGTGCTTTTAGGAGTGAGTCGTCCTTGTCGACCCAATCCGCTCCCTCAATCTCAATGGGGACGAAGTTGCCGTCGATGTAGATGCCACGGTCAAGACTCGCCACAAAGCGGTCGAATATCTCTTCGACTTCATCATCGGTATAGCCGCCGATGATCACGCCGAACGTGGTCGCCCGTTCCATGATCTTCCGCCTTTTGTGCAGCGTTCCCTCTTCGTCTCTGTATCTCTTTTTGGAACCGTTTCGGGTGAAAGTCTCACGTTCGAACAAGACCGCGCCGATGTGGGACTCCTGGCTCTTCTCCAGAGCCTTCTCTGTGGTAAATGGCTTGGACTTGATGCCCGCCGCTTTCAGCTTGTCGATGAGATATTGCTTGCTTTCCGTGTAGAGCAAGAGATCAATCCTCCTTCTGGATGAACTCCTCGACCGTCGCCTTCATCTCCTGCATATCGTCCTCTGAGAGACCGAGGAAGGGACGGGCCGGGATGGTGATGCGGACTTGCTTCTTCGTGACCCACTTGCCGCCCACCTGAAAACGGAGGGCTTTCTTCTTCCGCGCCCGGATGGTGCGGCCCGGTTCTCCGAACTGATGCGTCGCCGCATACTTGACGTTCGTGCCGAGCGCGAAGCCGGAGGTGTCCGACTTGGCGTGGATGGAGTTGCGGAGCTGCGCGGACTGGATGAGCGTCTTGCCGCCCTCCTGTGCGGCGCGGATGGAGGTCTTCCATCTGCGCCCGTCCGGGCCTTTGCTCTGCTTGAACCGTTCCAGCGTCGACTCGCGCGCGCCCTCAGCCAGTGCCGCATTGATGCCCTGCTTGTCGATCTCCGAGAAGCTCCTGATCCTGCGGAGCATCGCCCGCGTGTCGCCGTCGAGCCGGATGCTGTACATGGCCATGCGTTACATCCCCCTCATCTTCTCGCGGGTAAACAGGCGGCTGTTGGACTTGACCTTAAAACCACCCGCCGCTGCGCTCGCCGGGTCTTCCGTCTCCGTGCCGATGGACACCGTGCCCTCCGCGACCAGCGTGAGGAACTTGATCGCCGCGTTGTAGCGGTTCAGGTAGGTCTTCTGATCCGTCCCCTCGTCGATGCCGATGCGGGAGAACAGATTGTAGACCGCGATATCCTTGGAGAACTTGTTGATGACCCTCGGGGCCGGGGCCAGAGGGACGGCGTACCTCTTGGCGAGGTAGCCGTCGATCTCTGCGTCCGCGTCGGCGATCGCCGCATCGATGATCGGGGAGACCAGCTCTTCACGCTCGGCGGGATCTTCAATGAAGGTGTCGCCGATGATCGCGTTGAGTGCGTCATCCTTGACCATGTCCCGCACTTCAGTGCGTGTGCTGTAGCTCATGCCGTGCCCTCCTTTCTGCCCCGGGCGGTTTAGGTGGTGGTACCGTCAGAGCCGTAGGCCATCTGCCAGAAGCCGAAGCCCGCGTTGCCGCGAGAGTCTGCGCCGTAGATGAACTTCTTGCTCATGAAGACGTTGTCGTCGGTCTCGTTGGTCTTGGAGACGAACTTCGCCTTCTTGCGCTGCTGGTAGATCAGCGGCTTGACGGGACGCTTGGTGCAGAGCAGGAACCAAGCGGAGTCGCTTGCGAGGCGAGGCTCCACATGGATCTCCGCCGTGCCCTGCATGGTGTTCTTCGTGCCGTTAATGAAGTCGGCGACGAGGATGTCGCGGGCGTCCGCTTCCAGTGCGGGCGGCACGACCAGCAGATCGGGAACCAGCGCCAGAGGGCGGCCCTTGCTGTTCTTCAAGCTCATCATGGATGTACGCGCCGTCTTGTAGGCGTCCATGCTCAGCTTCGCGGTGCCCTTGTTGCTTGCCTTGTCCTTGCCGACAGGGTGGTCGGTAGCGAAGAACGCCTTGCCGTCGTAGCACTTCTCGGTGAAGCCGTTGGCCAGCAGACCGTAGACCAGCTCGTCGGGATGCAGCGCGGCGGACTCGCCGAGCATCTGAATGGAAGGATTGTAGAGGCCGATCTTGTCGTCCTCGACCGCGTTGCGGTCTACGCCGACAGTCAGCTCGAAGTCCTTGTTCTTGATGGTGTAGGCGGAGCCGGAGAGGTTCTGGATCTCGCGCTCACCGATCCACTCCCTCATGCCGGGGATGTCACCGAGCCATGCGTAGGTCTCGGATTCGCTGGTGCTGGGCACGACGGTCGCGACCTTTTCATAGGTGGGATGCTGCCCTTCAAACGCCTTGTTAAAGACCGTGTTGAAGGCGGTATAGATGCCTCTAAGGGCCTGCGGGGTGATGATCATAGTGGATGTACCTCCTTACTCGATTAGCCGCCCACACTTGCGGCGGCAGCAGCGGGAATGTAGCCTCCGCACTCGACGGCGACGCCCTCGTCATCCACGCGGATGACGGTGCCAGCCACGGACGCGCCCGTGGCGAGCGCCGTGACGGTGTGGTCGTCTTCCATGTAGCAGGGCTTGAGAACATGGGCGGCGGTGATCTTATTCGCAGCGGTAGCGGTGTTGTCAAAGACGAATACGCCGCGAGCGACGCGGATGACCAACTCGCCGTCTGCGCCCGTATTTGTCACCGTCTCCTCGGCGCGGCCCACAGCGGTCAGGCTCTCGGCCTTCTTGCCGGGGATTGCGTAGCCGCTCGCGTCCAGAGCGACGAGTGCACCCTGATAAATGGTGGTACCGCCCTTCACAGGCACCGCGATGACCTTTGCGCCGTTGGCGATCTCAGGGGTATCTCTCACATCAGTCAGTTTTGCCATGATCTTAGTCCTCCTTCATACCGTACTTCTTGACGTCGTCGGGCGAGATTCCGAGCTGCTTGCAGACCAGCAGCGTGTCGGCGTCCAGCGCGTCGCTCTTGAGGGCCTTGACGTCGTCCAGCTCAATCTTGTCCATCGGCACGATTTGCGGGGCCTTCTCCACAAAGGAGCCGAAGCCCTTCGGGTCGCTCAAGGCGTAGCTCTTAGCCCATTCTTTCTGCGCCGGGGTGATCTTGCCCGCCTTCAGGGCAAGGATGACAGCGTCGTTGGCCTCGCGCTCCGCATTCTGCTGCTTGAGCGCCTTCAACTCCTCGGCGAGGTTGACGCCGTCGACCGTGCCGCTCTTGAGCTCCATGATCTTTGCGGTCACGTCCTCGGCGGCAGCGCCCGCCTTCAGACCCAACAGCTCGCAGACAGCCTTGTTCGCCACGACGTTCTCGGGCGGCTGCTTCTCCGCTTCCTTGAGGCTGCGGTTCTCGGCGAGGCAAACCTTGAGTGCCTCCACGACCTGCTCCTCCGTGGCGTCCTCGCTCAAACCGAGCAGTTCCGCCAGCTTCTTGATGTCCATAGAATGTTGTCCTCCTTCAAAATTGTCTGAATTGACGATGGGGTTCATCCCCTCGATCGCCGGAGTGTTGGTAAGTGCCAGCGAGTGGAGCCCGACCGCCTTGTTGTCCGCCTTGCGGACATTCACGACCGGGGAGAGGTAGCGGTACTCCTTGTTCTCAAGGTACCGCGCCCCTCGGGGCGTCCACTCGACGACGGCCTTGATTTGCCCGTCCTCCAGCTTCAGCTCCTTCACCCATCCGGCTGCGGGTGCCTCGCACCCTTTGAGCGTCTGATGCTCGTAGTCAACGACGAGATCCACGCCGCGCTTGGCGATCTGCGCCTTCATCGCCTTGTAGCTCTCATCGTCTACATCAAACTCACCCTTCGAGCTGACAACGTGGCCGATGGGGAGGACGAAGATCGTCTCCGGCGCTCCCACGAGCTCCACATTGCTGCCTTTCAGGGTCAAAAAACCATCCATTTGCATCTGTCCTCCTTTGGTGTCGCCGCGAACCGCCCGGAAACGGCGTTAGAGCGCGTGCGCACGCCCCTTACTTGCCGCACCCGTCAAATTACCCTGCCGAGAGCAAAACGCGCACAGCGGGGCTCTGTGGCCTTATGGCGGAGTGTTCCCCTTTTCGCGCTCTTGGTACGCCTTTTTGAGTGGCTCGGGGTAGCCTGTGAGGTCTGGCTGATAGCGTACCTTGGCGGGGTTGGTATCGAACTGCGGGTCGGGCAGGATGTTGACGAAGCGTCCATCCTCCAGCCGCGCCGCCCTCGGTGCTTCGGTCTCCACCGTCAGCCCCCGCTGCTCCATCTGGCGCTTGGAGAGCGTCTTGACCGTGCAGCGGCACTTGAAGCCGTTGGGCGGGAACCATGTGTCCCAAATGGGATCGTCCGCCATGAACACGCGCCCATCCATCGCAAGGTGGCTCGGGCGGGTCTTTGAGTCGTTGACGGCGTCATACTGCCAGTAGGGCCGCAGCGCCTTGACGCCCGGTTCGGTCATCCGCTTGTAGTGGCCCACATTGTAGGCCGTCTGGATGTTGGTGCGGAAGATGTTCTCGGCTTGGTAGGGCGTGATGCCCTCGTAGCCCTCTGCTTCGAGGAAGTCGTTCATATTCTCGCGAAACTCCGCAAGGCTGTTACCCTCCTCCAGTGCGGCCAGCAGCTCGTCGTAGAACTTCTTGAGCACCTGCGCCTTCGTGTAGCCACTGACCGTAAAGGCGAGGGCGCGGTACTCGGCGGCGATCTGATAGAACCGCGAGGCGGTTACAGGGACGCGCTCTTTGAAGTACGCGACCGCCTCTTCAAAGGTCATGTCCTTGCGGCTGAAAAGTGCGGTGAACTCATCCATCCTCAACCACCCGCCCCTCAAGATCGGCGTAGAGCATAACCTTCTGCAGCAGCTCCTCGACCTCGGAGACATCCATCGCGGCGTAGAGTTCGGCGACGGCTGTGTCATCCTCCATCAGCTCGCGGAGCTGTTCGAGACTGTCTGCGTTCTCAATCATTTTGAGAACCGGCTCGAACGCGCGCTTGAAGCTGCCCGCGCCCTTGTGGAGTGCGGCGGCGGCGAGCCTGTCAATATGCTGCTGCGTGCCGATCGGCGCGTCAGCTCCCGCCTTGAGGGAGAGTAGCGCATCGCTTTTGAACGGCAGCACGCCGCCCATGCCGCCTCCGTAGGTGGGCTTTGCAATCTCATCACCTTCCTCCGGCTCGGGGATGGAGAACTTCTTATAGACGAAGCTCGTGGGTATCCGAAGCCCGACCTTTTCGATGAGCGTGCCGAGGATTGTCGCCGTCTGTGTCAAGTCCTCGGACTCTTCGCAGTCGAAGCGGATGTAGGGGATGCGCTTGTCCTCACCGAAGTTGAAGATGCACAGCGGGCGGATGAGGTCGCGCCGGAGGGTGGACGCCAGCGCCTTGCAGTCGGCGACGGTGAGATCGTGCCGGACATCGTTGTGCGTCTTGCTCTGTGCGTAACTGCCGCCGCCCGAGTCGGAAGTCAGCGTCTGGCCGAGGATTGCCTTGGAGATCTGTTCATCGCAGTAACGAGCCAGCCGTTCATAGAGGTCGGAGCTGGAGGTCTTCTCCGTGGTAATGAAGTCGATGCTCGTGCCATCCGGGATGATGCCCGCCGCGTCGGAGCCAATCTGGATGAGGGCTCGCATGAGCGCCGCCTTGTCGCTGTCGCTCGCTCCCGGCGCGTACTTGCCCAGCCGGAGCGGCAGACCGTAGATCTCAGCGAAGCTGACCCAGTCCTTCAGGTCGTAGTTCTTGAAGAGGTACATCCACGCCACAACTCGGAGGATGCCAGCCCGAGAGGTGTGACCGCTGCGAGCCTTGTACCTGTGAACGATGAACTTGTTCGCCGGGAGCAGGATGCCCTCCGGCACGTCCTTCGTTCGCACCTTGAACGAATCGTCCAGCGTGTCCCAAAAGAAGCGTTTCTGGTGTCGCGTCTTGATGTCCTGCACCACGACGTGCCCTTCGTCATAGCCCCACAGGATCTCGGATACGGCGAAGCCCTTGCCGATTGCGTCGAGCAGGTCATTCTCCACATCCTCGAAGCTCTCGATGCCGTTGAGCTGCTCTTCGATGAAGTCGGCGATCTCCTTGTCCAGCGGTTCGTCGCCGAAGGGGATCACCTCGAAGTCAAGGCCCGTGACGGCGTTCTTGCGCGTCTGGAGCTGACTGAATAGGTGAGGGTCTTTCTCCTCCATTTCCTCAAAGAGCTCCATCTGCCGAAGAACATCGCCCGCGTCGGCCTCTCGGAGGATCTCAGCCAGCTTGACAGGCGTCAGGCCATTGCTGGGATACTCGCTGTACTTGTCGGAGACCTGCGCCACGGCGACCTCCCGCATATCCGGGCGTCTAAGCCGGGTGATGAGCTGCTTGAGTCGGCTCATTCCCGCACCTCCTCGATGCGCCGCTGGGCCGTGACGAAGTAATCATCATCCAGCTCGATGCCAATGAAGCGACGCCCCGTCTTCTTCGCCGCGACCAGCGTGGAGCCGCTTCCGGCGAACGGGTCGAGGATGAGGTCGCCCGGTTTCGTGACCGAGGAGATGAGATTAGCCAGCAGACCAACAGGCTTCTCAGTGGGGTGCACCATCTTGGAGCTGTTGATCTTCGGGAAGGTGACGAGGTCTTTTGGGCGGCTGCCGGGGAAACTGTATTTGCCCTTAATCGCGAAGACGATGTTCTCATGCGACGGGGCAAACGCCGCCTTGGTGTCGCCCATGCCGTGGTAGACCTTATCCCAAATGACCTCGCTCTTGACGTTGAAGCCCGCGATCTTCATCGCGTCGATGAAGGTCTGCTCCACGTCCCAACGGGTAAAGCAGATCAGGCCGCCGTGCCCAGCCTCGCCGGACTTGAGCACGCGGAAGGCGTCGTAGAGGAACCAGATGAAGGGGCTCTTGTCGTTCTTGATGGACGCCCCCGTCTGAGAGACATAGTTGATGCCGTAGGGCGGGTCTGTGATGATTGCGTCGACACTCTCCGGCTCCATCTGACGGAGCACGGTGAGGCTGTCGCCGTGGATGGTTGTGTTCTCTTGGATAATCATGCGCCTCACCTCCTTAGTAGGCTCCGCGCCGGAAGTCGAGGGCGCGGGCGATGACGCTTCTGTAGTCGACCCTGCGCCCGATTTTGACGTCAAGCGCCAGCTTGACCGCCATCTGGAGGCCGTCCGGCGCGTCGTCATTCTTGCCCATCGGGTACTCGGTCATCTGCTTTAGCAGTGTCTTGTGTTTCTTGCTGAATTTGATGTAGCCATTCTTCACGAACGGCTGCAGGGACTGGATGCGTGCATCCTTGTTCTGCGTGCTGTTGATCTCCTCGATAGGGAGATACTCGCCGACCGCTGCCGCACGCTGCCGCATGATCTCGGCGAAGTAATACTGGAACTGCACCGTCTCCACGCCGAACTTGTAGTAGGGCCGCTTGTACTCCCGCTGGAGGCGTCGGCTCGCGTCGAGGGCGTCCTCAATGATCTGATCCGGCTTGCGCTTGGCAATGTCCGCGATCACGACATAGAGGTAGCCCGTCTGCGTGTCCTTCGCCAGTGCGATGATGGAGCTGGTGTCCGACTTCTTGTTCTTGCCCAGCGACGGGTCGTTCGCGCCGACGAAGAGAAACTTCGGGTCGGAGAAGTCTGGCTGCGCCTTGCCCTCGTCGTCCCAAAAGTCAAACCACTCTTCTTGGAAGGTGCAGTTCTCCGGGTCGATGGGGTCATTCTGGATCTCGCTGTTGAAGGACGCCTCACCCTCGGAGATGCGGATGACCATGAGGTCGTAGTAGGAGAGCTTCTCCTCCCATAAGACCGCCGTGCCCTCCAGCATCGCCTCGCGGTTCGCTTGGAAGAACTCCAGTGCATCCTCCTGTCGGTTGTCGTTGGAGAGATCGGTGAAGATGGATTCCCATGCGTCCCACAGCTCGCCGTTGGTGGCGAAGCTGATGACGCCCTGATAGCGCACCGACTTATAGCTCGGGTTCTTCGCTACGTTGGCCAGCAGCGCATCGAAGTGGAGCAGCGTGCCGATGTAAACGATGTCGGTGTAGGTGTCGCCCGCCTTGGAGACCGCCTTATAGAACCAGTCGCGGAGCTTCTTGCGTTGCTCCGGCGTGTTGACGTTCTCGTCGTTCTCCAGATCGTCGCAGACGATAAGGTCGGGACGCCACTGCTTGTGACGTCGGCCACGGATCTTCTTGCCCGAGCCGATTGCCTCAATCTTGACGCCGTTGGCCAGCAGGATGACAGAGGACTTCCAGACCTTGCCTTCCAGCTCGCCGAAGTCTTCCTTCAGGGCAGCGTTCTCCTCCAGCTCCGTCTTGATGTCGACGAGGAAGCCCTCGGCCTGTTCCGAGCTGTCAGAGAGGATGATGATGTAGTGCTTGTAGCCGTAGACGGCGGCGTGCAGGTCGTCCTTGAAAGTGAAGGTCGTGCTCTTGGCGTGGCCACGAGGTGCTTCGATCGCACGGCGGCACCCATCCGCGCGGCTGATCCGCTTGGCGTCCACCTCCGGGTTCATCCCCTTCAGCACGCCCTCCCGCCATATCCTGTCCAGCTCGCCGTGGAACTTGGGCGACGGGCGGACGAAGTAGTGCGCGAGATAGGCCCGCCCGAAGTATTCAAGATCGAAGGCTCCGAGCTTCCGGCGCAGTCCCTTCGGCCCGGTCAGTTCCTTTCCGGCCCTGAAGTCCTCAAGGAGCTGCGCCCGCTGCTCGGGAAAGTTGCCGTCCTTTGTGACGTACTGCTCGAACAGCTCCCGCTGATACGCACGGTTTGCGACCGTTTCCCGGTCTTCCGGCTCTGTGAGCTTTTCGAGGTAGTCGTTCAGGTCAATCTTCGCCATCTGCCAGCACCTTCTCTCTTGCACGCTCCAGCACGTCGTGAAGCTCGCCAGCAAGCTCAGGGTGCTGCTTGATTGCCGCCATGAGCTCCGTCTCCATCTGCTCGAAGGCAAGCTCAGCTTTTTTCTTCATGTCCTGCCGGACGCGCTTTTCGTAGGTGGCGTTCCGGGCGAGGCTTGCGATGAGTCGCCCCGCCTTATCCAGCGGCATTTCCTGAAAGTCGTCCTCAGCGGTGCTGACTCGCTGCATGAGCCCGTCCATGAGCACCATCGACGCCGCCTTCGTGTAGTCGAGGTCAGGGTGGGCCTCCACCGCTTGAGCGATCGCCTGAGTGCGCTGGATGGTCTGCGCTACGCGCTGCGCCGCCTGTGTGGTGCGGATCGCATAACGCCCGATCGCTGACTTACTGATCTCGTAGCCTTCAGCCTTGAGCCATGCCGCCAGTTCTTCATAGGTGTTGGAGGTGTCCGCAAGCCGGACGTCGAGTTGCCCTTTAATATCGTCCGGGAGCTTGTCGATCGTCGAGCTGACCCGCGTCCTCCGTCGCTCCGTCTTAGACATCAATACCCGGGTCGTTGATCGTGCCCTCGACGAGATCAACACCCTTTCGAGTGAGCTTGATGATGGAGTCCTTGCGGTAGGCGTTGTAGGCGTTCACCGATCGGTCAGTGAAGGTCACATAACCCGCCTCCTGCAGATACTCGATCGGCTTTGAAATGTCCGGCGAGTAGATCAGGCCGTCAGCGACGAGGGCGTTTGTGATCTGACGGACGAGCAAGGCGTTCTGACTGCCTTTTGCGAGGGCTCGGACGATGTAGCCCCGGATTGCTTTGTTCTTGCTGACCTCCTGCTCGGTCAGCTCGTCAAGGATTGCCATGAGGTCACTCCTCCTTTCCTTTGGTTTTCCCTCCGTAGAGGATCTGATCGAGCTTGTCCTCGACCCTGTTCATGACCCGAATGTAGTCCTCCCGCGTCACATAGATCAGGGGGAGGTCTGCCTTCAGGTCGTTGAGGTTCTTGTCCAGTGCCTTGATGTCCTCGGCGTTCCGCTTGTCCGCCTCTTCAAGACTTGTGAGCGTCTTCTTCATAAAGAAGGTGAGCGCACCGACGACGACGGTACACAGCAGCGACGCCGCCGCGCCGATGAGGGCGGTGATCTGAGAGACGTCCATGTTCCGCCTCCCTTACCGTTCCGCTTCGCCTTCGATGAGCGCACTCTCCGGAAGGGTGATGTACGGCTCGTTCTGCTTGATCTCCAGCACAGCGGCCTCGATGCACTTCGTCAAATACTCGTCGAAGCTGCCGAGGTTCTTCGTGATGACCCGCTGCGCCTCCGGCGCGATCGACGCCTTGACCTCGTCAAAGACCTGTTTGCCCAGCGCGACCAGCTCCTCGCGGCTTGCCTTGCCGCCCTTGACCGCCTCGCGCAGCGCCTTTGCCGTGGTCTGCTCCATTGCGCCCACCGACAGCGTGGCGAGGTTCGCAACGTCCTCCAAGGCGTCGTCCAGCACCTTGCGGGTGGATGCGTCCTCGATCTGCGCGGTCTGCGCCTTCAGCTTGGATGTGCCGAGCCGGATGTAGTAGACCGCGTAGGCCCCGGCGAGGGCCAGCACGGCGAGCGCAACGTTGACCAGCAGCTCGGTCGCCGCGCTCTGGATGATCTCCATGCTCATGTTTGGTGTCCTCCTTTGGATATAAAAATAAGACTATGAGCTATGCTCATAGTCTTATTTTACCGTCCCTTTCAGGAACCTTATATATGTACTGCTTCTTAGAAATGTTGTCTTAGAACGTAGTGTTTTCCGGCTCGTCGCCGTAGTCGAGAAGGCTCATCTGTCCCTCCAGCTTCCCCTCGCCGCAGAGCTGCCGCACCCACCGCTCCGTCACGCCGTACTTGCGGGCGAGCTCGGGGTGGTTGTAGCCGTTGAACTCCGCTTTGATGTGAGCGTCTCGGACAGGGCGAAGGACACTCTCCGGCTTCTGGAGGTAGATGGTCGAGCCGCCGACGACCGAGCACAGCTTGTAGTAGTTCTCGACGCCGATCGTCTCTGCGATGATGCGGTTGTCGCCGTCAGGAACCATGTCGATCGTCAGCTCCTTTACGAGGTCTTCCATGTCCCGCCCTCCGTGTCCTTACTCGCTTGCTTTCGTGAAGAGCTTCCCCAAGATGCCGAACAACTCGCCGACCGTCACCTGCTCGCCGAACTTCTGCCGCCAGAACTCGGGGGAGTTGATGACGTCAGCCTCCACGAGCGTTTCAAGCCCCTCTAACTGATACGCCGGGAACTCCGGCTCCTGCTCCTCCGGCTCGCTCGGCGTGGACGTCTGCGGCACCTCGAACGCCATGATCTGACCTAACAGGGCGACGATCTTGCTGCCGTAGCCCTTGCCCGGTACGGCCCAGCCCTTGCCGTTGGGGTTGTCGCTTGCGCCCAGCCATTCCACATACTGCGCCGAGCCCCGTGTCACGAGGGAGAAGCGCGGGTCGACGCACCCGTTCACGAGCGCCGCCTTGGAGGCGTATGCCTTCAGGTGCTGGATCTGCGCCCGGACGCCCGTGCGCGGGTCGGGGAAGGTCGCCGCCTGTCCTTTGGCGTTGCCGTTCAGCGCCCCAATGCCCGCATAGTTGTTCTGCGTGGGGAGCACGATGCCGCCGTACTTGAAAAAGCCCGTCTCGTGGAGGCTCTGCGCAAAGGCGACGTCGCCGCGCACGCCCTCGGCCTCGCCCTCTTCGAGGAAGAACTGCGCCAGCTGCTCCAGCGAGCACGCCGGGAGCTGCGGCTCCGCGTTCTTGGATCGGGCGAACAGCGCCATCTGCTGCGCGCTCGCCTTGGCCTTGCCCATGATCTCCGTCTTGCCCGCCTCCGTGGTGGTCGCGCCGCCGTTCAGCTCCGTGAGCTTTGCGGCGACCTTCTGCTTGAACTGCGCCCAATGGGGCAGGATGTACAGCGGGCAGTTCTTCCTCGCGCCCTGCACGATGGAGTCCGGGTGGCCCATCCAGTGGTTGTGCGTGTACAGCTCGTTCACGCTCAAGCCGTGCTTCTTCAGCAGCAGTGCCGCCAGCAGCACGCCGTTCTCCTCTGCCTTGAGGTCTTCCTTGCTGCCCGAGCCGTCCATGATGATCTCGATGGAGAGCGTCGTCTCGTTGCCGCCCGTGGCCTTCCGGCCATCGCCCGCGTGCCAGCCCACCTCGTCCTCTCTCAGGTTCTGCCATGCGTTGATGTCGTCGACGTAGTAGTGGACGCGGGCGTCGTTCATGTTGGCGTTTGGCCACGTCGCACGGGTGTACTGCTCGGCGTCCTCCTCCACGTTCTTCAGGTCGTTGGTGTTGTGGATGGTCACGCCCTTGACCTTGCCCGTGCCGCCCGAGAGCAGACGGTCGGCCTTGTACTGTGCGCCCTTCTTGTACGCGCCGGAGTCCTTGGGCCAAGCCGCGCCCCACGGGATGATCTTCTCGTTGATGACGAGGCCATGCTCCGTCCTCGTCGCGTCTGGTGTCAATTTTGCCATGATGTGAATCCTCCTATAAATTCATGACCGGGTTGTAGACCTTCTCGACATACTCCCCGATGCTGTATTGCTCGCGCCCCTCTGTTTTGAGTTGCTGCATGAACCGATCGGTCTCCACCGCCAGCTTCATCAGCTTCAGGATGCCAACCTGCTCCGATGTCACTTCGTGCAGCTCCGGCCCCACCGTTGCCATGATCGCCTTGCGGAGGTAGAAATCTGCGGTGTAGACATCCATCTCGCTGAAATCCTCCCACACCTCCCGGGCGAACTTCTTGCGGTTGAGCCGGGGCTTATCAGGTGGGAGAACGCCGTCCGCTTGGAGTTGCTTCTTGATCGCCGCACGCTCGGCCTTCTCCCGCTGCGTGAGGCGTTTCTTCCCCTTTGGCATTACATATCACCTCCCGCTGCTTCCGCGCCGTCTCCGCCCTCCTGCGGGCCGTAGCCGAGCCTTGCGCGGTAGACATTCATCGCCCGCATGACCTGTGCGGTGGCTGCGTCGCTCGCCAGCTTCTCGCCAAGGCGCTGCCGATCCTGCGCCGTACCCTCCGTGGAGGTTGCGCGAGGGATCTCCGCCATGTCCTCTGCGTGTAGCTCTGTCAGGCGGCGGGCAACATTGGGAGGGAGTTGTTCATAGTAGATCCGCAGGAACACAAGCCCCGTGTCCCTGCAGATGTCCATGCCGCTGCGGATGCTGTCCTGCATCCGCGCTATGCGTTCCAGCGCCGCGAGGATCGCTCGTTCCTCTATCACAGCTCCGCCTCCTTCCGGCGCTGCCGTGCGAGGATCGCCTTGAGCCCTTCGATGACCTTCTCGCATTGCGCCATGTTCAGCCATTCGATGCGGTCGACATGGGCCACGCGCTTGACAAAGCCTTGAATGCGGCGCGGGTCGTCATTCCAGCCCAGCGCCTCGCACAGCGCGTAGATCTTCCGGCGCTGCGCGGTGGTGCGGATGTCGCCGCCCGTGTCCGTGCGCTTGTCCCGCACACTCCGACTCACACTGTCCTTCATGTTCTGCAGCACGCGGGCAACAGTGTTGACCTCGCCCTGCGTCAGCATCTTCATGGACTCCTTGCCTGTCTCGCGGTAGACAACCGCGTGCAGGTCTTCGTCCGTGAGGTGCAGCTCCGGCGACTTCGCGATCGCCCACAGCGTGCGGATGGAGGGCTGTTTGCGCCCAGTCCTTGCTGCTGTCATTCCGTGAGCCCCCTTCCTCAGTTGCCCGCCTTGATCTGCTCCAGCTTGGCGATGTTCACCTCATAGCCGAACACGTCGCTCTGTTTCCACGTTGCGCCCACGGCGTTCACTGTGTCCTCACCGTACTTCTTCAGAGCCTCCTTGCTGACCTTCTCTTCCACCACGATGCAGTCCGTCATCTGGCGGGACTTGAGGCGGCGGATGATCTCCTCCAGCTTCTCCTTCGCCCGGGGCAGCGAGACGGATGTGGAGAGCCGGAAGCCTACCTCGCCGAACGTCAGCACCATCGACTTCGTCTTGCCCATCTCGTCCCTGTGGTCGGTGACGAAGCTCTTGATCTCGCGCTCCAGCTTGGCCACATTGTCGTTGAGCGGCTTGCTCTGCTCCTCGGCGACCTTCTGCGCCCCTAAGATTTGCTTCTGCATATCGCTCTGGATCTCGCCCAGCGCGATCTGCGCCTCGGCGATCTGACGGAGGGCGTCGTTCACGTCCTCCCATGAATGGAGGCTCGGGGCCTCGACTACTCGTTTCCTTGCCATGTTTGCGGCTCCTTTCAATTTGTTAATGTTGCGGGCTTTACGCCCGGTAGTCTCGCTTGGTGCGCTTGCCGCGCTCCGGGATCTCGGTGAACAGTGCCACAAGACCCATCGGCAGCGTCAGGAGGATCGCTGTCGCGTCCCGATCCTCCGGCGTCCCGCCATAGGCCGCCATCAGGAGCAGCACGCCGGAGAGCAGGATGAGGATCGCTCCGCTGATGCGTTCTATTCTCATATTCGCTGTCCCTCCTCAAAGCATCATCATGGACGACGCCTGTGCTATGGTCTTCACCGTCACCGTCTCCTCGCCCGTCTCCTTGAGGATGCGTCGGACGTTAGAGAGCGTGCGGTCGAGCAGTCGGAAGCACCCGGTCTGCATATTGCACGCCCGCGCTTTCAACTCCACCAGCGCCTCCGGCTCGATCTGGAAGTCCGTGAGATAGCCCTCCACCTCCGAGGGGGAGAGGCCCCGCAGCGAGGCATAGAAGTCCACCCGGTTCGCCATACGCACGAGGTAGGTCTTGATCTGTGCCTCCAGTTTCGGCTCGCCCGCGATCACAAGACCCACGTCGCTCTGATCGAACACCGCCCGTAGGATCTCCATTTTCTTCTGTGTGTACTTGCTCACCAGCTTGTCCGCCTCGTCAATGATCAGCAGGTATCCCTTGTTCGTGTTGAAGAACTCCCGGATGCCGTTCACCCTGCGCCAGATCGTGCCGTAGCCGTTTGGGAGCCCAATGCTCCGTTCGATCGCCTCCACAAGGTCGCGGCTGCTCATGGTGTCGTCGCACTCGATGTAGGCCACGCGGGAGAGCTTCGCGTACTGCCGCAGGGCGTAGGTCTTGCCGTAGCCGCTGCGGGCGACTACGATGCCGAGGCCAATGTACTCCTGACAGCTCTGGCATACACCGAGCACGGCCTTCGCGTCCCGGCTCTCAAAGAATACGGGCGTCTGCCACGTCTTGCCCTCTGACTTCGCCAACGGCGTCGTCAGGTCGACCGCCTCGCCCGTCTGCCGGGTGAGGAAGTCCGTCAGCTTGCTCTCAAGGTCGTTCGGGTTGCTGTCATACTTGCCCGTGAGATACCGGGAGACGGTGGTGCGGCTGTAGCCGATGTCCTTGGCGACCGCCGCGATGCTTGAGTGCTGCGTCTGGATGTAGTTGTTCACGCGCTGTGCGAGGGGGCTGATGTTGGTGTAGATTGTAGTGCGCTCTGCTGCTGTAACTTCCATGATGTACCTCCGTTATTATTCGTTCATCGCTCTCAAAAGAGAGAGTGCCTTGTCGCCTTTGGCGTTGAGGAAGGTGTCGTCCGTGACCTTCTTCCGGCTCGCCTTGCTCGCCTGTTCCGATCGGAACATTCTGTCCTTGGGCAGGGAGACCAGCTTCTGGCTCGGCGTGGCCTTGATGGTCAGGTCGATCATGCCCACTGCATCCGAGGGCCTTGCGCCGTCCTCGAGCCGCAGCTCGTAGGGGCGGACTCGCTCCTCCAGATACTCCCTGACCTCTCGCTCGTTTCGTTTCTGATCTCGCAGATGCTTCTCCAGTGCCGCCTGAGAACAATGCGGGCCGAAGGCGAGCAGCTCGGCGGACACCGCCTCACAGATCTTCTTGCCGTCCATGTCGTACACATAGAGCTTGGTGACATCGTCGATGTCCCACTTGATGTTGACTTTCTGATTGACGTAGTAGGCGAGCTCCGTGTCCGTGTAGAGTGTGCCGAACTTGTTGATGCCTTGGTTTGTAACGCGGGCGGTCGCCGCCTTCATCAGCAGCATCGCCGCGTACTCTCGGGGTGGAGCTGCCTTTTCATAGCGCGGGCCGTTCTCGAACATCTCGATCGGCGTAACCCATTTCTCGCCCGCGTCGCTCAGGCCGCGATGCTTGCGGGTGTGATACTTGGTGTTCTTCCACTCCGTCCAGACTTCGAAGAACTCCTCCATCGTCAGCAGCTCCCCGCGCTCCAGCATCTGGTCGATGTCCTTCTGCCGCTTGGCGTAGGTCTTGGAGCCTGTCAGCGTGCCCGTGTAGCTCTCAAACCACTTGGAGAATTTCGAGCAGACCGTGGAGAAGAAGCGTTCGATCGGTTTGTCCCAAGGCTGATACGGCAGCGAGCGTCCGACCTCTTGGATGCCGATGCTCTGATAGAAGCCGACCGTTTCCGAGTCAAACGCGAAGTCAAGGTCGATTTTGCGTTGCTTGCGGTTCTTGCGGTTCTGCCCGGTCATGACCTCGGCAGTATAATCCTTGCCGTTGTCGACGTGCAGGATGTGGGGAACGCCGCCCGGATTGCTGTAGATCATTTTGACCAGCGACTCCTTCAGCGTCTGCGAATTGGCGTTGACGCACGCTACATCGCCGATGATAGCGCGGGAGCGCATATCCAGCCACGCAACCAGCTTCGGGCGCACGGCCTTGATCTTGCCGTTTGGGGCCGTCCACTGCACCCAAAAGTCGAAGGTGTGCTCGTCGCCAACAACATACTCCATGACTTGAAGGCTCGTCGCGTCGCGCTTGCCCTTCATCATCCGCTTGTTCTTCCACTCCCGCGTCCCATTGGCGGCGAGGAACCGGGCAGACTCCGCACCCCGCTGTCCCATGAGGAACTTGATGTACCGGGCCACCGTCTTGATGGAGGGATACTCCTCCCACTCCCGCCGCTCCGCCTCCAGCTCAAACCGTTCATAGAGCATCTCGATCGTGCCGAGGTTCGCCGCGAACCGCTTGTCGAACCAGATGTTCTCAATGATCGCCTTCTGCTCGTCCGTCAAGCTCGGGAACGTACCCGTCTCCTTTGGCTTCCGGCACAGCGCCAGCGCCCGGAAGTAGTCCCGGCTCTTGCCGTCTTCCTTCTCCAGCTTCAGCGCCCATGCGTTCGCCTCCAGCACGTTCTTCATGTAGCGGTACAGACTCTGCGGGCTGATCCCCAGCCCCAGCGCGTACCGTTCGGCGTAGCCCGTGCGGTCAGGGCCGTCATAGTCGATGAAGTCCTGCACCCGTGCCGCCAGCTCTACCGCCTCATAGAAGCGCTTCTTGTTCGCCTCCGTGTACTGGTTCAGGTCGGCGGTGACGTACCACGGCACGGCCTCCTGTGCTCTCTTGTCTATGATGACCTCACTCCCTTCCACCTTCTGCGCGGCTCGCCATGCCTTCCGCGCCTTTGCCGAGAGGGAACTCGTGGAGATTAGCGTCCTGTCTTTACCTCCGCCCTCTTGGGCTTGTGCTTGCGTCCGATATTGTTCAGGATTCCGCTTCATCCTTTGGACGAGCGTGTTGTACTTGACGCTTTCAAAGGTCGCCGCCTCCTCCAGCGTGATGAATACGTCCGGCACTCCGTTCCCTCCTTTCCATGCGTCATGCCGCGATCGCCCGCTCCGCCTTCTTCGGGTCGAGCGCGAGGGCGGCGATGATCGCCGGGAGGTACTTCTCACCCGAGCGTGTCCCGTTCAGGATGTAGCTCATGTACTGCGGGCTTGTGCCCACCGTGGCCGCCAGCTCCGCCCGGCTCATGTCCCGGTCAGCCAGCGCCTTCACCACCATCTTCCCGAACGGCGTCAGCCGTTTCTTCGGGCCTCTCATCGCTTGCCCTCCTTTCTCATCGTTCTTAGACTTACTTCCGAATGACCGCCCAGCCCAGCGAGACTGCCACACCTATAAACGCGGTGACGCTCACGGCGGGGACAGGGCAGCGCATCAGCAGCAGCGCCGCCGCGAAGCCCAGCGTCGCGAGGATGATGAGCCCCGCCGTGATAAGGAACACCGCCGCGCTTTGCGCCGTGCGCCCCGCACGCTTTCGCGCTTCCCGCTTCACTTCTCTCTCAAGTAAGTTGAGAACGAGGTCGTAGCTGCGCACGCTCTGCGCCGCTTCAAAGAATTGCTGTTCCATCCCCGGCAGCGCCCGGAACGGGTCGCGGGGGTTGCCCGCCTCCCGCAGCCGCGCCGCCGCGTTCCGCCGTGCGATGACGGTCGCGCCGATCGCGGTCTTGAGGTCTTCTGTGCTGAACATTCTGCTGCTCCTTTCCTTTGCCCTCCTGCTCGTGTATAATGGAGCTGGGCCGCTGCCCGGGGAGGGGGTGTTGTCTATGGCTGATGCTACCCTTGATGCCGTCGAGCGTGTACTCGACGAGGTCGACAAGAGCCGCGACGTTGACTGGTCTATTCTCGGCGAGCGTCTTCGCTCTGCCATTCTCGACTCTGGCGAGCACGTTGACGCTGGGTTCACCGAGGCCCAGAAGGCGGCGATTGTTGCCGTCTGCCGGGAAACTTATTATGCGGCGTCAGTAGTCGCAAGGGCCTACGCCTTCAAGGCTGTCGAGGCTCTTCTGGATCGGAGGGGCGAGTGAGCGCTTCTGCTGCGTACTCCATGCGCCCCTCCCTGATCCTCTCCGCCGCCTCTCGGATTGCTTTCACTGGAGGATGGTAGTAGGCGGGAGCATCATCCGGAGCCGTCCGCTTGTCGGGCGGCTCTTTCCCTTTGAGAGGCTCGCCTGTCAGCCATGCCAGCCAGCACGCGCAGCAGCTCACGCCGTCGCAGTGGGCGGGGATAGTTGGCGGGCAGGGCGCGGAGATGATATCCGCGATCTCACCCGCCGTGGCCTCCGGGGCCTTGAGCAGTTCAAGTCCTGTCATGCTGCGCCTCCCGGTATTTCTTCACCGCGTGGTTCATGGTGTAGAGGTGGTTCAGCTCCCGGAGCAGCCGATCATACTCCCGCTGCATCGTCTCCCTCGCGTGGCCCGTCAGCTTGCCCATCTGCCCGTCGACGTCGACCGCCATGCGGAACACGTTGCGGTAGATCGTGCAGTCGTTCTCCGGGCACTCGCCGAGAAGCGCCGTCCCGAGCTGGTGGAGCTCCTCCAGTCGATGCGCCGGGATGCGCTCTGTCTCGTGCTGGAAGCCGTTGAACAGCTCGCCGCCGTCCTTGGTGTATTCGTCCACCTCCCGCAGCAGGAGCCGCAGCCGGGAGAGGTCTTCAAAGCTCACGCCCTCCAGCACCGTCTCCCACGCTGCGCCCGCCTCGGCGATCTGCGCCGCATAGTGCTCGCACTCGTTCTCCTGCAGGATCTGTCCGTCCCGCAGCGCCGCAAGGTAGGCCAGCGCCTCATGCCCGCCAAGCAGGGCGGTCACGGTGTCCTCAGCGTGCCTCACGCCCTCGATGTGCTCCCACAGCGCTCGCTCGCTCCGTTCCCGGATGCGCAGGTCTTGTGCCTCCGCGTCCTCGTAGAGCTGTCCCAGCGGGCACTTCGCGCAAATGGCGTCCAGCTCCTCCTGCGTGTGTCCGGCCCGGTTCTTGCACCGTTCGTCGCACACGAACGCCAGCAGCTCTTCGGGGTTGCGCGGCATAGGGCCGTCCAGCCGTCCCGCGCCGAAGGTGTCCGGGTCGGTGATGACCTCGCTCTCCGGCAGGAAGCCGATCTGATGCAGCGCCATCTTGAAGCCGTAAAGCTCGTGCGCGGCGGTGCGCGGGTCGGTGTCGGGGTAGTGCTTGCTCTTGACCTGCGTGGCAAGGCGGCGCGTCCAGCCCTCGATCAGGGCGGTGGGCTCCACCGTCTCCTCGGTATAGCTCTCATTCGTTTCCACAGCGGCGGTGTAGGTGGGCGGCTCGTCCGTGATGTCCTCCTCGGACTCCAGCCCCCGTGCCAGCTCCACGGCCACCTCCAGCGTGTCCGCGTCGTCGTACTCCATTGCGCCCCGGTCGATGTCCAGATTGCCCGTGTAGACCTCCGCGTCGATCACGCCGTACTCTCCGAGGGCCGTGCCCTCGTACTCACGCTTCTCGCGGTCGTTGAACTTGACCACGAGGAAGCCGTTGATCTTCTTGATCTTTCTCATGCTGCCGTCATTCCTTTCTGCCCTGCCATCTTCAGACCGGGTGGGGCAGTTCCCGGTGACGCCCTTCCGGGCGTTTCGGCTTAGTGGTGGGTCGCTTCAAAGTTCTCAATCGCCCAGCGGTTGCCCGTGGCGTACACGGCCCGCCGCGCCCGCTCATGTGGCGTTTCCCGCCTCGGCATGGCCGCCAGTGCCTCCATCATGCCGCACCTCGGGCAGATGTCTGTCTGGTTGTCCACTCGCGACAGCGCGGGCGGCTCGTCGTATGCTCGCCCACACAGTGGGCAGATGTGCGGTTGCTCCTTCATGCTGCTGCTCCTTTCTGCAAAGCTCATCCGGCCAGTGGCGGGATGACGCGGATCGTGTCGTGGTACTTGTTCAAAATGATTAGCTCGCCGTTTGCTTTCTGCTTCACGACCAGCCAGTTCTCCGGGGCGAGGCCCGCTTGCCCGAGCCGGATCTTCTGCTTGCGGGTGGGCTTCTTGCCGCGTCTCATGATCTGCCTCCTTTCCTTTTCTCGGCGTTTGTGGTAGAGCAAAAGCGAACGGCGGTCGGCGGAATTAAATCTAAGAGTCGCTTAGGTGTTGGTGGGCTTTAGCAGTCCGTCAGGGTGTCGCCCTTGACCTCGTAACGATTGGGGCCGATGATGACGAAGGCCAGCATATTGGTCGTGCCGTCATGGTTGACCTGATTGATCGCCTCGTCCAGCTTGCCGTTGGTGACGTGGACTTTCCCCATGCTGCCGGTGCCGGTGTCCAACAGGCCGAAGCCGTTGGCCTCCTCCGGGGTATCTCCGACAGTGGTGAGGGCCATCTCGTCGGGGGTGATCTCGTTGCGGCCCGGTTCCAAGTTGAAACCCGCCTCCGCCTCCTTCAAGGCGTCGTTCGTCTCTTCCAGTGTGGCCTCGCCAGTGGTGTACTTGAACAGGATGTCTGCGATGTCGTTCTTCATGTTGTCGTTCTCCTTCTGAAAAACGCCTCCGCCGCTCGCTTTTACTCTACCGTTCGCCGATTTGCTATTTCATTTTCGGTCGGGGTGTGCTATGATTTATTTTGCTTTATACTTAAATCAGATTACACCCCTATTATAGTAGCCTATTCACTAATTGTCAAGTCAAAATTAGCCTGTCCACTATATTTTAAGGAGACTATTCACTATGACTATTTACGACCGAGTTCTCGCATTGATAAAAGAGCAAAACCTTACAGTCAAGCAAGTTGAGAGGGAATGTGATCTTGCCAATGCGACTATCCGCAGATGGGCAACTCAAACCCCGAATGTCGAAAGCGTCCGAAGAGTAGCGCATAGGCTAAGTGTGACGCTGGATTACTTGGTGGAGGGAGGTAGCTCAAACACAACCCCCGGCGCGTGCGATGGTGTCGGATTGTCTGAGATGGAGAGCGACTTGATCGCCATGTTCCGCTTATTGCCGATGGATGCTCAAAAGGAAGTTTTTGACTTGGTTCACTACAAGTACAGCCGGATCAGCACCGGGGAAAAAGAGTCTATATTCTGGACATATTTCGGCGAGAGCAACAACGCAAAAAGCGGCCCCGCCGAGGACGCTGAAGCCCAAGGTGGAACCGCTTGATTTTTTGCGCTGTTTTGATTTAGTTGTAAATCTGTTTTCTGTCACTTTGCTTTTTGAGTGCCAGCCGCCCGAAAACGCCCGAAAACCCTTGAAAATAGGCAATGTGACATAGGTGACGCCGATTTGAAAAAATGTCACATTGCTCGCCGCCTGTTTTGGCCCGGTTCTCCGCCCCGCCGCGCACGCCTCGCACGGCCAGCGCACGCCCTAATCCCCGCCGATCCGCGCCGAAAAGCCCCGTTTTCCCCAAAACTCGCACGCTCTAACGCTCCGTTAGCACGCTTGCCCCTCTTGCAATCCGCCGCCGCGTCTGCTACAATAGCAGCATGAGCCGCGAAGCTCTCGTCCTCTTGGTCTGCTGCTGTGACTTCCGGGACGGGGCCGAGCGGCTCATACCATCTAAAAGCCTCAGAAATGCCGTTATATGGGCGTTTCCGGGGCTTCTTTGTATTCTGCGTATGTGTGCGCCTCGCCGCGCCGCCGCCGTTGTGCGGCCTCGTGGGCGTGAAAAAAGCGCCGACCGCCGCCGACGCATCCTCATCTCAAGATTGTTGATAATTCGCACCTCCGTCCCGCGCCGAAAGTCACCGTTTCCCGCGTATTTCAAGGGTTTTCCCGCCGTCTCCCCCCTCATCCCGCCCTATCCCGCATTTCTCAAATATCCTGTCTCCCCACAGATCTGCTCCAATACAAACGGATGTTCCGTGTGCAGGAACTTCAGAAGACGCAGAAACAGCAGGACATCGTTTTCATATTCGTAATCGTACATCCTGCCACCTCAAAAGAAGACGCGTCGTCGGGACTGAAAGATCGGAGCCGTTCGCGTCCTTCCGACAAGCCCCTTGATCCAGCTCCTTGAGGTGTCATCAGCGTTGTCCTGAAAGAAGGGGATGGTAACATCCGCCATCTCAAAGGCTGACCAATCGATCGCGGCAAGGTCAAGGCTCTCTTCCTCCTTTAACCGATCTATCAGCGATTGAATGTAGGGGCTGTACTGCGGATTGGGAAACAGCACATCCTTTTCCGGGACCTCCCGCAAGAGCTGTGCAAAGCGATCCTTATCAAGCTCAAGCACTCTCCTTCACCCCCTGACTCAGCACGACCATGCACGCCGCGTATTCGTCAGCATGGTCTATGACCTCACGCTGCTCCTCCTCGGTTGCGGATGCACGGTGCAGCGCGGCATAGTAAATGCCGCAGTCCGGAACAGGAGTGCCTTTTTGCATGAGAATATGCCAGACGCCATGTGCCAGCAGCTCGGGATCGCTGCCGTCCACAACCGCAGAATAGACCTGCGTATCGCCGATTTTCTGCGCGCTGCCAAGGTCTGCCTTGCGGAGCATCGCCTCCAGATGAAAGACGACTGCCTCATGCTGCGCTTCCTCTCCTGCTTTGAGAAGCTCACGGAACACCTCCGGCTCCTGCCAGCCCAACACAACGCCGAAAGGGCGCGGGTATTTGCGCTCCCAAGCGCTGCCCGATGGGTTAAATTGTCGGTACAGCTTTCCGAGGCCGGGACGCAGCAGCTCGGAGACCTCTCCCCATGCTTGCAGGCGCAAGACCTCGTCATTTCCGGTGTGTTTGTCCACGGGGACTACGATCACCATATCACAAGACTTCATTTTTTCCTCCATATCAGTATTCATCCGACAGCATGATCGTGGTAGCCGAACGGTCAGCCTCCGTGATGATCAGAACGCGGGTCTTACCGCTGAGCTGATACCACGACACGATCCGATCTCCGTTGCAAATTGCGTGTTCATTGGCTACCCGGTCAATTTTGCAGGTATCACCCCAATCCCCGCGGAGGTGCCGCTCCAAAAGCTGAAGCAGATGCGCTCGTGAGAGTACCTCCAAAGCGGACGGTGTGGCACATACGGCCCCAGACAAAAAACGGGCAGGACTGTTATCCATGGCGTATTTGTCTCCCTTCTTCATGTCAATGCCTTGAAGCCGTTTGGCGTCAGGACATTGAATATCATTTTATTCGAGATGGTCTCCTTGATCTCGCTGCCCATGTGGTCGCCGCGATAGTTGAATTTCTCTTCGCTCTCCGTGCGCACGACCTTGATGATGCGGCCCTTGATGATGTGCGGGGTGTCGCATTCGATCAGGCCGTTGATCATGCCGGAGCCGCCGATCAGTCCGATTTGACTGATGGACAGCGGGAGCAGCGGGCGCTTGACGCCGCTATCCAATTCGCTGCGTGCCATCATCTGGGCGAAGCTGTCAGATCTTCTAAGCTGCTGCTCCAATTCCTTTTGATTGAACCGTTCCCCCTTGAAGGTACTGACCTCCAAGGGCTGCGCGGGGAGCGCATAGCGGCTCTCCGGAAGCTGTGATAGGAGCGGTATCGAGGCGGGGGCGTAAGCATACTGCTCCAGCCATAGCGTATCCTGCAATTCCGTGCCTCGCTTTTTCCGAATCCCCATTACCGCCACCTGCTTAAATTTCTTAAACTCAGCGTCGGCAAAGCGCCAGACGGAGAGCTTGTCAAAATTGTCCACAAGAATGCGGCAGATATCCGAGGTCAGCCGGTAGTAGGGGATAACATAGATCAGCAGCCCTCCGTACATCAGCGTGGGAATGCTTTCGATCAGAAACCTTTTCTCGTGCCGGGAGCGTCCACCGTTTTCGTTGATGACCGACAGATAGGGCGGATTCAGAAAAAGCAGGTGAAACGCTTCGTGACTGATACGGCTGTGAAAGAAGCTGCCGAAGCCGACGCGGTGCAGCCTTGTCTGCGCTTCCTCCGCGCGGCTCTCGTCCAGCTCCACGCCGTAGGCGTAGCAGTTATTCCCCTGCGCCAGCTGGCGCAGGGCCTTGCCGCAGCCGCAGCAGGGGTCGAAAAGGTTCGTGGTGACGCCCTCCGGAAATCGGATGCCGCGCAGGATCAGTGAGATGTGGTCGGGATCGGTGGGATAGTACCCGAGCTTAATATTGTTCATGAGCCGACCGACAATCGCGGCGTTGGTTTTCTGCCCCGTAGGAAACGACGCGGTAAACTTGGCGAGCGCTTCATAGATCGGCTTATAGCCCATGCTCATTAGGTTAAAGCCCGCAAGCCCACGCCGAAGCTGATCGGCTGCCGCTGCGAGAGGATACTCCTCCATCTCCAGCAGGAACAGCTCAGACTTGGAGAGCTGCTCGATCAAACGCCCGCGGGCGCGGTCAAGCTCCGTGTAGGTGTCCCGCGCCGCTTCTATATTGCTACGGCGCTGCTTTTCGATCCTTGCCCGCAGCACGACCATGCCCTGTATCGTCTGCATGATCTGCGACTGAAGCATGGTGAGCTGATCGAGGGCGTAGGGCCTTTGCGCCTGCAATTCAAGCGGCTCGCTCATTATCATCCACCCGATCCTTTCTCAGCCTGCTCAGAGTCTCCAGCAAATGCGCATAGGAGCCTCCTTCAAGGTCTCTGCGGGAGAGGAAGCGGTTATAGCCGCCCTTATAGTCCCGACAGTGGCGGACGGTGCGGTAGAGAAGCACATCATTGCCGCCACCGGCGCTCTGGTAAAGGCAGACATAAATGCCGCCTGTCTCCCACATCCCGATCAGGGTACACTCTCCCGATACGGCGATGGCGCCGCTATTCGCGCTGACGGTCACATCATGAAGCCCAAGATCCCTTGCGAGGGCTCGCAGAAAAGCCTTCCCTGTATTGAGAAAAGTCTTCTTGCTGCCGTTGGGACCGCATTCCCTTTCGCCGCCGATGAAGCTGAGATCATGACTGAGCAGCATGGACAGGCGCCGCATATTGCTCTCCTGCGATTTCACTGACATAATGGTTCCTCCATTCTTAAAGATAGAAGAAAGGCAAGGAACGCTTTGCTCCTTGCCTTCTGCTCGCGCGGCTCATGCCGCGCCCTTCCAATTTCTTGCGGTCTGCGCAGATGCTTTGGCTTCGGTCACCGTGCCAAGTGGGATACGCTTGGCGCAGTATGCCTTCAGCCGGACGCTGCCATTCTCGGTCAGAACGCCGTGATAGCGCTTTTCATAGAGAATGACATTGCCGTTTTCGCTGATCTGTGTTCTGCTCTCAAAGATGATCTCACTCATAGGCGCTTACGCTGCGGGACGGAGGATGCGCTCGTTTTCAAAGTCGAACACGGGCGCGTTCTCCTCCGGTGTGCCGGGAATGAGCTTGAGGGTGTAGCCCTGCTCGCGCGCCAGCTTGAAGATGGCGACGATGCGGTTGAGCTCTTCATCCACGGCTTCCGGCTCGACGGCGCTCTCTTCCTCACGCGGCGCGGCCTGTTCCGCCTCGGGCTCCTGTGTTTCCTCCCGCGCCGATCCGGTAACACCCTCCGGCACCGCTTCGCAGGCATCGGTCATGACCGTCGGCTCCTTTTGACCATGGACGGTCAAGGCTGTCCAAAACGAGCGGAGCAGGGAAGCGAGGAGCGTACCGAAAAGCGTACGCTTTTTCGGCGTCAGGTTGACGACCTCCTCGGCCTTCACCTCGTCGATCTCGCTGAGTGTCACCGTCAGCCTTCCGGTCTCCACATAAGCTGCGGAGAGGAAACAGGACACGGCGGCGCTCTCTGAGGCGAAAACCTCCGGGGACTGCACGCGCTTGGCAAGCAGGCGCTTGCAGACGATGCTGCCAGCCTCCACATCATCGACGCGGATCACATCTGCGTCAATGCTTCCGGCGTTGATCGTCCCCTGGCCCGCGATTGTTCTGGCTTTGATGCCGTTGGACACCTGAAGGCAGCCGTGAACGACCAGATGCTCCGTCATGAGCGACTCATAGCGGACGGTTTCTCCCTTGGGAATGTAGACGGTTTTCATATTGTATTTCTCCTTTTTCTTATATGGGCGGCGTGTGCCTCCCATTTTTCTTTTGGTACTCAGGCAGCCCTCTCCTCACGCAGACGGACGGGCAGTACCAGCGCAAAATCGCTGCGTTCCTCCGCCTCGATCACGATGGGGGTGTAGATGCCGCTGAGCTTGAGGTGCACCTCCGGTTCCTTCCGAAATTGTTTTAGCGCCTCGAGCATATAGCGAAGATCAAAGCCTACGACCATATCGCCCCGTCCGGACATGGAGACATGGGTCGCCAAATGGCCGGAGGGCGCGTTCATGGAAAGATTTTCTCCCGCAAAGCGTACATACGGATATGCACAGACGCCGGCGCACTCTTTGAGATAGGTAAGCTCACGGATCAGCTCATCCGTTCGCACCGTGATCACTTCCTGATACTTTTGGGGGATCGCGGTATCGGGATCATAGGTGTCCGCGCCATACCTGCGGGCATACAATTTGATCGTGCCGCTCGAAAAGCAGACGGCACGTTCATCGACCTGCATCGTGACCTCACAATCCCCAAATGCCTTCAGGTGCACAAGCGCATCGCCCGAAAGCAGACACGGAAGGGGAAAGACAGTATCCGGCTGCGTGTCACAGGCCATGCGGCGCCCATCCAGCGAAAAGATCCGATTACCGCGGAACTGAATACAGGCGGCCTTCGGATTTGTGCTCGGATCGGCTCTCTGCACAGCATAGCGCACACGCTCGACGCTGCGAAAAAGCTCTGCGGCGTTCACACGCAGGGATGCATCATTCTCTACGGTCCTGCACTCCGGATAATCTTCATAGGAGGCAGCGGTGAATGTCGCAGCCCTTTGCCCACAGTGCAGTTCCAGCTTCCAATTCTTTTTGCCCTCCGTATCAAGGGTAAGTGCCAATTTCCCCTCGAAATGGGCGCAGGCTTTCATTACATCCTTTGTCCTCTGAAAAACAAAGGATAGATCATCGCCGCAGACCGGAAGCTCTGCTGCGAGCCATGTGTCCATGTCTGTTGCGGCCAGCGTGCAGCGTCCGTCCTTGACGCTGACGGCGATCTCCTCCAGTATGGGGAGCGCACTCTTTTTCAGCACCCTGCTGACCTTGTTCATTGCCTCTGCAAACGCTTTCGCGTCCACTGTGATCTTCTTCATGCTGCCTTCCTCCTTGGCTGCTTTTCGAGCACCGTCTGCATCCGGATCGTCCTTGTCGAAAAGTCCGTCTGAAGCGCGATATTCTCTCCGTGCGTCAGGATGTTATATACCATTGTCAAAACGGCCGTGGCCGCCGTGACATTGGCGACGATGCTCTGCGGGTCCGCCTGCGCCGCTTCGGCGCAGCTTAGCTCCGACGGAAACTTATCCGTGATCCTCAGCATTTCCGGATGGACGCTGCCGATGGGCTTACGCATGGTATGGCCGTTCCGCCGCACGCCGCAGACCACTTGACCGGTGTAGCTGCCGTTGCCGCTGTCGATGTAGACGAGATCCTCGCTTTGGCGGAACGCCTCATGGCAGAGCTGGCGCGTCCGATTGTTGTCCACGCAGCCGAGCAGGATCACCATTTCCGCAGCATACCGATTCAGAAATCCGCCGGTCTCCCACAAGTTCGGCGCAATCAGCGCCATCAGCTCCGGGAGCGTCTCGATGAAATTGGGGACGTATTCTGTTTCCATGCCAAGGACTGTGGAATAGCGTTCTGCCAGAATACGGGCTTTGTTTTCTCCAAGATCCGCCGGGACAAAATTTTGCCGGTCAAGGTTCTTCAGCTCCACAATGTCCCCATCGCAGATGACGAAGCGTGCCGGCCTATCAAGCATGTGCAGCAGGCGAAAGAGGTAGGGCGCGACATAGCCACCGGTCCCTCCCGCGCCCAGCATCACGATCTTGACCGGGCGATCCATCGGGAATTTCACCACTTCACCTCCGCGAGACGGTCCATGAAGCTGCGCTTCTTTTCCACTCTTATACTCTCTTTTCTGCGGATGCTGACCTGCTCCAGCCACTCTCTCGGAAACTGGCGCTCCAACCCTTCGACGACCGTATCGGGGTCAATGGGAACGAAGCTGTCGCCGCAGAAGATGCGGGCCTTAATCTCCGGGTAGAAATGATCCAGCTTGCCCAGCACAAGGTAGAGCCCCGTGGAGCACTCGTCCCTATCATCCTTTCCGGAGAAAAAGGCGTCCATGCTGTTATGGGAGTGAATATCTGCATAGCAGATATATCGCTCCTCATCATCGTACGGGCAGTCGTGAAGATTGGCCTCCACCTCTTCTTTACATACGCTCTGCTTGGGAACATAGGCAAAAAAACGTTTTTCTGCCTTATCCCAATAGATCTGCGCCATCGCTTCATTTTCCTCGCTCTCCGTCATAAAGGAGCGGAAAAACGCAATGATCTCGCCCATGAGCTGCGCGGGGATCTTCGGCAGAGCTGGGATAAACCCAGCCCTGATCTCCGAAAAATCCACTACATTGTTTTTGGGGGCGATGAACTCGCCCTGCTCCATTTTGCGAAGCTCGTAGATCCTGCCGTCGCAGGAGGGAATGAGGCAGATGACCTTATCCGATTCCCGCGCCTCCTCCAAGGTGCCGAATCTGCCCTTGTAGGCGGCGTTGCCCTTGGTCTTCATCTCCACCTTGGGCTTAACATAGCAGCAGGGGTCCTTCTCTTTCGATTTTTTGAGTGCTTCCAGAAATTCACGGGAACGCTCGATGGTCTCCTTCATGGAAATGATCGTGGTACCCTTGGGGTCCTTGATCTCCTTGCGAATACCGCAGTATTCCACGCTCCAGGAAACGCGCTTGCCCTCCTCCAGATCGGTGAAGTCCTCAGATTTGCGGATACGAAGCTCTTCAAAGGTCATAGAGGCGTCCTCGATGTCCTCCTTCACGCCCTTATGATAGAAGACAGGCGGCTTTTCCAAAAGCCCCTTCTTGGTATTCTCCGCCGTTTTCTGCTCAAAAGCCGCGGCAATGGGGTTTCCTGCGGCTGCATTTGACTCCGGCTGTGCGGGAGCGGGAGCTTCCTTCGGCGGGGCAACAGCTGGCATCGGTGCGGCTGCTTCCACAGCGGGCGCCGCCGGCATTTCCTGCGTCGCAGGTGCCGGTGCGGGTGCTGCGGCAGTCGCCTGTACCTCAAAGGGGTTGCCCTGATTGGCTGTATCCGTGCTGTCTCCGAAAATCGCGTTAATGTCCAGTCCTTCCTCGGCAGAGATCTCGGTAAAGGGCCATGCGTTGGTACTGTTGAGTTCGCTCATAAAATGCTTGCTCCTTTCGATTTTGAGACAAAAAAGACCGCAATCGCCCCTATGAGCAATTACGGTTTCATTCTTGTCCTTTATTGAATTCCAGTTCGTTTGAGTCTGACGGAGGGCGCAATAACCCCCTTTCTGTCGCCGTTCCTCCCTAACTTACTCCGCCCTAACTTACTTCGCCCTAGAATACGGTCTTAGTGTATCAGACCTGTGCTGGGCTGTATAGTTGGAGTTTTTCCATAGCTGCACTGTGGGGCAGTTTGCTTTTTGGGGGGAGCTTGCTATAATGAGCTCAATATCCCCGTAGAGCTATCTCATTTTGGGAGGCGCATGAAATTCTTACAGGATGCGACATATCGCCGCACTCTCAAAAGCAAGAAAACAGCCTCCCCTGGATGTGGCCTGTACCCACCCCGAAGCGCGAGCTTTTGGAGCTTACTTGCGCGGCTAATAACATAAGTTCCTTGCATGAGCCTCTGTGGGTTATTCCTGTGGGGGCGCTTTACTTTCCCAGTGAGAGCGGAGTGCTCTGCCCTCACTGTCGATCACCTCCGATCAGCACGATGATCCTTCATTCCCAAACCAAACCAAGACGAGAAAAGGAGGCTATTATGAGTGCTGATATGAAAAGCTATGTTTCTGAATTGCTGGAAGGCTACCGCGCCCGTGAGCGGAAGATCGCCGTTTTGCGCTATGATCTGGAGCATCCCTCCGAGGTCGGCGTGACGGAGCAAATCGAGGCCATGAACTATGGAAGCGGAGAAGGTGTAGGTCATTCCAAAGGACATGTTTCCAACAAGACACTCTATATTGCCCTCAACTATGAGGAGCAGGCCAAGCAGCTGAATGCTGAATCTGCCAAGGAGATCGCAGATGAACTCTTTATTCTCGAACGGAGGCAGAAGAAGCTCCTGTACTACATCTCGCTTCTTGAAAAGCGCCAGGCAGAGGTTGTGCGCATGGTTTACATGGAAGGGGTATCTACGAAAAAAGCGGCAGAACAACACGGCCTGACTGTTCGCACCATCGAACGGATCAGAAAGGATGCTGTTGATAATCTTGCGGAAATGTACGCTTACTCGGAACGCTACAACGGGTAAGACGCTCATATTTTCAAAATGTCGCAAAAATGTCGCGGTTGATGTACTTGCGCTGTCGCATAGTCATGTGATATGATTATACTCGTCAAAAGAGGAGATGCTCCCGTTCGCGGGAGCATCTCCTCTTGTCGTCAGCTATTTTTCCGGCGTAAGGATTTCAAAATATTTGTGCCAAAGGGCGATGAGGTATATTGATTAGCTCAGGGAGTTGTCGTAAAATAGCTTTATGAGTCAGCAATGTACCTCGAAAAATGAATAGACCTTGGCACGCAACGCAGAAAGGAGCTTTTTATGTGTGAAGCAAAATACGACTTTTTGACCGTGAGAGATATTCAGCGAACTCTCAAAATCGGGACAAATGTTGCTTATAATTTAATTCACAGCAAGGCATTTCCGGTCATCAAAATTGGGAAGAATTACCGGATACCGGCAGAGGGCTTTTACGCATGGCTCGAAAGCGCCGGCGTTGCGAAACAATGAGGCAAAATCTTCAATTATCATAATGAAAGATGAGAATTGGAGGTTACCATGGCAAATAAGCGTCGTGCAAATGGCGAAGGGAGCTGGTGGCAGCTCCCCGATCGCACATGGGTACATCAAATCACGATCGGCAGGAAAGAAAACGGCTCTCCGGAAAGGAAATCGTTTAAGGGGAAAACAAAGGCGATCTGCAAGCAGAGAAAGGAAGAGTGGCTTGCGGAACAGGAACACATGAAGGCTTTGGAGGAGGCTTCAAAACGAGAGGATGCCCAAAAGGAAGAAATGCAAAAACGCCTTGGGCATTCAATGGAGTCGGAAGCGCAATTCAAGGATGCTTTTATGGACTGGCTCCGTCTTTACAAGTCCCCGCCGACCAGAAAGCCATCGACCTACGCAAGCTATTTAGACATCTACCACACGCACTTTGCTCCTGCCTTTGATGAAATGTTCCTGTATCAGATCAGTCCGGATGTGATACAGGAATATTACCAAAAGAAACAACTCAACGGCGCGCGTATGGACGGGCGGAACGGCGGACTGTCCCCCAAAACGATTCGCAATCATCACATGATCCTCAAGGACTTTTTCACATACGCTCAAAGCAAGTACAAGCTCCCGTGCAACCCGACACTGAGCACAACAAGGCCGGAGGTCGTCGCAAAGGAGATGCGTGTTTTGGGTCCCTCTGAAATGCAGATTTTTATGGAGGAGGTCATGAAGGAAACGCAGCGCATAGCAATCTTGACCGATCTGTTCGTTGGCTTCCGTGTGGGCGAGCTGCTTGCGTTGGAGATTGCGGACCTTGACTTGGAACGGCAGACACTGCGGATCAACAAGAATCTGATTCGGGTAAAAACGGAGGCACTGTCGTTGGATAATCCGAACATCAGGATTTTGAATTACGACCCGAAGAAGAAAACGCACCTGATCGTCCAAAGCACGCCCAAGACAAAGACATCGAACCGCGAGATCGCTATTTCGGACGGCTTGTGCGAGCTGTTGATCCGACATCTCTACACGCTTGCTCACTCCAGCTGGCCCAATCCAGATAATCTGTTGTTTCCGTCAAGAGCAGGGACGCACATTGACCCCAAGAGCTTTGAGATCCGACTCAACGCCATATCAAAGCGATGTGAGATCAAAAAGGTCAATCCTCATGCTCTGCGGCACACACTGGCAACGCGGCTGGTGGAGGAACGGACGCCGCTCAACATTGTTCAGGGGATCTTGGGACACTCGTCCATTGAGACGACAAGGAAGTATCTTCACAAGAGCGAGGACATCGAACGGGAGGCGATCACCTCCATGACGGACTACCTGAATGGAGAGCAGTTCAACAACGCGCCACGGCTCAACGGAGCGAAAAAAAGAGCGAAATTTGCCAGCATCCCGCTGCCGGATTTCTCGCAGCGGGAAAGAATAACAGCAAATAACGCTTGAAGGGAAATGCAATTCCCGTCGCACTGCCTACTTTACTGCAAACACCAATAGCGGGCGGGCTGAAAAATTAAAATAGAACGACAAAGGAGATATTTTGTATGAGGGATAATATTTGATGAAAAAATGGGGCAAGGCTCTTCGGGAAAAAGAAATGCAAATTGCAATAGAGCAAAGAAAAAACCCCGAAACCGTTGAGATTTCAGGGTTTTCTGG
>ERZ1673746.225-NODE-225-length-78159-cov-35.382554_pt1 | contig 78159 bp, 70 predicted proteins | sample MGYA00580205_ERZ1673746 | MGnify/ENA primary metagenome ERZ1673746 (study PRJEB41218, sample SAMN15661771) | gut metagenome | host: Homo sapiens | place: Canada: London | collected 2015-08-20/2019-03-30 | study: EMG produced TPA metagenomics assembly of...
GGTGGTGTGAGAGGTCGGAATTTCTCAATCAAGAGAAATTCCTCCTACTCGATTGGTTCTAAAACAGTGGCTATGTTGTGAGGGACTGGCCCTTGAGGGTCTCTTTTATTTAGAACCATTTTTTAGTGTTTCACAGCTTTTTAAGAAATCATAAAACTTTTTGATTGGTTTGCCTGTCTAAGCCATAAGAACAGAAGATAGAAGATGGAGATTTTAGTGGATTTATCTTCTTATAATGAGACCTTGTCCAGATATTGAAAGGTGGTGAAAGGCATGCGAAGGAGTTTTATGGCATGGTTTCTGGCGCTGCTGCGAAGGGATATGGAAGAATATCCGGTAAATAGAAAGAACAAAGAGACATTATTTAAAAAAATCAGAAAGAAAAAGTAAAGGGTGAAATGTTATGAATTACACAGAAGCTGTCCGTTTGGCGCGGATTGGTGATGAAAGAGGATTTGGATATCTCTATGAGAGTACCTACAGGAGCAAGTATTATCTGGCGCTCCAGTATATGAAAAACAGGGAGGCTGCTGAAGATGTGCTGCAGGATGCTTATTTAAAGGCCTTCTCAAAACTGGATATGTTAGAACAGCCGGAACATTTTTCGGCATGGCTTGGGCAAATTGTGGCAAATACGGCCAAGAATGCTCTGGCCAAGAATAATCCGCTTTTGTTTACGGATGTTGCTGCAGAGACAGAGATTGAAGATTTTGTGGATCGGGTAGAAGATGGTGATGGTACCGGTCAGCCGGAGCTTTCTTATACAAGGGAAGAAACCAGGGAACTGGTACGGAAACTCATAGATGCCTTGTCTGATGAGCAGAGGATGTGTATCCTGATGTTCCATATCGAAGGAATTTCTATCAAAGAGATTGCGCAGACACTGGACTGTTCCGAGAATACGGTCAAGTCCCGGTTGAATTATGGGCGAAAGAACCTGAAGATAAAGGCAGAGGAACTGCAGAAAAAGGGATACAAGCTCTACAGCATCGCGCCGCTTCCGTTGTTATTGTTCTTACTTCGTACCGACCGGGATACGATGCTCGCCGAGAGCAGTGTTCAGATCGTGGGACAACGTATTGCAGATTATATATTTGCACGGATTCCGGCCTTACATCCGGTGCCAGGAGCTTCCCAGGTGGCATCCGGAACTTCTCAGGTGGCATCCAGAGCTTCCCAGGCGGCATCTGAGGCGGCGCAGGCAGGCATTGGTGCCGGAAAGGCGGCCGCAGCAAAAGCAGGATTCTTACATGCGGTGGCCGGAAAGGCAGTTGTTGCAGTTTTAAGTGTTTGTATTGCGGGAGGTGCCATCTATGGAGTCACGCAAACCATGGGACATGATACAGAAGCAGAGACCGGACAGACACAGCAGGGGCAGCAGGCACAGACGCAGCAGACAGAAACCGAAGTTGAGACTGAGGCAGAGCCGCAGTCCATCCCGGTTACGGATACTGATTACCCGGATTTGATAGAGGGAAATCTTACAAAAGAAGAATTGGAGTTTGTTTTTGCTTACGGACCGGAGGCACTGACGGAGCAGGGACTTTCAGAAAGAGATTACCTGATGTTCTTGAACTGCTGGTGCGAAGCGCCAGAGCCAGCTGGCCAATTTATCACATTTATGGGACAGGACGCTAATTATCGTCAGGGTTATGCGGTAGAGGATATTAACCGCTATCTTTCTTCATTTACAGAATACCGTTTTACCGAGGATAATGACAGCGATACGCCATACGGAAATGATGTGAGCGGAGATACCATATGGATTATGCCGGCAGAGCTGAGCTTTGAGGCAAAGGCTTCAATTGTTGATGCGTCTTATATAGAGGATACCATGACTGTTCATTTTTCCTGCGAGAAAAATTCTTATGAGAACGGTCTGACGATGACAGACAAGACAGCTACGTTGAAAAAGAACGCGAATGATAAGTTCCAGATCATTGCGATTGTAGAAGGCTTCGTGCCGGCTGAAGGAACAGCCGGAAGTGCTCAAATGGATAACACGGAAAGTCAAGCGGCGGTGAAAAATGGAAGCACGGCTTCTGTTCGTACCATTTATGAAGGCGTCCTGACATCTGTTCAAAATAATGAAGCTGGTTATGAACTTCCAAACGCAGGCGGAAGTTCGGATTTTCAATATTTCTTATGGGATATGAACGGAGATGGAATCAAAGAACTGATTGTAGGCGCACTGTTCACAGAGGATGTGTTTGATGCGTATGATATCCGGGTGTTTACCGTTGTTCAGGATTTATCCGGGTATACATTAAAAGCAATGGATGGGGATATGGTATCTCTGGCAATCTATCTCCCGGCAGATGGAAATGGATTGTATACAATAGATATGAGCCGGGGTACCGGCGAGATCAGAATTTACCGTCTGACTATCGCAGGAGATACTCTTACTATGGGAAGCGCTCCGGAACTTACCTACACTCTGGGAGATGACGCAGGGGCACAGTTTATCAATTCAAATTCTTGTGCCGGATGGATGAGTGCATACGGCATGGATGGACTGGCAGAATTAGAATAGATAAAAGGAGCGGTGTTTGATTTTGTGAAATAACAGATATAGGGCATCTGTCAGAGAAATGACCAGAGGCCCTAAAAAAGCCGAAGCTGTTGGCTTCGACTTAAAAGAGAAGAAAAATGTTATGAATTTATGTAAAAAGCTTTATCGCTTGTATGTTTTATATGATAAAGCATAGTTGTGATGAAATTGTGGTATTTTTATAAAAATCCAATGAACTCCATGAGAAAAAAATAAATATTTTTAAAATTATTCTTATGCGTTTTTACTTGTTATTCTATATAGATCCATTAAGAACGGAGGAAAACAGAGAGAATATGAAGAAGATAATTTTATTTTTGAGGTATCCATTAACAAATAAGGTAGGAGAAGCTGTTATTGTACCAGTAGAATCATTGCAGGAAAATTTATGGGAAGTCTGTAAAAAAGCGTACCCGGATGGAAAATATTTTTCTTTTGACCGGTATTACGGCAGAACCGAATTAACGAGTCTGGGGCGGATGTTTCCATATATATTGAGAGACGATGTGTATGTATGGAATGTACCTTACAGTGACTTGTCGATTCAGGAATTTCTTGATACTCACGGTCTTACAGAGCAGGATATGATTGAGGTGGAGGTGGATAATGTCGGCAGTGCCGGCGAAATGCTGCTGAGATTGTATCAGGAATGGGTTTCTTTTGCTGAAATTGCGGGTTTGGTTGTCGACCAAATTGGAAGAGGAATGACCGTTTATTCCGTTTTAAAATGGCTTTATTGCTCTTTCGGGAAAAAGAAAGAGTCGAAACCAAAAGTCAGAGAATTTTATCAGTTTCTTGTGAGCCGGAATCGATGGAATGTAAAGGTACTGGCAAAGCGGCTGAGTACAGATGAAACATTTTTAAAGGCGATGTTAGAGGCAGTTGGTTTTGAAGACAGAGGTGGTGGCGATTATACTTTTTCGAGGGAGAAAAATGAAAAATTCGGGGAACTGTGTTCTGCCTATATGAATTCCTGGAGCAACAATCACGGGGGGGAGATCAATTGCTGTGGAGTAAATGAAGAAGTTTTTATCATCAATCGAAATATGCTGTACCTGCGGATTTTGTGTTCTGAAATCCAGGCGAATCGTATCTGGGCAGAAGCAAAGAAAAAACTTCAAGAACTTATCTGTCAGAATTCGGAATACCTTTTTGTGGCAGGCGATGAAACGACCGTTTGTCTAAAGGAGCAATTTCCCGATGGTTTTGGATATGAAGAAGAATCATGGCTATGGGGTGCACTTCACAGCCTGAATACATATCTGGACGGGAAAATATGGCCGTTGGAGGAACTACTGGAAAGAGAAATATAAAGAAATTTCAGTGTATTAGGAAGAAAGCATCCTTGTTTTAAGAGCAGGATGCTTTCCTTAATATTATATTGTGCGTTTTCGTTTGGAGATAGCCATGGCGATGCAGACAAAGGCCACAGCAAAAACCAATTGGATACCCAGCCCCTGAAGGACTTCAATACGGACATCTCCGGTAATACTGCCAAACTGGGCAAGCAGGTCATTGGTTTTTTCGTACCAATAAACAGGAAGGAATTGTGCGGCGGTTTTGACGCCGGAATTCATATATTCCAGAGGTACAAAGGTGCCACAGAGAAAGCACATCCCCAGAGATATGACGTTGACGATGCCGGATAGCATATTTGAGTTGGTCGTGATCAGGCCGACCAGATATGAAATCGTCAGAGCAACAAGTAACATCATGAACGAATTGAGCAGGAAATAGATAAATCCTCCATGGTTTATCAGTGTATCATGATAAAAAAACAGTGACGCAATGATGGTGATCGCCCACAGGACGATGGCGATGGTGGCGGCGGCCAGCAGGCTTTCAGTGTTTTGACGATGCATTGAGACGGCGGATGCCTGCATACGTTTTGGAAGATCACCCCTGCGGAAAGCAGCTAAAATATTGCCCATAACATAGCAGAGGACGGACAGGAATAAATACGGAATATATCGAAAGTAATAGACAAAGTTTGGTGTTGCCCCTGCGGTTCCGTTGGTGTCCAGAAGATTGACTTCGACTGTGGAAGGCATTTGGGAAGCCTCGGAGACTTCTTCTTCGGAAAAACCGGCGGCATAGTAGGTGCGGGCATTATTCAAAAAGCTGTTGATTTGCTGGTCTACATAGAAGGAGGTGTAGCTTCCGGGAACCTTTGTCACGGAAAGTTTTTGCCCATCGGCCATGCAGGTATCAAAGAAGTCGGATGGAATGCGGACAATATACTCTATATCCCGGTAGAACAGCTTCTCCTGCATGGCGGCGGTATCATCCGCTAACAGGGTGACTTTGTGAAAGTGTTCCAGATAGGATATTAATCCCCGGGCCAGTGGGCCTCCGTCGCTGTCGACAATACCGATTTTCACGCTTTCAGCCTGATAATTGCCGGGAATATCATTTTTGGCAACAGCCTGGAACATCATAGTCACACTGAAAAAAATGACCAGATAGAGTAAAATGAGGCCTTTGTTTTGTTTTAAAATTTTCATATATCCTTTATAAACTGTCATAACGTTCCCTCCTGACCAGACAAAATGAAGCAATAATCAGAGCAGCGCACATGATGGAAAGCGTGATAAGGTTTCTTGTGTATCGGGCCGTATCATCATAGACATTGATACAGTAAAAGGCATCAGAAATCAGAGCAGCCGGATTGATTCGATTAATGATCGGTACATGCTGTTCGACAATGTTCTTCATGGTATTATTCATCAGGCCCGCAAGAAAACTGCAGACCATCGATATGCCCAGTAGAATTCCGATTTTTACACCTTCACTCATGCGGCCGAGACTTCCGATAAAAATGCCCATGGATACGCCGATCATACTTCCAATCAGGCTGATTAGCAGCATATTTGAAAACTGTCCTTCAAAATCCAGGTGAAGCACATAACGCAGATAGATAAGTAAAATGAGGACGCTGACAAATTGGAGAAGGAAAGAGGCAAGCATTTCCGAAACAATCAGCTTCAATTTGTGTGTAGGTGTCACACAGCGTCTGGCGGCCAGTGGGGTCAGGTTGGCCTGGAGCGTAATAGCAGCGCCAAAGCCAATAAAAGCACCGTACAGGCAGGCCATGGCAATAAGTGCATAGAAAAACTGGGCGTTACCGTCGGTTGTTTTTCCGCCAAGGGAGACCTGCTGAACTAAATCACTGTAGTCAGACATTTGCAAAACAGCCTGTTCCATGCCTTCAGGGTGAATTGAGGCAATAGTCATTAAAGTCTGCTTTCCGTTTTGATAACTTTCCAGGAGAGACTGGAGAATACTTTCTTCCAGACCATTTTTGATGACTGTCAGTGAGGGCGTTTGGCCGGCATAGAAAATACCGGATATTTTATGGTTTTCCAGTGCGTTTCGTGCATCATCTTCAGACATTTCCTGAGTATGGATCAGTTCATTTTCACTGTTTTCAATACCTTTTAGAAATTCAATAAAAACCGTATCCGTATCCGTTTGGGAGACGACAGCCACCGGGATGGTTTCAAAGTCAGCTTCTTCCATTTGACCAAAGGCAAAATAAAATAGTGTTCCCAAGATCAACGGAAAGAAGAGGGGCCAGAAAATGACATTAAAATTTTTCAGTTTGACAATGATATTGTATTTGATTAAATGAAGCAATCGAATCCCTCCTAATCACGCAGTTGTTTTCCTGTGATTTCAAGAAAAACATCATTTAGTGTCGGAAGCTCGGAAAATACCCGTCCAAATGGAATGTGCTGTTCCTGCAGGTAATTCAGGACCCGTATGAGATTGTGCTCGGCGCCGGTGCATCGGAGCGTCAGTATCTGTTCGTGATAGCTCAGCTCAAATATATGGGGCAGTTGCTGGATATCATTCAAATGTTTTTGTTCCAGAGCAATGGCTTCGATTGTGATGGTCTCACCGGTTTTGATCATATTTTTCAACTCTTCCTTTGTACCGACGGCAATACTGCGGCCATGATCGATGATAGCAATGCGGGTACAGATCTGCTCTACTTCTTCCATATAATGGGAGGTGTAGATGATTGTGGACCCCTGGCGGTTCAGCTTCTGGATACCTTCCAGAATTTTATTACGACTTTGCGGGTCAACGGCCACGGTCGGTTCGTCCAGAATGATTAGTTTTGGTTTGTGGGCAATACCACAGGCGATATTTAAGCGGCGCAGGAGACCACCGGAAAGTTTTTTGGGGCGAACCCGGACATAGTCCTCCAGACCGACAAATTGGATGGCCTCTTCCACCAGATGGCGGCGCTTTGTCTTATCTTTAATGTAGAGTCCGCAAAAGTAATCGATATTTTCGTAAACCGTTAATTCATCAAAGACAGCCACATTTTGCAGAACAATACCAATCTGTTGTTTGATTTTATAATTGTCCGGGCGCATTTCTTCTCCCATAATGCGGATCGTTCCCTTATCGTATTTTAAGAGAGCGAGCATACAGTTGATCGCTGTTGTTTTTCCCGAACCGTTCGGACCGAGCAGGCCGAAGATTTCTCCTTCATGAATATTCAGATTTAAATGGTCCAGAGCGACCAGATTTCCATAGCGTTTGACCAGATTGTTGATTTCAATCATTTCGAACCCTCCTTTGTTTCTGATTTTATTATACGTTTTTGATGCAAAATTCTGAAGTGCCGGTTGTCATGGAATCGGCATGACAAATGTCACAATTAACGTTTTTTCCTTTACGCCCGCTGTATATTTAAGATATAATAAAATAACGATATAAAAGGAGAGAACCCTTTGGGGAAATTGGACTATGAGATATTTTCAGGATACCGGAATATTAATGATATACGGGATGTTTTCTATTTTATATGTGGATATTGATTTTCAATTTGTGTTTGGATTTTTATGTGGGGTCATACTCATGTGCGCCGGATATTTTATTGAAAAGAGACAGGTGCGAACAGCAGCAGGGCTGCTTTTTACGTTAGCAGGGTTAGCTTTGTTGGATTTTCCTTATTTTATTCCGGTAGTCGTGTATATTTTTCTGCGTGATCGCCAATATGTTTTTGTGGTTACGGCCATGTTGCTGGAAATATATTATTTTATACATGTAAGCGAATTTATACTTCCGTTTTTCTGTTTCGTAACATTTGGGGCCTTGCTGGCCGTTTTACTGGAAAAACGGACGGAACAGTTTGAATATATGGAAGCATGGTTTAAACGTAGTCAGGATGACAGCAGAGAGCGGAATTTTTTGCTCAGTGAGAAGAATAAAGCACTTTTGGAAAAGCAGGACTATGCGCTGTATGCGGCAACACTGCGGGAGCGTAATCGAATTGCCAGAGAGATTCATGACAATGTAGGCCATGTCCTTTCACGCTCCATTTTACTGGTCGGAGCGATGAAAACAATCAATAAAGAAGCGACAATGCAGCCGCTGATTGAAAATCTGGACGATTCCCTGAATTGGGCCATGGACAGTATTCGAAACAGTGTTCATGATCTGCACGATGAAGCGGTGAATCTTCAGGAGAGCGTACAAAATCTGGTCAGGGAATTCAAATTTTGTCCGGTGGAGTTGTGTTATGATATGGGACAGGACTTGCCGAAAGAAATTAAATACTGTTTTATCAGTATTACAAAAGAGGCCTTGTCGAATGTGATAAAGCATAGTAACGCAAGCCGGGTGGTTCTTTTGATGCGGGAACATCCGGCACTTTATCAGCTTTGTATTGAAGACAACGGAACGGTATCAGGAAGGACCAGTTCCCAGTCAACAACTTCGGGGATTGGACTGGTGAATATGCAGGAAAGAGTTCGGACCTTAAACGGTACGTTTCAAACGATGAACGACCGGGGATTCAAGATTTTTGTAACCATTCCCAAGGAATTGTAAGGAGAGTTTGCGATGAAAATTGTAATTGTGGATGATGACCGGCTTGTATCGGAGGCGTTGAAAACGATATTGGAAGTGAATGCGGATGTCCACATAGCGGCAATTGGGACGGATGGAAGAGAAGCAGTATCGCTGTACCGGCAATACCGACCGGATGTTCTTTTAATGGATATACGGATGAAAGATATGAATGGACTGGAGGCTTCCGCAGAAATCCTGAAGGAATTTCCAGAAGCCAATATTTTGCTTCTGACAACATTTTTGGACGATGAGTATATTATTAAAGCGCTGAAGCTCGGAGCAAAGGGATATCTCTTAAAACAGGATTATGCCAGTATCCTTCCGGCACTTCGGGCTGTGGATTCGGGACAGACGGTATTTGGACACGAAATCATTGCGAAAATCCCGGATTTGCTCCAAAAGAAAGTTTCTTTGGATTATTCGGCTTATGAAATCAACGAGCGGGAGCAGCAAATCATACGATGGATCGCTGAGGGACTGAGCAATAAAGAGATTGCGGCGAAAATGTTTTTGAGCGAAGGTACTGTGCGTAATTATCTGAGTCAGATTTTAGATAAATTAAATCTTCGGGACCGGACTCAGGTGGCGGTTTTCTATTATCAGCATAAGTAGATTATTTCAAAAATAGACATTTTTCCACAAATGTGTTATGATTTTTTGTAATTATAGAAAAAATAGAAGTAAGAGGTTTGACTATGCTACAAACAATTGAAATGATTAATAATGCCGTCAATAATTTTGTCTGGGGCGTCCCGGCGATGGTCTGTATTATTGGTGTTGGTTTGTTTTTAAGCCTTCGTACCAGATTTTTGCAGATTCGCAAATTTCCCTATGCTATAAAGACGACGTTAGGGAGAATGTTCCGTAAACGGGAAGCTTCAGATGGGGCGATGACTCCATTTCAAGCAGTCTGTACCGCTTTGGCGGCAACGGTCGGGACGGGGAATATTGCCGGAGTGGCCGGGGCGATTGCCATAGGTGGTCCGGGGGCCGTTTTCTGGATGTGGATTTCAGCGCTGCTTGGCATGTGCACAAAATTTTCCGAAGTAACGCTGGCAGTACATTTTCGGGAGAGAAATGCCCGGGGAGATCTGGTTGGCGGACCGATGTATTATATTAAGAATGGTCTTAGCAAATATTGGCAGTGGCTGGCAGTGGCATTTTCAGCCTTTGGTGTTTTAACTGTATTTGGTACGGGAAATGCAACTCAGGTAAATACGATTACCACGGCGATTAATTCAGCTCTGCTGAATTATAATGTCATTTCTGATTCTGCCGTGAATCTTTCCAATATAATCATGGGTATTACGATTGCTGTGCTTGTAGGACTGGTCCTGCTCGGCGGAGTTAAGCGGATTGGGAGTGTTGCTGAAAAGCTGGTTCCTTTTATGGCGGTATTTTATATTATATTGGCGTTGGGAGTTGTTCTTCTGAATATTGAGAATGTACCTCGTGTTTTATACTCGATTGTCTATGGCGCATTTAATCCGAGTGCGGTTACCGGCGGTGTTGTGGGCGGTTTTTTCCTCAGTGTGCAAAAAGGCGTATCCCGTGGGATTTTTTCAAATGAAGCCGGTCTTGGTACCGGGTCGATCGCTCATGCTTGTGCGGATACACAGAAGCCTGTAAAACAGGGATTTTTCGGAATATTTGAAGTTTTTACAGATACGATTTTGATTTGTACGCTGACAGCATTGGTCATTTTATGCAGCGGTGTACCGGTAAGCTACGGAAGTGCGGCCGGGGCGGAACTGACGATTCTCGGCTTTACATCGACCTATGGAAACTGGGTTTCCATTTTTACAGCGGTGGCCATGTGTTGTTTTGCCTTTTCGACGATCATCGGATGGGGACTTTATGGGGCCAGATGTATCGAATTTTTGTTTTCTTCCAGGGTCATCAAGCCATTTATGGTCGTTTACTCGCTGGTAGCTATTTTAGGTGCCACGGTGGATTTGGGACTGCTATGGAGTATTGCAGAGACATTTAATGGGCTGATGTCCATTCCAAACCTGATTGCACTGTTCCTGTTATCAGGAACAGTGGTGCGTCTGGTGAAGGAATATTTCAGCACGGAAGGTAAAGATGCCTGAAAATTAAAATAAGAATGATAGAAAGCGATGGGTTTCTGATATAGGAAATGGAAATTCATCGCTTTTTAAATTGTTTTCGAATTGCTTTGTTTGTTTATAAAAATTTGAAAAATGGTTGTTTCGTCTCAACAATTGTGTTAAAATGTTGATTAGATGATAAATATGAAAAAGGAGGATGGATATGAGCGTTGAATTGTTAGACAAAACTAGAAAGATCAATAAGCTTCTTCATAATAATAATTCCAATATGGTTGTTTTCAATGACATATGTGAAGTCTTGAGTGATATATTGGAGTCCAATATTCTTGTGATCAGCAAGAAAGGTAAGATTCTGGGAATAAAAAACCGGTCCGGGCAGCCGTGTATTCACCAGTTGATTAGTGACAGTGTTGGCGGTCATATCGATTCGAGGCTGAATGAACGTCTGCTCAGCGTTCTTTCGACAAAAGAAAATGTTAATTTATTAACACTTGGATTTTCGTGTGATAATGTATCGACCTATGAGGCGATCATTACGCCGATTGATATTGCTGGTGAACGACTGGGAACGCTGTTTATTTACCGAAATGATAAGTCCTATGAAATTGACGACATTATTTTGAGTGAATACGGAACGACAGTTGTGGGACTTGAGATGTTGCGTTCTGTAAACGAAGAAAGTGCAGAAGAATCAAGAAAACTTCAGGTTGTGAAATCAGCTATCAGCACACTGTCCTTTTCCGAACTTGAAGCTATTACCCATATTTTTGATGAATTAGATGGAAATGAGGGTATACTCGTGGCCAGCAAGATTGCCGACCGAGTGGGCATTACCAGGTCTGTTATTGTCAATGCTCTGCGCAAATTTGAAAGTGCCGGTGTCATTGAATCCCGTTCATCCGGTATGAAAGGTACTTATATTAAGGTCATTAATGATGCTGTATTCGACGAATTAAAGAAAATCAAAAAATAATTTAAAAAAGACATAAAATATAGTTACAAAAGGCTTGCTTAATGCGAGTCTTTTGTGTTATAATCCTATTTTGTAAAAATATGACACGTGGGTCGATTTTCAGGCAGGTGCCGATAGGTCGCCTGAGAAGATGAAGTCCACGGATGTAAAACCAATGGAGGTATGATTATGAGCGTTATTTCTATGAAACAGCTGCTGGAAGCCGGCGTACATTTCGGACACCAGACAAGAAGATGGAACCCTAAGATGGCTGAGTACATCTACACAGAGAGAAATGGTATTTATATCATTGATTTACAGAAGTCTGTAGGTATGGTAGATGATGCTTACAATGCTATCAAAGATATCGTTGCAGACGGTGGAACGATTCTTTTTGTCGGAACAAAGAAACAGGCTCAGGATGCGATCCGCACAGAGGCAGAGCGCTGCGGTATGTTCTATGTAAATCAGAGATGGCTTGGCGGTATGCTGACAAACTTCAAAACAATTCAGAGCCGTATTACAAGACTGAAACAGATTGAAGCTATGGCTGAAGACGGTACATTTGACGTATTGCCTAAAAAGGAAGTTATTGCACTGAAGAAAGAATGGGAAAAACTTGAGAAAAACCTTGGTGGTATCAAGAACATGAAGAGAATCCCGGACGCAATCTTCGTTGTAGATCCTAAGAAGGAAAGAATCTGTGTACAGGAAGCTCATGTATTAGGTATTCCGTTAATCGGTATTGCAGATACAAACTGTGATCCGGAAGAACTGGATTATGTAATCCCAGGTAACGATGATGCAATCCGTGCGGTTAAATTGATCGTTTCCAAGATGGCAGATGCAGTTATCGAAGCAAATCAGGGTGTTCAGATGGACGATGCTGAAGAAGCAGCAGAGGAAGTTGCTGAATAATCAGAGCTTACGACTTAAAGTGCTGTCTCAAAATTAGTTTTAATCTTGAGACAGCTTTTTTAAGCAAACGAGACACGAAGCCGTGCGGAGTACAACGGAAAAGAATTAAGAAATTATAAAATAAAGAAAAATTTATGGAGGAATGAATCATGGCAATTACAGCAGCAATGGTAAAAGAATTAAGAGAACTCACCGGAGCAGGTATGATGGATTGTAAAAAAGCTCTGAACGAAACTAACGGAGACAAAGAAAAAGCTGTTGAATTCTTAAGAGAAAAAGGTCTTGCAGCTATCGCTAAAAAAGCAAACAGAATTGCAGCAGAAGGTCTTGTAGCAACAATCCTTTCTGATGATCATAAAACTGGCGCAATCGTTGAAGTTAACAGTGAAACAGACTTCGTTGCAAAGAACGCAGAATTCCAGTCCTATGTAGCAAGAGTAGCAGCTCAGGCATTGGCTACAAATGCAAAAACAATCGAAGAATTCATGGCTGAACCATGGATTGATGATGCCAGCTTGACTGTAGAACAGGCATTATCTCAGAAAATCGCTATCATCGGCGAAAAATTAAGTATTCGTCGTTTCGAAAAAGTTGTCAGCGCAGACGGCGTTATCACAACATATATCCATGCAGGCGGAAAAATCGGCGTTCTTGTTGAACTGACAACAGATTCCGCTGACGCAGAAGTTCTTGAATGTGGTAAAAACGTTGCTATGCAGGTAGCGGCCCTGAAACCTCAGTATACAGACCGTTCCGAAGTAAGTGCAGATTATATTGCACATGAAAAAGAAATCCTTCTTGCTCAGATCATGAACGATCCAAAAGAGTCCAAAAAACCGGAAAAGGTTATCGATGGCATCATTACAGGACGTATCAACAAAGAGCTTAAAGAAGTATGCCTTGTAGACCAGGTATATGTAAAAGCAGAAGATGGAAAACAGTCCGTAGGCAAATACGTTGAATCCGTAGCAAAAACTGCAGGTGTAAACGTTGCTATCAAAGGTTTCATTCGCTTTGAGACCGGTGAAGGTATGGAAAAGAAAGAAGAAAACTTTGCTGAAGAAGTTGCAAAACAGATGAATCAGTAAAAATTTGTCGAAATCAGGCGAATAGATATGAGAATGAGAACCCTTGTAAGTGGCGTGAACATGTCATTTACAGGGGTTTTTGGATTTAGATAAGCTTTATATAACACAAAAAATGCTGATTGGAATCTATCTTATAGTTTTTGAATATTAGTCTGAATTTAGTAATATAATTGTATTAACTTATGAAATGTATAATTCAAGAAATGGAAAGGAATGATTGTTTAATGGGTCCAACGATTGATCAGTATTTAGTGGCTAATTGCTTATATATGATTGATGAGTTTAATATGTTGTATAAGGGGTGGGATAAGCCGGAATTAAAAATTGAGGCAGATGAAAAGTTTAATGAAATGGATATAATAGTAAGATTGGGATATCCGTTCAAACAGAATGCTCATTATACAGCAGGAGAAAGTGGTAGAATAAAGAAAGCGCAGAAAATAAATCATGATTTATATATAGGACAAAGAGATTTTAAAATCGAGGTGAAATATTTAAAAAATTGGATTAGTTCAGCTAATACAAGAGCGGCAAGTAAAAGCTGGTCAGTGTTTCAGCAAGATTTTGACTGGTTGATGGATGAAATAGATAATGGAAAAAATGGAAAGGTTGCGTTTGTGATTGGATGGTTTAATTGTGTAGATTCATTTTCACAATTAATTCAGTTGGGTACAGGCAATGGCGCTTATCCATTAGCAGATGAAAGAAAACTGGCTTATTTTCCCTTTTTAATAAAAAAGGATGAGAATGCTCCAAAACAAACAAAAAATTTAACTTATGATTATGTGAATGCATATACAGAAAGCCCAGTAAGAATTTCGTCTGAACGAAAAGGAAAATATAGATGTATGTTTATTGGAGAGAAAGATGACAAATTTCATTTTGCCTTGTATTATGGAGAATGTAAAATGATTACAAATTAAAGTCTGGTTTACACTTGTAGAATTATAAAAATAGGTTGAATTCATCCTATAAATTTGATATAGTAAAACTATCAGGAGGTATGGACGATGACAATAAATACAAATACAATGGTTTCTATTACTGAGGCAAATCAGAATTTTTCAAAAGTAGCAAGATTAGTGGATGAACATGGAACAGCTGTTATATTGAAAAACAATGTACCGAGATATCTTGTCATAGATTTTAGCAAAGCTGATAATGATGCTGTTGCGTCAAATGAAGATGTGTTGAGTATATCGAAACGATTGATTGAGAAGAATAAGGAAGTATATGAGGTTCTTGCAAAATGATAAAGCTGACAAAAGAACAAATTCTGTTACTTCACACTCAGTTAATAGAGATTACCGGAGGAAGTGATGGAATTAGAGACATTGGTCTTCTTGAATCTGCATTAGAAAGTCCATTTCAATCTTATGGCGGTGTAGAATTATATCCAAGCATACAGGCAAAGGCAGCCAGACTTTGTTATGGCTTGGTTAATAATCATGCAATGATCGATGGCAATAAAAGAATTGGGTGTCATGCCATGTTAGTCTTTTTGGCATTAAATGGTTATGAGATTGAATATACGCAGAAAGAGTTATCAGATTTAATATTAGATGTAGCGGCGGACAGGAAACAATATGAAGATATTTTACAATGGTTATTGGTACATCAGATGTAAGTTAAACGATTTATAACTTCTCCAGATAAAAGCTACAAAATGAAAGCAATAGATAAAGAAATGTTATAAGTTGGTTATTTGGGGGAAGAATCTTATCCCCCAAATTCCCCCAAATGGGAAATGGCTATCCCCCAAATTTCAAAAATCAGAAATTGGAAATTTTAGAAAGCAAAATGAATTTTCCCCCAAAATAAAATTTGGGGGATACGGTTGAAAAGATATTGATTCAGAGCAGTCAAAAATCACTGCAAAGCCAGTAAAATACATAGTTCCGGGGATATGCAGCCGGGACACAGAAATGGGAAAGTTCGCAAAGCAGATGGGACAGTAAGAATTTGTTGAAATTAAACGAATAATGATAAAAACGAGAACCCTTGTAAGTGGTATTGATATACCATTTACAGGGGTTTTTGGATTTGTGGAATATTTGCTTAATATCGAAAAGTATCTTGTAATTTTTGAATATTAATTGAAATTAGGCAATATAGTTATATTAGCTTATAAAATATACAATTCAAGAAACGGAAAGGAATGATGGTATAGTGGGTCCAACGATTGATCAGTATTTAGTGGCTAATTGCTTATATGTGATTGATGAATTCAATATGTTGTATAAGGGATGGGGTAAGCCGGAACTAAAAAATGAAGCAGATGAAAAGTTCAATGAAATGGATATAACAGTAAGATTAGGATATCCGTTCAAGCAGAATGCTCATTATACAGCAGGAGAAAGTGGTAGATTAAAGAAAGCGCAGAAAATAAATCATGATTTATATATAGGACAAAGGGATTTTAAAATCGAAGTTAAATATTTAAAAAATTGGATTAGTTCGGCCAATACAAGAGCAGCAAGCAAAAACTGGTCGGTGTTTCAGCAAGATTTTGACTGGTTAATGGATGAAATAGATAATGGAAAAAATGGAAAGGTTGCGTTTGTGATTGGATGGTTTAATTGTGTGGATTCATTTTCACAATTAATTCAGTTGGGTACAGGCAGTGGCGCCTATCCGTTAGTGGATGAGAGAAAACTGTCTTATTTTCCCTTTTTAGTAAAGAAGAATGAGAATGCCCCAAAGCAAACAAAAAATTTAACCTATGATTATGTAAATGCATATACAGAAAGTCCATTAAGAACTTCGTCTGAACGAAAAGGGAAGTATAGATGTATGTTTATTGGAGAGGAAGGTGATAAATTTCATTTTGCCTTATATTATGGAAAATAGAGAATGTGAAACAGTCACCAATTAAATATCAGTGTAAAATTATAAATTGGATTAAAACGAGGAATAATAGGTTGAATTTATCCTAGAAGATAGATATAATAAAATTATAAAACTGTCGGGAGGTGTGAGCAATGACAATAGATACAAATACAATGGTTTCTATTACTGAAGCTAACCAGAACTTTTCTAAAGTAGCAAGATTAGTGGATGAACATGGAACAGCTGTTATTTTGAAAAACAATGTGCCAAGATATCTTGTCATAGACTTTAGCAAAGCAGATAATGATGCTGTTGCATCAAATGAAGATGTGCTGAGTATATCAAAAAGGTTAATTGAAAAAAATAGAGAAGCCTATGAGGTGCTTGCAAAATGATAAAAATGACAAAAGAACAAGTTTTATTACTGCACACTCAATTAATAGAGGCTACTGGAGGAAGTGATGGAATTAGGGACGTGGGCCTGCTTGAATCTGCATTAGAAAGTCCATTTCAATCCTATGGCGGAGAAGAATTATATCCAAGCATACAGGCAAAGGCGGCGAGACTTTGCTATGGATTGGTTAAAAATCATGCAATGATAGATGGAAATAAAAGAATAGGGGTTCATGCCATGTTAGTATTTTTAGCATTAAATGGTTATGAGATTGAATATACACAGAATGAGTTATCAGATTTAATATTAAATGTAGCAGCGGGCAAGAAGCAATACGAAGATATTTTACAATGGTTGCTGAAGCATCAGATGTAAGTCAAAAGATTTTTAATTTTTTCAGATAAACAGCTATAAATACCAGTAATGAATAAAAAGATGTTAAAAATTGAGAATTATGACCGGACCGGAGCATGAGAATATGGAAAATTGAAAAAATCAATTTGAAATTGACTCCGGTTTTTGCACATGATATACTTTTGGAAGAAGCAGAAAAGATTGGTATGTGTTATGAATCAAAATGATGGACATTGTTCGTCATCAGATAAAGACGGGGGATACGGCAATGGAGAGATGCCCTTTTTGTGGGTCTGAGGATATATATTACAGTAAAAAGAGAAAAATTTTCGTATGTGAAGATTGTGATGAAATCTTTAGCGAACATCAGCTTTCTGTATTTCAGGAAAAAGATCAGAGCAAAGTTGGGTTAGATTTATTCTTCAGTTATGGTCATGATAAAAACAGGATACTTGTTGAAAGAATTAAACAGGATCTTGAAAGAAGAGGACATCGTGTCTGGATTGATACAAATGAAATTAAGGCGGGAGACCATTGGAGAAAGGATATTCTAAATGGAATAATGAAGTCTGCAAATGTCATCGCCTTTTTATCAGAGCATTCTACAAGAAATCCAGGTGTTTGTTTGGATGAGCTGAAGATTGCAGTTTGTGTCAAGGGTGCGAATGTAAAAACAGTTCTTCTTGAGCCTGAAAATAAAATCAGGCAGCCGGCAACCTTGTCCGATATTCAATGGCTGGACATGAGTGAGTGGGCAGAAATTCGAAAAGAGTCTCAGGAACAGTTTGAAGACTGGTATCAGGAGAAGTTTGAGGAACTTTGTAGTGCTATTGAAGCAGATGAATCGTTTGAATTAAATGGAGAAATTCACACGTTAAAGAAAAAATTATCTCCATATTTGAATACTGAAAAAGAATACAGATTATTATCAAAGGAATTCTATGGAAGAAAGTGGGTAGAGGATTATATCGAAGACTGGCAGGGACGCCAGAAGACAAAGGCTCTCGTAATATATGGAAAGCCCGGTTCAGGAAAGAGTGCCTTCAGCGTCAATTACTCCCATTATAATTCGGATGTATATGGTTGCTTTTTGTGTGAGTGGAATCGGGAATTTTCTATCAATCCACATCAACTGATCCGAACGATGGCATTTCGCCTTGCAACAAAGCTTCCGGATTATCGCAAACTGCTTCTGCATCAATTAGAGCAGGTTGGTACAGGGCTGGAAGAAATGAATGATGATGCTTTGTTTGAATTTTTGCTCGCCTATCCATTAAATCATCTGGTTGATGGCGGTCGTGAAACGGGCATCATCATTATTGATGGATTGGATGAAGCTGAAAAGGATGGGACGAATCCATTAGCAGCGGTATTCTCCAGATGTGTAGAACGTTTGCCGAGATGGATTCGTTTTGTTTTCACCAGTAGACCGGAAAAAAGCGTTATTTCTCTATTTGAAGGAGCAGATTCTTTGGACTTGGTGGAAGATATTCCGGATGGATACAATGATATTATGGCATATCTGCTGAGGGCCCTGTCAATTGAATTGAAACAAATATCCAATCGTCTTGAGGTACTTAATAAGATATGTGAATTAAGTGAAGGCATATTTCTGTATGCGGAACTACTTGTTGAAGATGTAAAGAACGGCGCAGTTGACTTGAGCAATCCGAATAGTTTTCCCAGAGGTCTAAGTGATTTTTATCGATCATCAATGGAACGTAAATTTAGAAGCAGCGGATCTTTTGAAAGAGTCAGAGACTTTTTAGAACTGTTGGTTGTGTCTGAGTCAATTCCGGAGCAGATACTGATCAATGCATGTAAGTATTCAAAGTATATTTATTTATCGAATCTTGATTTACTTGGGTCTTGGGTGAATCGACAGGAAGGTGAATTTACAACGCTCAATTTCTCGCATAAGTCATTATCAGACTGGTTTACGGATGAACAGAGAAGCAGTGTGTATTTTGTTGATAAAAAACAAGGAGCTCTGTTATTGGCGAGATATTGTCGAAAACTTATTGAAGAGAGCCTGTCTGAGACCAATAATACGTCTGCTGAGCTTCTGAGTTATGTGCAGGATCACGTGGGTACATACTATGTGTTGGCAGAAGCGTTTGGCGAACTTGAACAGTTTTTATTAAGTCACGAATACAAATTAAACCCGTACTGGAAGATTTGGAATATGTTTCCGCCAATTTGGAATCACAAGAAATTACTGAAAACATTTTGGAATTCTGAAAATCGTAACGATTTTTGTATAAGCCTGCAACGAGAAGGAAACACAAGTCTTCTTCAGTGGATATTAACCCTGGCAAAAGAAAACTATGGAATTGAACAATTTAATCCGAATTTGGTATCGGTTTACATAGATATTGTGCATATGTCCGGAGATTACTCTGGAGCAGTGGATATTGCGGAGCAATATTTAGAGGGACATTCTCAGGATGAGATCATGAGCAGCGAATTCCTTGCGATGCTCAATGTTAGACGGATTCATCATTCAATGTTTTATAAACCGGTGGGCAGGCTCATGGATGATGCTTTGAGTGTATTGGCTCAAACAAGTGATCAATATCTTAAAGTAATGAATGAGCTTCTGTTTTTGATCGGGGGAAATCTGGGGGTACTTTCCGGGGATTGGGATTTTGTTTATAAATGGCTTACAACTTCAGAGGAATATTCTCAGAGACACGGCTTGTTAGACTACTCTAAAAGAAATGCCCGTAAATTGGCGGATTACTACTGCCATATGAAGGATTATGAAACAGCTAAAAAGATTATTCTGACCTATGTGGATCGGCATGACAAAATAATAGGAAGATATGAAAACTATCTTATAGGTGCCTTTGGAAATATATGTACCTGTATGGGGGAATATGATGAAGCTTTGGAATGTTATGAGAGTGTGCTTCAATATTCTGTTGCAAACGGTATTATTGGATGGGCCGCCCATGCTAACCTGGGTATTGGAAATATTAATTATCATTTAGGAAATTTGAGAGAGGCTGCGGATTTTGCTTCGAGAGCAAAGGGCATGTATAAGCAGATAAAGCAGGAATGGGGTTTGATTATGAGTGGAGCACTATTGGCTGCTTGTGAAAGCAGAGTTGGAATTGCACCTATTCAGGTTACTTGTCAGAAGAGTCTTGACCTGGCAAGAAAAATGCAATACGGGTCTTGTATTGAAGCAATTGAAGAGTTTTGCAATAGCTATAACGATTATCTTAAACTATATTTTTTATAATGGAGAATGGGGAAATGGGGAAAATTGTAAAAATTGAAAATGAAGCAATAAAGAAATCTTTAGAAAGTACAACACGTCAGTATTTTGTCGGAAATCTGTCGAAACCACAGGAAATTAAGTTTGTAAGAGATGAGCGTCTTGAAATTGGTGTTTCCAGTTATCCGGATTATAAGTATGAGCCTACGCATGTTCATGATATTGCGACTGAGTATCAGTATATGATTAGTGGCTGGACAGAGTATATGGATGTTGACACTGGAAAAATTTACGAATTTCGAAAAGGAGATTTCTATGCAATTTTGCCGGGAACAGCATATGCTCAGCGCGTAAAATCGGGAACGAACATCTTATTTATAAAAACGCCATCGATCAATGATAAGCAGCTTGTTGAAATAACTGCTGAACAGGAAAAATGGTTGACGGAAAGAATGAAGACTGTTCGCACAGATTTCTTTTATTGTAAAGATGCACCCGCAGCAAATTCAATTAAACCAGCTGCAGCGGTTGCTATTCTGAATCAAAAAAAAGAGCTGCTAATGCTTCATCGAAAAGATAATAAGAAGTGGACGATGCCTGGTGGGACATTGGAATTCGGCGAGAGTATGGTGGATTGTGCACTTCGTGAGGTAAAAGAAGAGTGTGGACTGATTGTTGAAATCAAGGATATTATCGGGACATACACTGATCCGAACATCCGTGTGGCATACTCAGATGGAGAGGTTCGTCAGGAATTTACGATCGTTTATTATGGTGAGACCCGCGGGCTTGAAGTAAAACTTGATGAGGAGTCCAGTAATTTTGTGTGGATGCCATTAGATGAAGTGATGAGATTACCCTTGGCGGATTCTCAGAAGAGACGAATTAAAGATGTGATTACATATTTAGAGACAGGCAATAAGGCTCTTGGTTAAATGGGAACAGATTTGCCGGCAACCATTCAGTGCGAAAACCAGGTGCTTGGTCTTCCATCTCCCTGCAAAATTATGCCAAAGCTTTAGTGAGACGTGGGGTGCCAGAGGATTTGGAGCCGGGGGAAAGAATTTTTGAAAAGGTCAAAAACTTCCGGGAGAAACCGGCCGCATCGGGAGAAGGACTTGGCCGGGAAAGTACGATAAAAAGAAAGATAAGTAAAACTATTTAGATTTGTAGATGGTGATAGGTGAGTATGAACGTAAGTTATAAGAAACTGTGGAAACTGCTGATAGATAGAGACATGATGAAAAAAGATCTGAGGGAGCAGGCCGGTCTGACGACAAACGTTATAGCAAAGATGGGTAAAAACGAAAACGTTTCGACGGAAGTGCTTTGCAAAATCTGTGATGCTCTGGAATGTGAGGTTGATGACATTATAGATTTTGTCCCGGATGGGGATAAGCCGGGTGAATTTGAAATTGAAAAGTAAGATGACTCATAAGAGCTGTAGATAGTTGCTATTGGAAGCAATTGTCTATAGCTCTTTTTTTGATGCGCAAAACTACCCTTTATAAGTTTCAAAAGGTGTTTCATCTCGGGGAGGGTCTCTGGGGTGAGGAAAGTCTTTGTTTATGAGATACTGATATCAGATCAAAAAACAAAGGCATAAAAGTCAGGGAGGATAAAGGCATGTGGGATTATGGATACAACGAAGAAGCAATGATGAACCTTAGAGATTCACTGGAAGGTGTTGTAAAGGGACAGAGCGGAGCGGGCCTGTACATTGATCTGAAAATTGAAAATGACATGAACGATGAATACAAGGAAACCATTCCGGTATTTGGTTATTGGACTGGAAGAGTGCCGAAGGGCACAAAAGTGTTTTGCTCAATTAAGCGTTGGGCAAAGGAGGATAAGGATATCCTGGTGAATGTCGATTCTGTAGCCTATGAAAACGATATGGAGATGGCGGCTTAAGGAGGTGATGGCGCAAGCCGCCATAGTTGTCAATGCAATAACATCAAATGATCACATTTTAGAAAGGAGACAGACAGCATGAGAACATGTGATGTAACAAAACTGGCGGATAGAATCCGTCAGGAATATGGCCTTGCAAAAGAGGCTGCGCATAACAAAGCGATACAGACACTAAAGGCGTGCCCTGTAGCATTGTACCCGAATGTGCAGGAATGGTCAGAGGAACAGGCATTGACTGACATTTATGTCGGAAAGTATTCATTGCCGATGATCCTGGCAATTTGGAACAGTAGAGATTTCTTAAAAGCATTGGAGGTCTTGACCGAATTATCGGAAGGAAATGTTGAAACCGCGGAAATGAAAATCTGGAATATGAGGAGGTAGTCTGTTACGGGTACATACGGAGTACATCCGACCCAGTATGGGGCGTTGAGTAATGAACAGCTTTATTCCATGTTCCGCGAATCAACGTACAGCAAACTTGACGAAAACGAGAAATTGGGTCTTCTTCAGGAGACAGTGAATCGTGATGCGTTGGAGCGAGGCGAGATTGGTGCACCGGAGGTGCGTTTCGCTGACTTGCCGGCAAATGAAAGCGGCAATGCAGCAAATGGTGTGATTAACGTTAATTACGATATGGCAGTCAGGGGCGTTCAGACATTTGAATATAACGGCCAGACGATTCAGCACACAATGAGTGATTATAACTGTCAGACACTCAATACGGTGCTCCATGAGAATGTGCATTGCTTCCAGGATCAGGTGATCGACGGAACCATCAATATTGATAATGTTCAGCTGACCAATGAGTATCAGGCAAATGATTTTACCACCAGTGCAGTGCTTCAGAATGGAAGTTATCAGTTGGGCAGCCAGTATCTGACAGGCGAAACGGCTAACGGATATTACATGTATTACTTTCAGTCAACAGAAAGAGATGCGCATCTTTCGGCGGAAGAAAAGACAGCCACTATCCTGAATAGTATATCCGGAAAGTATGGCACGGAGGCATCCTTTGAAGCATATGCCAAATCTGTAGCCACCACGGGCTATCAGGCAACCGAACAGGAAGCAATACAGCGGTTTCAAAATCCGAATTTTGTGAAGGATCTGAACCAGACGCTGCAGAATCAGTATTTCGGAACAAGGGTGCCGGTCGATCCAAATACAGAAAAGGCTGTTAAGGCAGAAATGGTTGCAACCCATCAGAGTCTTCAGCAGCAGATGACGCAAACAAATCATTTAGTGACAAAGGAGGACACCAAGATGTCATTTGATCCAAAGCCGGTTTCATTAGAGGAATACAATCAGAGCCTTAGAGATACAGTAAATGCTTATTATGAGCATGCGATGAATGATCCGTCAATGTCTAAAGAAGAGGCAATTAAGTCAACTGCAGAAACGAGCGAAAAGTATCTTGATGCTGTTCAGGAGTTCCAGGAGGCGCAGGATATGCAGACAGATAATAATGCGCTTGATACGGCAGATGTTCAGGAAAATGGCGTTGCATCAGTAGATGCCGGTGTACCTGACGATAGTGTCAGCGATGACGGCGTGGATAATGATGGCGATGGTGTTGACGGCGGCATGGATATTTAAGGAGGGTCATAGTAGATGTCATATGATTTTGGACAGAGACGAATCGGAGCAGGAAGTAGTCAGGAGAGGAACGGAGGAATGTATACGAAGACTCTTTTAGGGCAGAGCATTAGCGAATCTCCGATTCCTTCCTGGACCGCAGATAAGTCGGGGAATCCCTTTGTGGCATTTCAGGATTCAAAGACAAAGAAACTCTTTGGTATGAGTAAGGCTATGCTGGCATATGGACTTTTGGCCATTGGCGCGCCGGGAACAGGAAAGACGAATTTCTTCAATATGGTCTTCGAGCGTTTGCTTGCAACGATGGAACCAACGGATGTGATGGTTATCTTCGATACAAAGGGTGATTATCTGGAAACCTTTGGCGAGAGAATCCCGGATAAGGAGAAAATTATCATCGGCAATGGCGAGATGTATCGCAATATTACCGCTTATCATAATATTTTTGCCGAAGTAATGCCGAGGGGACTAGATGGAAAGCTTGTTTATACAACAGAGTCCGATGAAGATGCTCTGGAACTCTGTGAGCAGCTGTTCCAGACGATGAATAGCGAGACTCAACCGATTTTCCCGGCTATGGCCGAACAGGTGGTCACTGCTGTCATCATTTATTATATGAGAACTTACTGGCGTTCCGAACAGTCAAAGTTGAATAATCAGGAACTCATTCGTTTCTTCACACACAGCACAAATGAGGATTTAAAGAAAATCCTGGGACTGGATTACATGGCCGATCAGCGTAACTGTATTGACTATATTTCCAACAAGGGCAATCAGACCCAGGGAGTTAACAGCTATATTGGCTCTATGCTGAAAAAGATGTTTGTAGGGCCTTTTGCTCAGGCTGATCCGTCAAGAGAGTTTTCCATGAGAGAGATTATGGGCGGCGGTAAGAAGAAAGTTGTCTTTATTGAATATGATTTGAGAAAAGGCCAGCTTCTTGCTCCGATGTACTCTATTCTGATTGATCGGGCGCTTGCCAATGGGTTGGGTGGAAGACAGAAGGAGAAATCCAATAAGTATTTTCTGTTAGATGAGATGCTGCTTCTTCCGAAGCTCCAGCATCTGTCGGATGGGCTGAATTTTGGCCGTTCGCAGGGCGTAAAGGTAATGTGTGGACTTCAGAATACAGCAGGTCTCCAGGAACAATATGGGGAAGCCGGAGCAAAGAATATCTTATCTTCATTTCAGAATATGATGGCATTCAGAATAAACGATTTTGACACCAGACAGTTTGTGATCAACCGTTTGGGGGAGAACTATCAGAATTTCAGCCTTTCTGCACAGCAGGAGAATCTGAACATTCAGAGGGCAGGACATACCGTTGAAGACTGGAACCTGTTAAAGATGAAGAATGGTGAGGCTGTGGTATCACTGGCAGGAGAGGCACCGTTCCTGTTTGCGATGCCGCTGTATTGAAAACGTTTGCCCGATTCATTGTGAATATGCACCGGGCAGAAGGGAGAGAGATATGAGTAATAAAGGAATGATCATCCGGGAGTGCGAACGACTGAATGCTGCCAGACGGGTATTTGAGGGACGTGTGGATAGTGCAAGTTTCTTTCGTAGGATTCGTGGAGATCTGGTGATAACCGGTGGAGAAGCCGGAAATCAGGCAATGGTACTTGATCTGTTTTGCAGCTGTCTGGAGAGAAATGATATGCCGACAATTATCCTGACAAGTCATCCGGAAGTGATGACAGCCATACAGCAGAAGCGAAATACACAGGAGATAGACGGCGTTATGACATCCTGCGTAACGGACAAAAATTACCATCCGTTCTACGGCATGTCGGCACAGCAGATTCTGCGTTTCGTCTGTATGGTGGCTGAGGAAATGGGATATACCACTCTGATTGATCCGATCATGATTTATGCGGCAGCAGTGCTCAATGTGGTTGCAGCAAAATATCCGGTGTCTTTGCCGGCTATCGTAAAGCTTTTGAACGAAGATGATGATTCTATTTCTGAGTTTGCTCTGCAGAGTGGTCTCTCGAATGTGATCGCGGATAATATTCGCGCCAATCATGAGGCTGGAATTGCGCTTCGGAGACTGTTTGAACGACTTGAAGAAATATTTGAAGATGTTTATACGCCTGGAAGCGATACCAAATATAACTTCCAGAGCGGAGCAAAGGGTAACCTTTCAGGAATGGCTATGTATGCATGCTCCAGCAATCAGCATATTTTTAACTCCTATTTGAAAGAAGAAATCTTTTATACCCTCAAGCGTGTGCCAAGAGTCCGCATTATTCTTGATGAGATGGAGTTCGTGGATGAAAATGATGAACTGATGAAATATCTCATACAGGCAAAACGACAGGGGAAGGTTGAGTTAATGTTGGTGTCGCAGAACATCAAAGAGTCCATGCATGGGAATTCCGAGCTGGATTTTGCAAATGTCGTGCTGTTTCAGCATGGAACTTCTGCAACGACTGACGATATTTCCAAAGACTTATTTAGTACCTATCAGTATCATGTGCCAATACCCGTAGCAGGTAACACTCCGCATATTTTCTTTTCAATCAAAAAAGCGGTACATTGGCAGATTCAAAGAGAGGAAAGACTCAGAGTGAGAAGTCAGGACCTATATGCAAAACCTGCAATTTTGAGAAAGCAGTCGGATTATCTTGCTGTTAAGACGACAGCAAATGACAACGTCTATTTGATTCCCACATCAGATTTCCTGCCTATTGTGTCAGGAGTTCCGATGGTGGTATGACACGGGGAAAGTATATGAGACGTAAAAGACATAAATAGTTTCAAAAAGCGGAAATACATGTTTCATTTCAGATGACCGGCACAACTATAAGAAACATCTTTCTGGTCTTAAAATAGCATTAACAACAAAGTAGGAAAGGAGGTCTGAAAGAGGAGATCAGATATAGATAAGAGCGTTGGGGAGGTGATGAGTACATGAGGCGTGCAGGAAATATTTTTGAGCAGGAAAGCTACAGAGGAGCAGGAATCAGGGCTGTTTCAGGCGTAACGCTCACCATGATTGTCTGTTCGGTGCTTTCTGTTCTGGCGGCAATCGGAATCATTGCCAATTTTGGTGCGGTGACAGCGCGAATCGCCATATTCATGGCAAACACGCTGTCTTCTGGATTCCCAATCCTGGTAGTTGTGATTGCGGCAGTTTATTTTGTAGTGCGGTTGAAATGGAAGCTGCGCAGAAGTTTTTGGGGGTGGTGATAAAACATGGATGATCAGGCGGTAACAGTGTGGACAGTGATCAGGCGCTTCCTGATCGGATGGGCCGTGGCGGGAGTTTTGCTGGTGGTTGTCAGTTGTGTGAAATACAAGGAGTTTATCGTGACGGCTTTTGCAAATAATACCTGGGCATGGATCAATGCCATTATGCCGATTGTAATCATTGTATTTGTTATAGGATATTTACTCAAATCTCTATTTAGATAGGAAGGAGAATATGGATATGATCAGAACCGGAAAATATAAGAACTATGGACAGCTTGAGGACCAGGCCAATGGCGTTGCGGATGTTGAGGCGTTTGTATTCCGCAATGGTGAGGTAGTGCCTGCAGATCAGGCAGAGAACTCTTCGAGTCCTGTGATCAATACGGCACCGGAAAAGAACTATGCACGATAAGGAGGTCATACGATGTATTGGTATGAAAAAGAAAACGGCGATCTGCTTAAATTTGAGAAAGAATCTTTTCTGAAGTTCATGCGCGAGTATAATCATCCGAATACGAAGATGATGTTCAGCTTCGACAAAAAGCACAGATTCTGCGTGGACGTGACGCTGCCGGTAAAACCGGCACCGGATCAGCGATGGCGGACATTCGTATTCCATGTTGTGTACGAGCACGACCATCCGGGAAGAGATGCTGATGGTTTATTCGGTGGCAGTATCAAGGTTTATCCGATGACAAAGCTGAAACCGGGCTTCCATCATCTGATTTCAGATTATAGGATGGGACTTCCTTATATCTGTCAGGTCAGGTCCACAGATCCGGCATCCGTTAATGGATACACCGCAATGACCAGAGTCCTTCGATGGATCGATGTTTACTGCGTGTGGGAGAAGACCGGTGTAGATCGTGACCGTTAATGGAGGTGGCAATGTTCCAACGTAAAGAAAAATATCATGTTTATATTACTCATAATACATACAGAGGGATGTTACTCGAAGCGGGCAGACATCCTGGAAATGAAAGTATTATCCAGATGCCTGGAATACGTATCGGCAATGACTTCTTCTTTGATATGGTGGCGGACAGTGGCATTAACGCCACATATACGCCTGCCATGTGCGAGAAGGACCATGTATACGCTGATCATCTGGCGACGCGGCTTTCTGAATATTATGACTTCTCAAATGGCAAGTTGACAGTGTCTCAGGTCCACAGACATCCGAATGGCTGCCTGCGTTTCAGCCCGGGAGATTATCCGGCGAATATTAAGCTGGCACAGCAGTTTGGCGGTGTAGTCAACGGACTGATTTTTATCGATCCCGAATTCAGGATCAGGTTCTGGTATATCGACGAGAACGGAGATGAGACGGAAGCTGAATATGAAATTAACGATCAAGCCGTCAGGGCTGCGATGCCGCGTATCGATTTACGCAAGCTTAAACAAACAGTAGAACGCAATGAAGCAGCGAGGACAGCGGCCGGAAGAATGGAACGCAGGACGGTAGATGGAAGTGATGTAAGGGAAGCCATCTGTTCAAAATTATCTGGTTTATTTAAGGAAAGTACAGGGGAGGAGAAGTATATGGATAACAGAAAGGACAGAGGATTACAGACAACAGATGCAGCATCAGAAGAGGATGAAATCTTGATGGATGATGCATTTATGGATTTTGAAAAAATGCAGGAAGCACTCAGACCGTACAAGGTGCTGATTCCGGAGGAATATAGAAAGCAGCGATATGAAGGGAAACTGATGGGATATTATTTACCGGAAACGAAAATCTATAACATCGTTCCGGAAGAACTTTATAGTGTCCGAACGGATGCCCGGCCGTTAGGTGTGGCCGTAAGAAGTGAGCATATTGAAAGAAATGCAGGCAGTATCTCCGATCAGTTCGGGCTTTCGCTTGTATGGAACGGTGATGATGCGATGATTTCTATGAAGGACAATATGGAGGTTGAGATTCTTACGGAATACTACGCCTGTCAGCAGGAGGTTTTTTCCAGAAATCAGGGGATCGTGGAAAAAGATAAGATGTCTGCAAAACAGGCAATCATCTCAGGTACAGGTTCCGGAGGGTTCAAGGTTGGTTTGGAGCTGATCAGAGCAGGAATCGGTTCCCTGATCGTTGCCGATAATGATATTCTGGCATATCACAATGTATGTCGCCATGAGTGTGGTATTCATGATGTAGGACGATATAAGGTGGATTGCTTCAAAGAAAGGGCTGCAGATATCAACCCGAATTGCAAAGTCTATACTTTCAGGGATCTGATTCAGCATGTGGATCCGGCTGAATTGGAGAAAATTATCTGGAAAGATTCCATCATCCTCTGTTGTGCTGACAATCGTCACTGTGGATATGTCTGCAATGAGTTGGCTGACAAATACCATATCCCTATGATTGATGCCGGGTGTGGGCCGAGAGCTTCTACAGGAGAGATTTTCTATTATAGACCGGATTCCGGTATGGCATGTTATACTTGTGCTTATGGTGAAGATAAAGGCGTTGACTACAGCAATCAGGCAGTGCGCAGAAGATTCTATGCGACTGAGACAGAACTCGAAAAGCTTCATTTCCAGCCAGGTATGTATCTGGATATCCAGCTCACAGCAATCTTTGAGGCGAAACTGGCCATCGATCTTCTGATGGAGAAAGAAGAAGGCTATGAGCCAAAGCTGCTTCCTTATATTAATCAGTGCACAGTATTGCTTAATTATCCGGTACATCAGGACGTGAATCCATATATGCAGCTGTTTGGAGCCGTGGAAGAGCGCAGGCCGCTTACCTGGAAATCCGGACCGGCGCAGAAAAACGAGTCCTGTTCTTATTGCGGACCGAAGGGCCTGAGGAGGTTTTACACATGAGTTACGTGTTGATCAATGGCAAACGATATTACAAAGATGACCGGACAGGCAGGGCAACAGTGGACAATGTTTCGCAGGCGGAGGCCGATCGAAGAGCACAGAGGACCCGGGGTGCTATGAGATCTTCCGTATCCAACCGCCCGAAGTCGGCGGCTGGATACAGCAGAAGGACAAGTAGTGCAGGCAACAGAACTACCCATACAAGTTTCCCATGGAAGGTTATTATCATCTGTGCTGTGATTGCAATGTTCATTGGAGCATTCCTTTATAATCACTCTCATGTTTCATCTGAAGAAAAAGCAATCACGGATTACATGAATGCCCAACAGGCGAATGCGGCGGATGAGAATGAGGCAGAAGCAACATACCTGATGCCGGATAGTACAGAGAGGTATTTGGAAGCTTCAGATATTGAAAACTATAGCCATGATGAATGAAGGAATGGAAGGGGAATACTCTCATGAGATATTCGGATAAAGATTGGATATTCATTGGCTTTGACGGGGATACTGTTCATATATCTCCGATTATCCAGATGAGCGGAAGCAGTGGACTGAAGAAAATGCTCCAGGGTATCAGCGGCAAAAGCAGCATGACGATTTATCATGTCAATTTTGACATTAAAACCTGTATGAATGTGGGAAATGTAAATCTGCCACGGAATGTTTCGGAAGTAGATATTGTTATCGAGTTCAAGCCCGAAGAGGATGGCGGAACGGTAACTATCTGCAATACAGATCAGGTGTGGAGTTATAGTGTGAAGGAAAACACGCAGAGGACACCTTCAACAGATAGAACCAGGGATATTGTAGATAAAGATAAAGTCCGTCAGCTTGAACAGAAAAAGCAGACGAAAATTGTCTGGCCGGATGAGTTGGCTGCAGAATTAAAGCGTGACATTTATGGACAGGATGAGGCAATTAAGAAGATCAGTGAATTGATTTCAGCAAATCTTCGCAGAAAACAGCCTGAAGTGGAGGTCATCGTCCTCTTTGGTCCGACTGGTGTGGGTAAGACGGAAGTTGGTAAAGCTCTTCCTGGGGCACTCGAAAAGCTGACAGGACAGGCATATGGTTTTCATCAGATCGCATTAAATGAATTTATCGGCGAGCATTCTGTGAATCGGTTCTTTGGAGCCCCACCTTCTTATGTGGGCTACAAGGATCCAACAGTATTTGAACCCGTCCGTTCCAATGCTTATCAGGTTTACCTGCTTGATGAGATTGAGAAAGCGACTGACAGAGTCTATACCGGATTGATGGAATGCTTTAGCAGCGGTGTGGTGCATCTGGCAGATAACTCGCAAGACATCGACCTTAGCCATGTGATTTTCATTATCACGAGCAATATTCCTGTCGATATGAAGGCATATAATGAGGCATCTGCATTCCGAAAGAAGGAAATTTGCAGAAATACTCTGGCTAAGGCCTGCGGGCACCCGGAAATTGCCGGTAAGATTACGAACTGCCTGGCTTTTCAGGAGTTGCCCGTAGATGCTCTTACGGATATCGTCAGTAAATTTGTTGTAGAGGAGCTTCAGAACTACGAGATGGAACTGGAGCACATGGACGAAAAACTGATGGTACAGTTGAAAGAACAGCACAGCAACTATGGCGCCAGAGGTGTCAAAGATGCAGTGAGAGAGGCTATCACAGCAGCGACAGTATATGACCGCAATATCGGAAGATACAGGGGAAAGAAGGTAACGCTGTCGGGAAATATTGAGGATATTGTGATAACGATCGTTCAAGAGGAAAGGTAAAGATCGGAATAAAGGTGATAGTCGTTGGTATTTTCAATGGTTCATACAGATATAATATGATAAAATGAGAATATCATATCCATTAAGGAGAGCAAGACATGTTTAACGTGATTAAAAATAAAGGAAATGTGGTTCGAGCTTATCAGCTGGGAAGGGATAGCGCAATAATAAATGAGTTAATTGCAGGCGGTAAAATTGAGAATCTGGGAGATGGAAACTATGCAGTCCATTCTCAGGAAGCAATCAATGGAAATGTGGGCGGAGAAGTGGCTAAAGCCGGTGATTGGATCAAAATCGATAGCAGCGGCTGTCCTTACCCGAATGATCAGGTCTATTTTGAGGCGAATCATTGTCATATAGAAGGTGATATCTATGAGCAGATTCCAAAACCTCTTCAGGCCTGGGATGCAGAATGTGCGATGTGTCCGGAAGTGGCATTCCTGGTTGAGAAGAAGGGGTTGATTATCAATGAGACCTCTACAGCACAGCGCTATTCGGCAGAACTCTGGGGAACAAAAGAGGTAGCTGCAGCAGATGCGGTCATTGTTTTTTATAGCATTTCCCGCGATAACAACGGTTGCATCATAGACGCGGATTTTAATTTTGTGGAACGGGGCGAGTTTAATAAAATATACAGTGTAGTCCAAAGCAATTAGAAAGTTTCCGCTAACAAGATACCAATAGGTGTAAATACAGGGGGGATGAAAACATGGCGAAGATTGGAGTATATCGATTGCGGATTTATGATCTGCTATATGAAAAACCAATCTGCAATTATGCAGAAGGCACCGGGAAAAAGAAACAGAGCAATGTCTTGATTCTCGGAACCGGTTGGACCGGTAACGAGGCGTTCAAGGCAGCCTTCTGGGCGGGACAGGCACTGGATACAGAACTGAATATTACAGTTGCTTCTCAGAATGCAACAGCCTATAAGGAACAAGTTTTGTCGACAAAGTCGGATGCTTATATGCCGGCACTGAAAAAGTATGCGGAACAGAAGCATTATGCGAATCTGAAGTTTATTGATATCGATGTAGAAGAGGGGTTAGATGCTGCAGGATTGGCACCACTTGATTTTGCCGCAAACAGATATAATTATATCATCATCTCTCTTGGCGATGCAGAACATAACTGGCTGGCGGCATCAGAATTGATCACACAGATTGGTGCAGCACGATCCGAAAAGGAATCGAGTCCGTTCGGAGTTGTTGTAAATGTTTTTGACGAATTCTCTGATAATATTGGGGCGGACGAACAGGCAATGCTGGAGGAACATGGCGAAGAGAACGGCATTGAGGTCCATTTCTTTGGAAATGAATCTGTCATCGGTACAGAATTGGAGCGCATTGCCCGCAACATTAATTTTAGTTACGGAATGAAATATGATCAGCGTATAAATAAGAAAAAATCCGATGAGCAGTTTGAAGCGAGCCGTATGGCGGAGTTTGTGGAATCGCCGATGGATTATGAGATCGGAGATGTTAATGTGGCGGCGAACTTTATCGGGGCGAAATATGCGGCAGATTCTTCGTTTGCATCCGTAGTTCATATCCCGGTAAAACTGGCCATGTGTAAGGACTCCGAACCGAAAAAGAATCCTCTTAATATCCTGAAGGAGGCCATTCGAAAGAAGAACAAGTTGTATTGGAAACTGGTCGCGCTTGAACATCGACGTTGGAACGCATATACCGTGACGCGCGGTTTCCGTGCACCGACACTGCAGGAAGAAGAAACGCTGTTGTATCGGGATGGCAATACGCATCAGGATAAACAGAGATTATTGCATATGTGTTTGTGCGATTGTGGTGAGAAAGCGTCCCTGGATAATGAATTTGACTATCAGTATGCTTTATGGCTGAAAAAGAAATGTCCGGCAAATGATCCCTCCGAACTTGACAGGGCCAGTCTGAGAGCACACCAGCTCACAGAAAAATTGTCAGAGAAGATTGATTCCGATGCAATCTTGAGACGGATTGTTGGAAACAATACTGAATACTCGAATCTCAGACGTTCAATCTTGAAGCTTGTCAATGATGAGGACAATTCATTGGTGCTCTATCAGAAATCATTTGAAGCAGCAAAAGAATATGCTGAGAACATTTCCGGGGAGGAGGTTCATCAGCTGGATGAGGCAGATGAAATGCTTTCAGTTGTCAAAATCAGAAATGCCAGAATGGATTTCTTCAGTCTTGATGAGCAGCTTGTGGAAATGCTGCCATTTGTGCTATGGTACGGCAACAAATACGGAACGGTTATTACGATCAGTGACGGTATGTCCACGACCATGCATGATGTGATCATTCCGACTTTGTTCTGTGCTCAGAATGCAGTGTTTATTGGCAAGGCCGTTAGCAGCAGAAAATATCAGGAAGCAATTTCAACGTATTTTGAAAGCCGCGGAGGCAATATAACGCCTCAATTTATAGCATTATCCTCTATGGATATGGACACAGTTTATGAATGTCTGGAGGAACAGATTGAAAAATACGGCCATCATGATCTGATTATCAATTGTGTACCTAATAAAGGATACGATGCTGTGCTTGCGGTCGGAAGGTTGATTGAAAAGTATCCGAGAGCCATTAATGCTGTTCAGTATCTTCCAGAGAAAGGAATCCTGTCTTTTTCTGCGGATAAAAATATCGGCGTGGGTCTGGATAATAAGAATTTTTCGCTGTCAGAATACATACAGCTTATGGGCGGAAGAGTGGAAAATGAATATGACAAGCTTTATGATACCAGAGAATATGAGTCACTTATGGAGCTGTTCAAGAAATACTGTGAACCGACTCGATACAAAAAAGGTGATGGAAAAACACAGGGAAGTTTTAATACCTGGGCGGTTGTGACTAAATTTTTTGCCCAGTCAGCGAAAGACACTCACTATGAGGATAAAATAAAAAAGAATCTGGAAGGCGATGTACTACAATACACAGGAACTTTTTCTGAAAATGTTTTCCGTGACTCTATGATTGGAAATACCTTGAGTCAGTTGCAGGCATATCACATTATTCAAGGGTACAGTGACTGTACTGCAGATAAAGTAGTGACTGTCCGTTTTGAGTATGTGAATCCTGAAATCGCAGCTTTAATGCACCAATTTGAACAGGACACTATTACAGAAGAAGATACATACAAGTCCTTAAAATTCATTCCAATGAATGGAGGCTTGAAGATTTCGAATCGCTATGTGCAGCAGGCACCGATACTGGCAGAAGGGGAAACGGACGCCCATAGAAAAGTCAAATTAGCCTTTCTGCAGGATCTTTCCAGGCGAGGTTATATTATCAATTTGGCTATAGATGACAATGGAGATACGGTATCCTTTGTATTTCGGGATGATTCAACGATGCACCTTATAAAGACACAGGGACTGATTTTCGAATTGGTTGTGTATTATTTGATGCGTGAATCTGGTCAGTTCGATGATGTAGAGACCGGAGTGAAAATTGCCTGGGACGCAGAAGATGTCCCTCAGAAACAGCAACTATTGGAAGAATTGAACATGAGCAGCTTCGGTGATTTGGGTTATAGCAATTACGTGCGGGCGAGAGGTGAAGTGATCAGGCACGCCATCATCCAGGAGGGGCAGTCCGTTAAAAATGAGGTTGATATCATTGCATTAAGAGGAATGAATGCAACAATGGTATCTTGTAAAACATCCGACAGTGACAACATGCAATGGGTTTATGAAATCAAAGCAGTGTCGGATCACTTCCAGTCCACAGGTGTTATGGCAGTGGCTTCGGACTATACCGAGAAGAACAGAGCATCGTTTGTCGAACGGGCAAAGCAGATGAATGTACCGTTATGGGGGACGGAGACGCTTTGGAACCCGAAAAAGATGAGGGCACAACGAACTTAGATTACTGGAATAATAGGGTAAACCTAAAAGAAGGCGGCATCTGCCTATCATGATATCTATCAACGGGACTGCCGCCTTTAGTTTAGATTTTGATCCAGTTACAAGGTCTTTTCTTTAGATGTGGGATGAAGCCATTCCAAAGCTAATAACTTTTGAGTATCTCGTATATTTAATAAATCATAGGTGAAAAAATCTTTGTTCATGCCACATTTGGCTAATAATTCATCTTGAAGGATTTGCAGGTCATAATAGGAGCATATGCACGGATGCAGTTTGGCCACAAACAGTTGTGGGCGAGGGTTGCCATTCTCATAAGCAAATACAACATCATCGATAGAGGCAGGCATCCAACCACGCGAGATCATCCATTTTACCCAACGGGCATGCTCCCACTCGGCTATTTTTTGTTCTTCGTTTGCTCTTTCTTTAGACGATAGAAATCTGCTGAAACGATTCGAAAGTGCTTTTAACTGATTCACCGAAGAAAAAACAGTGGATTGGCAAATACTCCATGCCGCAGGGATAATTTGATTATGCTCATCATCTTGAAATTGAAATATACGATAAGGCATACTTAATGCAGATGAATAGGAACTATCCTGATTGTATTGCCTTAAGTAATATTCATGGGTGGCTTTTTTCCAATGATCCGTTTGATTGATGACATCGTCCAAAGTGACGCCATTGTATTGATAATGAATGCAGCGAGCTAATTCTTCAAAGGTTCCTCCGGTAATATTATTCCAGGAATAACGCTTAGATATTTCTCCAAATGGAATAAGATTCCATGTATTAAACCAGCGATCTCCCTCATCTTCCTGTTCGACGACTAATTCTTTGCTGAGCCAGGATAAATTATCATCTTTGCATAGAAAAGCGACAGGTGAAGGCACAATGAATTCCTGTTTCTTGTTTGCAAATACACTGTTTCTGATCAGGAGTTCTTTGATCTTCATTGCAAGAGATAGATTCTCTTCATCGGAGTCTGTTGCAACAACAAAATAATTATATCGTGAGACATTTAACAATTCTGCAATTTGACGGTATAGTGTCGGCGATGAATAATCAATATCTATTCCTTTAATGTCTGGAAATTCAATGCCATCAATATTCAAATTGCCTTTGGCCATACCTGGGTATTGTGATTTGATATTCATTACAAATTGTTCCCCGGCATTGGCAAGGACAGTTATTCTATTTTCGATAAGATCATCTTTGAATCCCATCATCCAAAACGCTTCCCGAACAAGCCATTCTGCTACGCGGGTATCCCCCAAGACGGTAAAGTTTAAGATTGGCCTCTCCTGTCCTGTTTGAATTGCCGGTAAATTGAAATTAATTGATTTAACCGGATAGAATAGCGGATGGAAAGATAGTAATTGCTGTGCCGCTTGTTTATCGTCATCTAAAATGTAAACGGCTATCTTATAATTTGCTAAATGACTTAATGCGGTATCGACAAGAGGTTTTGCCTTTTCAAAGTCATGTCGTATAAATACCTCATAATATTCTACGGATTCAGGAGACGAGTCCTTGATTAACTGTAAAAGAGAGAAGAAATCCTGCATATTTTTCAGTGGATGATCATCAATAAATAAGAATCTGCAATGGCAATTGTCATAGATTATTTTTTCAATAGATTCGAGATTGAACTCGGTAAGATCATCATTCCACGAATGAGGAATTGTTTTAGCAAAAGTTTCGGAATAAATATTTCGTGTATTTACAAAGCAAGTTCCTTCATTAGCTGTTTCGGGCCGCTCATATTGAGGTTCCACCGAAACATTGTTGGAAGCATTCCAATCATCTTTAGCCAAAGGATAACCAAGACGATGGCTTAAGCTGAGGTAATCCTGGGCAGTTTCTCCTGATGGAGAAATATAAAGTCCGATTTTGATGTATTTATAAAGCATATAACTTGCTTCCCCGCGGTAGTTCTCATCTACCGAAGGAGAAAAATGAAGGATTTTCTGACAATTCTCACAGCATTCTTTTACAAATCTGGGGTCAGTTTGCTCAGAACCGTAAAAAATGGAGCGGGAGCGCGCTAACAATTTAATTGCCCTTTCTTCATTCTTCAAACGTATCGCTTTTTTATTGCCACATTCTACAGCTTTATTTAAATAGGCTTCGAAAAGTTTCTTGTTATCCAACTGGTAGGCGCGTTTAGCCAGAAGATAATTTGCTTCTCCTTTTTCAAAAGGTGTTTTCAAAGGAAACACCAATTTATCCTCCAACTCTTTTAAAGTTCCCTTTTTTTCTTCTACCAACTCACGTGCTTTCTCCAAAGCTAAGGATTCCTCATGTTTGGGTAAAGGTGGGAGTATTAAATCTTGTAATGCAAAATCGTTTTCCTCGAAAGGCTTACCACAACCGAAGCAGAATAAAGTAGAAGCGATCGCAGATAGTATGGCTAATGTGAGCGAATATTCATGGGCATCATTTAATGCAGACAACCTCTCCATGAGTTGCAATGGGGTATCAGGAATATTGCGTAAAACCTCATCGATTGCAAGCTCTAAAGGTTCGTTGTAATCAGTATCCGGCCCTGATACAGGAATGAGTTCTTCCCAAATGGATTTGAAAGCTACTATATCCGGATGGGTCTTATAATCCCAGTCTTCTCCAGATTTGTTTTTCTGTGTAATGAAATAATCCCTTACATTTTTAAAGCGGGAATGTATGCCATCCTTAGCATAATACATATATCCGATGTATTTTTTGACACTGCTGGACTCTGTGTCTCTTTCGGGGGCAAATGCTGTAATATATAGTTCTCCCTTAATATGAGTATCAGATTTTGTATCAGAAACTCGCATGAACATTTTATCCATAAATTCTTTTTGTTTCATGGTCTTCTTACACAAATCAGGATTGCAGCATATTTCTTGATGCAATTTAGCCCAGGTGATGCCGAGGCTTTGGTCTCGCATGGAAAAAGCATATTGTGCCATATATCGTACTCCTCTCTTACAGTTTCTCAGTTTCAAATTTCTGTTTCTATGGTGGGATTGCGATGTTTTCCAAAGAAACAGTAAATTTTTCTTGTATCAAGTGAGACATTAAAACGCTCATCATAAGTGTAACATAATATTCCTGATTTGTATTAAAAAAAAGAAGGAGGATGCATCTATGGATAGAAGGAAATTGCGTAAGCAGCGTCATAAGAAGTTAGGCAATGGAAAAGGAAAGAAGGTGGGATTTTCCGAGTCGATTGGTTTGAAGATTATCGGCTGTAGAGACGGACGAAAAGGTTTTCCTCGTCTGACAGGTGATAATGCATGGTATTCCACCTTTATGAACCGTGAAGTGAACAGCTATGAAGAATTTTGCAGCCACATCTGGGGCAGTCTTCAGATTGAAAATGAAGATGAATTCACAAGACTGGAACAACTAATGGACGGAATCCGCCAGAAGAAAGAACATCTGGAAGCTGCCAGATACGATTTTCAGGTTGCCAGTCAGAGAGAGAAAGAAGGGGAGACTTTCAGAAAAAAAGGCGAAGATAAGCTCACAGATGCGCAGGTTAAGACAAGACGTAAGGCGGAGAAAGAGAAAAATCTGGCTCCGTTAAAGAGCAAGGTCGCAGGTCTGGAACAGGAGCTTAAGGAGGCAGAAGAAGCGTTCTCTGGTCTACATAGCAAGTTGATAGAAGATGATAATACGACCAGACTGATCTGTCATCGTGTGAAGGATCACATACTTATGCGCATTGATGTGTATTGGAATTCGGCGTTGATGCGTCATCCGGAGGGAGCGGACATGCCAGTAATCCCGACATTGGAACTGAGAAATGATGCTGAGGAAGCTTATTTACAGCCTCATAAGGAACTGATGAAACGCGCAGCTACAATTCATGAGGCGATTCAGGATGAGGCTCATAAAAGAGAGGTGGCTTAAATGTTTGGAAGAAAGAAACAGGAACAGGGTCTGTTTAACACGATGGATGATTCCAGGGTTATGGTACATGACTTTACCCGTCGCTATCTGTACGAATCCTATCGCTCTGTAGATTACAGAGTATTCCATAAGCTTTGTGAGGAAGAGATGAAGCCGAAGTTGGATCAGCATCTGGAAGCATTGATTGCCGGAGAGGTGGATGATGCAAATGGTGATATGCTCGATAATATTATTTTTGGCCCATATCGTGAATCTGTGCCGGAGCTTGGTGTTCAGAGACTGAATCATAAGGATATGAATCGACGTCTGGCAGCCCGCAGAACAGCCGACCGTGAGGATTTCGTAAGGCTGGGATTCGAACGCCAGGAAGAACTGGCGCGATTGGAAGAAGAGTATAAAGAAACCTGTAACAAGATTATGGCTGCAGAGGAGGGTTAAGCATGAGCAAGAAAAGTAATAATATCTGGTCGCTTAATAGTAAAGGTGAAATTATGAATGAGTGCATGTATCGTAACAACAGAAAGCGCTTTAAGGCGGATACACCGTTTGATAACAGCATCGTCCCGTATCTGATCATGATCTTCTGTGCAACAGTCGATGGATTTGTATTCTACTCTCTGTTCAGTAAGATTTCTTATGACAGTCCAATGATGCTCGGCGTGCAGATTGCAGGTTTTCTGTTTGGATTTGATGTTGTGCCTATCTTTATCGGCATCCAATACAAGCGGCTGCGTCAGGGCCTGACGAAAGATAAGTTTATTTTGGTTATGGCGCTGATTGTATGTGGACTGGCATTTTCGATGAACATTGCGCTCCGTGTAACGACCATTGACCTGATTTCACCGTCAGCAGTCCGTACGGTAACCAGCTATATCGGCACAGCAACTCAGGAGACTACAGAATCAGGCATTGATCCGACGGCCATTGCGCTTACTATTTTCGGTATGGGCATTCCGGTTGTGACATCCCTGGGAAGCTGCCTGATCAGCTTTATCACATATAACCCGCTTGGCATCAAAAAGCAGCGACTGGCTGAAATGATTGAAGATACCAGAGATGAGGTCAGACGTTTCGATGCCATCATCGACGATTATGATGCCGAGCCTGATTTCGCTGAGCAGCTCGAAGCAGAAGATGAAGCTAAGTACGAAGAAATGAAGAAGATGCATAGAGCTATGGTGGTCGGTTATTGCGATTATGTGAGAGAGCGCCTGAAGGAACATCTGGGAAATCCGACCTCCAACAATGTTCTTTCTGAAGAAATCTGTGAAAACATTCTTGCCAGACTGGATAAAGAACTGGCATGTCTGGATGGTCAGACATCGCATACCGTTGATATGTCAGGCAGAGACACAAAATACACTATGATGCTCCGTGGCAACAGAGCAACAGCTTAAGGAGAGATGAACAATGAAGAAGATTAAGATTTTTGCAATGATGACTTGCTTAGTTACAGCCATGGCCGGGCTTGTAGGCTGTGGCAGTCAGACATCTGCGGATGAGACCGCTGGTCCTGCAGCTGTGTGTTATGCCATAGCTCCTACCGCAAATTCTCAGGGACTGAATATGAACAGCCCGTTGGTGCAGGATATGGCATATGATACAATTCTCGGATATGGCTATATCAGTGTTGTAACCATTGACGGTAATCCGGAACTTGTTGCAGCGGATAGCTATGATATCCCGGAGCAGTATAAGAGCGCTCCGAAGGAGAAGCTTAAGACGGATGCGCGTTCGAATGCAACAAATTTGATTACGTTCATGGAGAATGAAGTTGCCAATGATGCGCAGGTGGACTATCTGGAAGGATTAAGGATTGCGGTAAGGTCGTTAAATTCTTTAGAGGGATACAATTCCAAAACTATTGTAGTGATCGGAACCGGACTTTCTACGCAGGGCACCTTGAATTTCCAGAATAATCTTCTGTCAGCAGAACCAGAAGCAGTTCTTGATTTGCTGGAGGAGAAGAATGAGATTCCGGATCTTACGGGTATGACTGTTGTATGGCAGCAGCTTGGTGATGTTGCGGCGCCGCAGCAGTCACTTACCCAGTCGCAGAAGGCACGCCTTCAGGAAATCTGGGGAGGTATTGTAGAGCGTGGCGGCGGTATCTTTGTATATAACGATATTATGGCAAATCCGGTTGATACTGAGGTTTCTTTCCCGGAAGTGGATACGGTGGATCTTCCGGAAGAAACACCGGTAAAGTTTGATGAGGCGATGCTGGACGAAGAAAACGAGAGCCTGTTGGAAGAACCGGTTATGCTCACAGAAGAGCAGGTGTGCTTTGTACCGGATAAGTCAGAATATCTTGATGAGGATGCGGCGCTCGAAACAATTAAGCCCATTGCAGATTATCTGGCACAGAACAATCAAATCACGATCCTTCTTGCAGGTACGACTGCTGGAGACGAGGACAGTGCCTACACCATGGCACTTTCACATGAGCGTGCAGATGCAGTTAAGGCATCTCTGGTGGCATTGGGAGTGGATGAATCCCGGATTATTGCAGTAGGTCTTGGCTCCAGTGATCCCTGGCATGTATCCGGAGCTGGATATGAAGGCAGTATCGCGTCCAGCAACAGAAAGGTTGTTTTGCTGGATGCATCGAGTGAACAGGCAAAAGATATTATGAATGAGTAGTGATGGAGGCCCTCTGGCAGGTATGTATTTTCCGTACCGCAGTGGGCTGAAATCCATTATAGGAAAGTTTCAAAAATTTTGTTCTGTTGTTTCAGACAGCCCGCCAGGCGTCCGTTTTTGAAATTCAATAGAGGGCTTATGATGATTATGTCGAAAGACATAGCGAACCTTGAAAATTTCATAAGACTGAACGCAAAACCATGCCACTATTGTTTTTAGGAAATGGAGGGACGGCATATGAGAAATACAGGACGTAAGCCAAATGTGGAGACGGTGATCCGCTGGAATCTGGATGAATCTGGATTACTGAGTATTGAAGGAAGCGGCAAGATTTCCGACTACTCCTGCGGAAAGCATCCTGCGGCTCCGTGGGAGGATAAGAAGGAGAGCATAACAAGCGTGTCTGTCGGAGAGGGAATTACGGAAATCGGGATCAATGCTTTCAGAGATTGTACGAATCTGAAAAAGTTAGTCTTGCCGGAAACAATCCATCGTATTCATGCGTATGCGTTCCGTAATTGTACGAGCCTGAATGACATTGAATCGGGAAAGCGCGAATGGAGATATGTATATGACAAACAACAGAAAAATGATGACGATGTCATTATTTTCGGAGTTGAAACATTCTTGAACGTGCCATGGGCAGAGAGACACTGGAGAAATTTCTATTGTGATCAGGATGCCTTGTATGTCTGTTTCTCATCCGGTGACAGGATATCAGTTCCGGAAGGCATACGTATTTTGAAGAGCTTCTGCTTCTCAAATATTAGGGCAAATAAAATCATTTTACCGGAAACATTGGAAGAAATTGAGGCCTTTGCGTTTTCACAGGCATCTATTTTAGACAGGCTCCGTATTCCTGATAGGATTCATACGATTGACAGATTTTCTTTTGCGGACAGCGGATTTCGTTCAATCAGTTTCCCAGTGGATTGGCGGCCGAAGAAGATACCGTGGGGGCGGGGAAGGATGAAAATGACTCACAGACAGAGATTTCCTGAATTGATCGGGAGATATTCAGTTGGACAGGTTAAGGGCGAAAATCTGGGAAAGTTCCGCAGACTGAAGATCATTGAAAACAAACCTATCCAGCATAAAAACGGGCAGATTACAGCTATCCTTGATAACAAGCCCATTGCTGTCGGCGATAGTATGCTGCGAAGAATTCGTACGGGTCAAATCTTGATCTGTATCAGGTATGAAGATAACAGGGTGACCTCTGTGAAGTCATTTTCCTGGAGAGATGATTATAAGCTGGCGAATGAATATCTGATGTACCCGGTTCAGACAAAGGATACGGAGGTGGGTATCTGGTCAGATTCTTTCACCTGGCAGGAACCAGTCGATATACGTTGCGCTTTTTCAAGTCAGGATGGAGCCGCATTGAGGGACGCAGGGGTTTTACGGTTTCTGCATCCGGATATGCACGAAGAATGGTTCTGGACAGAAAATGATGGAAATTTTGGAGGTCCGTTGGAACTGAACTTTTTGAAATCCTGGATGAAGACCCATCCGGAAATTGTTATTGACTCTGCTGAGGAAAATATGGAGAAAAGCAAATATAGATGGTTTGTGGGTATTTAAGGAAAAAATCAGAGATTGTGGATTAGGCGTATTTCAGCTATCTCATCAGAAGGGAGGGATGCTTAATGCTGAAAGCAAAAGCACTTTGTGCAGTAGATGGTAATACAGCTCCGGAAATCAGGCCGCTCATATCGGTGGCGGAGAAGTCTGCAGCTGTTGAGAGAGAAAATGGTTCAGGTCTGAAAGCTTTCATCGGCAATATGCAGAATATCGTAATTGAGTCGGTCGGAGACGATGAAGAAATCCCGGAAGCAGTCAGTCACCTTGCAGTCAGAATGATGAACAGTAATGAATTGATCAAAGATTTGTTGCGGGAGCTTCGACAGCTTTATATTCGGGGACAGAAAGAATTTCGTCTGTCATTGGCTGGTAGGAGTGATGGAGAGAAGAAACAGATTATTTCTTTGTTTCAGGATATGGCAGGCCTGGTCAGCTCCGTCCGTTACTGTTCGGAGTTTCAGTCTCTGAATGGTTTTCTGACAGCAACACCTAAAGCTCAAATGTTCCTGACCGGAAGGTATCTGGAGCTTGCAGTGTATGAGACCGTCAGGGACGTGCTTCAGGAACTGGCAGTGAAGTATAAAACTGAATACGAGATATATCGTAACGTCCGAGTGGCAACCCGTGAGGGAAAACTCAAGAACGAATTTGATATCGTGGTCCATGTGGGCAATATCTTCTACGTTATCGAATGCAAAAGCGGAAAGTGCTTTTCTGACTGGGGAAGCTTTGCCGAGGTGGGAGCAACTTATGGAATCGTACCGGACAGACTGCTGCTGGTGGATTCCTTTATCTCTGATAGTAAGGCAGAATGTATCGAGTATTTTTGTGATTACTATGTATGCAACCTGAACAACAACAGCCTTCGTGAGAAAGTTACCAAAATGATCAGTAATGACTTTGCAGCGTGAAAGGAGCGTGGCATATATGAAGAAGATTGAAAGATTTAACAATTCTGCAAATTACTGCAACACAGCATTTGATTTTGGCTTTAGAACGGATAAGATTCCGGATAAGCCCGTATATTCCGCACGCGAAGACGAAGAGGTCTTCTTGACCGTACTGCCCTTCAATGCGACACCGATTGAAGAAATAGAACAGAAATTTGATGATGTAGATTTTGCCATGATTGAAGAGATTGCACGTAGTAAGTATTTAAGTTCACTTCAGGTTTATCAGTTTGTCAGACTTCGTGGCCTTCATGTTCAGCGTGCTGGAAGTGACCGGCGTTTGAAAAAGATGATGAAACTGCGTGTGATTCGTGAGTATGAGATCAAAGCACCAGATACCCTTAGGGGATTAAAGGTATATGATTTGGACTTTAAAGGGTTTCAGATAGCCCGCCAAAGAGGCGTTACTTTCAATAAGGGAAATCAATATATCAGCGCCAGGAAAAAACAGGAACTGGCACTGTTTGATACAGCAGAGGATATGAAGAGAATCCTTGTCGGCAATATGATTATTCTCGCCGATCTGATGAACGGTGTTGCGCTCGACCGTTTTGGAATCATGGAAACCATGCGCCTTGCGCAGAAACTTCCTGTTATGGATGGCTGCATTCTCCGTACAGCAGCGAATATTCAGCTCGATGAGGAGTCCATTCTTCTGTATGAGGTGGTCAGATCTACGCCTCATTCCATGCGGAAGCTGGCGGATAAAGTCACTCGTTATTACACCCTTGCGAATCATCCCCGTTACCGGGAGAACAACTATTACGGATATGCTTCGGTGCCTCAGCTGGTAATCTGTGGTGAGTCTTATGAACATTGTGTAAAGATTGATCAATACCTTCGCAGCAGGGACCTGATCAATGAGAAGGACAGTCTTTTATATACAGATGATTTGCTATACGTCCAGAGGACGTTACAGAATCTTTATGAACTGGATAAGGATGGTCATCGTACCTGGTACAGGCTTCCGGCAAGACAGAGCGTAGCAGAAATGGAAAGGAGTGCTTAGGGAGACCTTTGGTCTCACGGAAAGGGAAGAAAGCATACAGAAAAACAGTTAGATAATAGAAAGGAAGAGCGGGGGAAAATCTATGGGAAAGAATAGAAAAGAAGTTAAATATGCAGATATCGTTGAAGCAAAGCTGAACGATAATGACTTCCATTTTATGCGAAAAGATAAAGGTGACACAGCAATCTTTTTCTTACCGATACATGCAGACAACGCACCGGGACTGAATGTCAAGCTAATGATTGATGCGAATGGTGATTCACAATTCCGATGTTATATTGCTGAGAATGTACCGGAGAAGAAACGTGCTGCCGTGATCGATGCGTGCAATCATGTAAATTCCGAGTTCCGTTATATCAGTCTTAGCGTTGATGATGATGGTGATGTCTGTGCCGTATATGATTTTGCTATCTTCGGAGACGAGGAAGTGACTGCAGCGCATGCGATTTCCATGATATTCCTGTGCGCAGATATCACAGACAGATGTATTCCGTACATTATGAAAAGGCTGTGGAACGAGGAATCTCAGGACTCAGGACAATCGCACATTAAGATGAATCTGTTTCAGAGCGAAGGAGGTGAAGCATAATGAGTGCACCAGTACTGATTAAAGGCAGCAATGGTATTACACCGGTATCTATTGAGTCAAAGCATATGAGTGATCGCAGATTGTTTCTCACAGGAGAGATCAATGCAGACAGTGCCCTGGATTTTATGAAGCAGGTGATATATCTGAATGCAGAGGACGAGAAGGCTCCGATTTCTGTATTTATAAACTCTCAGGGAGGTGAAATCGATAATGGTCTCCTGATCTACGATGTGATTGTTGGTTCTAAAGCGCCTATTCATATGTTCTGTGCGGGATGTGCATATAGCATGGGTGCGGTATTATTTGTTTGCGCTAAGGAAAGATATATGCTTCCTCATAGTAAGTTGATGCTTCATGAGCCGCTCCTGGGAGGGAAAATCGGAGGAAATGCATCTTCAATCAAATCGATTTCTGACAGCCTGTTGGAGACGAAGATCATGATGAATAAACTCTTGGCTCAGCATAGTGGAAAGTCAGAGGAGGAAATTGATATGCTGACGTCTTATGACCATTACTTTACAGCACAGGAGGCAATGGATATGGGATTATCTGACGGTATCAAGAGTTTTAAAGAAATGATGGAGGTGTGTTTATGATCAATGCGTGCATGGACAGAATGATTCTGGGAGATGGTGAAAATTGTGTATATAGCTCTGATTCCAATGTCACCGGGCTGAATAATAACGTTATAGCGGTGGGAACCTCTGGGTGTGGAAAAACGGTCAGTCTGATTGAACCCCGTCTGTTGGAAACATTCTGCCGGAGTCTGATTGTTACAGTGACAAAGCGCAGAATCGTAAAAAAATATACTCCTGTAATGAAAAAACGCGGGTATCAGATTTGGGATCTGAACTTTGTTCATCCCGGCAGCGGTAATGTGGGATTTGACCCACTGAAAAATGTAGCTTCGTTCGCAGATATTACTTTCCTGGCAAGAAGTATCGTGCTCGCGAATCCACAGAAAGCGAAATCCACAGCAGATCCATATTGGGATGATGCAGCTATTTCATTATTAAGCGCTGAAATCGCATACATACTCATGACAGTGGACAATCCCACCTTTGGAGATGTTCTTGATTTCCATAACAAGTTAACCTTTGAAGAGAGAAGCGGTGTCATTGTGACAAATTACGATTACAAATTTGAGTATCTCGAGGAGAAAGATGCATCATGTTTTGCAGTGAACTGTTGGAAGAGTTTTAAGCAGCTTCCGATCAGGACCAGCAGTTGTGTGTTTTCAAGTCTTAATACCACGATGGATTCTATTTTTACTCCGGAAATCAGAAAAATGTTTGATATGAAAAAGATGGTGGATTTCGAACAGCTTGCCTCTCAGAAGACAGTCCTGTTCGTGACATCCAGCCCGGTTAATCCATCTCTGAACTGCTTTATCAGTATGTTTTATGGGACTGCCTTTAAGGAATTGTTCGAATTTGCCGAGGAACAGCCGGGCGGAGAACTCCCGGTTTATGTAGATATTTTAGCGGATGACTTTGCAACAGGATGTCCCGTGAATATGTTCGACCAGTATATTTCGATTTTCCGTGAGAAGGGCTTGTCATGTACGCTTTTGATTCAGTCAGAATCACAGCTTTCTTCATTATACGGACAGGATAGGTCGACCACTATCATTAACAATTGCGATACCATCGTGTATATGGGATCGATGGATCTTGACACAGGAAGAAATATCTCGCTGAGAGCAAATCGCCCTTTAGACGAAATCTTGTACATGCCGATTGGTGCTGAGATTCTTTTTCGTCGAGGACAGAAGCCTGTTTTTACACAGCGTTATAATATTTTCGAGGATGTGAGATATAAGAAGGTGACAGCTGCCTATGAGCGGCAGGTTGCAAAAGAAATGAACAGACAGCGAGGTGATTAAATTCATGATAGAGAAATTATTGAAAAGCAAATGGAGTCCTGTGATTATGCTTGTGGCATGGTTGCTTCTGATCTGGGTTCGGACATTTGCAGGCATAGCGAACGGTGATAGCGAGATATCGGTATTCAGCGTTCTTACAACTTCAGCATTGGCATTATGTGCGACATTGATCTGTGGCTGGAATCTGTATGTCTGGGATGACGAAATTGAATTTTTTTACAAAGAACAGAACGGTTCAAATGAAGAAGTAGAAGTATCTGAGCGGGAGGATGACGAGGAAGAGGAAGAATTTTTTCTGAGAGGATTTGCACGAAAAACCCGGGAAAAAACGGTTATTCAGAGTCCGGGATTGAGAAAATCTCTGCTTGTTGTTCTGATGTTGGCTGTCTTTTGTTTGTTCTCTTTCGCTTCGGCGGATTGGGGCGGTTGTATTGACTTATTCAGTGACAGCAATGATATGGCACTTGGTTGGTGGACGATGAATAAGAAATATATTTATGATATATTGATCCTGGTGGTGTTTCCGGTATGGAGTACTTTTATAATTCGGAAAATTTCTGAAAGCCGGTGTTCAGCTGGTGCTGTAGCTTCCGGTTTGATACAGATACTTGCCCTGACGATGATGGGATTTCTTTTATACATGAGACTTTCGAAGATCTGGCTGATAGAGATGGCCTTTATGAATACACTTACTTTGATATTAGCTGTCAGGGGTTATCTTTGGAAGAATATTCATAAAAAGGGAAATACCATAGCCTTGCTCATAGGATATGCATTGTTCTGGATCATGTTACTTTTAATGATTCCCTATAATGGTCAGACATTTGCCGGATTTATGGGTGTTCAGAATATTTTTGATCCATCGATTCCCGGCAGTTATATCTCCAATGTAAACAAAATTCTGGAAAATGCGTCCTTTTCTGGTCAGAGCCTGGTCCTTCTCAAGGACCCGTATATCCTGGATTTCATGAGATGTAGGAACAATCCGTTGCTTGCCGCTTTGTTTTATGGTGGCTGGTGTTCGGTGATTGCCCTGATCATTGTTGAAATCATATTTGTGATGGCGGCAGCAGCGGTGCTTACTCGCAGTAAACGTAAAGATGGAAGGGACATAATGCTTTGCATGGCATGGGTCTCCCTGGCAATCCGTGTTGTGGCAGGTACTCTGTATTCCTTTGGAGTGCCGATTCCCATTTTACTCCCATTTACCGGTAAGGTTGGAATTATTGCGGATACTATGAGTATGGGGCTGTTAATCGTAAGCTGTATGGTTAATAAATCCAATGCGTGGTTCGCTCTTGACGAGGAGGATGAATATGAAGAAGATGATGAATAGATTTAAAGCTATCCTGGAGGAAAACATATTGCTTTTACTTCTGGTGATTGGTGTGTGTGGGGGTGTGTTTCTGCTGGCCTGGAACTCTTCAATAAGATGGTGTACGACTTCTGTACAGACTGTTGATGCCGCATACGAGGAATTCTGGAAGGATACGGAGAATTCAGGTCCATCCGGGCATACGCTCAGATAATTCCGTAAGAAGAAAACGGAGGCAGCAGTGGAAAATAATAAGCACATGGATTTCCTGAAAAAGATTAGAATATCCGAATCCCAGGCAAAGAAAAAGGACAGTAACAGAGTAGTGCATGACAATGCCACACACAGAAAAACAGAACAGGAGGAACTGAATATTCAGAAAGAACTGGAACGAAGAATTGAAGAACTGTTCGGGGCAGCAGAAGAGGATTAATATATGGACCGGATAGTGATGGTCAGCGGCTCATCAGGTTCGGGCAAGAGCGCACTTGTGATGCAATCAGGTTGGAAGTTTGTCAGACCTTATATCTGCGATATCATCAAAGTTTATCTTATGATTGTCGATTTCCAGAATTCTGGAAATGGAATCCAGACGTTTTATGATTCCGGAGAGGGTTATATATATGCCTTCAGCGGTTCCCCCGGCGCCGTCAGGTCCGGGGTCAGAAAAGAAATAAGTAATCGTGACCATCTGACCTTTTTCTAAAAGGGTAAGTTTTTCGTTGAGAGTGGCAGCCGCTTCATCGGATAAGTCAATTTTGTTTACACGGAGGATTTCTTTTTTACGTATCGTTTCAGTATGACCTTTCAGAGCAGCGAAAGGGGAAAATATCTTTGCCCGGTCGGCGTTGGACATATGGGGATGTTTGGATTCCGGCCTTGGCAGATTTATAATATCGTCGTATCGATTGGAGATATTTAAAGACATACAGATGCCTCCCTTGGATTTTTGATGAGTTTTGGAAGCGGATTCGGCTGCTGTCAGGCCCGGTGTCCGCCAATCTGGCTGTTACGCTCAATAGCCGTTGCACCCTCTTCCAGACTCATGCCTTTTAATATAGCATTTTTCCCATATTTCTTTTGAATATCCAGTATGGCTTGCTGAAGTTTTCTGTCTCGTTTTAAAATCCGTTCTTTTTCATCAATTTCTTCCGGCGTGGTAAACAGGTCGTATTGAACATAGGTCACTGCCCTGGACTCATCAATAACATTATTAAAAGTGACGCTCAGTCTGTGGATTGACAGATATGGGTCTACGATACGGTCATAGAGTGAAAGGACAGCTGTTCCGAGTTCCATGGCAGAGGAAGTATAAGAATTTAAATTCACGCTTCCATGGGCCGGTTTGGGTACGGACTGGCCAAAATGATCGATATGCGTTGGGCCGGAATAATTTTCTGAGTTTTTGTCATATCCGATATGGAGTACGATTTGATTGGTGACAAGCCCTTTGTCCACCAGGTCCAGTGCCAGACTGTCTGTCATTTCATGGACGACCAGACGCCCTTTATCCTTAGAGTAGGCACATGAAAGCACCTGACCGGAACCAATGGAATTACTGTCTGGTTTATAATTTTTGATATCTTCCATAGTGACCGGTTCCACACCCCAGGCGTGATCGATCAGCAGTTCCGCATCTATGCCGAAAAGGCGGAATAATAAATCCTCATTATGGAGAGACATCATTGCCACATCGCCCATCGTATACATGGCATTTGCTGACAGTCGTTTGGCAATACCATTCCCAATGCGCCAAAAGGCAGTAAGGGGGCGGTGATCCCAAAGCAGTTTTCGATAATCCATCTCATTCAATTCGGCGATTCGAACCCCATCTCGATCGGCGTCCACATGTTTTGCCACGATGTCCATGGCAATCTTTGCAAGATAAAGATTGGTTCCGATTCCGGCTGTGGCGGTAATCCCTGTTTGTTTAAGCACATCCAGAATAATGGCTTTTGCCAGATCATGGGGCGACATGGATGTTCCGTCCGGGTTCTGATAGACAGACTGATAAGATGTCACATCCATAAAAACTTCGTCAATGGAGTAGACATGAATATCCGAAGGGCTTATATATTTCAGATAGATATTGTAAATGTCGGCGGATACATCGATATATCGCTGCATCTGGGGTGTGGCGATAATGAAATCAATCGTTTTTCCGGTGGATGCCTTAATCTGCTCCAATTTCTGTTTCACTTCGAATAATCTGGGCCTGCCGGGGATGCCATAGGCTTTCAGGGAGGGAGATACAGCCAGACAGATGGTTTTATCAGTGCGGCTCTCGTCGGCCACTACCAGATTGGCCGTCAGTGGATCGAGCCCCCGTTCAACACACTCGACGGAAGCGTAGAAACTCTTTAAATCAATAGCGATATAAATGTTGGACATGAGACTCCCCTTTCTTTGCCAGAAGATGGCAAACATATGTTCTTTTGATAAAATAAGTTTAGAACAAAAGTTCGAATATGTCAAGAGGATGATGATAAGGTGCCTCTATTTACAGGGTTGCCATTCTGTATTTCTCAAAAAAGTGGCAGACTGGTGCTTTGGGCAGACATATTCACTTTTTAGTTACAGTTTGCGGAAACTCAAGAATATATCATAATTGTATTTTCTGCAATAGGGATGTATAATAGTACGAAAATGGAACAAAAGGAGTATGACAGAAATACTGCACTGGAAACGGTCAAACCTTGCCAAAATAATAAAGGAATTGGAGGTTTTAGTATGATTTTCATCAGCTATGGTCATGATGAACACGAGGGATTAATAAGAAAGATTGCTGAGGATCTTCGAAAAGAAGGCATTGATGTTTGAATTGACTATGATTGTCTCTATGGTTCAAGTCAATGGGAACAAAAGATTGAATCTGGTATTCAGGCCTCAAAGTGGGTAGTTATCTTTATGACCAATTACTCTATGCGTCGTCCGGATGGTTACTGTTTGGATGAAATCAGCTTTGCGCGGTTTTATAATAAGCAAATCATGCCTATAAAAATTCAGAATGTTCCACCACCGATTTCGATTGCCAGAATACAATGGCTGGATATGAGTGAGTATGCGACTGCGGATGGTAAAATAGACGAAGAATATTACCAGAAGAAAAAATGTGAGCTGATTGAGATCCTTAATGGGTTTAAGGATCTGGACTATAATATTGATGCAAATTACCTCTTGATCAACAAATTGAAGCCGCTTGATAATGAGAGCTATTTAGTCCCACTTAAAAGATTCTACGGACGCGAATGGCTTTTTGATGCTTTTGAGTGTTGGTTGACCGAATCCAAAGATTCTCGTGTATTCGCTATAATTGGGCAGGCTGGATCAGGAAAAACTGCATTCGTATCTCAACTTTGTCATAAGAATAAAAACATCGCGGCTATCCATTTCTGCAGATATAACAACGATGAACGTGCTAACCCCAAAAGGGCTATTATGTCATTAGCCTACCATTTGAGTACTCAAATTGATGAATACAGGCAACAATTACTGTCGTTGACAGACTTAGATAAACTGCTCGACAAAAGTGCTTCGAGACTGTTTGAATATATCTTTATTGAACCTCTAATGAAAATGCATGCGCCAAGTGAATATGTTATTATTGTGATAGACGCTTTGGACGAGGCGACTAAAAATATGAAGAACGAATTGATTAACCTGATTGTTTCTGATTTTCATAAAACACCGCAATGGCTTAGACTGGTAATAACCTCTCGTCCAGAGCAAGACATTACTCGACGCTTAAAACATTTAAACCCGGTTGTAATTGTTAATGATTCAAAAGAGAATATGGAGGATGTCAGAGGCTATTTACATCTTAATCTCCAACCGTTCTTATCTGACTACAGCCCTAAAAAGCAAAGTGGAATTATTGAAAAAGTGCTGGCTAAGTCAGAGGGAAATTTTTTATATGCCGTTGAGATAGTGAAAGCGGTAGAAGGAGGAATTTTTGACCTGAGCGATGTCGACAGTTTTCCTGTTGGTCTTACAAATATATATATTAATTATTTTGAGCGAATATTTCTTAAAGATGCAACCTACAGTTATCCTAAAGACATAAGACCACTGATGGAAATACTTTCTGTTTGCTACGAACCACAAAGTGATGACACAATTATCGATATATTAAACATGGATGAGTATGATTTCAATGATATTAAGGATCATATATTTGTTCTGTTCCCGTCCACTCACGGGTACATTGAGCCATTACATAAGAGCCTGATCGACTGGGTTGTTAACAAGGATTTGAGTGGTCAATTTTATGTAAATGAAAAATCTGGTCACACCAGAATGAGTGAGTATTATGGCAAATTTTTCTCTTCAGGTATTAGCAACGAATATGTCTCAAAATATCTGGCGAAACATTTTCTGAAATCCAGGATGCCGGAAAAGGCTGTAGAGGTGCTTAATGATCTCAATCTACAGTTATCAAGAATAAGAATAATGGGACAAGATACTGCCATTCGTGAGTATTTGGCTGAAATAAAAACACTTAAAGATGTTTGTCCGGAATTTACTGATGACGTGTTACGGTCGGAAACATTTCAGCACATTTTTGTAAAGAACAGACGGTATTTTTACAATGCAGGTCTATATTTCGAACTTAAAGACATAGGCTTCGATAATGTAATTTCAGAATACATGCAGATTGATTCTTTGGAGATTCTTGCGGGATGTGTTTATTATTATTACATAAACGAACAATATGAGGATTCGGAGAAGCTTGCTCTTGATATTATAAAGCGATACTATGAGCCAGAAAACTATGCCGTTATTACCGAATTAGAAAACGAGGTTGCACTTAGTTGCAGGAAACTCGTTCGCTTTGATGATGCGCTTCACCATTGTAAAATAATATGTAAAATCACAGGGAGTAGCTGCCCGGATTTCTACGAGGTTGCACTTGCCCACCAGACGATCGGAAAAGTTTACTACCACAGATGCCAGTGGGAAAAGGCATATGAAGAACTATGCCTTGCTGTGAAATTTCTTGAAGACTCTCTCCAATTGGCACCCGATGCTGATTATCAAAAAATGTTGAAATTGTATGTTGCGGCGTTTGAAAGGGAAGTTGCCCTGTCTCTTGTTTGGCAGAAAAAAATTCAATTGGCTAAACAACACTTAGATCATGCAAAAATGATATATGATGAGGTTAAAACAACCGACCGATATTATATCAGATATTTGTACGTTAATATGTTTGCTGATGCGGTAAACGGCGATTATTCCCGTGTTGTTGAGATATACCCTGATTTGCTTAAGATAGCAAAAAGTAATTATGATAAATCTCAAATAGAGTTTTATTATGCTATTGCAATGTATTGGAAGGGAGACGCAGATGAGAGCGCCAAACATCTTGAGATTGCAAAACACTTTTCTGATAAGATAGATGCTTATTTGGAAAAAAGTGAAATAGCGATGTTAGATACTCTGCTTATGAGTAATGATAGCAGATTTAAGGCGAATACCTTCAAAAGCGATAATCAGGATATCGTTAATTGGCTTAAGTTTGTTTGGTGTTTTATTGTTGGGGAGGAGAAATAAAAAGTGAGCTATAAATTTATAGCAGTAGATATGGATGGAACATTGCTGGACAGCAATGGGCTGATAACAGAGAATACAGTAAAAGCAATCCGACATTTGGTCAAGTCGGGGGTTATATTTACTATATCCACCGGCAGACCAATTCAAGGAGTAGAAAAATACAATTCGCTATTGCACCTTAGGGGCCCCGTCATTACTTACAACGGCTCTATGATTGTTGATGCAGAATCATATGAAACTTTGTTTGAAAGAGGATTGTTGAGCGTTGATGCAAGAAGAATATTTGAATTGGGTTTGTATTATGATACAACTATGTGTATATGGGCAGGGAATCAGCTCTATGGCAACAAGTTGAACTCCAGAATGCACGATTATAAAAAGCTCTCCGGGGTTGAACCGATTAAGCTTATAGATATAGAAAAGGTGCTGGATATAGGTGTAACTAAGATTTTATGGTACGATGATGTGGATACAGTAAAAAAAATGATGCAGGAACTATCTGATGACATGTTTTCTGAAGTGACATACTGTACGTCCAAACCGACCTTTTTAGAGTTCTTTAATCGCAGAGTATCGAAATCTGAAGCAATGAGGCAGATTGGGCAAATATACAGTATTGCTCCCGAAGAAATGATTGCAATTGGCGATGGCCTGAATGATTTGAGTATGATACAGTATGCTGGAGTGGGAATAGCGATGGCAAATGCGGATAGTGAAGTTAAAAATAATGCACAATACATCACTACATCAAATGATGAGGAGGGGGTATTGAATGCACTTAAGAGATTTTTTCCAGGAGAATTAAGAAACCTTTCGATTTGATAAAAGTCATTCTCCGGGGGGAGACTAGAATGCTTAGAATTTAAGCCATGAAACAAGATAGGATAAAAGATGGAGCAGGTATACTCAATCTTTTATCCTATTACTTATTTGGCGAAAAGTTGGAATATGAATTGTTTAGGCGGATACGTTTACTTCTAAAAGCAGAGGGTACGGATATCGATATCACGCTGTAATATCCTTCCTTGTATATTTCAGGAAAGCCGCACCGACGGCAACGGCGGCATAAATGAGACCGAGGACCAGAAGGTGCATATCAATGGCACTTTCATATATGATATCGGCAGCTTCGGCATAGGCAAAAGGTGTAATGTATTTCAGAAATTCGGCCTGACTGCTGATATTTTTAAAGAGGTTTAAGAAGTAGAGCAGGGCGGCAAGGCCGAGGCCGACACCGACACCACTGCGGCGGATAAAAGCCGAGATCCCGAAACAAATACAGGCAATCTCCAGTTGGAGAACGGTGTAGGCGCCGTGGAGCAGCAGGAATTCTCGGATGGCTAATTCTTCACCAATAAAAGCGAAGGATGCGGCGGATACTGCCATAATAAATACATTCATAAGGAGCAGTTCAAAAAGAATAGCCGCAAGTTTTTGAAAAATTACTGTCCGGCGTCGGACAGGATGGGTCAGAAGAAATTCGGCGGTCCGTTCTTTTTCCTCTTTTGCGAGGGCGTTGATGCCTAAAAGGGCAGCAAAGAAACCGCCTCCGATGCTCAGAATGTTGCCGCATTCGATGGCATAGAATCCCATGACATCACCGAAGTTTAAGCGATCCATTCCGAAGGCCTGAGTGAAGCGTCCCATGTTGGAAAACATATTGTTCATATCCTCCATACTGGTGTTCATTTCAGGAAACATCATCATGCATATAAGAAGCATGAGGGCAATGGAGAAGGTCCAGATCAGGAATGACAGACGGTTTTGTTTGATTTCGTGAAGAAAGAGGGTCATATAAGATCAGCCTCCTTTGTGTAGTAATGCAGAAAGATTTCTTCCAGTTCAGGTTCGGTGATGGTCATGTCAGTGATAGGTATCTGATTCAATTCGGCAATCAGAACTTTCATGTTGCCGTCATATAAAAAACTGACAGAGTTTTCGGTACAGGATATGTTCTTCATGTTTTCCAACCGGGGCGGCGAGGAAATACCGTGCAGCGTAATACGCCGGGCTTTTGTATTCGTGAGTTTTTCTACAGAATCGCAGGCAATCAGGCAGCCTTCCCGAATGATGGCGGCATTTTTGCAGTGATGCTGGATTTCTGAGAGAATATGGGAAGAGAGGAAAATAGTGGCGCCCTGGATGTTTCTTTCATGAATTAATTCAAAAAAAGCTTTTTGCATCAACGGGTCCAGCCCGCTGGTTGGCTCATCCAGTATATATAAGTCTGGCTGGTGCATAAAGGCACAGACAATGGACACTTTTTTTCGGTTCCCGAGAGAAAGTTCTTCAACCTTCTTTTTTGTATCCAATTTGAAGCGTTCACACAGATGATGGGCTTCGGCCAGGCAGTTTTTGCCGTGAAGGGAAGCGGACAGGCGAAGGACATCTTCTACCCGCATTCCGTGATAAAACATGGCTTCAGAGGGCATGTATCCAATTCGGGACAAAATCTCAATATGATTTTTCAGGATATCTTGTTCAAAAATCCGGGCGTTGCCCGAGGTTGGCGAAATCAGACCGAGCAAGGTGCGGATCGTCGTACTTTTTCCCGCACCGTTGGGGCCGATAAAGCCAAAAATATCCCCTGCTTCGACAGAAAGATTCATGTCGATGATTCCGCGGGCTTTACCGTAGTATTTGGTCAGATTTTCTGTTTGAATAATTTTCATTTGGCGTCTCCTTTCACTGGCTTTTCATGGCAGAAGGACGTTGATTCTTCTTGTATATCACGACAATAGGCAATTTTCCAAAAGTCCAGGATTTTCAGAAAATCCTTCTCCAGTTGGTCAAAATCAAAGGAATCCAGCTGCAGCACCTTCCATAAATAACCTTCCGTAGTCCAGTACATGGTTTTGATGATCATTTCCAGGTCCAGGCCGGGACGGAAATCTGCCGGATTGAGTTTCGGCATAAAAATGGCGGCGCTGCTTTGAACGATATTCGCATAGCTTTTTTGAATTTCAAAGACAATTTCCGGTTCTTTTTCGTAAAAGGCCTTCAGTGTAAATGCGGTCAGATCCGGATATTTTTTCATGACAGCCAGCTTGGCATACATTCCCCGGCGCATCATTTCAAACAGGTCTTCCGTTTCATAACAGGCGTAAGATTTTACTGTTTCCAGCGTTATTTCAGCAGCTTTATTCCACAGGAAGAGATAGAGCTCTTTTTTGTTGTGAAAGTAATGAAAAAGCAGGGATTTACTGATACCGGCCGCCAGGGCAATTTCGCCGCCAGGACTTTTTTTGTAGCTGTTTTTACTGAACACATGATAGCCGGCGTTTATGATGCGCTGCTGTTTTTCTTCCGGCAGAGAAAAAAATTTATCATTCACAGGGACACCTCCGTTAACCGTTCTGGTTAATTTAAGTATAGTATGATTGACCGTTTTTGAGAAGGCCCTTAAAAAATAAGTTGCTCATGATTGGTCTTTTTGCCGCATACATTATTATGAAGTTATCGGATAGTGGAGGTGGCGCATGGAAGAACAGAGTAGGAGCCATGCCGTTGTTCAGGCAGAGTTGATGCTGTTGGCTTTTTTGATCGGATTTGGGGCGCTGAAATGGCTGTCATCGGGGGAGGCGGTCAATGTGGAGGTAAATATTGAAGAAACATCGGAGGAGGAAGATTATATCCGGTGGGTCGACTTTGATGTGAGTTATGAGGCGTTGAGCCAGGCCTATGATTATGACATCGGAACGTATATGTCGGATGTTCATGTAAACTGGATTGAGCTGCTGGCCTATCTGGCTGTACAGTATGGCGGCGATTTCAGTTGTTTTAAGGAAAAAGACATGGCGGCGGCGGTGGAAAAGATTCAGGCTCAGGGTATGGAAGCTTTGACGGCGGATTTAAAATATTATGATTATTATCTGGAAGCCTATGAGGCGGTGCTCGGCGGTATGGTCGGCGTTTATGAGGTGGAGCAGCCAACAGAGGTATCCGAAGGGGTGGAAGCTGGAAAAGACACAGAAAAAGAGGACGTTAAAAATACGGTCTGGAAGCAGGTCTATGGGTTGAAGGCTTTTAGCCCGATCGCCAAAGGGTTTCCTTACTCAGAATATGATGATTTTGGAGCGTCGAGAAGCTATGGTTATCAGAGAACCCACCTGGGGCATGATATACTGGGACAAGTTGGGACGCCCATCATTGCCATTGAGGGCGGAAAGGTCCGGGCTCTTGGATGGAACCAGTTTGGCGGCTGGCGGATTGGAATTGACAGTTTCGACGGCAAACGATATTACTATTATGCCCATCTGAGACAGGACAGACCCTATGCCGATGGGCTGGAAGAGGGGGACGTTGTACAGGCAGGAGATGTAATCGGATACATGGGACGCACTGGCTATAGTGCGGAGGAGAATACCAATAATATTGATGTGTACCATTTACATCTTGGAATGCAGTTGATTTTCGATGAGTCTCAGCGGGAAGGTACCAATGAAATCTGGATTGATGTGTACCCACTGACGCGTTTCCTTGCCCGACATGCTTCCCAGGTGGTGCGGAATGATGAGACAAAGGAGTGGAGCCGGCGTTACCAGATACGAGATATGGAGATACCGTGAGTTGGAGGGCTGTTGTTCTGATGCCGTCAAAAAAGGCTTCATAGTGCAAGTTTAGCAGATTATTTGATGTTTTATAGAAGAATCTTTGCATAAAAATGTCGACTCAGGTCATACGGCGTCAAATAGGGTCATGTGGGGTCGAAGATTGCGATTGGTTAGTCTTGCGATAATCCTTTTTCAGAGAATATAATACAAATAGTTTCGAAGACAGAAGGAGGAGAATAAGGTGAGCAAAATTAATGTGGCGATCGTGGATGATAATGAGCGGATGTTGGGGCTTTTGGAAAATATTTTGAGTGAAGACAATAGTATTTCTGTTGTCGGAAAAGGCGGGGACGGTGTTCAGGCATTGGAATTGATACGGGAAAAAGAGCCGGATGTGGTGCTTCTTGACCTGATCATGCCGAAACTTGACGGCCTTGAGGTCATGCAAAAAGTAAATCGGGAGAAAAATCTGAAAAAGAAACCGGCATTTATTGTTATTTCAGCTATCGGACAGGAAAATATTACGGAAGATGCCTTTGGCCTTGGAGCCAGTTACTATATTATGAAACCATTTGACAATGAGGTCGTTTTAAATAAAATAAAACAGATTCAGAGGGATAAGACAGCGAAGCTTGTTCATACTAAGCATAGCGTGGTATCTGAAGGTGTGAGCGAATATTCACCCCGAAATCTTGAGACGGATGTAACGAACATTATTCACGAAATCGGCGTGCCAGCCCATATTAAAGGATATCAGTATTTGAGGGATGCGATCATTATGTCGGTGGAAAATCGGGAAGTCATAAATTCTATTACAAAAGTGTTGTATCCAACTATTGCAAAAATGAATCAGACGACACCGAGCCGGGTGGAACGGGCTATACGCCATGCTATTGAAGTGGCATGGAGCCGGGGGAAAATGGATACGATTAATGAACTGTTCGGCTATACGATCAATACTGGAAAGGGAAAACCGACAAATTCGGAGTTTATTGCTCTGATCTCAGATAAAATGCGTTTAGAGTACAAAACAAAGGGTTAAAATAAATAAATATCTTTTAATATTCTCTCGAATATTGTATAATATATACAATAAATGTGTTTGAGGGAGGAAACGGATTTTTATGAAGAAGATATTATTTGTATCGTCGGAAGCTGTACCGTTTATAAAAACAGGGGGATTAGCGGACGTTGCCGGCACATTGCCAAAATCATTTAACAAAAATGAATTTGATGTCCGTGTTGTTATCCCAAAATATCGGGCAATTCCCGAACATTACCGGAATCAGATGAGATACCGGACCCATTTTTATATGGATTTTGCTGGAGAGAACCGATATGTCGGTGTGATGGAACTTGAGTGGGGCGGAATTACGTTTTATTTTATAGATAATGAATATTATTTTTATGGAGATAAACCGTATGAAGATGGTGTCTGGGATTTGGAAAAGTTTGCTTATTTCAGCAAAGCAGCCCTTTCGATTTTGCCTCTCATTGATTTCCAGCCGGATGTGGTCCATTGCCACGACTGGCAGACAGGACTTGTGCCTGTGTACTTAAAGACAGATTTCTGCCGCGGTGATTTTTTTGCCCGGATGAAAGCGGTCATGACGATTCATAATCTGAAATTCCAGGGAACTTGGAATCCAAAAGATATTATGAACATTACCGGTCTGCCGGGATATCTCTTCACGCCGGACAAACTGGAAGCTTATAAGGATGCCAATTATCTGAAAGGCGGACTTGTCTATGCGGACTGGATTACGACGGTCAGTCCGACCTATGCGGAAGAAATCAAGATGCCGTTCTACGGTGAGGGTTTGAACGGACTTCTCTGCGCCCGCTCCGGACAGCTCAGCGGTATTTTGAATGGTATCGATTATGATGAATATAATCCGGAGACAGATCAGGCACTGCCATGTAATTATAATGCGATTAATTTCCGCAAAGTGAAAGTAAAAAATAAACTGGCCCTGCAGGCTGAATTGGGACTGGAGCAAAATGAACATAAGTTTATGATCGGTCTTGTGTCCCGCCTGACTGACCAGAAAGGTCTGGATTTAGTAGCCTACATGATGGACCAGATTTGTACAGAGGATACACAGCTTGTCGTCCTCGGAACCGGCGACAGCAAGTATGAGAATATGTTCCGGCATTTTGCGTGGAAATATCCGGAACGGGTATCGGCGAACATTTTCTACTCAGATGAACGTTCTCATAAAATTTACGGTTCCTGTGATGCTTTTCTTATGCCGTCACTGTTTGAACCTTGCGGTCTCAGCCAGTTGATGAGTCTGCGTTACGGTACGGTTCCGATCGTCCGTGAGACTGGTGGCTTAAGGGATACGGTTCAGCCGTACAATGAATATGAATCTACAGGTACGGGCTTTAGTTTTGCGAATTATAATGCCCATGAAATGATGGATATTATCAATTATGCAAAGCATATCTATTATGACAAAAAACGGGAGTGGAATAAGATCATCGACCGGGCCATGGCTGCAGATTTCTCCTGGAATATGTCAGCGCGCAGATATGAAGATCTGTATCGGATGTTATGAGTGAATATTTAAAAAAGACCTGGGTGGTATGCCTTTTGGCATCCGTGAGCTGCTTCCTTTGGGGAAGCGCTTTCCCAGGTGTTAAGATTGGTTATGAATGGTTTCAGATCGCATCCGGAGAGACGGCAGCCCAGATATTATTTGCGGGGTGTCGTTTTTTCCTTGCAGGAATTCTGGTCATTTTTTTTGGGAGTTTTACTTCAGGAAAGCTTCTAAAGCCAGCGGGTGCAGAATGGAAACATGCGGCATTGATCAGTCTGTTTCAGACCATTTTGCAGTACATATTATTTTATATCGGGTTGGCTAATACGACGGGAACAAAGGCGTCGATCATCGTTGGTTCAAATGTATTTATCGTCATATTAACAGCAAGTCTTATCTTTCGGCAGGAAAAGTTGACCCGGGAGAAAATACTTGGCTGTGTCATTGGGTTTGCCGGGGTTGTACTGATCAATCTGACACCGGGAGGAATGGTCCTGGCAATGAGCTTTGGAGGTGAAGGACTTGTCCTTCTCTCTACAGTAGCTTACGCTTTTTCTTCGGTTATTATGAAGAAATATTCCAAAACGGATAATCCGGTCATGTTAAGCGGATATCAGTTTTTTATTGGCGGGATTGTCATGATGGCAGTGGGATTTTGTATGGGCGGACGGATTACGGTGTTTTCCGCAAAGGCCGCTCTCATGCTTTTGTATCTGGCGTTTGCTTCGGCCATGGCTTATACGATATGGAGCCAGCTTCTGAAATATAATCCGGTATCCAGAGTGGCAGTTTTTTGCTTTATGACACCGGTTTTCGGAGTTTTGCTTTCGACTGTTCTTTTGCATGAATCCGAACAGGTTTCTCTTGTTCAGGGAGGTGCGGCGTTGATCCTTATTACGGTTGGAATCGTTATCAGCCATCGGGAACAGAAGGAACCAGACAGATGTTGAAACTTGTAAGCAGGGAATGGATTTTTTCATTGACAGTATATAAGATATAAGATAGAATTGAAATCGACTGGTCACGAAGGCCAGAGGATAGATAAGATGAATGAAACCACGAAGGTTTCGCTGTTTTTTTGTGCGGACCTTTGTGGTTTTTTGTTATTAGATAAAATTGAGGAGAAAAATTATGAAAAAAAGAATGATTAGTATTTTAATAACAGCCGCCATATGTGCTTCGATACTGGCGGCCTGCGGTTCAGAAACAAAGGAAACAACGTCGGGAGTCGAAGGAGGTCCTGAGACTGGAGTAGAGAATTCAGCCGATGAAAAGGTACTTCGCATCGCATTCCCGGATGTATTGACAACAGTGGATGTAGCCAATGTTACATCAGCGACCATGTTGAAAGAAGTGGCTGGTGTGTGCGAGACATTGGTTCATGCCGATGAAGATTTTACGTTACAGCCGAATCTTGCGACAGAATGGGCGATGACAGGTGACAATACCTGGGAATTTAAACTGCGGGACGATGTGACATTTCATGACGGGACGCATATGGATGCGGAAGCTGTGAAATGGTCCATGGAGTGGGAACTGAAAAATAATTCTGCTTTTGCTGGTTCCACATTTATTGAATCGGTTGAAGTTATCGATGATCTTACGGTGCAGTTTACAACGTCCCGAAAAACGACTGATCTGCCGGCGGCCCTTTCTTATGTGGGAACGGTCGTCGTAGCCCCGTCCTCTGTGGATGACAGCGGAAATTTCGTTAAGGCCGTGGGAACCGGATATTTCAAACAGGATGCTTTTGACGAGGTTTCCGGGACATTTGAATGTTCCGTATATGACGGTTACTGGCAGCCGGTGGAAACCAATGTTACCCGACGAATTGTGCGGTGTATCACAGATGCCGGTGCCCGAAGTCTTGCGGTACAGAACGGAGAAATCGATATCGCCTCTGATGTGCCTTTCAGCGATCTGGAAACTCTGGCCGGTTCGGAAAATGTACAGGTTTCCAAATTCAATACGGCGCGGACTTATTTTTATGAATATAATATGAAAAAAGATATTTTTCAGGATGAACGGGTGCGGAAAGCTCTCATTTATGCAATTAATAAAGAAGAAATTGTCAATGACGTATTGCTCGGTGTGGGCGGTGTGCCAAAGGGAATATTGATGGATGATATGCCATGGGCCAATATAGATGTGGATACCTATGATTATGATTCGGATAAGGCGCAGAGTCTCCTTGAAGAAGCCGGTTATACAGACAGCGATAAAGATGGCTATCTGGATAAGGACGGCGAAAAGCTGACTCTTAAGTTGATCACTTTTACAAAACGGCCGGGATGCCAACTGATTCTTCAGGCAACTCAGGGGTATTATGCGAATATCGGAATTGATACGTCAGTGGAAATCCTGGAGTGGTCGGCCATGAACGAGCTGATTCAAAATGGCGATTTCGACATGGCCCTGAATTCGGCTGCATCGGCTTACATACCAACACCGGCTTATTATATGGATACTTATTATGGAGATAATGACATTGGCTATGTCAATGAATCGGTGAACGTACTTTTGGACGAGTGCAGGGCGACAACAGTTATGGAAGAGAAATATCAGTACAGTAAAGAGGCCCAGGCGCTGGCCCAGGAGGATGCCGCAATCTTCACTCCGGCTCTGTACGGTGCAGTCTTTGCCCTGTCCAAAGATGTGGAAAATTTTCGGTATAATGCAGCGGCCCATGATTTTATTGTACCTTATGAAACGTCTTTAAAATAAAGGATTTTATTTATGATTAAATATATTGTCAAACGGATGGCGACGGTTTTGGTCGTACTCTGGATGGTGGCTACCCTGACTTATTTTACTGTTCATGTGACACCGGGAGATACGGCGACGGCTATTTTATATTCTGTCGGAGGCGAAAGCGCGGTCAATAGCGATAATCTTGAACGGGTGCGGAGCAAATATGATCTGGACAGGCCTGTTTATGAACAGTATTTTGAGTGGGTTATCAATGCCTTCAAAGGGAAACTGGGAACATCTTATAAATATAATAAACCGGTGGCTTATATGCTGAAACTGCGTGTCCCGAATACGATTCGGCTCGGTCTTGCGGCGGTGGTTCTTTCGATTGTTATCTCGATTCCTTTTGGTATTGTCAGCGCTTTACATCACAATCGTTTTCTGGATCATGCGGGACGCCTGTTTACACTGTTGATTTCTTCATTTCCATCCTTCTGGGTAGCTGTCATTCTGATCATTATATGTGCGCTGAAGCTAAAGTTACTGCCTGTGGGCGGCATGCAGGGACCGCAGAGTCTTATCCTTCCGGCAGTGACATTGTCCATGGGAATGACGGCGGCGACGACCCGGATGATGCGCAGCAGTATGTTGGATGTGATGGGCCAGGACTATATTTGGGTCTGTCGAGCCAAGGGGCTTAAATGGAATAAGATTATCACGCGGCATATGCTTAAAAATGCACTGCCTCCGATCATTACGGTGATCGGACTACAAATTGGTCACGTTCTTGGCGGAGCGGTGATCATAGAAAATATCTTTTCATGGCCGGGAGTGGGAGGACTTTTGATCGATGCGATTAATGCGAAGGACACGCCGATGATCGAAGGATGCGTTTTACTCATCGCATTTGGCTACGCCATGATTCATCTGATCGTCGATATGATTTATGCATGTCTGGATCCGAAACTTAAATATGGCGGGGAGGATGCCTGATGCGAAGACAAAGAAAAAAAATTGTCAATCGAAAAAATTATATTTTGTATATTGGGATTGTTTTATCCGCTGTCATTGTATTGGTAACGATTTTTGCGCCGTTTTTAGCACCTTGTGATCCGACAAAAATGGAATTGTCACAAAAATTCATAGCACCGTGCCGGGAATTTATTTTTGGGACAGATCATCTTGGCCGGGATATTTTCAGCCGTGTGATTGAGGGAAGCAGGGTCTCCTTGTCTGTTGCGGCTACTGTTGTTTTTTTCAGCGCCGCGCTTGGAGTTAGCCTGGGTATGATCTCAGGGTACATGGGAGGAACGGCAGATATGCTGATCATGCGGGTAGTGGATGTGCTTCTGGCTTTTCCTACCATCATTTTTGCCCTGGCGCTTTCCACAATGATGGGAACGGGGCAGACGAATCTGATCGTTGCCATCACCTGCATTCAGTGGACCCGGTATGCCCGGATCGCCCGGGGAGAGGCACTCATGTTGAAACATGCCGAGTATGTGGAGGCGGCTAGAAGTATCGGGAATAGTACGGTTCAGATTTTAGGAAAATATATTTTTCCGAATGTTATTTCAAAAATTATTATTTTAGCGTCGCTGGACATCGGAACGATTATCTTGTATTGTGCTTCATTGAGCTTTTTGGGCTTGGGAGCTCAGCCGCCATCACCGGACTGGGGGGTTATGATCAGTGAAGGTAAGGACTACATGCAATACGCTCCGTGGATGGCTCTGTTTCCCGGATTGGCAATTGCCTTTTGCGCACTTGCTTTCAATATGCTCGGTGATGGACTTAGGGATTTGCTTGACCCAAGGCTGAAAGAAGTGGTGAGGACGGATTGATATGGAGAAACTACTGGAAATAAAAAATCTGGATGTGGCGTTTTTGATGGGCAATGAGCATGTGCCGGTATTGAATCAGATATCCTTTGATATATACGAAAATGAAGTTCTGGCCATTGTAGGGGAGACCGGATGCGGTAAATCGGTGACCGGCAGCGCGATTCTTCATCTGCTTCCGGAGAATGCGGTGACGGATGGTGAGATATACTATAAAAATCAGGAAATCCTGAAATTATCGGAGGAGAAATTCCGGAAATTCAGAGGAAGAGAAATTGCTTCTGTGCCTCAAAGTCCATCTACGTCGTTGGACCCGATGATGGTGGTTGGCGAGCAGGTTGCTGAATGTGTGACCGGTGGATATCGTCAGAAAAAAGCGGACAGGGAAAATATCCAAACGCGAATCTGGGATATTTTTTCCCATCTGAAGCTTCCGGGAGAACGGAAAATTTGTCATGCCTATCCCTGTCAGCTCAGCGGCGGTATGAGCCAGAGAGTGCTTATTTCTATGGGAGTTATTGCCGAACCTCGCCTGCTCATTGTGGATGAGCCGACCAAGGCTGTTGACTGGATCTTGAGAAAAGAGGTGGTCAATGTGCTGCGTCAGATGAAGGATGAAATGGAGTGTGGGATGATGCTCATTACCCATGATTTCGGAGCGGCCAGTCAGATTGCAGACCGGATCGGGGTCATGTATTGCGGCCAGATGGTTGAGATCGGAAAAGCGGATGAAATTTTAAATAAACCAAAACATCCGTATATGAAGGGGTTGATCGATGCGCTGCCATCCCGGGGATTTCATGTGATGGAGGGGTTTATGCCGTCCTTTTCCGAACTGTCGGCGGGATGCCGATTTGCACCGCGTTGCAGCCGGTGTCTGGAACGGTGCCGTCGTCATATTCCGGAAATGTATGAGGATGGAAATGGGCGCCAGGTCCGCTGCTTTTTATTTGAGGAGAGCGGAGTGGCTTATCGGAGCCCATGTATCGAGGAGGCGGTTTTTAATGCTTGAGATTTCGCATTTGAGCAAAACGTATACTTCCGGCTTTTTGGGAAACCGGCGCGTAGATGCGGTAAAAGATGTTTCTTTTCAGATACATTCAGGAGAAATTTTTGGACTGATCGGAGAGAGCGGCAGCGGAAAAACGACGCTCACCCGGATGATCGGCGGCTTTTTGAAACCTTCTTCCGGAGAAATTACCTTTGAGGGAAAGAATCTGGTGAAAGCAAACGCCCGGGAATGGCATCAGCTGCGTCAACAGATACAGTTTGTATTTCAGCATCCTCAATTGACGTTCCATCCGAGGCGGAATATTTATTTTGCCTGTGCTGAGCCAATACGGCTGTATCATCTGGACCGTCATATAAGTGAAAAAGATATGATTCGTCATATGTTGCGCCGGGTCGGAATTTCCGAAGATCAGTGGCATAAATATCCTCATGAGATCAGCGGCGGTCAGGCCCAGAGAATTGCTATTGCCAGAGCCTTATCCTTGAATCCAAAGCTTCTGATCTGTGATGAGCCGACATCGATGTTGGATGTTTCGGTCCAGGCTCAGATTCTTCGTCTGCTTCTGAGGGCTAATGAGAAATATCATGTGGCCATGCTTTTTATTTCTCATGATCTGGATGTCATTCGGGCAGTTTGTCAGAGAGTGGCGGTGATGCATAAGGGAGAGATTGTTGAGACGGGCACAATAGAGGAAGTTTTTGGAAATCCGAAGCATGAATATACAAAAAAGCTTCTTTCAGCCCATATGGAAGTTTAAAGAAAACTTGTATATTTCAAAAAAAGTGATAAAATGAAGAGTAGTGTTCAGCAAGGTCTTTTAATGATTTGCCGTAGAGCAGGTTGTCGAAAGGCCTTGTTGTATTCAGGATAAGTAAGGAAAAGTGTACAAAAGATGTTAAATAAGGAAATACCGGAAGCGCAGCTTCTTGTTGGCGTGGATGTGGGTTCGACGACAACGAAAATCGTTGCGGTCGATGCATTGAGCAGGGATATTGTATTCTCCGACTACCGACGGCATAATGCCGCTCAGGTTCAAAGTGTATACCACGCTGTAAATCAATTAATTGAACATTTTCCGGAAGCTCAGGTTCGATTGGTCCTGACGGGTTCCGGAGCAAAACTGATCGCAGAGAGCCTGGATGTGCCGTATATTCAGGAGGTTGTGGCGAATTCAGTTGCTCTTAAAGAGCGTTATGACAATATCCGTACGGCCATAGAGCTTGGCGGTCAGGATGCAAAGATGATATTTTTCAGCAGAGATGCGGCGGATAATTCGCTCAATGTGGCGGATATGCGTATGAATGGGAGTTGTGCCGGAGGAACAGGGGCATTTATTGATGAAGTCGCATCAATTTTAAAGGTTCCGATTGAAGAATTTAATGAGCTTGCGGCCAGAGGTACCTGTGTTTATGATATTTCGGGGCGGTGCGGTGTGTATGCGAAAACAGATATTCAGCCTCTGCTGAATCAGGGCGTGTCGAAACAGGATTTGGCCTTGTCTGCTTTTCACGCCATTGCGAAGCAGACCATTGGCGGTCTGGCCCAGGGATTGGATATTGAGAAACCAGTCGTTTTTGAGGGTGGTCCTCTCACCTTTAATCCGACATTGATCCGAGTATTTATAGAACGGTTAAATTTGTCACCGGAAGAGGCGATCATACCGGATCATCCGGAAATTATGATTGCCTATGGGGCAGCTTTGTCACTCGATACGATGTTTGCAGAAGATGAAAGGAAGGTTTCGCTGCCGCGGATTTTAAAGCTTTTGCAGGAAAACCGTATCGTGGAAGCCGGTCAGGCTATGAGCCATGCCGAACCGTTTTTCGCTTCAACGGAAGAAAAGGAGGCTTTTCTGAAACGACACAAACAGCCGGAAAATCATTTAGAAAAACCGGAACGGGGGCAGACGGTTCATGCTTATTTGGGCATTGATTCGGGAAGCACAACGACAAAGTTTGTTTTGATGGATGAGGACGAGAATATTCTCGATTCCTTTTATGCACCGAATGAGGGGAATCCCCTGGATGTTGCAAAGAAGGCATTGATTTCACTTCGGAACAGCTACCGGGAAGCCGGAGTGGGGCTGGATATCATTGCCGTGGGAACGACAGGCTATGGCGAATTGCTTTTTGCCGAAGCTTTTGGCGCCGAGTGTCATGTGGTGGAGACCGTATCCCATGCAAGAGCCGCCGAAAAGTATGTGGATGACGCCACCTTTATTCTGGATATCGGCGGGCAGGATATGAAGGCAATCTGGCTGGACAGCGGGATTATTACCAATATTGTAGTTAATGAGGCCTGTTCTTCGGGCTGTGGTTCCTTCCTTGAAAATTTTGCAGCCTCGTTACATATTCCGGTGGAGGAAATTGCCGAAACCGCCTTTTCTTCCAAAAATCCGGCAGCCCTTGGCAGCCGGTGTACGGTATTTATGAACAGCAGTATTGTGACGGAACAGCGTAACGGAAAATTACCGGCGGATATTATGGCCGGGCTTTGTTGTTCCATCATAGAAAATGTATTTACCAAGGTTATCCGTATTTCTAATCTGGATTCCCTTGGTGATAAAATCGTGGTCCAGGGCGGCACTTTCCAGAATGATGCGGTATTGCGGGCTATGGAACAGTATATCGGAAAAGAGGTTATTCGGGCGCCTTACCCGGGAATTATGGGGGCCATCGGTGTGGCGCTGCTCACTAAGGAGCGCTTCAGCGCGGGACAGACAGAGAAAACCTTTATCGGTCTGGATGCCATGGATGATTTTTCCTATTCCCAGGAATCCAACTTCCCATGTCCGTTTTGTGCAAATCATTGTAAACGGACGATTGTTACCTTTTCTAATGGAAAGTCCTGGGTCACGAATAATCGCTGCGAACGGGGAGAAATTCTCGGAGATCCCCGCGAGACAGATGTACGTGAGAAACTTCGGGAAAAAGAACAGGCGGTCCACCAGATTCCGAACCTGTTCCGAACTCGTGAAGAATTGTTATTTAAAGAATATCCTGCACCGGAAATTTTACCGGAACAATCGGTGACCATTGGTATTCCGAGGGTTTTATCCTTCTGGGAAACGATGCCGTTTTGGACAACTTTCTGGAAGTCTCTTGGATTTAAGGTACAGATATCGGATAATAGTACCCGCAGGATGTATGAAAACGGATTGTCAGCAGTGACTTCGGATACGGTATGTTTTCCGGCCAAGCTGGTTCATGGTCATATCCGGAACCTGGTGGAGAAGAAGGTGGACCGGATTTTTATGCCGTCCATTACAACAGTAACTTCGGAAAATACGGAAAAGACCAGCGAATCCATGTGCGCAGTGGTCAAAGGCTATCCATTTGTGATTCGGAACTCGGATAATCCGGATAAACGGTGGGGCGTACCTTTTGATACACCTTTATTCCATTGGTATGGAAAGGTCGACCGGGACAGACAGCTGATTGGATATATGAAGGAAACTTTTGGAATTTTACCGGGACAGACAACGTCGGCCATTCAGGCGGCGGATGAGGCCCAGGAAAGTTTTCATAAGGAACTGACGACGGCTGCCCGGGCGATTTTGGATGAAGTGGAGCGTAAAGGCACTTATGCCGTTGTTCTTGCTTCCCGCCCATATCAGAATGATGCTCTGGTCAATCATGATCTGCCGGCTATGTTTACACGTTTGGGTATTCCGGTGCTGACAGTAGATTCGTTACCGGGATTGGAAAAAGTAGATTTGAGCAGAAGTCGTCTGGATGTGGTGAACAATTATCACGCCCGGATGCTTGGTTCGGCCATCATGGCGGCGCAGAGCCCCCATCTGGAGTATGTACAGATTGTCAGTTTCGGCTGCGGCCATGACGCCTATCTGTCGGATGAGATTATCCGCATGATGAAGGCAATTTCAGGAAAAATACCGCTGATATTGAAATTAGATGAGAGCGATATTCAGGGACCTTTGCGTATCCGTGTCCGCTCCTTTGTGGAAACCGTCGCTATGCGGCGGGGACAGAATGAGGAAATGAGCATTGAGGAGCTGACAGACCCTTATCCGGAAAAATTGACGAAGAAAGGTGTGAAAGAAAAGGTTGTTCTTGTACCGAATACCTCCCATGCTTTCTGTCGTATCATGTCGGCCGCTCTGTGTACTCAGCATGTAAAGGCGATTCCTTTGGATATTGGACGGGAAGACGCCATTCGTTTAGGAAAACAGTATGTGCATAATGATATTTGTTTTCCGGCGCAGATTGTCATTGGGGAGGCGCTGGCTGCCCTGCGGAGCGGAAAATATGATGATAGAGAAGTGGCCATCGGCATGGCAAAGTATATTGGTGATTGCCGTCTGACCCACTATGGCGCTCTGCTTCGAAAGGCGCTGGATGATGCAGGATATGCCCATGTACCGATTTTGACCAACGATGATGAAGATTATCACAATCTGCATCCGGGATTCCGAATGAACCTTTTCTCGGCGCTGCGTATTGCCATTGCACTTCCGATGATTGATGCTCTGGAAGAACTGCTTCGGAAAATACGGCCTTATGAGTTGGAGCCGGGAAGCGCCAACAGGGCTTTTGAGAAAGGGATGGATGCTCTTGTTGATGGTTTGCAGAACCATGGCATACTTGGGGCAAAACGGGGATTCTCCAAGGCTATTGATCTTATGAAGGAAGTTCGTTATGATCGGCTGCATCGGAGACCGGAAGTATTGATCGTGGGTGAGTATCTTTTGAATTTCCATCCGGGTGCCAATCACGATATTGAAGATTATCTGGAGCATAACGGTTTTGAGATTATTGAGGCCCGAATGACCGATGTCATCCGGAAGATTTACTTTGTTCTTGATTCCCAGATTCGGGAGTATCATCTGAAACGGCCTTTTGGGAAAAAACTTTGGTTTCATACGGCGAATGAATTCTTTGAGCTGGCTCACAATATGACCGACGCTATTGCAAAACGTCATCCGTTGTATGAACCGGCCTGCCGCCTGCCGGATTTGGTCAAAGACAGTGACCCGATCATGCATCACACCTTTGATGCCGGCGAGGGGGTATTGATTCCGGGTGAAATTCTTCACCACGCGAAACACGGTTGTCGGAATTTTGTTATTCTACAGCCTTTTGGCTGCCTGCCGAACCATGTTTTCGGACGTGGTGTGGCAAAACGATTGAAAGAGATTTATCCGGATGCCCAGATTCTGCCATTGGATTATGACCCGGATGTCAGCTTTGCCAATCTGGAAAACCGTTTGCAGATGTTGACCATGAATGCAAAGACACACGACGATTTTTAAATCGGCGTGTGTCTTTTTGTGTATATTTGGAAAAAATATGGCACATACTAGCTCTAAACCAAGGGAAGGCAGGAATGGAATATGAAGGACAAGGCTTATTTTGAAATCCGTCTGGAAAGTCTGGGCGGTCTGGGAGCCAACCTGTGTGGGAAAATGCTCGGTGAACTGGGCGTGAAATATCTCGGACTTAACGGCGCTGCGTTTTCCAGTTATGGTTCTGAAAAACGGGGTTCACCCGTCAGTTCGTTTATACGCTGGTGCGATGGGGATAAGGAAATATTGATCAACAGTCCGGTGCGGGAGCCGGACATTCTTGGTATTTTTCAGGAAAATATTCTGATGAAATATCCGTGGCCGGATATTTTAGAAATGCCGCGCAAAATGGTCATTAATACACAAAAAAATGCAGAGGCACTGATACAAAATTATCCGTGGCTTTCAGGGGAGATTTATTATCTGGATGGCATCTCCATTGCCATGCGCACGAAAAGCCGCATCAATATGATCATGCTCGGAGCCATGATGAAAGCATTGGAAGATGAAGACATCGTAAAGGGGCAGAATAGGGAAAGCCGGGATTTTATGTCCTGTGGAAGAAAGTTGATTGAAGAAACTGTCGGCAAAAAGTATCCGGATCTTTTGGAGATCAATCAAAACGGATTTATGGCCGGGTATGAGATGGTTCGTCAGTTTCGCGGGAAAGGAAACGGGGGAATCATTCCGGAGGGACATCAGGAAAAGTTGATTTGGGGTTATGAAAATGCACCGATCGGCGGAATAAATCCTTTGGCGGGCAGTATGGCATCCAATGATCTTTCGCCATCCCGAAGCGGCTATATGCCATTGTTTGATGAGTCGAAATGTATTCATTGCGGCCTTTGCGACTCCACATGTCCGGATATGGTGTTCCAGTTTAAAAAGGGAACCTATAAGGGGAAGGAACAAATGATGAATCGGGGCCTGGATTATCACTATTGTAAAGGCTGTCTTCGCTGCGTCTCCGTTTGTCCGGTAAATGCACTGGTTGTCGGGGTGGAGGCGGAGCATCCGGATCCACAGTGGTTTGTGCCGGACAAAGATCTGGTGGCTTCGAATATTCATTGGACACAGAAGGCGTCGGATGGTTGGATTACCGGAGAAAGTTATATGAGTGAACGGCGGAATGACGGAGGTGTCAGATGATGGAAAAAACAGAAGTTAAGCCGCAGAGAGTGCTTTTTGACAGCGGCAATGAGTTGGCGGCCTATGCAGCTAAACAGATTAATTATCATGTGATGGGGTACTATCCGATTACACCGTCGACTCAGATTGCGGAAAATCTGGATGCCATGAAGGCAGAAGGGCTTCATGATATCTCCCTGGTGGCGGCTGAGGGTGAACACAGCGCGGCAGGAATCTGTTATGGCGCATCGGTCTGTGGCGGTCGTGTGTTCAATGCGACCAGCGCGAATGGTCTTTTGTACGCATTGGAGCAATTGCCTGTCCAATCAGGTACCCGGTTTCCAATGGTGATGAATGTGGCATGCCGGACAGTCTCCGGTCCGCTTTCAATCAAAGGAGACCACAGTGATATTATGTATGCTTTAAATACCGGGTGGATCATTCTTTTTGCTGATACGCCTCAGGCGGTTTATGATATGAATATCTGTGGACTGAAATTGGCAGAAAAGGTAAATCTCCCGGTTATCGTTGCCTTTGACGGTTTTTTTACAAGTCACCAGAAGCGGCGTTGTATGGTCTTTGAGTCAGATGAGGTCGTTCAGGCGTTCATAGGCAAACGGGAGGCGGAGGCGGACTTGTTGGATATGGACCATCCGATCACCATCGGTTCTTATATGAACGAGCCGGACATTATCAATAATAAATACCAGCTCCATCAGGCGATGAGATCGGCGGCTAACTGGCTCCCGACCATATACGAAGAGTATGAAAAAATTTCCGGACGGAGTTATGGAGCGGTTCAGGAAAGTCAGATGGAGGATGCGGAGACCGCTGTTTTTATTCTTGGTTCTGCCTATCACACAGTTTGTTCCGCTGTGAATAAGCTTCGGGAAGCAGGAAAGAAGGTTGGTGTGTTTACGGCCAGCGTACTCCGTCCCTTCCCGGCAGAAGAACTTTATGCCCTTTGTAAAAATGCGAAGACAATTATTGTCGCTGACCGGCAGGACAGTTATGGCGCTGGCGGCGGAAATATGACATTGGAAATTAAGGCCATGCTTCAAAGTTTTGGTAAAGGTAATGATGATATTCGGGTGCTCAGTCGGATTTACGGTCTTGGAGGTAAGGATTTTTATGCCGATGATGCGGAAATGCTTTTTCAGGAAGGGGAGAATCCAAAAGCAAAATCCTTCGATTATATCGGTGTGACGAAAGGTTTTGGCGGCCGGGAAGATATGCGGTATTATGAGCCGATCACGAAGGAGGCAGCATCACCGGGAATTATCCGCCGGAGTATGAATCCGGAGAATGGACATGTTCAGATTGAAAACGCCCGGATCAACGAATTGACAGTTATGCCAAAACGACTCAGCCCGGGCCATGGCGCCTGTCCGGGCTGCGGTATTCCGGTCAATGTGAATCTTCTGCTGAAGGGGATTGAAGGGCATGTGGTGATGCTTTTTCAGACAGGCTGCGGCATGGTGGTAACTACCGGGTATCCGAAGACATCCTTTAAAGTGCCTTATATTCATAACCTTTTTCAGAATGGTGCGGCAACCTTGTCCGGTGTGGTGGAAATGTTTAAACAGCGGCAGAAACGGGGCGAGTATCCGGAAGGAGATATTACCTTTGTCATGGTCAGTGGCGATGGCGGTATGGACATTGGTCTTGGTTCGGCCATCGGCGCAGCCTTGAGGGGAAGCCATCTGATCTTGTTAGAGTATGATAATGGCGGATATATGAATACGGGCTATCAGTTGTCTTATTCGACACCGATGGGAGCAAAAAGTTCCACATCCCATGTGGGACCGGAGCAGTATGGAAAGAGCTTTTTCCATAAAGATACGGCGGCTATTATGGCGGCTACCGGTATGCCTTATGTGGCGACGGCAGCAGAATCCAATCCGGCGGATTTTGTAAAAAAGGCAGCCAAAGCTCAGGTCTATGCCAAGTCTGAAGGGATGGCATATATTCGTGCGTTGTCGGCCTGCCCGCTTAACTGGTCCGATAAACCGGATGAGGAGCGAACAATTATCGGAAAAGCTGTAGATTGTTGTTATTTTCCGCTTTATGAGGTGGAAAAGGGACAGACCACATTGAGCTATAATCCGGAAAAATCAAATAAAAAAATTCCGGTAGCTGACTGGCTCGCAATGATGGGGCGGACACGTCATTTGATCAAACCTCAGTATAGAGGTGTTACAGAAAATATTCAGAAGGAAATTGACAGACGATGGGAACGGCTGAAAGCCCTTTCCGAACATCCGTTGTTATAGATTTAAAATCAGAAAGGAATAATTATGGATTTCAAAGAAAGTGAAACAATGAAAAATTTAATGCGGGCATTTGCTGGTGAAAGTCAGGCAAGAAACCGGTATACAATGGCAGCTTCCCAGGCAAAGGCGAACGGCCTGTATGTGATTGAAACTGTATTTACATTTACGGCCGACCAGGAAAAAGAACATGCCAAATTATTTTACAGTCATTTGAAGGATATGGCCGGAGAGACCATCGCCATCGACGGCGGTTATCCGGTGGATATTGACCCTGAAGTATCCAGACTGCTTCGTATGGCGCAGCACAATGAGCTGGAAGAATACGACGATGTATATAAGCATTTTGGAGATACAGCAAAACAGGAAGGATTTGACCAGATTGGAAATCTTTTTCACAATATTGCTGCTATTGAGAAAACCCATGCGGATCGCTTTGAGCATTTTGCACAGCTCATGGAACAGGGGAAACTTTTCGTGGCTGATCAGGAGACCGCCTGGATGTGTTTAAACTGTGGTTATATTTATACTGGCAAAGAAGCACCGAAGGCATGTCCGGTATGCCGGCATGATCAGGGGTACTTTATCCGACAGGTCATGGCGCCTTTTGATTTCTCTCAGGTTGGTTGCCATTGCGGCTGCTAAAAAATGGAGGGAACGACAGATGGGATTCTGCCGTTCCCTCAAAATCTGTTGATCAAAACGAGCATTTCACTGTGCGGCGGTCATTTCACTTGTATTCACTTCTGTTTTATTGTAACATAAATATTGGAAAGGAATGGTTACTAAAATGAGTAAAACAGAAATCTGTCCGGTACATAAAAAATGCGGCGGCTGCCGTTATCAGGGCGTACCATACGAAGAACAGTTGAAGATAAAGGAAAAAATGGTGGGAAAGCTGATGGGTAAGTATTGCAAGATTTATCCCATTGCGGGAATGGAGGACCCGAAACACTACCGGAACAAGGTGCATGCGGTTTTTGACAGGGACAGAAAGGGGAATATTATTTCCGGTGTCTACAAAGAAGGAACGCACCAGGTCATCCCGGTAGAATCCTGTATGATTGAGGATGTGCTGGCGGATGAGATCATCGGAACGATACGTAAGCTGGCGAAATCTTTTAAGATTAAAACATATGATGAGGATACGGGCTATGGTCTGTTGCGTCACGTCCTTGTGAAGAGAGCCTTTGCCACAGGACAGGTGATGGTTGTGATTGTCACGGCTTCTCCCGTGTTCCCATCCCGAAACAATTTTGTCAAAGCGTTGTTAAAAGAATATCCTCAGATTACGACAATCATTCACAATATAAATGATAAGCGGACGAGTATGGTCCTTGGCGAAAGGGAGAAAGTTATATACGGCAAGGGATATATTGAAGACATGCTCTGCGGTAAAAAATTCCGTATTTCCGCCAAGTCTTTTTATCAGGTAAATCCGGTTCAAACGGAGATCCTGTATAAAAAGGTAATCGATGCTGCTGGATTTACCGGAAAAGAATATGTTATTGATGCTTATTGTGGTATCGGTACCATTGGTATAGTGGCCAGCGACCATGTGGATTCAGTGGTTGGGGTTGAACTGAACCGGGATGCGGTTCGGGATGCCATCGGCAATGCCAAAGCCAATAATATTAAAAATATCCGATTTGTCTGTGAAGACGCGGGAAGATTTATGGTTAGGCTGGCTGACGCGGCCCGACGGGATTCGAGCGTCCGCCTTCCGGATGTGGTGCTGATGGACCCACCACGGAGCGGCAGCGACGAAGCTTTCTTGAGTTCTCTTGTTAAAATGAGTCCGAAGACGGTTGTTTATGTCTCCTGTAACCCGGTGACCTTAGAGAGAGATGTTAAATGGCTCGAGGAAAAAGGGTACAAGGCAGAAGGCGTCTGGCCGGTAGATATGTTTCCTTTCACGGAACATGTGGAGACGGTAGTACTGCTTTCCCACAAAAAGCCAGACGGACATATCAAC
>ERZ1673746.249-NODE-249-length-72438-cov-8.039567_pt1 | contig 72438 bp, 73 predicted proteins | sample MGYA00580205_ERZ1673746 | MGnify/ENA primary metagenome ERZ1673746 (study PRJEB41218, sample SAMN15661771) | gut metagenome | host: Homo sapiens | place: Canada: London | collected 2015-08-20/2019-03-30 | study: EMG produced TPA metagenomics assembly of...
TTTGTTACATTCTTACGTTTGGTGCCTAACCTTTTCAGCTAGGAACGTGTCGCACCATCGATCTCCTCGATTCCTTCCCCGTAGATGTACTTTGTGAGAAAACCGAACTCTGCCATTTCTGAATAAATCGCATCAATCAGCTCATCCGTGGTTTTTCCCGGTACTTGTATACGGTTATCCTGAATATACTTCCCGGCAAATCGGCGGATCTGTGCTTTTATTTCTTCGTTTCCATCTCCGGTTACCAGATTACTGTATTCTTTGGAAAGATACGCCTGTATCTCCTGCAGCACGGACTGAAAGTCACGCCCTTCATCCTCCGATGCAAAAAACAGGTCATGGGTACGGAGAGAACGACCTCCCGTTTTTTGAGTACACAAAGGAGCCTCTATGTCCTCCTCTTCTGACCAGATATCCTCCTTTCCATGCATCTGTCCTTCACAAGCCTGTTCCGACAGGCTATCATTTTGGAAGTTTTCTTCTATCCCCTCCCCTCCATCCAAGCCATCCAAAGAAGCCTCCGTTTCCATGATCTCCTCCGTAAGATGTCCAGAATCCTGTCGTGTTTCTTCCCGAACAGCTTCGGGAAAACCCGCAGAAAACGCGGCTTTGCTGCGTCTTTCCCCTAACATCCGAACACCTCCTTTGTGATTGCTTCCATGTTTTTTCTAAACCCCTTACTGTCCTTTAGCACCAGTTCTTTCAGAAGGTTTCCTTCCAGAACCTGTGCCTTTACTTCCTCGGAATGAGGGATCTGGAATGCCACATTGCCGAGCACCCGTTCAATGTGTTCGCTGGCCTCATTGGGATATACATTGCTGGCCACTTTATACTGCTTTTCTGCATCCCACTGACTGTCCTTAAGAAGCGGAAGCTGACTGGAAAGATAACTGATGGATTTCAGATCACAGTTTACCAGCCGCAGCACTGCATCCGCCTCCATCAAGGCAATGGCCGAAAGAATGTCATTGGCAATACAGCTTCCACAATCAACGATGATATAGGGAGCGATCTTTCTCAAACACTGCAGTAATTCCTCTGCCTGTGTCCGCTCGTAAGGTGGATATGTGTATTCATTTTCCCCCTTCCTCATTCCAAGGATCGTTAGATGGCGTATTTTTTTATGAGTAATACAGTTATGGCGTACCAACGATTCCGACACATGGGTTGCTGCCAGAACACTCCCCAGAGAATGCTCCTCTTCCAGGTCTCCAGGAGGACAGATACAGGGAAGCATCGGTGTATTCATATCACACAGAAGGAGAGCCACATCCTTCTTCTGCATGGCAAGACGCGCCGCCAGCTTCACTGCTGTCGTGGTTTTACCAGATCCAGGACTTCCCCAGACTGCCAGCATTTGATTCTCATTTTCCGGTTCCCAGTCAGGAGAGCTGTCCCCGGCTCCCCTGCTGAAAATACTGTTTTTCAGAAAATTCAAGGCTTACTCCACCTCGCTTTCCTCTGTTTCGCCCTGTTCGGACTCCTCCTGCTCCTCTGCTTTGGTTTCCTCTGGCTCCTTATCAGAGTGATCCGGCGCCTCGTTTTCTTCCGCTTCTCCTTCCATATCTTCTGGAGGATACAGTTCCGTTAATATCTGGTTTTGCGCTTCCAAAAACTGCCCTGCACTCTTTTCATCCCCACGATACACCAAAGACAAATGCAGTTTTCCATCTGCCTCCAGCTCTGCCAGAATCATTGACTGCTCTGGCGTTACCAGCAAGGTAACGGTTCCAGGCAGCTCACGATCCGCTCCATCTTCCAGTTCTTCTCCCGTATTTGCGTCATATCCGCTGTTTGCAGTCACAGCAATGACCTCCACATACTGAAGCTCCGCAGGAATTACCGTTTTTCCCTGCTTTCTATAATCTGGAGCTATAACTGACACAATATCGCCGCTCTTTAGCTTTCCGGACAATCCATTGGCAAATGCCTTAACCGTAACAGAGATTGCCTGCTTTTCTCCTGTCAGATGATAGAGATAGGCATTTTCTGCCTCCGGCTCTTCTGCAATCTTGGATGTCAGGATGTAATCTCCTGGCGCCAAATCTGCAGATGCAAATGCCCCAACCACAGTATCCGAATGTTTTACTACATCATCTGGCAGGTTATAACTACCAACCTCTATGGTCTTTACCATGTCAGAAGTAATTTCTTCTCCCACTGAAATTGGTTTTACTACACGTACAATTTCCGTCTTTTCACTCATAGCCTTATTAAACAATGGTGTAACTGCAAAGCAGATGATTAAAGACAGCACGATGCAAAGCACACCAAGTACAGTCCTGTTTTTCAAAAATCGCATTTCATCTCCTCCAACTCTTTTCCTTATTTTGGTTCCTTTTTAACCAGTGTTCCACTGACTGCTGTCTACCTATTTTCTGTTGTGGTATATGATGGCCGCAATCATTGTAAGCGGCACTGCAACACAAACCATGATCCATAATTTCTTCTTCATATCATCCATCCTCCTAATCTCATACAATAAACGGCTGCCGCTCCTCCTGCCAGAAACGGTCCCACAGGAAATGCTTCTTTATCTCGTTTTCCCTTGAACCGATTCCACAGGCAGACCATACAACCATACATCACAAATCCTGTCAGTCCTAAACAGGAAGCAGTCAGGCTTGCAGGAAGTCCCAGTACCAAGCCGGTTGCTCCTGCCAGCTTGATATCACCGCCGCCAATTCCACCTTCCCTCTTGCAAAATAATGCAACTATGAGGTATGGCACTGCCCCTAAAGCTCCAAACAGCTGTCTGGGTGCAAAGTTCAGAAAGGAAAGCAGGGCAATCCCTGCCTGGAATCGGTCCGGAATAATCCGGTACCGAAGATCCCAGGCAGAAACCGCAATAAGCAGCGAGAAAAAAAACACTGCCTGTACTGCCTGAAGCAGCGATATCCTGATCTCCATATCAACCGCTATAATCAAACATTTCCTGCACCCTGCGTACCAGTGTAGGAAGTACGGTATCATTAAACAGTGCATAAAGACCTGCCAGAAGCAGTGCTCCCAGCACAACTGCGATCAGGATCTTAATGGCTGTGTCCACATATCCCTCACCAGATGTATCCTGAAGCTTGTTTTTTACGTTCCACATATGCATAACCATTGCATTTCGATAATTTACCAGCTGTCTTTTAATATTCTTCATTTGATCTCCTCCATTGATTTTCTGTTTTTGTTCTCTGTACCCCTTAAATCAGACCATGTTCTGCCCTGGATTTTGAGGGGGTGCTGTCTGTAAGGTAGATGCCTGTGCCATGGACAGTGCCTCTCCATACGCTCCCAATACCGCTTGTTTCAGCTCGTTGCGGAATTCCTCCGTCACAGGAAAACAGATATCCTTGTATCCATCCTGTGTTTTCCGACTGGGCATAGACATAAAAAGCCCATCCTTACCTCCCTCGACGATTTTGATTCCCCGGACGGCAAAACACCCGGCGATTGTGGCGGATGCATAGGCTCTGATCCCGCCCTGTACTCCTGGTGGATACATAGATGTAATCCGAACGTCTAAATCTGGCATACTGATTCTTCCTCCTTTGTTTTTTTCTGCTCATAAACCGTTCCTTTCTGGATCTATTTCAGTCAAACAGGCAGCCAAAACTGCCTGCTAAAACTGCATGGTGTGTATGAATTCCTCCGCCGGTTGCGACTCTGTAAAATCAATTCTCTTAAAGTCATAGCGATCCACATAAAAAAAGGAACTCCCTGTTTCATCATAGAGTTCCAGCACATCACTAATGGATAGCCCATGACCTGTATAACCGGACGGCGGATGATACCGGAATTTATCATAGAGTTCTTCCAGGTCATTGGTGTCAGATGCCCCTTCATAGACTTTGATATAAAAATCCGGCTTGGGGGAGCCATATTGCTGCTCCATCTGGGAAAGTGCAAGGAACTTCATATGCACATCCACATCTCCTCTCAGTTGCCAGATGCGTACATCTTTTAACCCCTTTGCCGATTCCATATCTTCCTGACTATTTGCCAACCGGTCGTAGATCCCGTCCTGCCACTGAATTTTTTGGATATTCCTCTGCTTACGCAGGAAGCTTTCTAATGCTTCATTCTGAAACATGGGATCCACTACTGCACATCCTTCCGTCACACGACCTACCCGGTTCCCATAATACCGGATCACTCCATTTTCAATCTGAATCTGCTTCATTTCCCTTCCCTCATTTCTAAATCATCTCCATCCCCCCGTCCTTCTGTGCCTGTTGAAACTGTTCCAGACTCTGCACATCAGGAAAGATCATCCTTCCCTCTAACATTTCCAGTACGGCAAAATCATCCCTGTCGCAGATCAAAATCCGATACTGGTAGTCCTTCTGCATCATTACATAGCTCCATACTTCCTCTGGATTTGCCAGCCATACCCCTGACGCATAGCGTCCATCCGGCAGAAAACTGTATCCAGAATATTCTGGGGAATGTCCATGTAAATCCAGCGCCCCAAATGGACGGATCTGGGAGAGCTGGAGCCGTTCCTTTTCCCCCAACAGTTCTGGTAGCAGCACACCAACCACATCCCTGTTCCAGCAGTGCCATGCCTCCCCAGTAGATAAAGAAACCAAATGGGCAATGGAATGTCTGGGATTTTCTGTTTTCTGGATATTCGTACAGAAAAAAAGCTGCCCCGTGTAATGCTCTGGTAATACCTTTGAGGGAAGAACCACCACCCGGTTCTGGATAGATATCTCCTTTTCTGTCTGCATACAATCCTTTTCTGTGAATTCCTGCATGATCTTACCCCTCCTTTTTCTGCAGCAGTCTACTCAGTTCTCCGATCAGATCCAGTCGGAGACTATCTGGCATAAACTGAAATGCAGTACGGACATATGCCTCCACTGCCTCCGGAGACTGATCTCCCACCTCGATAACCTCTACCTTCCGGACTGTAATTTTTCCACCCGCCATTCCCAGACAAACAATATCCCCATACTCCAGCTTTGCCGCTTCCCTCATAGATTTTGGAATCAAGACACGTCCCTTTCCATCCACTAAACGATACATCGGTTTACTCATCTGGTCCTTTTCTCCTTTCCCATCAATGCCTCCACTTCATTGGGTTCAATCCCCAGCTCATCGAACACCTTCAGATAGGGTTTGCAAACCGTCTGTACCGGAGCCTCAATACCAATCAGAATCACTCCGGGGACTGTTTCTATCATCAAATCACAATCAAGCGGAATCCCAGCCGTCAGTAACAGTTCACTAGGCACAGAAAGGACACCGTTTTCCTTTTTTTGCACCATTGTTTTTCTCTTGTTTTCTGTTCTCATAGCACCTCTCTTTCCGGACAGATTTCTTCCCGGATTTCGTAATGATCCGTTTCTCCATCTCCCCACATTCCAAATAGATCCAGCTGTCTTGGTTTTAACCGCTCCCTCTCACCAGGATCATAATTGGTAATAATGACCTCTGGAAACTCACAACCTTCCTCATACCTCTGAGCCAGGTTATTGATGCGCGTAACGGCTGTAATAAAATATCCTGCATACAGTTCCCGGATGAAATCGCAGTCATTGTAGCTGACCATCCACTTCCCCCTGCTCCCTGTCAGAGTGTCTCGGAGCCGTTTGTGATCCTCTTTTCGGAATACCACTGCATAATGACCTTCCGTCTCATAATAGGGCGGATCGCAATAAAAAAAGGCACTATCCCGGTCATACTGCCGAATCAGTGCCTCAAAGTCTTTATTTTCTATTACAGTATCTGCCAGCCTGCGAGATGCCTGCCAAATGGTGTCAAAGCAGTTCCGCACATCAAACGGACGGCAACTATAGGATGTACAACCACTTCCATAGCTGTACCGGATCAATTTAAAAAATGCAGCCGCCCGTTTTACATCAGTTACCTCTGCATTTTCCAGCAGGATTTTTTTCACTTCCTCATAATCCGGCGGCAGCAAATACTTCTCTGCAAGTTCCAACTCCTCAATTAAAAATCGGGTATCCGGTTCCTGCTTTTCAATAAATTTACGGATTACTGTAAATTCATCCCTACTGTTTAACGGAAGAAATCCGAGTTCCTTAAGGAATGCCCCCGTGCGGTTCTTAACACAATAAAACAGGTTTGCCAGATTTGAGTTATAGTCATTATAAACCTCCATACACCGGTCATCTGGTGGTTTTCCAAACAGTACCCAACCACCTCCGCCAAACACTTCAATGTAACGATCAAAGTTTGCCGGAAACATTGTGTAAATCAGGCTGCGGAGTGCTTTCTTTCCGCCAACCCATGAAATAAAACTGTTGATTCTGCATCCCTCCTAACATCCACAATACTCATGAAACATATAACTGAGTCCTACGCAAATACCGGTGACATCCCAGGTTCAAAATCCAGCTCCTCTGCCTGTTCTACTGCTTTTTCCAGTCTTTGGGCCTCCCTATCAAATCGGTAAACAAAATTCCCCAGCCTTTCCTGTGGATTCACGGCTTCCGCATTTACTGCCTCTACCATCGCATTCAATTCTCTTACGCTCATATTCTCTGTTTCTTTTAGAATAATCGTTTCATGAATCGATGACGGAATCACGATTAAATCTGATCCCAGCTTTTCTGCAATAAGAGACATTACTTCTTCATCACACATATAAACCGCCCCATTAACCTGATTTGAATTCGTCAGAACATACATCATTGCATTGGGATCCACATCCTCTAAATGTTCCAAACTACCGGCCTTGACATCTCCCGGTTCGTCAAAATACATTTTTGCCAGCATATCCTGTAAATCCAAAAAACAAGGAGGATTGCTCTGCTTCATGTTTTCCCAGGCATCCTGCTTTAATTGCTCCTCGCTGACTCCCAGCCACTTCAGCCTGTCATAATTGATAATGGCACTTCCGTCCTTTTCTCCGTCCACCAACACATGAAATCCATAAACCAGTGCCAGATCCTCACGTATTTCATGAGGACAATCTGCAAGAAAATCAACATTTTCCTGTGCATTTCGGACATAGACGGTCAACCCCCTCTTTATGGTTTCATAATCCCATTCTTTACTGGAAATGCCATCTATGGTTATTGCCGTTTCCTGACACTTCTGATAATCCCGAGCGATGTTCTGCCACACATCTTCAAGCTTCTTTCCGTTCTCAAGCTCCTGATAATAGGATTCCAGATATAAAAGTGGAACGGATGTGTAGCTTGGGCTACCTGACAGATATACTCCCTGTAATTTGATATTGTTATTTTTTAAAACCTCTCTGATTTCCACTTTTCTCTCCTGAAAAGATTCCGGAAAAAATCGTTTTAAATTCTTTTCTGTTAACTGTAAAAACTCCTCATAGGTCATTTTCTATTCTCCTCTACACCTTATTCATACCGTTTTCCATCTTATAAACAGTCAGACGAGTACCTTCCTTCATACTATTCAAAAAATACAGCTCTCCTTCCATGTTACTAAACTATCGAAAGATATAAAATTCTCTATCATAATGCTTCAAAAAAAATCCCTCCTTTCTGAATGTCGGGTTCCTGCTCTTCTCCTTTCAATCCTTCCTCTGTGGTCAGAAAGAATTCATCTCCACTGTTCCAAAAGCTAACATACAGTTCCCCTTCTGGAATTTTGATTCCCCGCTGTTCAAAGCCCTCTCCCCACCCATCACTTTCCTGGCCTTCCCAGTACTCTTTTACTGCTTCAATCTCTCTTTCAGAAAGCTGATTATGACTTTCTACTTCCAGAACTCCCCATAACTCCCCATGCCAGACTTCCACGGTAGGCTTCATACTATAAATCTTTTCTTCTAATTCTGGAATATCCAAGTAGACCGCCAGTCCTCTGTCTCCTTCTTCCAGAAGGTACTCCTTTGCAATCTGTTCCAGAATTTCCGTCTCATAGCTGCACAACTCAGATGGAAATAACTCCTCACTGCATTCCTCCAACTCTCCCCAGTCATCCTTTGCATACATGATAGCTGTCAAAGGGCTAAAAAGCCGAAGCACAGAACGCTCCGTTGTTTTTTCACTGCTACTGTCCAATTCTGCTCCTGTCAATCCTTCTTTCCTCCTCTCGTAAAACTCTGATTCCATGCCTACGAATCACACAGGCCGTCATAATCCATTCAAATATTCTATCACTGACCAGCTCTGGATCTGTAAGTTCTGATAAACGGACATGCCTACTTCCCTGATATAGATCCCTTGCCATATGAAACAAAACATAGCCATCTAAATCGACGCCATGGATATGGATTTTGGAAAAATGAATTTCCTCCTGGTCAATTGCCGCTAAAGCTCTGCTACACAAAAATCGATCTGCGGAAAGAAGATAGACTGCCGAACAGGTCGCTGCTTCTCCAATGGCTCTGCTACACTTCTCTCCCATAGCCAAAAACCGTTCTCTATGACCATTTTCAAAAAATCGCGGGTTTCCTCTCCCTGTCAGACGGCACACGCGGCTTACAAAGGTGCTGACAGCCACTTCCTCTGCCAACACCTCCAGAAGCTCATAAAACGGGACATAATCGGTAACAAGGCGTTCACATGGGCTTCTCTGATTCTCCAAACAATCAGAAAGGTGACTGATAACCATTCCGCTCCTTCTTGGACAAAATCCTGGTATATGCTGCATTTCCTTTTCCAGCCCAGCATAACGTGTATCACTCATAAATCGAATCATTGTATTCTTCCTCCTTTACATTTTCATCCGTTTTTAAGCACAAAAAAGACAATCACACTTTGATAAATAAAGCATGATTGCCTTTTACTTTTAACTTAATAGTTCTTAAAAAATGGAGGCAAAAAACATTAATTTTGCCTCCATTTTATATAATAATTATTTTTTTATTGAAAATCTTAATGCCAACTCTGATATATACTCCAAAGTTTTTAATATATTAGGATATACTGGACAAACACTTAAACTCTCAACTACAATAATTGATCCGAGCAAAAATATAATCCATAGACTTAAATATATTTTTTCGGATTTACGAATTGAGCTTTTCATTTTTTCTAACATTTCATCATTACCAAATATTTCTGATAAATCTTCATCTGTTAATATGTCTTTGTAATTAAGTTTAAGTTGTTCATAACTGTCCCATACTTTTTTGATTTCATAACGTGATTGACAGTAACATATTATTAAATATACAAAAGAACCCAGTAAAACACATTCTACTATAATAGTAATTTCTTTTGTAAAAAGATTATCTAATGGCTGATTTGACACTATATTAGCCAAAATCACAGTAAACAAAAATCCAAATATAGCAATGATATTTGACTTAAATTTATCTAATAATCCAGTCGCATATTCTCCTGTTCTTGAAACGGTATCGCTTATAAATTCCGCAACTTTATTCTTTAGTTCTAAATACGCCTTTACATTTTCTTTTAAATAAAGGTTATAATTAGACTGTATTGAAGCCATAACTTTTTCATCGATTTCCGTTATGGAAACGTACTTACAATGCAAACTAATTACGTTTCTAACAATGATTGCTTTATCAATTGGATTCCCATCTGTATAAATCCAATTGTAAATACTGTACAAGATCTTGTTATCTGGTAGCTCACTTATATTACAACAATATTCCATTGTACGTTGACCATTTATTATACCTTTAAGTTGACTATTACTTATTGTGGATGATGTTGCAATAAAACTGATAGATAATAAAACCATAATTTTTTGAAATACTTCTCTTAATGGGTTGTTTTCGTAATCAATCGTAATTTTAAAATCATCCGGCAGCACCTCAAAAATGTCAAAATTATAAAAGTATGAAACCTCCCTGCACTCCTCCATTCTTCTTTTTCTGTTAAATTCAGTATTTACCATACCATTTCCATTGGGTACAAAAAACATAGTTTTAGTTGCAAACATTGCAACGGGACTATATACGTCAAACACTAAATAATTTGATGACTGTTTTAATAAATTAGAGAATGCAATCATAACCTCTTCTAAAGACAAAGAAAGTATATCTTTAACAAATTCATCAAATGCATAAATAGAAAAATGATTATTAACCACTTCCTTATCAATCTTTACTTTAACATTTATGATTTCATCTTCTAATGTGTCGTTAATAAACCCCTTATAATCCTCTTCATTACCTAATGAAAAATCATAAACCTGTTCTGTTTCATCTTGCAAAACTATTTTTATTTTATCTCTTTGTGAAACGGAATTTATGATATCCAAAAAATACCCATACTCTGGAGCATTTTTAACCTCAAATTTAAAGGAGGCTTCATATACTTTCATTCTTTCTGAAACGACACTATCTATTATTGTTGCTGCCTGAATCAACTCTGTAAGCATAATCCCCCTCCTCTTGTTTTATTTATTTGAAAATCTTCTAAATGTCAAATCATTATCTGTTTTTATTTGTATATATCTATTTCCATCATTATCTCTATATGCTTTTATAGTTTCATCAAAATCGTCTATAGCATCCGTTATTCTTAACTGTACACCGTGGCAAACATCATAAACCTTTCTAATACGGGCATTTATAACTGATGGTACCGTGTTAAACTGCTTATCAAATTTGTATTTCTCTGGTAATTCCCGTATCTTTTCTAATACTTTTTCCATTTTATCTTGTTCCAATTCCGTTGGTTTATAGTTTTCCAATGTACTTTGAATCATAGTGTCATAATCAATATAATCATTAGACTTAAAATATGTAATCATTGTATTTCTAAGCAGTGTGTGATCTCTTGGTGCAATACCTTTTACATTTCTATTTAATGTACTATCTATTGCACGAAATGCTTTATCTGTATTTACTTCGTCACTTACAACTTGATCTAATTCTAAAAAATTATCATACCAATACTTTGCAATATTATTAGAATATACTTTTGCTGAAAAATTAGTTGCATTGGGATCGTCAATTCTAAAAGTACAGGACTTCCAAAGTTTAGTTTTATCTTTTGAAAATCCGGATTTAAAGCTAAAATCTTCATCGTCTACAAAATCGGTATGTTCCACCTTAGCCAGCAAATATATATGCTCATCCATCTCTTCATCGTACATAAGAGCTTGTATTAAACTACCTTTTTGTACATTTGTATTCATATGTGCCACGGAAGTTTGTGCTTCTTGCTCTTTTAATAACAGTCTTTTAGCTATAAAATCCATTTTATCTGTTACAAAATTGGCATCTATCTGATTTTTTACTATATCTAAAATACAGCTTATTACTTCTGTATTAGCTGACCGTGTATGATATTCTCTAATAGAGGAATTATCATTTATATAAGTAATCAATGTTCTCACATAGTCAGAAAATGTTTCTGGCGTATCCCGTACATAAACAACATTATTCTCATAATCAATGATTCTTATTGTTTGAAAAACAATTTCCATCTTTAGCCCTCCTGCCAATACTTTTTTCAATTATACCACATATTGGAAGCAACTTGGACAAAAAATTGCCTTTTTTATACCATCTGCACTTTCATGTTTTATTTTGGGCCCATTCTTCCACTATTGGGATAAGACATTGCCAACTTAAATCTACAGTATGAATAAAAATTCCATATATTAGCTCGAATTGGATACTCTTTTCTGTATTCAAATTCCATCTGGTACTTTATGCTATGTCTGGTACACCACCAATGAATATCTTTCATTTTCATAGAATTACCAGCACTTATATGTTCTCCTAGCATTTTAATCTTATAATTATCTGTCTCTGTTTTAGCAAATAAATAAAACCATACATTAAAATATCTAATTATGTATACCTCACAATCTCCATTGTACATCATACACACTCCTGTCTATACAGTAATATATTTTCCACTTTTCTACAATATCCACATAATGTATACTGTAGTCTATGGGGTAAATATTTCCACCAGGATCAGCACAATCTCGATCACACCCACGCCATCCTCTTCCTTCAAAAATGCCATCAGTTCTTTCTTTACCATTTCCATACCATTTCACCTCCCTTCTCAATAAATAGCCAGAAACGCAGGCACCACAATCATAATCATGACAACTCCAAGCATCAGGAACAATGGAAGCAGCAGCTTGGTTCCGGCCTCTTCTCCCAGTTTTTTGGCCAGATTCTTCCTCTGTTCGAACGCCGACACCATCTCCAGCTCCAGAGCAGATTTTAGATTTTTACTTCCGGTTTTCCGGTTCTGTTCCAGCAGCGCAGCCAGTTTTACGTAGGGCTGCAGACCGCATCTCCGCCCAAACTCGCCGTATGCCCTGCCTTCAGCCATTCCGCTCTTAAGCTGGGATATGGTATGGCACATTTCTTCATAGGCAGGCCTCGCTTTCCGGTTTCCTGTCTGAACCGTCTTCTCATATCCTGCAGCAATCCGTTCCCAGGCCGTCCGTATCGTCATCCCCGCACTGATAAATACCATGAATTTTGATACAATCTCAGAATAATCCAGAAGCAGAAGCTGCTCCCGCTGTTTTTTTACATTCTGTTCGTTCATCTTTACCCGTGCCGCCCACAGGAAAGCCAGCAGAATCCCCAGAACAGGGATTACCGTATAGTCTGTCTCACGTTCCCGGTAATAGCTCACTTTCTTCCCAGCCACCTCCTCCGGAAGAAAAAGCTGGTTATCTGTCTTCTGTACGGAATCCAGTCGGCGGCAGGCCTCCATGATCTTTTCCTGAAACAGTTCATCCCCATTGAGAACCGGCGGCATCACAGTCACCCGAATCTCGTATTCCCGCGTATGAACCCCGTCCGTTAAGGCAGCTTTTAACCAGACCGGTTCTCCCTCCTCCGGGACTCCGCTGTTAACTACCGTTCCAAAGGTATCCACCCGCTCCACATTTTCAGACTCCCAGCGGACGGTTAAGCCGTAGGGTTCCAGTACCCGGACTAAATCCAGATCGCTACGCACCGCTTCCAGCGATTCATTCCCGCCCAGAATCCGCTCTGTCAGTTCTGGAAATACGGCATCATACAGAGCTTCCGCCTCCTCATCTGAATACTGCCGTTCTCCCACGGGTATTGTAACCGGTATTTCCCGCCCTTCCTCCCCCAACTCCCGAACGATTACCTCGTAGAGAAGTTCCCCGTTTCCGTGAGCAGGCCTCTGCAGGGAAGACACGGGCATCCATTTTCCCCCCTGCCAAATCATCAGTCCTGCATACAGCAGAATTCCTGCCGCAGCACAGATTACCGAGCTCTTTGGAACCGAATATTTTATGGATTTTCTCATCTTTACACCTCGATTCTCAGAATTCTTCCCGCTAAAACATACGCTGCTGCGTAAATTGCCAGACAGCCTGTCATGATCCATCTCCCGGCACCGGTCTGATACATCATATCGAAGAAGCCCGGGGAAGAGACGTCCACATACAATACCAGAAAAAACGGAATCAAATTCATTATCTTCTGTTCAAACTGTTTGGCAGCTGTCATCGTGGCAATCTCCTCCTGAATCTGTATTTTGTCGCGAATCACTCCCGATGTATGATTAATAATAGAGACAAGTTCGCCGCCGCTCCCTTTCGCAGCCGCAAATACCTCGGCAAAATTCCGGACGTCATCCAGCCCGCTTCTGTCTCCAAACTCCATCAATACCTGCTCGACCGGACGGTTCATCCGGATCTGTCCTTCCATGTGACTGAATTCTAATACCATCATACCGGAGGCACCATACATAACTGCCAGCTCCCGAATACTGGCAGAAAATGCATTTTCCACTGAATATCCGGCGCTCAGGAAGGAGGACAGAATCAAAATCCCTTCTTTAAATTCCAGATTCAGCTGCTTTAACCGCTGGTCTTTTAAATCCGCTTTTTTAATCAGGGGATAACACAGCCCAAACGGGCTTAACATGATAAATACCGGCAGACTCCGGTAAAATACGTAAGACACTGCTGCCGCAATACCGGCTCCTGCTGCGGCATATCTAAACCACTCTCCGGCGGACAGACGATATCTGTCATAATACAATCCCTGCGGCCCGCAGCTTTTCCGTGTGCTTAATTGCTCCGGTCTTCTTAAGGCAGCCGGAGACGGCCGTATCCGGCCCCTTCCCTTCTTCAACGTCTTCTTCAAACTCATACAGGGAATTGAGTTTGATTTCCCCTTCTTCATAACAATCCACCTCCACAATCGACAGTACCCGCCTGCTCCTGTCCCTCAGTCTTCCCAAGTGCACCAGAATATCCAGGGCTGATGCCAGCTGGCTGCGTATCGCCGGCAGAGGCAGTTCGGCGCCCATAAGCATCATCGTCTCCAGCCTGGACAGCATATCCTTCGGGCTGTTGCCGTGCCCTGTACTTAAACTGCCGTCATGGCCCGTATTCATGGCCATGACCATGTCCAGCGTCTCCCTTCCCCGTACCTCTCCCACAATGATTCTATCCGGATTCATACGAAGCGCCGCACGAATCAGATCCGCTATGGTGACGGCCCCCTCCCCCTCCGTATTGGGCCCTCTGGCCTCCAGTCTGACCAGGTTCGGAACACTCCGGATCTGCAGCTCAGCGGAATCTTCAATCGTAATCAACCGTTCTTCTGCCGGAATAAAGGCAGACAGCGCATTTAAAAATGTACTCTTCCCGGAATTCGTTCCTCCGCTGATAAAAATGTTATACCCGGCAGTCACCAGGTTCTTCAAACATCCAGCTGCTTCCCCGCTGATTGAACCGAACCTGATTAATTTTTCCATAGTGATGGGCTCCGGAAATTTTCTGATCGTCACCGCAGGGCCATCCAGCGCGATGGGAGGCAGGACGATATGAACACGGGAACCATCCGGCAGCCTGGCGTCTGCTACAGGCCGTGAGACGTTCACGGTCCGGTTTACGCGGCTGACGATCTGCTGAATCATATCCTCCAGCTGTTCCGTGCTCTCGAAGCCTTTCTCCCAGGTTTCTATCCGCCCTTTCCTTTCAAGAAAGATATGATCCGGCCCATTTACCATAATCTCAGTCACCTCACGGTCATCTACCAGCTCCTGAAGCGCCCCAAGCCTGCGGAAAGAATCAAACAGGCTGCTGCGTAACTCCACCCTCTCCTTCAGAGGCAGGTACCTGGCCTGTCCATATTCCAGGATCCGTTCATCAATCAGTTCATACAGTTCTTCATCGCTGGTATGGCTCTGGCCTTCCAGAACCTCCATCAGCTCCTGACGCAGCTCCCTTCATAACTCTTTATCCATCCTTTATCCCTCCTGTTCCCTGCTGCCGGCTGATTCCTACCTCCCGTTCAGCAGCTGTCTCGTATAATCTCCCAGTTCCCCCCACAGCAGCTGCTCCAGATAGTTTTCCTTTCTCCCAAAACTGCTGTGATACGGAAGCTTGATCTTCTGAATACGCTCCTTAAGCGCTTCATGTCCCGAACGGATCAGGTATTCCTCGAATTCCTCCACCTTTGCCACCGACATGCAGTCATCCTTCACCGGCATATAAACCGTACTGCATACCTCCAGAACGGGAGTTGCCTTTTTCCCAAACTGCCCTAAGTCCACCACCACAATATCATAGGCGCTCTCCCTGGCAATCCGCGTCAATAAGTCTGCCATCTCCTCGGCGGTTATCTGGCATAAATCCTCCGGGTAACGCACCGGCGGTATGTAATCCAAATCCCCCCAGGAATAGATAACGGAACTCAGCCTTACCCAGCTGTAGTTCCCCTGTCCGTAAAAATACAGCAGATCCGACAAATCCGCTTTGTGCTCTTCCCCGAACAGTTTTTCCAGCCCGGAGCAGTCCTCAAGATTGACATAAAGCACCCTTGATTTTCTGGACAGCAGCTGGCCCGCAGTCAGCGCAAAAGAGGTTTTTAAGCAGCGGTTCACAGGGGAATACACGCCTATGATATCCCCGGCATTCCCAATTACAGTCAGTGCCGGCTGAATCGTTCCCGCACAGTAGCACGCCATCACCTCCCGCATGATATTATCAGTAGCCTGATACTTATAGACGCTTGGATACTGCCCGTCAACCGGAACGGTTTCTCCGTCCGCCAATGTCACGACCCGTACCGCCCCCAAACGGTCAATCTCCGCCTTTGGCACAGAGCTGTTGATCAGCAGCAGCTCGATCTCATGGTCTGCGGCATAATTCTTAAGCCGCTCCAGCGTCGTAAAGGCCATTACGGTGAAAGGCACTTTCTCCTTCTGGTTTACAAAATCTGCAAACCGGTCGGCATAAAAAGGGTCTACATCATAGACCGCCATAATTCTGTTTGTCACACCTTCACTCCTATCCCGGCATCATGATAAAAGCCATGGTTCCAAAGAACAGACAGACTCCCAGCGGGATCACCGCCTCCGTCCCGTCCCGGGCCTTATCATAATATGCCGTTATTGTTTTCGTATGGTAAATGCGCCTGATATAGGCTGCGAGATAGCAAAAACGCTCATGAAAGCTCCCTTTTACCATCATCTTCAGAAAGGACCAGAAGGCCCCGATCAGAAATCCCAGACCAATCGCCGAAGCTCCGCCGGCAAAGCCTGAGTAGCCGCAGATTAATGCAGCCAGCTTGATATCTCCCGCTCCAATCATGCGGCAGATAAACAGTGGAAAAAACAGTGCGGACACGGTCAGCATACGCGCCAGAAATAATCCGCATTCTTTTAAATACGCGGCTGGCCCCGGCGGCGCTCCTGACTCCACCATGGAAAGAAGTATTCCGCAGACCGCGGACACAGCCACCCACCAGTTGGGAATCCGGTGCTCCCGCACATCGTAATACGCTCCTGCAGCCAGCACCAACAGCAAAATCAAATTTTGGACGATAAAATCCCCTTCTTTCTGTCTTTTATTTTATCAAACCTGGGAATCATGCCGGAATATCGGCGCTATGGCCATAAAAAGAATTCTATGACCGCATGAATCATATCTGCCCACCGAACGGGGGTAAGAATGTTTCTTAATTATGCACAATCCGGGACAAAAAGTCAACCGGTTTTCCACAAAAATACTGTATACATTCAACCGCTTTACATAACTGGTCAGGCCGGATACAACGGCCTTTTTTCTATTCCGGAACCCGGCTTTTTCCGCCGCATTTTGTTGACGTTCTCCTCCTGAAATGGTAAAATACAATTAGTTTATTTTTTTAAACCAAAGGAGGAATTACCATGTTGGAAGCCGGCGATTTGAATAAGCTTTTCCGCGACTGCATGCCGCTGTTTATTGCGCTCGGCGACGAGGTCCGACTGTCCATCATCGGGGTTCTTGCCGGCTCCGGTCTCTACGACGATCATGAGACGGATATCGCGGTTTCACTGAACGGATACCGGCCTTCCGGCGTCCCCGGCATGAATGTAAAGGAAATTACGGAACAGACGAATCTGTCGCGGCCCGCCATTTCCCATCATTTAAAAATTTTAAAAGATGCCGGACTGGTCAATGTACGCAGGGAAGGGACTTCCAACTACTATTATCTGACGATTGCGGACAGCACAAAAGAACTGCGAAGGCTTGGGAACTGTCTCCAGGAGCTTCTGGAGCTGTATTCACCAAAAACCTCATGAATACAGGCAATTTATGAATATTATGGTATTTTCCAGATATACTATTTTTTATAAAAGAACTATTGACTCATTCTAATCTGGAGATGAAAAACGATGAAAAACATAATATTCAGAAAACGGCTGGTCCGTTCCGAGGAAGAAAAAAACCTGCGTCGGGAGATCGAGCGTTCCAAAACGGCCATCGACTCGGCAAGAAACCATTTTGAACAGGTGATCGACCCCACGCTGATCGACTGCTATATCTACGAACTAAACGCGGCACAGCTGCGTTATCAGTTCCTCCTGCGGCGATTCAAAAGCCGGGAGGTATAAACATTTCACACTGGAGGATAAGTATATGAGCAAGTGGTATGAAAAAGGGGTATTTTATCATATGTATCCCTTAGGGTTAACGGGAGCGCCGAAAGAGAATTCCGGTGCCGACGTTACAGACCGTTTTGAGGAAATGGATCAATGGATTCCTCATATCCGGTCACTTGGCTGTAACGCCATTTACATCGGGCCACTGTTTGAGTCCTCCTCACACGGGTATGACACAAGGGACTACCGCACGGTGGACCGCCGTCTGGGTGACAATGAAAGCTTTAAGAACTTTGTCTCCCTGTGTCATGAATCGGACATCAAAGTGGTGGTTGACGGAGTTTTCAACCACACAGGCCGGGAGTTCTTTGCATTTTTGGACATTGCCGCCAATCGGGAGAGCTCTCCTTACCGTGACTGGTACAGGGGTGTAAACTTCGGCTGGAACAGTCCGCTGGGAGATTCCTTTGGTTATGAGGCCTGGCAGGGTCATTATGAACTTCCCTGTCTGAATCTGTGGAATCCCGATGTAAAACAGTACTTATTTGACACGATCCGGTTCTGGATCGATACCTTCGATATCGACGGAATCCGCCTCGACTGCGCCAACGTGCTTGACTTCGGCTTCATGAAAGAGTTGAGGAGCCAGACCGCTGCCATGAAAGAGGATTTCTGGCTGATGGGCGAAGTGATTCACGGTGATTACAGCAGATGGGTGAACGATGAGATGCTTCATTCCGTCACCAATTATGAGCTGCACAAAAGCATTTACTCCGGCCACAACGACCACAATTACTTCGAAATAGCCCATAACGTTAAGCGCCTCGAAGCCATCGGCGGCAGACTCTACACTTTTGTAGACAACCACGATGAAGACCGGATCGCCAGCAAACTAAACGATCCGGATCATTTATATCCCGTTTACACACTTTTGTTCACCCTTCCCGGGATTCCTTCCATCTATTACGGAGGCGAATGGGGCGTGGAAGGCCGGCGGACAAAGACGAGCGATGATGCGCTTCGGCCCTGCATCGCAATCGCAGACAGGGAAACACTTCACTGCGGCCTGACAGATCTTATTGCCAGACTGGGAACCATTCATGATGAGAATCCGGAATTCCACGGGGGACGGTATCAGGAACTCCTTCTCACCAACAGACAGTATGCATTTGCACGGTTCCACCAGGGACATGCCATCATTACCGCGGTAAACAACGATGGGGCGGAAACCTCCGTCACCATACCAAGCCCGGTAACCGGCACCACAGCGGTCAATCTTCTCGATGGAGAAGAGTATCCCGTTACAGATCAGAAAATCACGGTAACTCTGCCGGCAAACCGGGGGGTTATTCTAAAGATTACGGAGGGCTAAACATATGGCAGGAAGCAAAAAGGAAATTGGGACAGGATTTATCACGGAAGTGGACCGTTATCTCTTCAACAACGGCAGACATTACGAAATCTTCGAGAAGATGGGTGCACATCCGAAAAAATACAAGGGGAAAAGCGGCATGTACTTTGCCGTCTGGGCGCCTCACGCGGAGCAGATCGGCGTCGTCGGTGATTTTAACAGCTGGAACCCGGAGGCAAATCCGATGCAGCCGCTGGCGGATTCAGGAATCTGGGAGGCATTTGTCCCCGGCATTGCCACCGGCGAATTATACAAATACGCCATTACAACGAAAAGCGGCAAAATCTTATTTAAGGCGGATCCCTATGCATTCAGCGCGGAATACCGGCCCGGAACCGCTTCTGTCACCACCGATATCTCCGGCTTCCAGTGGAGTGACGATGCCTGGATGGAAAAACGGGGGAGCGCCGATCCCCTGAACGCGCCAATAAGCATTTACGAGGTTCACCTTGGATCCTGGCGCAGGAAAAACAGACCGGAGAAAGACGGCTGCTATACATATGTGGAAGCTGCAAAGGAACTGGCGGATTACGTAACCGATATGGGATACACCCACGTCGAGTTGATGGGCATCGCGGAGCATCCTTACGACGGCTCCTGGGGATATCAGGTCACGGGCTATTTTGCCCCTACCTCCCGTTACGGGACGCCACAGGAATTCATGTATTTCATCAATTACCTGCATAAAAAAGGCATCGGCGTCATTCTTGACTGGGTGCCGGCCCATTTTCCCAGGGACGCCCACGGCCTCTCTGAATTCGACGGAGAAGCCCTCTATGAGTACGCTGACCCCAGAAAAGGGGAACACCCGGACTGGGGAACGAAAGTATTTGATTACAGTAAATATGAGGTAGACAATTTCCTCATCGCCAACGCCATTTACTGGGTGGAAAAATACCACGTGGACGGACTGCGGGTGGATGCCGTCGCCTCCATGCTCTATCTGGATTACGGCCGGGAAAATGGAAACTGGATTCCCAACAAATACGGCGGCAATGAAAATCTGGAAGCCATTGAATTTTTCAAGCACTTAAACAGCGTGATGGCGGACCGCGGAAACGGCGCCATTGTCATCGCCGAAGAGTCCACCGCATGGCCGAAGGTGACACAGAAGCCGGAAAACGACGGTCTCGGCTTTACCTTTAAGTGGAACATGGGATGGATGCACGATTTTCTGGAATATATGAAGCTGGATCCGTATTTCCGCAAATACAACCACCACAAGATGACGTTCGGACTCACCTATTTTACCAGCGAAAAATACATTTTAGTGCTGTCCCATGACGAGGTCGTCCATCTGAAATGCTCCATGATCAACAAGATGCCCGGACTTTTGGACGACAAGTTCGCCAACTTAAAAGCGGGCTACACCTTCATGCTGGGACATCCGGGCAAGAAACTGCTCTTTATGGGGCAGGATTTCGGCCAGTTCCACGAGTGGGATGAGAAGACGGCGCTGGACTGGTATCTGGCTGACGAACCGTTAAACGCAGATTTACAGAGCTATGTAAAAGATTTGCTGCAGCTCTACCGCAAATATCCGGCGCTTTACGAGCTGGATTACGACTGGGATGGATTCCAGTGGATCAATGCCAACGACGGGGACCGCAGCATCTTCAGTTTTGTCCGCAGCAGCCGCGACCACAAACGGAGTCTTTTATTTGTAATCAATTTCACTCCAGTAGAGCGGCCGGATTACCGTGTAGGCGTGCCGAAACGCGGCACCTATACCCTGGTGCTGGATAACAGCCACGGCCTCTATAAACGCGGCGACAAAGCGCCTGCATTCCGTTCGGTGAAAAAAGAGTGTGACGGCCAGGATTACTCCATCGCCTTCCCGCTTCCGGCATACGGAACCGCAGTTTTCCGTTTCTGATCATATTTTTAGTTTTATGTAAATTGTATGCAAAATATTCTGAACTTTTTACCGGAATATCTGTACTTTTTATGGAATTTGTAGTAAAATAAAAGAACCAAAACTACTACATAGTTTAGACTCAAGGATGGAAGGAGAGGTTATATATGGCAGCAGAATTGATTGCAACAACAGCAACAAAAAAAGTATATCGTGACGGAGACAAGGCGATTAAGGTTTTCAACGCAGATTTCCCGAAGGCGGAAGTGTTAAATGAAGCGCTGATTACCGCGCGTGTAGAAGAAACCGGCGGAATTGACGTACCAAAGGTATTGGAAGTCGGTGTATTTGAAGGTAAGTGGTCCATTACGTTTGATTTCATTGAAGGCAAAACCCTCCAGCAGCTGATGGATGAGAACCCTGACAAGCTTGCAGAATACATGGAACAGATGGTTGATCTTCATCTGAATATTCTTTCCAAACACTGTCCTCTGTTAAACAAGCTGAAGGATAAGATGTCCAGGCAGATTCTTGAGACCGAAGAATTAAGTGATATCACACGCTACGACATGCGTACCAAGCTGGACAGCATGCCAAAGCATACCAAATTATGCCACGGTGATTTTAACCCGACCAATATCGTCGTAAGAGAAGACGGCTCCATGTGTGTTCTCGACTGGGTACACGCAACTCAGGGTAACGCCAGTGCAGATGTTGCCAGAACCTACCTTCTGTTCTGTTTGCAGGATCAGAAAAAAGCTGATATGTATATGGATATCTTCTGTAAGAAGACCGGTACAGCCAAGAAGTATGTGCAGACATGGCTGCCGATCGTAGCTGCTGCTCAGCTGTCGAAAAAGCGTCCGGAAGAAGTTGAATTACTTCAGAAATGGGCGAATGTCTGCGATTATCAGTAGAATAAGAATTGGAACCCCTCCGGGAATGTCCCGGAGGGGTTTTTGACTTTCACGGCTGCTTCCAAACGGACGCACCAACGCGTCCGTCCTGCTCATTATCCACAGGAAAAAAACTGGGAACCATTCCGTTTATCTTCTTCCATCTCTGCCGTCTCTCACGTTCAGAATAAACAGCCTCGCAAGATAATCCCCCTGCGGCACCCCTGCCGACCTTACACCGCTGGCCTGGTCCGACAGAATCAAACCGGAATTCATGAGCTCATCCCCATAATACGTATATGGCAGTGTCCCCAGCCCCTGTTCCCGGATCTCATATTCCCCATCTTCCAGAAGTCCCGAAAGCCTCATCCTGCAAAACCCTGTATTGACTGGCTGCAGCACTCTGAAATAAGCTGCCAGCGCCTCCCGTTTATCCGGAGAAACCACCATCCAGCCAGCCTCATTGCGTTCGTTTTCAAAGGGACTGATCAAACGGTAAAATGTCCCTTCTGCAATCAGTCTGCGGTGTGCCTTCATAAATGCAGTCTGTTTTTTCATCTGTTCCAGTTCGTCCCCGCCAATCCCCGCAACATCCATCTCATAGCCGAATGTACCAAAATACGCACAGACTGCACGGGCAGCCAACGGGACACTGCGGTGTGTCTGATGATTGGGAGCTGCGGAAACGTGGCTTCCCATGGAACTTAACGGGTACACGTAAGACGTTCCATACTGGATTTTTATACGCTCCACTCCATCCGTGTCGTCCGAGGTCCACGCCTGAGGCGCATAATAGAGCATGCCAGGATCAAATCTTGCTCCGCCGCTGGCACACGATTCAAACAGAACGTAAGGAAATTTTCGGATCAAACGTTCATACAGCCGATAGACCCCAAGAATCTGCCGGTGCAGGATGGTTCCCTGTTCGGCGGCCCCTCTTCCCGATGACCATACCTCGGTGATGCTGCGGTTCATATCCCACTTGATATAGCTTAAGTGCCCACGCTCGATGATATCCTCCATCAGTCCCCCAATATAATCGATCACCTCATCTTTCGAAAAGTCCAGAACCAGCTGATGGCGTCCCACAGAACGCGGCCTGTCCCCGCTGCCCAGCACCCAGTCCGGATGCGCATCATACAGACGGCTGTTCTGATTGATCATCTCCGGCTCAAACCAGAGGCCGAAGGAGAGCCCCATATCCCGTATTTTCTGAGACAATCCTTCAATGCCATCCGGAAGTTTTTTCCGGTCAGCGTACCAGTCTCCAAGGGATGAAGTGTCGTCGTCCCGATTTCCAAACCACCCATCGTCCAGGACAAACAGCTCTACCCCCACCTCCTTTGCCTTTTCGGCCAGAGTCAGAATCTTTTCTTCGTTGAAGTTCATATAGGTAGCTTCCCAGTTATTGATTAAAATCGGGCGCTCCCGGTCTCTCCACCAGCCCCTGGCCAGCCTGGTCCGAAACAGCCGGTGAAACACCTGGCTCATCCCGTTTAATCCCTTATCGGAATAAATCAGCAGTGCCTCAGGGGTCTGCAAATGCTCCCCCGCTGCAAGCGGCCAGGAAAATCCCTCCGGATGAATACCGATCATGACTCTCGTTGTCCCCATGGTATCCACCTCAGCACTGGCAAGAAAATTACCGCTGTACACAAGGGCCGCTGCGATGACCTCCCCTGCCGTCTCCCCGGTTCCCGGCCTCATCAGCGCCAGAAACGGGTTAAACTGATGGCTGCTGTGTCCTCTCATACTGTGAACCGACTGAATCCCCTGATGAAGCGGATGAAAGTCCGGATAGCGCTCCCTTCCCCAGGCACCCGCTAAATCGAGCATCGTATAGCAGCTGTCCGGCAGATCAAGGCTCAGACTCATGGCCTGATCCAACCGGATCCCCTCACAGCCCTCCATGCATTCAAACCTTGCATGTCTGGCAATAACAGGAAAATCACGGTAGACAGTATACGTTAGCACCAGCCTTGTATGAATCAGACGGTCCTCTAAATACAACTCCAGGGAACATGCTTCCCTGTCGTTCTCCACATACACTGCAGGCAGTCCCTCAAGCGGCTTTTTCCCCTCGTAAATACGGTGTCCGGTATATGCAAAACCGGTAACTCTGCTTCCGTTATGACAGGTAATACGATAAGCCGGACAGCGCATGTCTCCCGTTCCATACACCGGATATTCCTGTCGGACATGTTCCCGGGAAAACGTATTGTCGTTCTCAAACGGACAGGGTGCCATATCTCTCACAGCATATTCCAGCATGTGACCGTAATCTTCCCTGTCACGAAGCCGTTTTCCGTAGTACAGCTGCCCGACAGACCCGTCAGGCAGAAGCTTCATAATATAACTGATTTCCCGGTTATAAAGGTGGAACTCTCCCGTTCTTTCATGAAAAGCAATCGCCATATCCTGTAATCCCCCTGTATATACTTTGCCCCAGCCGGATGCGGCGGGTTCTTTTTCCCTCTGTCACACGCATGACAGCGCATTCTCTAAATCAGCCTTTAATACCTCTGCACCTTCCAGTCCGCAGTGAATACGCAGTACATTCTGGTCCGCTCCCAGGAAACGGCATGATTCCGCATCCTGTCTCGCATGAGGCATACAGACAAGGCTCTCAAAACCGCCCCAGGAAACGCCGATCTTAAAGATTTTAAGCCGCTGTGCCACTTCCTTTGCCTGTTCCACGCTTCCTTTAATCTCAAAACTCAAAAGCCCCGTATTTCCGCCCTGCTGCCGCTTCATCAGTTCATGCTGCGGATGAGACAAAAGCCCCGGATAATAGACCTTTCTCACCTTTGGATGACTCTCTAAAAACTCCGCGATTTCCATGGCTGTTGCCTGATGCCGTTCCACGCGCACCTCCATCGTCCGCAGGCCGCGAATGATTAACCATGCCTCCATCGGACCTATGATCCCGCCAAAAAGCTCTCTCTGCTGCCTCAGCCTCGCCATGAGTTCCTCGTCCTCCACAGCCAAGATTCCTCCGATAATATCGCTGTGACCCCCCATATATTTGGAGGCGGTATGCATCACGATATCCGCGCCCAGCAAGAGCGGCTTCTGGTAAATCGGTGTACAAAAGCTGTTGTCGATATAAACGTAAGCATGGTGTTTCTTTGCAATTTCAGATACCGCATGAATATCCTGAAGAGACAGCACAACCGAAGAAGGGCTTTCCAGAATAATTAAATCCGTTTGATCTGTGACAGCATGTTCAAACTCCTCCGTATCGTCCCCTTTGACATACGTGACACTCATATCCAGGTGCTCCCTGCAGTATTCATTGAGAAACGTCTTTAAGGGTCCATAAGCACTTCGAATACAGACCACATGGCTTTTGGCCTTACAGACCGTGAGAACCGCTGTCGTCGCCGCCGCCATGCCCGAAGCAAATGCCAGAGCACCGGTCCCCTGCTCCAGAGCCGCTGCTTTATCCTCCAGAATCCGTACCGTCGGGTTCTGTACCCGCCCATAGCAGTAAACATGCTTATCCGTTTTATCGCTGTCATAGTAATCATCAACCGTCTCAAAGACATTGAGAGAATTCATAAAAATCGGAGGAACAACGGCATTGTAATAATGCTCAAATTCCTCCCCATAATGAGATGTTATCAGCTTATCATTTTTTAAATACTCCGATTGATCTGTCATCTTATCCCCCTTTTCTTCACACCTATATGCTATGTGATAGGTTTAAATGAGGGCGCACGAACCGCTTCTGTTTATGCCCCCTGAATCCATATCTGTTACCTCTGTTTTCTGATATCTCTGTAAACTGCCTCTAACAGCTTGTCATTGATAGACTGCGCTTTCCTTACGTTCTTTTCACAGATCGCCTCGTAAAGTTCTTCATGGAGCGGAATACTCTCCAGAAACGGGTCCTCCATATTAAGAGGAAACTCCCAGAACTTCTCCATCACATTGTTTAAAGACAGAATCAGCTGATACATTACCTGATTATGGCAAAGCCGGTAGATGGTATAATGAAACTTTTTATCCTCCGCCGTCTGCTGCAGCCCCCGCCGGTATTTGCTCATCAGGATGTCCTTAATCTCTCCCAGTTCCTTTAACTCCTCATCGGTGATGGTATGGATCAGCATCCGTAAAATCTCCCGTTCCAGAATCTTGCGCACTTCCAGTGCTTCCAGAAGACGTTCCTTTTCCTGTGTAAAATCAATGACCTGCACACCGTCAGCATCCACCAAACCGCCCACATAGGCGCCTTTTCCATTCTGAATCTCCAGAATCCCCCTGGCTTCCAGCGTCTTCATGGCCTCCCTCAGAGAAGTCCTGCTGACCCCCATCATGGCCAGCAGGCTCTCCTGTGAAGGAAGTTTATCCCCCGGATTCAAATCATGTTCTCTGATATAATCCAGAATAAACCGTATGATCTCGGACTGGAGGGAAGTCCTCTTTATCTTATTAACCATCGTGCTCTCTCTCTTAAAAATAATATTTTTTTAACCATATCATAATAAACAGAGACTGTCAATCAATGGCCTTTTGCCTGGTTTAAAAGATGGCAGGAGACGTAATGTCCCGTCTCTATTTCCGTAAGCTGCGGAGTCACACTGCGGCATTTTTCCGTCGCGTATTTACACCGTTTTTCGAATCTGCATCCCTCACTGCAGTTGATCGGACTCCCCACCTCTCCTTCCAGCGGAATGAGCGTCTTCGATCGTTCAAACTCCGGATCCGGCACGGGAATTGCCGACAGCAGTGCCTTCGTATACGGATGCTGCGGGTTCCGGTACAGTTCCGCACTGGAAGCCAGCTCCACAATATGGCCCATATACATAACCCCCACCCGGTCCGAGATGTGTTTCACCATGGATAAATCGTGGGCAATAAAGAGGTATGTCAGTCCCAGTTCTTTCTGAAGACGCACCAGCAAATTGACCACCTGGGCCTGAATTGACACATCCAGCGCTGATATGGGTTCGTCACAGACGATAAACTTCGGGTCTACAGCAAGTGCTCTGGCAATGCCGATACGCTGTCGCTGGCCGCCGGAAAACTCGTGAGGGAACCGGTTGGCATGTTCCTTGTTAAGTCCAACCAGGTTAAGCAGCTCATGGACCCGTTCCATACGCTCCTTCCCCGGATATAAATCATGGTTCTTCATACCTTCCGCGACAATATCGCCCACTGTCATACGCGGGTCCAGAGAAGCATAAGGGTCCTGAAAGATGATCTGAGCGTTCTTTTTAAACCATTTTATCTCCTCATTTGTCTTTAACCGGCCCACATCTCTTCCATCGAACTCAATGGTTCCCGATGTAGCCGGATACAGCTTTACAACCGTACGCCCGCAGGTTGTCTTGCCGCAGCCCGACTCCCCCACCAGTCCCAGAGTCTCTCCGGCACAGATATCGAAGGATACGTCGTCCACAGCTTTTAAAATCCCCTTTTTCCGTACCTGAAAATACTTTTTTAAATGTTCCACATGGACCATGGGTTTCTGATTATCTTTTTCTATCCCTGTCATGCTTCAAAAACCCTCCTTATATCATCGTAATCAAATGCCTCTCTGGCCATCGGATGATGGAGCCAGCAGGCTGCCTTGTGGGTATCTGATACCTCCGTATATTCCGGCGGCGCCTGACGGCATATTTCCATACAGTACTTGCATCTCGTGGCAAATCCGCAGCCCTTTGGCGGTGATATGAGATCCGGCGGCGTCCCTGGAATCACCTCCAGCTGCGCTTTATTCTCCACATTCAGTCTGGGAACCGCGTTTAAAAGGGCGTTGGTGTACGGGTGCTGCGGCGCGTTGAATATGTCGTAGACATTACCATATTCCACAATACAGCCCGCATACATAACCGCAATCATATCCGCCATACCGGCCACGACTCCCAGATCGTGAGTAATCATAATAACCGATGTATTGTTTGCTTTCTGTATCTCCTTTAACAGGCCGATGATCTGTGCCTGAATCGTGACATCCAGCGCCGTAGTCGGTTCATCCGCGATCATCAGCTTCGGATTGCAGGCCAGCGCGATGGCGATAACCACTCTCTGGCGCATTCCGCCTGAAAATTCATAAGGATACTGATGAACTCTCTCATCCGGATTGGGAATATCCACCTTTTTAAGCAGTTCTATGGCCCTCTGCATGGCTTCCCGTTTTCCCACCTTCTGATGTTCCACAATACTTTCCATGATCTGCCGCCCGATCTTCATGGTCGGATCGAGAGATGTCATGGGATCCTGAAAAATCATGGCCGCATCCTTGCCTCTGTAATCCTGCCACTGTTTTTCCGTATACTTTAAAATATCCGTACCTTCAAACAGGATACTGCTCTCTTTCTTTACCTCACCCGGCGGTGAAGCAATTAACCCCATAACCGCCTTGGAAGTCACCGTTTTTCCGCTTCCGGACTCCCCCACGATCGCCATGGTTTTTCCGGCCTCCAGCGTAAAATCCACGCCCCGGACCGCCTGTACCTCCCCGGCATATGTATGAAATGATACCTTTAAATTTTTAACCTCAAGTAATGGTTGACTCATAGGTGATGCCTGCCTTTCCTCTATTATTCACAAACCATATTACTGGCGCAGCTTCGGATCAAACGCATCCCGGAGTCCATCGCCCAGCAGGTTAAATGCCAGCATGGTCAAGGAGATTGCCAGCGCCGGGAAAATCAGCTCATGGGGGTAATAAGACATTTGCTGCTGCCCCAGAGCGGCCATAGCTCCCCAGCTTGTAAGCGGCGGCTGAATTCCCAGCCCTACAAAGCTTAAAAATGCCTCGGCAAAGATAAATGATGGTATGGAAAAAGTTGTATTGATGATAATCAGGCTCAATGTATTGGGAAGAAGGTGCGTCACAATGATCTGAAGAGGAGGCGTTCCCAGCGCCCGGGCTGCCAGAACGTATTCGCTCTCCTTCAGTTCCAGCACCTGCCCTCTCACAATTCGCGCCAGATTCGTCCAGCTTGTAATACACAGCGCAATCAGCAGGGAAGTCATACCCTTTCCCAACACCACGGACATGATAATGACCACCACCATATACGGCACTCCTACCAGGATTTCCACGATTCTCATCATAATATCATCCACAAGACCGCCGCAGTATCCGCTGATTCCGCCATACAGCACTCCAATTACAAGCGACACAAACGCCCCCACAATTCCAATGGTTAAGGAGATTCTTCCCCCCATCCAGATTCTCGCGAAGATATCGCGCCCCAGATCATCCAGCCCGAACCAGTGCTGCAGGGAAGGCGCCTGATTCGTAAACTCAATATTCTGCTCATCAAACGGGTGGGGATAAATATATGGCCCTATGGCGCACATCACCAGAATTAACAGGAGCACAACCAGGCTTACCATAGCCACCTTATTCTGTTTTAACCTCCGGACCGCGTCCTGCCAGTAGGAAATACTGGGGCGCACCACGGATTCTGATTTCTGTTCATCCACTCCGACACGCCGGAATAGATCTTTTGTAACTGTCATTTCATTTCCCTGTTCCATGGCTCTCCTCCTTACTTTCCTTCAATAATGCCCTTACGGACTCTCGGGTCGACAATTGCATATAAAATATCCATCACGACAATCGAAAGAATGAAGATGAAGGAAAAGAAGATGGTCGTGGCCAGAACCATCGGGTAATCACGGCCATTGACGCTGTCCACGTAGTAACGGCCCAGGCCCGGTATGGAGAAAATTCTCTCAATAACAAAGGATCCGGTCACAATTCCCGCCACCTGCGGCGCCACAATGGAAATAATGGGAGTGATGCTGTTGCGCAGTACATGGCGCGTTATGATTTTCCAATTCGACAGCCCCTTTGCCTTGGCCAGCAGGATATAGTCGGAGCTCAGCACATCCAGCACCGAAGACCGCATAAACCGTGAATACGTAGCCAGGCCGCCGATGGAAGCTGCCAGTGTCGGCAGCGCCGTATATCGGAAAATGTCAGGTATTTTCATTCCGGGTGATACCCAGCCGACAATCGGGAAATAGTCACCGCCGCCGTATTTCTGGAGCAGGGCGGCAAATACAAAGCTTGGGATGGATACCCCCACGATCGCAATGAATATTGTAATAAAATCAATCCAGGTTCCCCGGTGAAAGGCCGCCAGAATTCCCAGAAGCAGTCCGAGAACCAGCCCTAACACCACAGCCTGAATTCCGAGCCTTGCGGAAGCCGGGAACCTGTCCTTAATAATCTGATTTGCCGTAAGCCCCGGGGTCTTATAAGACTCTCCCAGTTCTCCATGGAGAAGATTTTTCAAATAAATGACATACCGTTCTCCTATGGGTTTATCCAGTCCCCACCGGGCCTTTAAGTTCTCCACAACCGCCTCGGGAAGCACCTTGGTGTCCGCCTGCATTGGATCGCCCGGAATGACGCTGACCAGGAAGAAGGTTATCGTCAGAATTACCCAGAGTGTAACTATCATATAACCGATCTTCTTCAATATATATTTTACCATCTTGAACCTCCCATCCTGTTTCTGACTCATGCGTTTCCCCATAACCGATCTGGTTTCACGCACAATGCGGGGCAGTAAATACCTGCCCCGCATTGTCAAAGTCCATGTTCTGATCTCTTAATTCTATTCTACATATGCACTTTTCAGTTCGATTGCCGGGCCGCCGGCTCCATTGATATAGAAGCCCTTCACGCTGCTCTTTGCCACATTCTTGTCGTATGTAAAGGTAATCGGTGCCAGACCACAGTGTTCCACTGTTATAATCTTCTCTGCTTCCGCAAATTTTTCACCGCGCACCTTCATGTCAGATTCTGTCTTGCACGCTTCCACCAGTTCATCATACCTGGCATCGGAGAAGAATGCCGGATTGTTGCCGTCTCCTGTCATATAGCACTGCATAAATGTCATCGGATCATTATAGTCCGCGCCCCAGCCGGTCTGACATACCTGATACAGTCCCTTGGATACCTGGTTGTTAAAGGAAGAGTTGTCAGACGCCGTGTCGATCTTCACAATAACGCCCAGCTTTGTCTGCCACTGATTCTGGTAATACTCTGCCTGAACCTTCGTATCATTATCCGAGTTCTTCTGAAGGAATGTAACCGTAATCTGCTCTCCTTCTTTTCCAATCTCTTTTAAGCCCTCTTCCAGGAGTGCTTTCGGGTCCTGAGCCAGGAAGTCCTTCATCGGTTCCGGATAAACATCCCGGAACAGCTCCTCGCCAATACTCAAACCGTAAGGAATCATACCGTATGCAGCCTGATCCTTCTTCATAACGTTCTTAACCAGCGATTCTCTGTCCAGAGCGATAGAGAATGCCATACGGATTTTTTCGTTGGTAAAGATCCCATCCGGATCCTCGTTATTAAAGCAGATATAACTGTATCTCGGCTGCGGTCCCTCTAAAAGCTGTACCTCGCCTCCGTCAATTTTGGCCTTTAATGTATCCGCGTACTCACTGCGGACCTTTCTCAAGATATCGAGCTGGCCCTGATTAAACATCTGCTCTCTCGTATTCTCGTCCTGTGCCAGCACCATGTTGACTGTTTCCAGTTTTACATTTGCCGCATCCCAGTAATTCGGGTTCTTCTTCAACACAATTTTGGAACCGCGGGTCCACTCTGCCGCGTAGAATGGTCCTGAACTGCTGAGTTCCTCTGCCGTCGCACCGTAGGAAGAGTTCTTCTCGCCCTGGGTCTTGGATTCCGGAACCGGAGTCACATTGGCAAATGTCATCAGCTGTAAGAAATATGGAAGCGGTTCTGTCAGAGTGATTTCCAGAGTTTTGTCATCAATTGCTTTCGCCGCTACATCTTCCTTGCTTCCCTTTCCCGTATTAAAATCCTCTCCTCCTTTGATGCAGTAGAAGATTCCTGCATTGTGGCAGTTAACCTCCGGATCAAAGATTCTGCGAATTGAATTCACATAATCCTGTGCTGTTACAGCCGTACCGTCAGAATACTGATTGTCTCTCAGCTTAAAGGTCCATACCAGCCCGTCGTCGGAGGTCTCCCAGCTCTCGGCGCCTCCCGGCGTTACCTTTCCGTCCATCAGACGGATTAACGTCTCCTGAATCTCCAGCACGATAGCATTCTTCTGCTCGTCATCGGAGCGTCCCGGATCCAGCGTATCCGGATCACTGAACATCGGAATGGTCACCACCTGTTCCACCGCACCTGCCGGTGCCTCTTCTGCCTTCGTTTCGCCTCCGGCCTTCGTCTCACTGCCTGCCGCGGCCGTCTCTGTTCCCGTTGTATCCGGTGCAGACGTCTTGGAACTGCCGCATGCAGTTAAGGATGCCGCCATCACTGTTGCCAGACATAAAGCTAACCATCTTTTTTTCATAGAATTCCTCTCCTTCTCTAACGCTTTATAAATAATGGATTCCCTTAAAGCTCTTTATATTTTTCACTCTGAATAAACTCCTCCAGATCCACATTTTCACCTTTATGGACTCTGGAATACTCTGCCGCCAGAGCAATGATATGGCTTTGTATGGAAACATCAACGCCGGTCCTTAACTGCCCCTTTGTCTCTCCCTCCACTACCGCTTCCAGAAAATCATGAATCAGGCGGTTATCGCCGCCTGCATGACCGGATAAATCACCTGCAGTCGCATTGATATCATAAATCTCCGTCTCTTTTCCAAAGTTTGTGACCTTCACAATTCCTGTATGTAAATCACCGATGATATCTCCCATAGTTCCCATAACCTTAATATCGCGGCCCCCGCTGCTGGTAAAGGCACTCATGGTGAAATTAACCGTCACACCGCCTTCAAATTCCATATTGACCACCTGATGGTCCACCACATTATTATCGCAGTGATACACACAGCGGCCGTATGGGCCCGTCTTTATCTGCTCATAGATTGCCTCCTCAGTCAGCGTCTGAGAGAGTACGCAGCACGGCCACGCGTCGTCACCGGTCAGCTTCTCGTCAACCACATGACGGATTCCGGTTCCCTTATCCGTAATATAAATCTTTTCCGCATCATATGGACAGTTCTCTTTCGCCGCGCATCCGTCGAGGCAGCGCATGGCACATCCTTCCGGCGCCATTGATTCTTTAAACAGATACGTAGATCCATAGGACGAAACCCGTCTGCACTTCTTTCCCAGAAGCCAAACGAAAATATCCATGTCATGACAACACTTTGCAAGGATCATAGGGCTCGTCTCCACCGAATCCCGCCAGTTACCTCTCACAAAGCTGTGAGCCTGATGCCAGTATTTTACATTCTCGAGTCCCTGGACACTGACCACATCCCCGATCTGTCCGGACTCAATCACTTCTTTTATCTTTGAGTAAAACGGAGTGTAACGGAGCACATGTCCCACCGCTACCATACGACCGTACTCATGGGCTGTTTTCTGCAATAGAAGACATTCCTCCAGACTTGGGGAAATAGGCTTTTCACAGAGAATATGATATCCCTTTTTAATTCCCTCCACTGCCTGGGCCACGTGCTGCTTGTCCTGAGTCGCAATTACCAGGACATCGGCAAGTTTCGGTTGTTTTAATAAGTCCTCCACGGTTTCAAAACAGTTTTCAGGTGCTACACCGTACTCTGCTCTGGCAGCCTCCCTCTTCTTCGCTACAGGGTCCGCGACAGCCACTACCTTCATCTCCTCCGGCGCTACAAGCTGATAATGGGCATAGATATCATTTCCCCTGTTGCCCAGACCTGCAATTGCCGCTGTTACTGGTCTTTTCATATTGATGTCCTCCTTGATATGAGCACCTGACGAATTTTACTGATCCCCGGGTGCAATACATGCCATCTCCGCTCATTCCGTCTCTTCCACTGGCAGAAAAGGGTGTGAGCGGATGGCTGATTGACATATTCTATGCACTTCTTTCCCATATCCCGTACGATGATCTCATACGATAATGAATTGAATGCATGAGTGACATTTACCCGCAACCTATATGCTATATGCTGTATGATAGGTTGAGTTTAAAAAATAAAAACGAGTGGATCGTTTCCTGTCTGTTTATATTAAAAATAGCATATTACTCAATATTTGTCAATGTTTAGATGGTTTTTTAGGAATTTTGAACAATCAGCGGGCTGCAGGACACCGGACAGGGTGTGGACTGTAACATCCGCAGTGCACAGCTCCGCTGCGCTGCGCACTGCTCTCATTCACTCCCCCTGAGCCGTATACATCTGATAATACTCCCCCTCTGCCCCCATTAATTCCTCATGATTTCCTTTCTCCACCACTTCTCCCTGCTTAATAACCAGGATCAGATCGGCGTTTCGTATGGTCGATAACCGGTGCGCAATCACGAAGCACGTCTTCCCTTCCATCAGCTTCCTCATGGCTTCCTGGATCTGAATCTCCGTCCTCGTATCCACATTGGAGGTGGCCTCGTCCAGGATCAGCATTCTTGCATCCAGAAGCATCGCACGCGCTATGGTCAGCAGCTGCTTCTGTCCCTTTGATATATTTGTCCCATCGTCTGTCAGAATTGTTTCATAGCCATCCGGCAGACGCTTGATAAACGAGTGAATTCTGGCTGCTTTCGCCGCTGCCATGACCTCCTCCATCGTCGCCCCTTCTTTACCATATGCCAGATTCTCATAGATACTCCCATGGAACAGCCAGGTATCCTGCAGAACCATGGCGTAAGACTTCCGAAGGCTTTTTCTTGTCACACCGCGGATCTCATGGCCATCCACCCGGATTTCTCCTGAGTTCGGATCGTAAAACCGCATCAGAAGATTGATCAGCGTCGTTTTTCCCGCGCCTGTAGGACCCACCACCGCAATCAGCTTACCCGGATCCGCTTTCAGAGACAGATCATGCAGAATAATCCGGTCCCTGTCATACCCAAAGTCCACGTGGGACAGCTCCACCTCTCCCCTGACTTCTTCCTCTCCGCGCCCCAGTTCTATAGCGCCCGGCATATCTGCTGCCTCAGGAATCTCATCCATCAGAGCAAACACCCGCTCCGCCGCGGCCAGCGCAGACTGTAAATCACTCATGATATTGGCAGCCTCATTGATCGGGCCGGAAAACTTTCTCGAATACAACACGAAGGAAGAGATCCTGCCCACCGTCATGTACCCGGCCAGATAAAGAAGGGCTCCAAAAACACTGATTAAAGACAGTGAAAGATTGTTGATGAAATTAACCATGGGACCTACCATGCTGCCATAGTATTCCGCCCGGTAATACGTCTCCACAGCCTCCTTATTCTTCACCGCAAATTTTTGAATCACATGTTCCTCCTGGCAATAAGCCCTCAACGTCTTCTGGCCGGTTACCATCTCCTCCACAAACCCGTTTAAATTCCCCAGACTTGCCGATCTTGCCCGGAAAAGAGGACGAGTCCTGCCTGTAACGAACTTTGTAATACAGGCGGAGAGCGGCACCGTAAAGGCAAATACCAGCACCAGCCTCGGTGATATCACCACCATCATGTAAAGAGCGCCTGCTACCGTGATCACTGTGGTCAAAATCTGTATCAGGTCGCTGGACAGCGACTCATTAACCGTATCAATGTCATAGGATATGCGGCTGATGATGTCTCCCGTCTGGTGTAAGTCGTAATATCCCGCAGGAAGGGCCAGCATCTTATCGAATACATCCTTCCTCATCCGGTAGACCACCTTTCGGCTGATGGTGATCATCAGAACAGAAAGCGCATAAGACAACACCGAAGAAATCACATAAAACGCCGCCATCCACCCGGCGTAATGGAAAACCCTCGAAAAATCCACCTTTCCGATCCCCGGCTCAATGGCGTCAATCGCATACCCCGACAGCATGGGCCCCACCAAAGCCAGCAGGTTGCTCCCCACCGTCATAACAAACGCCAGAAGCAGCAGCCATTTATACTGTATCATGTAGCGGCCCAGGCGGAGTATGGTGTGCTTTCTCTGAATCAGAGAACGTCCCTGCGGCTCATTATATGCGGCATCCAGCCGCTTTTCACTTCTGCTGCGTGCAGCCATGATCCCGCCCCCTTATATTCCCATCTGGGATTTTCCGATTTCCCGATAAATTTCACATGTCTCCATGAGTTCCCGATGTGTCCCGTATCCAATCATCTGCCCATCCTCCAGAACCATAATGTGATCGGAGTTCATAATAGAGCTGATCCTCTGGGCGATAATCACACAGGTGGTTTCCGCGAAATGTTCTCTCAATTCCTTTCGAAGCGCCGCATCCGTCTTATAGTCCAGCGCACTGGAGGAATCATCCAGAATCAGAATATCCGGTCTGGCCGCCAGCGCACTGGCAATCAGAATTCTCTGCTTCTGGCCGCCGCTTAAATTGGCCCCTTTAATATCCAGCTGTTCCGAAATTCCGCCTTTTTCCGCCACAAACTCGCTGGCTCGTCCGTAAAGAACGGCTTCCATAACCGCCTCTTCACTTAAATCTCTTCCCATATTAATATTTTCCATAATGGTATCTTCAAATATCGTATCATTCTGAAATACGGCTCCGAAACGCTTCCGAAGCTCATGAAGCCCCATGGTGCGCACATCCTTCCCATCAATGCGTACCGTTCCCTGATCGGCATCGTAAAAACGCATCAGCAGGTTCACAATCGTCGTCTTCCCTGCTCCCGTGGCCCCTATAATCCCCAGCGTCTCTCCCCGCTTCAGCCGGAAACTGATATTCTCCAGATTATTTTCAACCTTATTATAGGAAAAGGACACGTGATCAAATTCTACATGAACCGAATCAGCCTCCGCTTCCGCCATCGCGGCTTCCTCATCCGTCTCCAGCTCCTGAAGAACCATCTCCTGATCCGCCTCCAGCACCGTTACGATACGTGCTGCAGATGCCGCTGCCTTCGAAATCATGATAAACAGCCTGGAAATAGACATCAGCGCATTCAGAATAATCGTAAAATACGTCATGAAGGCAAGAATCTTTCCGACCTCTGACGTCCCCTGGTTCACACGGAAAGCCCCGGTAAGAATCACCGCCACAAGGCCCAGATTTAAGAGTACATTCATGACGGGATTGGTGATGCTGGTGGTCACGGTCGCCTTCCGTTCCCAGTCCACCACCTCGCGGTTCGCCTGATCAAACCTCTCCCTCTCATACGATTCCTTTGACAATGCCTTAATCACACGGATACCCGCGATATCTTCTCTAATCAGCCGGACGAACCGGTCCACCCGGTCCTGAAGGACGGAAAACATGGGAATCGTCTTCTTTGACACCACGACCACCACCAAAGTCAGCAGCGGAAGAACCGCCAGCAGAATACACGCCAGAACCGGGTCCAGCGCCATGGTCATGGTAATACCGCCGATCAACAGGATGGGCGCACGAACTCCCAGCCTCTGGACTCTTCCAAGCATCTGGTGAACATTATACGTGTCACTTGTCAGCCTGGATATCAGAGAAGGCCTGGTGAAGCGGTCAATCTCCGTATTGGATAAACGGCTCACCTTCTCAAACAAATCCCCCCGGATCGTTTCAATCGCGCTGCTCGCCACCCTGGAGGCCATCCGGTTCGCCGCAACACTGAACACCACTGCCAGAACCGAGCAGAAAATCATGAAAAATCCCCACAAAAATATTTCCGGCCTCTGGTTTGCCGGAATCACCGTATCGATCATATAAGCCAGTGTCCACGGAAGGAATAAATCCATCAGCGTTCCTGTAAATTTAATAAGAAAACCGACTGCCATACGCAGATAATACGGCTTCAAATAATACGAAAATATCTTCTTCATCGTTTACCTCACCCACTGACTCCATTATACAGGATTCCACCAAAACGCGCAAGAATACCAGCTGCGTCTACAGGAATCCGGCTTCTGTCCGCATTCCGTTCTGCCAGTTTCATCAGGCATTCTCTGTCCGTTCGAACGGTCAAGCCTCCCCAGCCTTGACACCGCAACCATGACACGAGAACCAGCCCCCCCAAATAATCACAAAAACAGCGGCAGAAAGAGCTGCCAACTCTCTCTGCCGCCACCTGCGCATCTTCCTACTGCCTGTTTTCCTGTTTCGGCGGGCGGTTCACTGCCAGCGGAAGATTAATTCCCATGGGATTTAAGATAACACCGATGGCATCCCCTGCCAGTACCTGGGAGACCTTTTCCGCCGGAACGATTACCGGCCGCAGCTGGTCTTCCCGGTTAAACTTCTGAAATTCCAGAATATCTGTAAATGCCGCCTGATAGACATCCCCATTTTTCATCTTTACAAGAGGGATTCCATTGCCTTCCTTCTGTATGGCCAGTATGAAATTGCCCTTGCGGAAATGCATCTCAATCTCTTCCTGCAGCTCCATAAGTTTGGAATTCATCTCCGGCCCCGGCTGTCTTCTCGCCTCCTGCATATAATACAGGGCAGTCAAGTGCAGCGCCGGATTCTCCACCCAGACTTTTCCTTCCTCGCCGGGCTCGTCACCTCTCCGTCTGACAAAGTCCTCCAGCTGGATGAGTTCTTCCTTCCCGGAATCTTCAAGGGAAATCGCGTTGACTCCCATTGTGTATAAATTTGTATAGAACAAAAGCAGCTGTTTATTTTCCAGTTTTACGACGCTCACCGGAATCTTTTCCGCCGCCAGGCTCTTTGCCCTGGCTTCTGCTTCCTCCGGTTTAAAAAACACCAGCACCTCGTCATCAAATGTCTCCGGGGCACATACAACATACGGCAGCTTTGTACACGCTGAAACAATCACATACAGTTCCCTGGTGTCTCTCAGACGCCCCAGTAACGCCTGCTGGTCTGTCTGTGCCGCCTTCTTTCCTTCGTTATCCATCGGTACTTCTCCTTCTTTCAGTTAAATAATATCATTTCGCCCTGATCCCGATTAGTCTTCCTCTTTCTTCGTCATGGCTTCCCGTTCCTTCTTAAGCTCTTCGTACAGAGCATAAAAGGACCATCCGCAGTTCGTCTCTGTGACGACCGCCTTTAATTCAATCTTCGGCACACCGGCCCGCCGCAGTCCCACGAGCAGCTCATCAATACGCCGGTTCGTAAAATTCTTCATAACCAGCATCTCTTCATCGATTTCCGGAGCCACGCTTCCCTCTTGCGGTTCCATCTCATCGAATCCGTCAAAACCGGCCAGATAGCCAATCGTCTGCCCGGTCTGCTCCGGTGTAATATTTTTAATTCTGACTCCCATACGAATCAGAACACCCTTTAACTTTGCCGCTTTTGATGCATTGCCGGCCTCTTTTTCTTTCGCCGGCTGATAATAAAGAACCATCTCTTTCGCCGCCATGCCTCTTCCTCCTGTTCCTACAGCAGATGTTTTCTTAATTCTTCCCCGCTCATAGAACTTAAATACGCAGGCGCAATATCAAATACCGTTTTACAGCCCGTTACGCCTTCTTTCCCCAGACGGTATGCCGCTCTCGCGTATGCTGCAATGACAGAAGCCGTAAATTCCGGGTTCGAATCCAGTTTCAGGCTGTACTCGATCACATGGCTGTGCTCATTCTCCCATCCGGTCTTTCCGGTGCGTATCACAAAACCGCCGTGCGGAATCCCCTTATGATCTCTCATAAGCTCTTCTTCACTGATAAAATGGACCGTCGTATCGTAATCGGCAAAGTAGTTGGGCATCGTCACGATTTCTTCCTCAATCCGCATTAAATCAGCCCCTTCTTCCGCCACCACAAAGCACTCTCTCGTATGCTTCTGCCTTGTAGTCAGCTCCGGGTTTTCTCCATTTCTCACAGCCTGCAGTGCAGACTCTACCGGCACCGTATACTGTCTGGCATCCTTCACGCCTTCCACGCGGCGAATCGCATCGGAATGGCCCTGACTGACTCCCCTGCCCCAGAAAGTATAATCCTTTCCCTCCGGCAGAACAGCACTGCCGTACAGACGGTTCAGGGAAAACATTCCCGGGTCCCATCCCACTGAGATAATCCCCACATGACCGCTCTCTTTCGCCGCCGCATCCACTGCTTCAAAATGCTCCGGTATCCTGGCATGTGTATCAAAACTGTCAACGACATGAAAGTTCTTCGCAAGCTCCGGCGTCTGAACCGGAAGGTCCGTAGCGCTGCCGCCGCATAAAATCATCACATCGATCTCATCCTTCATCGACTCCGCCTCCTGGACGGAACAAACCTTCACTCCGGGCGTCAGTACTTTTAACGACGCTTTGTCTCTCCTGGTAAAGACAGCCGCCAACTCCATATCCGGATTATGCTTCACTGCACACTCCACGCCCTTACCGAGATTCCCATATCCTAATATACCAATTTTGATTGTCATATTTGTACTTCCTCTCCTTGTCATAAACTATCTAAACGCTACTCCCATTATAACCCGCCTGTCCCCCATATGTAAATTGCTTTTTTAGCCAGCAAAGCCGCATGGCGGCCAATCGGCCCTCCATGCGGCTTCTATTCATTCAAACTTCACTTCTCTGCTGCCTGTCCCAACTCTAACGTCAGGCCATTGCTGCCTCTTCCTCCGGCAGTTCCAATGCGGTTGTCTCATATTTGTCCAGGATTACTCTCTGAATCATGTCACGGGTATTCGAATTAATCGGATGTGCGATGTCTCGGTATTCTCCGTCTGCTGCCTTCCGGCTCGGCATGGCGATAAACAATCCCTTCTCCCCTTCAATTACCTTGATATCATGGATTACAAACTCATTATCCAGTGTAATTGATACGATAGCCTTCATCTTTCCTTCTTTTTCAATACGTCTTACCCTAACATCTGTAATCTGCATGTCAAAACCCCTTCCCGTCACATTACCTATAATGTGTATCTTTCGTTTTTCTCTACGACAATTTTAATATTGTCCGGTGTACCTATGTAAGTCGTATTCGCGCGGATTGTATCCCGGCTTTCTACAATACAGTTCTCAATAACCGTGTTGTCCCCAATATAAACATCATTTAAAATGATGGAATTCTTAATCACACAGTTATTTCCAATATAGGCTTTTTTAAACAGAACGGAATTCTCAACTACACCGTTAATGATGCTTCCGCTGGATACCAGGCTGTTCTTCACGACTGCGCCGGGATTATACTTTGCCGGCGGCAGATCATCGATCTTGGAATATACATCCGGATACTGGCGGAAGAAGTAATCTCTGACTTCCGGCTTTAAGAAATCCATGTTCGTTCTGTAATAGGATTCTACGGAGGCGATATTTCTCCAGTAAGAATCCATCTTATATGCATAGATCCTCTTTAAATTCTTATATCTCACCAGAATATCATTGACAAAGTCGTAGCGGTCTTCCATGGCGCAGCGCTCAATCAGCTCAATTAACTGACGTCTTCTGATAACATAGATTCCGCAGGATACGGTATTGGAGGAAGCCACCATGGGTTTCTCCTCAAAATCGGTAATTCTGCCGTCCTCGTTGGTTCCCACCAGACCGAAACGGGTTACGTCCTCTCCCTCAGGAAGATCCGTGCAGACTACGGTGATATCGGCCTTTTTCTCAATATGATACTCCAGCACCTTGCCGTAATCCAGTTTATAGATACCATCACCGGCCGAGATAACTACGTACGGTTCATGGCTGTTCTTTAAGAAAGTAAGATTCTGATATAATGCGTCGGCAGTTCCACGGTACCAGTCGCTGCTTTCCGCGGTAATGGTTGGCGTGAATACAAATAAACCGCCCTGTTTTCTTCCGAAATCCCACCATTTGGAAGAACTTAAATGGAGATGAAGAGACCTGGAATTATACTGGGTCAACACTGCCACGTTCTGAATATGGGAATTCGTCATATTACTCAGTGCAAAATCAATGCTGCGGTAGCTGCCTGCGATCGGCATAGCTGCAATCGCCCTCTTGTTGGACAATTCCCGCATTCTCTTACTGTTACCGCCTGCTAATACAATTCCTATTGCTCTCATCGCATACCACCTGCCTTTATGATGTAATCTCCGCTTGCCAGTAATCCGTCGGGATAGTCCTCTACGATCGTCTCCCCTACAATGGCGGTATTCTTTCCAACTTTGACATTGTCCGGGATAATAGAGTTTTCGCCCACGGTAACCAGGTCAAACTGGTATACCTTCGGATCATACTTGCTCGGTGCGTATTCCCCCACGCCGAGTGCGACGTTTGATCCGATCTTAACATTCTCAGCGATGACAGCCTTATCAATTGAGGAACCGGCACCAATCACACTCTCGCGCATGATGATGGAATCACGGATCACGGCGCCTTTCGCTACAGTAACACCTGCACCGATCACAGAGTTATGGACTTCACCGTATATCTCGGAGCCCTCTCCGATGATGCTCCTCTCAATCACTGCATCTTCAGACACATACTGAGGCGGAATAATATCACTCTTGGTATAAATCTTCCAGTACTCCTCATATAAATTAAATTCAGGAATAATGTCGATCAACTCCATGTTGGCTTCCCAGTAAGAACCTAACGTACCTACGTCCTTCCAGTAACCATTGTACTCATAAGCAAATATTCTCTGTCCCGCTGCGTGGCAGTACGGAATAATATGCTTGCCAAAGTCACAGCCCGGTTCCTCAGACATCTTGATTAAGGCTTCTTTTAAAACCTTCCAGCTGAATATGTAAATACCCATCGACGCCAGATTACTTCTCGGGTTCGCCGGCTTCTCCTCAAACTCCGTGATACGGTTGTTCTCATCAGTAATTACAATTCCGAAACGGCTGGCTTCCTCAATCGGAACCGGCATGGCAGCAATGGTGATATCTGCATTATTCGCTTTGTGATACTCAAGCATAACCTCATAATCCATCTTATAGATATGGTCTCCTGAGAGGATTAACACATAGTCCGGGTTATACGTCTCCATAAACTCCAGATTCTGGTAGATCGCATTGGCTGTACCGGTATACCAGTCGCTGCCTTTGCTCTTCTCATAAGGTGGGAGAACGGTTACTCCACCCACATTACGGTCCAAATCCCACGGAATACCGATTCCGATATGGGTGTTCAAACGTAATGGCTGATACTGTGTCAAAACTCCGACCGTATCAACTCCTGAATTGATGCAGTTGCTGAGCGGGAAATCGATAATGCGGTATTTCCCGCCAAACGATACTGCTGGTTTGGCTACCTTCTGTGTCAGTACACCTAAACGGCTTCCCTGGCCGCCTGCCAAAAGCATGGCAATCATTTCTTTTTTAATCACGTTATCACCTCTTGCTGTTAGAATTTTATTGTACTAGCATTATACCACACATTTAAAAAATAGTGAACAAATATTTGAAATATTGTTATACTTTTTTGTGCATTTTCCGACATTTTTCCTTAAATATGGTTTTCTTTTACATTTCATGCCGGATATAGCGTTTTTACACAGTCTCCCCCTTGAATCGCAGCCCAAAATACAGTATAATCTTAATAAGTATGCGATCATATCAAAAGGAGAAATCATTATGGATTTAGTGACAGTAAGGCAAATATATAAGGACAGGGAACAGTATTTAAACAAAGAGATTTCCGTCGGCGGCTGGGTCAGAAGCCTTCGGGATTCCAAAGCTTTCGGCTTTATCGTCTTAAGTGACGGTACTTATTTTGAGACACTTCAGGTCGTCTACCATGACACCATGGATAACTTTTCTGAAATCTCCCGGCTGAGCGTCGGAACGGCTCTGATTATCAAAGGCACGCTGGTCGCCACACCGGAAGCCAAGCAGCCATTCGAGATTCAGGCGACAGAAATCGTCATCGAAGGCGCTTCTTCGCCAGACTACCCACTGCAGAAAAAACGACACAGTTTTGAATATTTGAGGACAATCTCCCATTTACGTCCCCGTACCAATACCTTCCAGGCGGTATTTCGTGTCCGCTCCTTAATTGCCTATGCAATTCATCAGTTCTTCCAGGAGCGCGATTTTGTGTATGTACACACCCCGCTGATCACGGGAAGCGACTGCGAAGGCGCCGGCGAGATGTTCCAGGTGACGACGCTTGACCTAAACGACATTCCGAAGACCGACGAGGGAAAAGTGGATTTCAGCCAGGACTTCTTCTGCAAACCGACCAACTTAACTGTAAGCGGCCAGTTAAACGCCGAGACCTATGCCATGGCCTTCCGCAATGTCTACACCTTCGGGCCAACCTTCCGTGCGGAGAATTCCAACACGACCCGCCACGCCGCCGAGTTCTGGATGATCGAGCCGGAGATGGCGTTTGCCGATTTAAACGACGATATGGAACTGGCAGAGTCCATGTTAAAATACGTGATTGGCTATGTACTGGATCACGCTCCGGAGGAGATGAATTTCTTTAACCAGTTCGTGGATAAAGGCCTTTTAGACCGTCTCCACCATGTATTAAATTCCGAATTCGCCCATGTCACCTACACCGAGGCCGTAGAGCTTTTAGAGAAGCATAACGACGAATTCGATTACAAGGTATTCTGGGGCTGCGATTTACAGACCGAGCATGAGCGCTATTTAACAGAGCAGCTTTTCAAGAAACCTGTCTTCGTAACCGACTATCCGAAGGAGATCAAGGCCTTCTACATGAAGATGAATCCGGATAACAAAACCGTGGCTGCAGTTGACTGCCTCGTTCCGGGTATCGGCGAGATCATCGGCGGAAGCCAGAGAGAGGACGATTACGACAAGCTCACAGCCCGCATGGACGAGCTGGGGTTAAAGAAAGAGGATTACCAGTTCTATCTCGATTTAAGAAAGTACGGTTCCACCCGCCACGCAGGCTTTGGTCTGGGATTTGAACGCTGTGTTATGTATTTAACCGGTATGTCCAATATCCGCGACGTTGTCCCGTTCCCAAGAACCGTAAACAACTGTGAACTCTAGAATTCTACCACAAATTCCCTACCTTTCCGGCAGGGAATTTGTGGTATCTTTACTGGGAAAGCCGGATGAAAAAAACGGCGCCGGAAACAACTGAGGGACTATGAGGTGATGACTATGAAATTCGTACATATAGCAGACGTTCACTGGGGCATGAGCCCGGACAGCGATAAGCCCTGGAGCAAGGAACGCTCCCAGGATATCAAAGATACCTTCGCGAAAGCCGTCGCACAGGCGGGACAGCTGGAAGCCGACTGCCTGTTTATTTCCGGCGATTTATTCCACCGCCAGCCGCTGGCAAGGGATTTAAAAGAAGTCAATTATCTGTTTTCTACGATACCCGGTGTTCACGTCGTCATCATCGCAGGCAATCACGACCGCATCCGGAACAATTCCGCACTCTTAAGCTTTACCTGGGCGCCCAATGTGACTTATCTGATGGACGAGGAGCTGCAGTGCGTCTATTTTGAGGAGATCAACACGGAGGTCTATGGCTTCTCCTACCATACCACGGACATTCCCGAGAACCGCCTGGACCATCTGAAGGTGCCAAACAACGGCAGAATCCACGTTCTTTTGGGGCACGGCGGCGACGCCAACCACATTCCCTTTGACAAGGGGGCCATGGGCGCACTGGATTTCTCCTACATTGCCATGGGACATATTCATAAGCCGGAGGTGCTGATTGAAAACCGTATGGCATTTTCCGGGTCACCGGAACCGCTCGACAAGACGGAAGCCGGCCAGCACGGCATGTTTGTAGGTGAGATCAACGAGGTAACCCGCATGGTAACCTCTTTAAAATTTGTTCCCCTTGCAAGGCTTCAGTACATCTCCTTAGCAGTCAACGTGACCACAGCCACCACCAACACGGAGCTGGCCATGAAAATTACCCAGGAGATTCAGAACCGGGGACCGGAGAATATTTTCCGGTTCCGCATCCGCGGCATGCGTGATCCCGACATCTCCTTTGATTTAGACATGCTGTCCACGCGTTTTAAAATAATGGAAATCATTGATGAATCCGAACCGCAGTACGATTTCTCAGCGCTGTTCGCGGAGCATCCCAGCGATATGATCGGCTTCTATATTCAGGCCCTTCAAAAGCCGGAGATGAGCCAGGTAGAAAAGAAGGCGCTGTATTACGGAATCAACGCGCTGCTGCGCACTACGGATGAAAGGAGCTGACCGAATGAAAATTCTGGATATCTATATTAACGGTTTTGGAAAATTTCACGGGCGGAACCTTTCCTTCGAGGACGGCTTGAATATCGTCTACGGCAAGAATGAGGCCGGCAAATCCACCATCCATACCTTTATCAGAGGCATGCTGTTCGGCATCGAAAAACAGCGCGGACGGGCCTCCAGAAACGATCTGTACTCCAAGTTCGAGCCGTGGGAGAACAGCGGCATCTACGAGGGACAGCTGCGGCTGGAGCATAAGGACCACATCTACCGCATTGAACGGACGTTTCAGAAGAACAAGAAAGAATTTAAGGTGGTGGATGAGACCGCGGGACGTGAGATCGAACCGACAAAGGCATTTCTCGACGACCTTTTAAGCGGTTTAAGTGAGACTGCTTACAACAACACGGTCAGCATCGGCCAGTTAAAAAGCGCTACCGATGAGGGCATGGTGTCTGAGCTTAAGAATTACATTGCCAATTTAAATACGACCGGCAATATCGCGCTTAATATCACAAAGGCAACTTCCTTTTTAAAGAGCCAGCACAAGGAGCTGGAATCCCAGATGGTTCCGGAGGCCGCCCGCACCTATACCTCTCTGCTCAGCGAGATCCGCAATACGGAAAAAGAGATTGCCTCACCTGAATATGAGAATCAGATTCAGGCTTACCAGCGCATGCGCGTGGAGGTAAAGGATACGCTGGAAGTGAAGCAGAAGGAAAAGGAAGAGCTGATCCAGAAAGTGGCCAGAGGCAAACAGGTCCTGGCTAATAATCAGTTTACCGACCAGGATTCCATTACCGCCTATTCCATCAAGACACAGGGGACCTTTGACGAGTATACGGAGGCGAAGGAGGTCTGCGGCAGGAAATCGAAAAAGATCCTTTCGGTGCTCTCGCTCGTTATCGCCACCCTGCTGCTGTGCGGTGCCGGCGCAGTCTACTATCTGGGCGACAGCAATTACCTGACAGCTGCTTATGGGATGGATTCCCTGGTCTGCATCGCCGCGGCGGTGGGGGCCGCCATTATCTTCTATCTGATCGGCCTTATCCTGTACCTTCGTCTGCGCCATCGCCAGAAGGACATGGAATTAAGCGCCAAGGTCCTGCAGGAGATATTTTCCAGGCATTTGGGCGACACTGCCATATCCATGGACGCCATGCGGGCATTTCAGGCCAGAATGGCCGAATTTACGCGGCTGAGTTCCGCCATTGCCAAGTCGGAAACCGCGATTGAGCAGAAGGCTGCCGAGATCACGGAACTTCAGGGGAGGCAGGAGACCTGCGGGGAAGTCATTGAGAAACAGCAGAAGACACAGTGGGAGCTGGAGAAGAAGCTGGAGCACCTCTCCGCCTGCAAGACCCAGGCAGAAGGCCTGAAGCATATCCTGGCAGAAAATGACAGAATCCGCGAGGAACTGGCCGCCATTGATCTGGCGTTAGAGACTATGACGACGCTCTCCTCTTCCATCCGGGATTCCTTCGGTCTCTATCTAAATAAGACCGCATCGGACCTGATCGCAGGGATCACAGGAGGGATTTATACCAGTTTAAGTGTGGATGAGAACCTGAATGTGTTTCTCAATACGAAGACCAAGCTGGTTCCGTTAGAACAGGTCAGCAGCGGAACCATGGACCAGGTATACTTGGCGCTGAGACTGGCTGCCGCCAGGCTGATCATCGGGGACCACGGGGAGATGCCGCTGATTTTTGATGACAGCTTTGTCCTCTATGACGATGACAGGCTGAGGACGGCCCTGAGATGGCTCGTGAAGGCCTGTGAAGGGCAGATAATTATCTTTACATGCCATCAGAGGGAGGCGCAGATGCTGACCGCGAATCTGATCCCTTATCATCTGGTGGAGATTTGATGTGCAGACAGGGTTTTGCCGCCCATTCCAGAAGGTCCATCATGGCCCGCAGCGCTTCCCCACAGCTGGCAGCCTCCCTTGAGGTCCCGGAAGGTACAGCGCTGCTGGTGATCGAAAATATTGTCTATGACCAGTATGACGTCCCCATAGAACTAAGTATTGAATCAATATCCGGAGAAACGCACCAGTTTAGTTTTGATGTATTTAGTAATTCGTAATAGAACTGCCGGGCAAAACAAAAAACTGCTTTTTGAGAATAACCACTGGGATCCAGCCCCATGGTTTTACTCAAAAAGCAGTTTTCTTTTGTTCGCTCTGAAACGAACCAATACTCCAATTACAATCCCCACCGCCGCCGGGCTGATCCATTCCAGATTCAGGCTGTGCAGGGGAAGCAGGAGCAGCACGCGTCCCAGAGGCGTTATGCCGATTTGATACAGTGCCATTGCTACGCTCGTAATTCCGGTCAGAACGATGGAACAGACGTAAACCAACCGCCACCGCTTCCCGTCAGGGAAAAGAAACGAGAGGAGAATCAGTACGATAGCCGCAGGGTAGATTGCATTTAGCACTGGTACGGATATCTCCAAAATCCGGTTCAGTCCGGCATTGGCTATGATCAGGCTGACAACAGCAAAGATAAACGCCCACATCCGGTATCCGATCCGGGGCAGAAGCGTACAGAAATACCGGCTGCAGCAGCTAATCAGACCTATACAGGTATTGAGACAGGCGATAAAGAAAATAGCCGCCAGCATAATCAGCCCTGCCTTGCCAAACAGGAAACGCACCATCTGATTCAGGGTCTGCGCACCGTTTTCAAAAGAACCAAAGGCGCCTCCCGCGACCGCACCGATATGAGCCAGTGCGGCGTATACCAGAACCAGGATGCCGCCGGCAATCACTCCGGCCTTTATCGTTTCTTTTATGATGGAGGCTTCCGCCTTCACTCCCAGAGCGCTGATATTGAGAGAAATAATAATTCCAAAATTCAGAGCCGCTATGGTATCCATCGTTAAGTATCCTTCCAGAAATCCCTTCACAAGCGGATTCTTCTGATACATCTCAGACGGCCCCCCATAACCAGACACCGAAGCCGGCTTTAAGATGCAGCCGAAAAACAGAATCGCTATCAGAGTCAGCAGACACGGAGTCAACACTTTCCCAAGCCGGTCTGTCAGCTTATCCGGCTTTAAAGCCACCAGAAATGCAATGGCAAAGAACAGGCACGAATACAGAAGCTGAGCCCTCCCCACAGAAACGCGGCCATGCAGAAACGGGATTACAGCCATTTCAAACGAGGTACTGGCGGTTCTGGGAATTGCCAGACACGGTCCGATGGACAAATAGATCAGGAGCGTAAAAACAGACGCAAACCCGGGATGGACCCGGCCCGCCAGACCGGTAAGTCCGCCGGCCTTCGCCACTGCAATCACGCCCAGAATCGGAAATCCAATGGCCGTCACCGCAAAGCCTGCCATGGCTGTCCAGGTATTCGTCCCTGCCATAGCGCCTAAAAAGGGCGGAAAAATAAGATTTCCCGCCCCAAAAAACATGGAGAATAATGTCAGTCCTACCAGACAGACGTTCCGTTTCGACAATCGTTCCATCGATCTCCTACCTGTCACCCGCACGGTAACGGTCAAGGAGCCTGTTAATTCTCGACGTAGGATTGAGCAGCTCGCTCAAGGAAGCGTCATGATTCAGATTATCGATGATCAGTGCGATATACTTGCTCATATCCACATTGATATAATACGGTCTGGACAGCAGATCCGGTGTCTGATATACCAGATTCGTCGTCAGAATCCTGTCTATGGTTCCATTCTCATAGTATTCGTCAAATTTGGCCAGGCCGTTGGTGAATAAACCGAAGGTGGAGCAGATAAAGACTTTTCTCGCTTTACGCCGTTTCAGCTCCTTCGCCACATCCTGCATGCTCTCGCCGGAAGAGATCATGTCGTCCACAATAATTACATCTTTCCCTTCCACGCTGCTGCCCAGGAATTCATGCGCTACGATCGGATTGCGTCCATTGACAATCTGTGTATAGTCGCGGCGCTTATAGAACATACCCATGTCAAGACCAAGCACATTGGCAAAGTATACAGCACGTCCCATGCCGCCTTCATCCGGGCTGATCACCATCATATGGTCGCTGTCAATCTGCAGTTCCTTCTCTTCTCTCAGAAGATATTTGATAAACTGATAAATCGGCTGAACCGTCTCAAATCCCTTTAGCGGAATCGCATTCTGTACTCTCGGGTCGTGAGCGTCAAAGGTAATGATGTTCTCAACACCCATATTGGTCAGCTCCTGAAGTGCCAGTGCGCAGTCCAGGGATTCTCTGCTGGATCTCTTGTGCTGTCTGCTCTCATATAAGAACGGCATAATCACATTAATACGGCGGGCTTTGCCGGCCGCTGCCGCGATGATTCGTTTTAAATCCTGAAAATGGTCATCGGGAGACATGTGGTTTGTCATCCCGCAAAGGGAATAGGTCAGACTGTAGTTACACACGTCGACCATAATGTATAAATCGTCTCCGCGGACTGACTCGGAAAGCGTTCCCTTCGCCTCTCCCGTACCGAAACGCGGTGTGCTGGCCCCGATGATATAGGACTCTCTCTGATATCCGGAAAATGCAATCGTAGACTTGTGCTCGCTTTCACGCTCCCGTCTCCAGTCCACCAGATAATCGTTTACTTTGGCTCCCAGCTCCGTACAGCTCTTAAGCGGAATTAATCCCAGCGGGCCCACCGGAATCGTCTCAATCGTCTTCTCTTCGTATAACATTTCTTCTCCTCCAACGTATCCATTTGTCTTACAACGGTTCTTTTATATCATTATGCGCCGAAATAGTCAAGTTAATCAGCGCGTTTTGCTTTCTTTCGCAGGCGAATATCGTCACCATAGAGCGGAATAATCGTATATTTGCTGATCAGGCGGGAAGTCACGCGCTCGGTGTAACGGTCCCTCAGTTCATTCAGCGGATGATTCGTGGAAATAATCGTGGACTTCGATGAATTCAGCCGCTCATTGATGCAGTAAAACAGCTGGGACGAGGTAAAGCTGTTGTTGAGCTCCGTCCCCAGGTCATCGATGATCAGTAAATCACAGTCCAGAATGTACTGGTACATGCCTTTTATCTCTTCCTCCGCCTGATACTCAAAGCGGTTTTTTGAAAATACCTCGAACAGATCATTGGCCGATAAATAGATCACGGAATAATAGCGGTCGATCAGCTCTCTGGCAATGCAGTTGGTCAGAAAGGTCTTTCCAACCCCTGTAGGCCCCGTAAACAGCAGATTGCCGTGTTCCGTGGAAAAGTCGTCCACAAACCGGTGGCACGTTTCCACTACCTGTTTCATATACTGCCTCACCGTTCTTCCCAGGACGGGCAGTACCGACGAGTCATCAAAATATTCAAAAGAAAAAGTAGAAAAATTTTCAAGTGTTACAATCTCTTCAATGTTGGACTGGGCATAAAGATATTTCATCTCGGCCTGCCGGAAGCAGTGGCACTTCCTGCCCTCCGAGTAGCCGGTGTCCTGGCAGTCCGGGCACTTATAATGCATCTCCATATAGTCAGGCGAAAATCCGTATGCACGGAGCAGAACGCTCTTCTGTTCCCTCAAATCCGCAATCTCCGCCCTCAGTTCCTTTAACGCCCCCTGATCACCGTCCAGCAGCCTTCTGGCGCTCTTTACCGCACAGGAGCTTATGGAGTCGTCCAGTTCTTTTATGGCAGGTATCTTTTTATAAACTTCCGCTATTCTGTTTTCCTGCTCATGGCGGTTTTGCAGCTGCTGCTGCTGATAAGTACGCATGATGGCATCATACTGAGAATTGCTGAGCGACATGGCTCCCTCCTTAATTTTCTGTTAACTGCTGCAGCACCAGAGCATCATAATCGATCTCTCTCTGAGGAAAGTTCTGAAACTGGTTGGTACTTCGTCCGCGGCCGTTCCCGCCTCCCCTGTACTCCTGGGTGCCGGCTCCATTGCCGCTTCCCTTGCCCTTTGTGCGCCCCGCATGCTGCTCATCCAGCCGTTTCACGTCCTCTAAGGAGCACACACCGGCCTTTTTCCAGCCCGAAAGGATCTTGTCCGCATATTTGAAGCTGGGCGTGTGTGTGGCCGTCAGAGTGCGGTTACAGGCCTCCAGGACAAGCTCCCTGGTAAACCCGTAGGTCTTAAACCAGCGGTCAATCATCTCACGCTCTGCATCGCCCGGCTTTCTGTCATTTAAACCGAAGGCCTTCATCACCGCAAAGGAATCCCGGGTAAAGGAAGAAGCATATGCCTTGGCATCCTCCACCGTCTTAAGCCCGGACTCGTGCCAGTTGATTGCCACAGTCTCGATATAGCGGATACTGGTGTGGCCTCCCTGCACGCAGTACTCCACCACGTATTCCAGAAGCTCCGCCGTCATGTGCAGACCGTCATAGAGATAGGCAAACACCTCACACTCCCGCTGCGTGAAGACTTTATTCATGTATTTCTGGGCAATATATAGGAGCTGGGAAAAGTCTTCATCCCCCGCCAGACCGCTGATCTGCTCCGGGGAATAAACAGGCCTTGGCTCTGTCTTTTTAACCGGGGCCTGCGCCGAGGCAGGTTCCGGGGCAGTAAGGACGGCCTCCCTCTTCTCCGGGACAGCCGCTTCTCCGTACACAACAGTACCGGTGCCGCTTCCCTTTACCGGTCTCTCCACGTAGTCATAAGAGGACTGTACAGCCACACAGGCCTCCGGAAACACTCCATTCAGCGGAGATTCCATACTTTCCGTAATCATGCCGCCGGCGCAGGCCGTCTGAGCCGCCGCAGGCCATTTATCCACATCAGGGCCATCGACGGGGACTTTATCCACAGACGCCTCCAGAACCCCCAGCTTTTTCCAGTAAGACAACGCACGTGTTACATCTGATTCCGTGTGGTTAATGGCATCCGCGATCATGGAGACCGTCACCGCTTCCCCCTCATGGCGAAGCACAAAAAGATACTCCTTGATATACTCCCCATTGGCCGATGCCATATATGTATCAATAAACTCGTTGGCTACCAACGTCGCACTCACTTTAAAACTGCTTTTAAAATCCACCGCCATAACCTCACTTTTCATCCTGTACCCTGTACGTGAACTGCCTCACCAAGTGCTCATAGTATACCATAAGTCCCCTTAAAAAGAAATAGGGGGAGTTATCCACCAAAGTAATTGTGGATAATGTGGATAATGTGGAAACCAGGTATACATAATCTTAAAAATTATGGGGATTTGTGTCGAATGCCGCATAAATCCGTTATTTCTAAAATTGTAAGTCAATAATTTATGTTAATTAAAAAATCCACATAGCTTCTTTACATAAAATGTTGAAAACTATGTGGATAATGTGGATAACTAATTACCTAACAGCTTTTCTCCCACTTTTACAATGTCTCCGGCCCCCATAGTTATCAACAAATCACCGTGTATACAGTTTTCCAAAATAAATGTTTCTATTTCATCAAAGGACGGAATATAATGGGCTTTTACCCCCTTCGCCTCGATTCTGTCGACAATATCTTTGGAACTGATGCCTAAATTGTCGGTTTCGCGGGCGGCGTAGATATCTGCTAAGATTACTTCGTCAGCCATGGACAGGGCCTCTGCAAATTCGTCAAGAAAGGCCTTTGTCCGCGTATACGTATGGGGCTGGAATACGACCCACAGCTTCCGGTGCGGATAATTCAGCGCTGTCGCCAGAGAGGCGCTGATTTCCTGCGGATGATGGGCATAATCATCGATAATGGTGATGCCTCCCAGTTCTCCCTTCTTCTCAAAGCGGCGGTTTGTACCCGTGAATTTCCACAGTCCCTTCTTTATCATCTCCAGAGATATCCCCAGTTCCATACATACAGCAATGGCCGCCAGGGAGTTATACACATTATGTTCACCGGGAACCCCCAAAGCTACGGTATCCACTGTTTCTCCATCCACACTCAGGTCGAAGACCGGTCTTGCCAGTTCATCGAATCGGATTTGTTCCGCACGGTATTTGCTGCTCTCCTCTTTGCCGAATGTGATGACACGGCAGGGCAGCCCCTCCGTAATCTTTTCATAATCCGTTATATCGCTGTTAATGACCAGAATGCCGTCCTTCGGCAGCTTCTCTGCAAACAGGCGGAAGGAGCGGCGGATATCGTCTAAATCCTTGAAGAAATCGAGATGATCGGCCTCCACATTTAAAATCACCTCAATGGTCGGAAAAAATGACAGGAAGCTGTTGGTATATTCGCAGGCCTCCGTCACAAAAAGCTCCGGTCCGCCCACCCGGATATTGCCTCCGATGGAGTTTAAGATACCGCCTACGGAGATTGTCGGGTCTGCATCAGCAGCCAGAAGGATCTCAGTGATCATGGAGGTTGTAGTGGTCTTTCCATGGGTTCCGGATACTGCGACCGCGTTCTCATAGTTTTTCATCATCTGCCCCAGTAGTTCCGCACGGCTCAGCATCGGCAGCCCTTTTTCCATGGCCGCTGCAAATTCCGGATTGTCCGGATGGACTGCCGCAGTGTAAACGACTACATCAATCCCATCAACAATATTTTCCGCCCTCTGACCATACGCAATCCTGGCTCCCTTTGCGGCTAAATGATCCGTAAGCTCTGATTCATGAGAATCGGAGCCGGAAACAGTAAATCCCTCATCGATCAGTATTTCGGCCAGCCCGCTCATGCTGATGCCGCCGATCCCTATAAAATGTATATTCTCCGGTTTATGAAAATCAATCTGATACATCGTTTTTTCCATCCTTATTATGTTTTTAATTTTATTCCACTTACTTTTACTGCTTTTCTGCGGTAAAGTCAACTCTTTCTTATTATTATATCGAAAAAGCGGCAGAAAAGCTACGTTTTCGAGGGATAAACAAAAAAATCACCCGCAGTCTCTGTTGTCTGCGGGTAATTTTAAGAATATTTTTATGTTATTTTTTGTCCTGTTTTTTCGTTTCTTCTCCGTAGTTCCCATAATATTTGCCGTAATACTTGCCATAATACTTACCGTAGTAGTTTCCATAGTAGGAGTCGCGGTCTAAGTCCACCTTATTTAAGACAACACCCAGAATACGGCATTCGCCCTTTTCCAGCTGCTCCTTTACGTGCTGTACCATCTTATAGCTGATTGCACCGCTCTCAACGACAATAATGGTACCGTCCACGTGTCTGGCAATCAGAGCCGCATCGATAACGCTGCCCAGAGGCGGAGCGTCAATGATTACATAGTCATACTCCTCCCGGGCCTTCTGAATCAGTTCAGCAAATAAATCGCCGCTCAAAAGCTCTGTCGGATTCGGAGAAACAGGACCGGCAAAGATCATATCCATGTTGTTAATATCCGTATTGCAGATGACATCGTCAATCGTTTTCTGTCCGGATAAGTAGTGGGTCAGGCCAAATTTATTGCCCTCCGCCTTATAGCGGCCCACAAGCACAGATTTACGAATATCAGCGTCGATAAACAGGACACGGTTATCCGCTTCCGCGAAAGATATCGCCAGCTGGAATGAAAGTGAAGATTTTCCTTCATTAGGTGTCGAGCTGGTCAGTGTAATGACTCTTGTATCATGTCCGGAAAACAGGATGTTGGTACGCAGCGTTTTAAACGCCTCGTTTGCCCTGAAATCCAGCTTTTCGTGTTTACGCAATAAAACTTTCTGCATCCTGCTTACCTCCCGCTCTTCTTCCGTTTGGATTTCTTCTTTTTCGTGCCTGTCTCTCCCTCAAATACCGGTATTGTAGCGAGCGTATTGAGTCCCAGGTACCTCTCCACATCCTCAGGTGTCTTAATTGCATCATTCATCACGAACAGCACGAGTATAATCGCTCCTGCCAGGAACACGCCTGCCAGGCCGCCGATCATGGTATTCTTCGTTATGCTTGGTTTTGTCTTCTGTGTTGGCAGGTACGCCTCCTCTACAATGTTCGGCGGCGCGGAATCCATAATCTCGGCCATGCGGGCAGATGCTACCGACGCGAACTCATCTGCGATGGATTTGGCCATGTAAGGGTCTGTATCCTCCACCGAGATGGTGAGGATACGGGTATCGGTAGGGTTATCCACCTTAATTTTTCTTACTAACTGTTCATGGCTTAAATTTAAGTCCAGGTTAGTGATAACCTGAGCCGTAACGGGCCGGCTGGTTACCAGCACCTTGTAATCCTTAGTCAGCTGCGTTCCCAGCTGTAAATCCGTCAGGGAGGTCAGCGTAGTCGTCTTATTCACGATATAGAGCATCGTAGAGGACGTATAGACGGGCTTCATCACCATTGCGGTAAAAAGTCCGAAGCCGACGGCACCCACAATGCCGGTCAGAAGGATAATCCACAGTTTCCGTTTGATTACGTAAAATAGTTCCTTTAAATCAATTTCAATCTCGTCATCCTGATTGGTTCCCATAATTTTCTCCTAAATCAAAATAATTTATCCTCCAGTACCGCCATCGGATTCCCGCATAAAATCCCTTCTGCAACCGACGCAGGACAATTGTCATGTATCCACGCCGCCGCTTTTTTTATCTGCGGTTTACGATAATGAGTGCCATGGGAATCTGTTCCCAGAAAATGGATCCGCCCAGATTTGCAGAGCTTGCGTACTACCGCGCTGGCAGAATCAAACACTCCGCCAAACAGGCTTGCTCCATTTACCTGAAGGCAAATGCCCAGATCTCTCAATTCATCGAGCCGGTCATTCTCCTTATACAGGCAACGGTAACGCTCCATGTGAGCCAGTATAGGCGTATAACCGCCGGAGGCCAACTTTCGCAGCCCCCTGTACAGCTCTTCATAACGAACCGACGGCAAAAACTCCACCAGAATGTAATGACTTCCCGCCATCGTCCATGCACGGCCTTCGTCAAGGCACTCCAGAAGGCTTTCGGAATACATTAGCTCATTCCCCAGATGCAGCCTCATTTCGGCTCCGTATGTGGTCTCCTTTAAGCGCAATTTCAACTTCTCAAAGGACTCCTGCAGTTTAGAAGTGTAGCCGGCCTCGCAATCCGCTGAAAAATGAGAGGTACAGATAATATGGCGCACGCCTTCCTCATATTCCAGTTTCATGGCCTCCAGGCTTTCTTCCATTGTTTGTGACCCATCGTCTACTCCGGGAATTAAATGGCAGTGAATGTCGTATAAATCCATCCTTCTTACCGTTCCCTTTCTTTTTGTAATAATTACTGGTTGCTTACTGACTTTGTTTTTTGTTGACTTTGTTATTTGCTGTCTTTCCAGGTATGCACTGCAACCAGGACAATAATTCCGAGAAGGACTCCTATCACTCCCGTAATCATTCCGGTTCTGCACAACCCGTTACCGTATATTTTGAAAAAAAGTTCCATGTAATCCGGTGTCATCGTCGACAGTTTCTGACCGATCATGACCATTCCGACGCCAAAGGCCGCCGCAGTCAGCAGTCCGCCGGCCATAAGGCCTTTCCCGCCCAGTATAACACCGCGGTATTTATAATGGTTCAGGCCAATGATAAGGGCCTGTGAAAGAATGGCAAGAAGCAGTGAAAACGGCAGAGCTATTTTTGCAAAAGAAAAAAATTCTGTTTTCATTTCTATCCACCATGCTGCAAATGGCCATTTAAGCAGAGAGGAGTACTTCTGATCCAGGCGGTTCATCAGTTCATCCAGACCTGTCTGGGCCTGCTCTGTCATGGTAACTGACTTTCCTTCCAAATACGATCTGATATCCGCCTCCAGCCAATCCGTCAGCATGGACGTATCTGCCTGATAGGCGCCCCGGCTTAAATCACTCTCTACCTGCTGCCTTGCCGCCAGAACGACGCGCTCATATGTAATAGCGCCATCCATAACGTTATCCGGGATATCCAGAAGTGCGAACGAAATGGAAGTATCGCGCCGCAGTTCCTCAAAAATCGTTCGGTAATATCCCGTATCCGCAAGTTTATTCAAAACAGCACTGTCCTGAAACGCCCCGATCCAGACGCTTACTGCCGTAAAACAAACGGCGGACAGCACACCTATTTCCGCTGCCAGTATGAATCTAAAATACTTTCTGAGCTTCCTGTTATGATGGTGTACAAAAAGCTTCTTCAAAAATGATATGGCTGTTATAATCGCTATGACTACTGCCAATATGATAAGGATATACCATAATGTCTGATAAGGTATATGGATGCGCGCCATCAGGGCATCCGTATCCTTTGATAAATACTCGTAAGACTGAGGCGGTGCCTTGTCCACAAGCTCCAGAATCGAGATTACTTCCGGAGTCGGGGGCGTTGCTGCCTGTGGCTCATCAGAGCCTGTTCCGCTCGGATCGCCGGTTCCGTCCCCACCATTCTGATCATCACCGGCTGGTTCTCCGCTTTCCGTACTCTCTCCCGGCTGATTTCCAGCTTCTGCGGTTTCGTCTGTCTCCTGGACATCTGTGTTCTTATCTCCGGCTTTGTCTTTTCCTTCAGTACCGGAATTAGGGTCCTGAGCCGGCGCCGTTGGCTGCGATTCTGTCTCCGGAGGTGCCGTCTGCCCGATTGCCTCTAAATACCCACTGTCGACACCAGTCTGTACGTTAGAATAGATCTCGGATATCACCGACTGTGCCTGCTCCGCTGTCAGATCCACATCATCCTGCTGTAAATAACTTATGGCAGAATTTATATATTCCTGACGAACCTTGTAGATAACACCGTCCTGCTCGAACTGGCCGTTGATAACGGAAACGATCGACTGCTCGTTGCCGTTAATACTGCCGGCGTAAGCAGGGATACAGAAAAATATGACAATTAGAAATGTAGAGAACAGCAGTGATAACAGACTACAGTGGTCTGCAGCCCTTGTTTTATTTTTCATAATTTGCTCCACATTGGTTTTGTTGCATGGGTTGAAAAATGGTTGTGTAATGTGTTGTGTATATTGGTTTTTGTTTTGTATTTTGCTGTAAGGTGCACTGAAAAATAGGGCGGTTCCTTTGGGAGCCACCCTATAAATGGTTGGAAATTGATTATTTTGCTAAAGAAATAGTGTAAGTTACATTAACGCCATTTACTGGTACAGTAACTGTCACGGAACTATTCTTATGATCTTTGTAAAAATCAGGTGTAACATAGTTATCTAACAAATCATCTAACTTGTCTCCCCTTAACTCATCAACGGTAAAGGATTTGCTAATTCCAGGAATAGAAACTGCCACTTTCTCAGCTCCGTCCAACTCCGAAATAGTAGTGTCAACTACACTTGCAATAGAACCTTTTACTAATTCAGCATCATCCGTATCTTTAATATCTATAACGTCAACTTTAACCTCAACTACAGCAGCATCGCCCTTCGTTACTGGATCTGAAACTTCAATACCAGCAATTACACTCTCAGCGCCTTTAATAGATTCTTTAGCTGCATTTTTCACTTCATTTACTGCACCCTCAACTTTTTCTGCCGGAGTTGCAGTGCTACCACCCCCATTGGAGCTGCTTCCACCGCCTGGCAGAGACTGATTTCCATTACCACCATAAGTAGCTGTTGAAGGTACATTTGGCTGTCCGTTTGTTGTACCATAGAGGCCAAAGTTATAAGTTGTACCATTAATAGTCATATCACCAAGGAATAAGTCACCACTTGCATTCATGTAGTAAACCTGATTGTCAACCTTGATCAAGCCAACCTGCATAACGCCATTGTATGCCAGGAAATACCATTTTCCGTCAGCATCCTGGAACCAGCCCTTCTGCATAATTCCGTTATTGTCGAAATGATACCATCTTCCGTCAACATCTCTAAACCATGTTCCTGTCTGGAATGTACCGTTATCATTCTGGTATCTCCAGTTGCTTCCCTCCTGTAACCATGCAGCTGAGGCTGTCATGACTGAACCTACGGAGAGAGCTGTTGCTAATGCCATAACAGCAAGCTTCTTCATTCTCATAATTGCATTCTCCTTTCAAAAATCCTTTTCCTAAAATTGTTTTTCCGGAATATGTAACCCGTTGAAACTATATTAACTCACCTTTCCATATTTTGCAAGCTTTTTCGGCTTAAAACATGTCTATATAATATGTTTTTAGCATATATTACGAACAATTATTTTAAATTGTATTCATAAAAAAACAGGTTCTTTAATATTTAGCAACCCTGCTATTTTATTCATATTATATAGCTAATTGCCTTGTCTGTTATTTAATGTGGATTTTATAGCAAATTATTTAAATCTTGTATAAACCAATATAACGTGACCTATATTATATATTAGGTAGTTATACAACTTGTAAATATGGTAATCTAAAAGGAGCTAAATACGTGTTGCTTATGTCTTTTCTACTATATGGTTCTATTTGCTTTATAATCTGTTGCCTTATAATTCTAATCATAATCCTCTATTGCTCAGTCCACGTTTCGACAACCTACGATAAATTATCCGATGATGATCAACAGATTAAATTTTTGCAGACTCACAATACTTTGTAATAATCCATTTACAGACGCGATAACTTCCAGCTGTTATCAAAAAAACAGCACAGCCAATCACAGTTCCAATACTGTTCATGAGAATATCGTCCACTTGAAAGTATCCTCTTTGGGTAAGTAATTGAACTGTTTCAATTGTCAAGCTGCTCATTGCGCCTACCGCAAGACATAACACGAAATTACGCATTGGACGAAAAAGAATCGCAAGTAAAAAACCATATGGGATAAACAAAAGTACATTTTCGACAACATATGCATTATTTCTGGAACCTCCCAGTGTTTCAAATAAGGTAAGGCTAATTGCTGTCCGTGAACCCGGTTCACGTTCAAACAATGTAATATGTACCAGCGCAAATAAATAGACTAAAAATATTACTTTATAAAAATTATAGAGAGGTTTACTATTTTTACGCAAAATAATTTTAAACACAAAATACACAATTATACCCAAAAACAGGGCGTATGGGAGATATTCTAATTCTTTTCCTATATCCTTTATTATGTAGCTCCACATAGCTTTATCAAGTAAATCAAACATATTAACTGCCTTTCAATAAAAATTTCTAAACCATTTATAATTAGTATCATGTATTCACTATTTTATATCCAAATAAATATATGATTTATCGCTACCGAAAAAATTTATATTCTATTAGACCATTATTTTTTGTTCTATAAATAGATTCCAGTATTTTTTGCAAAATACATTTTGTCCTCTACTATAACATAATTTTTTTTTGATTGCAGTATTATATCATATTCTTATTTTTAATAACTATTTTAGCCACTCTTCTATCATACTATCTTCTGGTAAATTAATAAAATTTCTCCCATTATAATTTAACAGCACTTCTTTTTTTCTTTTTAATGATACCTCTGTATAAATCTGAGTTGTAACAATACTGCTATGCCCCAGAATATCTTGAACCGCTCTGATATCTGCTCCATTATTTAGTAGCTGGGTTGCGAAACTATGCCGTAAGTAATGAGGAGTTGCTTCAGAATTTATATGTGCCAATTCTCTATATTTATAAAAAAGATTTTCTATACTGTAAATACTTAATCGTTTTCCATATTTGTTAACAAATAATGCATCGTCCTGAAGATTAAACTCTTGCCTCGTTCTAATCCATTTCTGGAGCTTTTGATTTACGGTTATTGATGATATAAAAAGCATCCGTTCTTTATTCCCTTTACCATGAATCAAAAAGGAAGCCTCACCAGAATCATAATCTTCTATATTTAATGCTGCCACTTCTCCAATCCTCAACCCCAGGCAAAACAGTATTTCAATTATACACATATCTCTCAAGCAAAGTCTCCGGTAAAAATCAGTTGAAGCTGATTTGTATTCTTTTGAAACAGTAGCAATCAGCTGATTTACTTCCATCTTTGATAAGGTACGCGGCAGTGATTTTGGTAACTGAAACTTTCTGGACGAAAATTTCATAAAAATTTCATTCACACCTTTTTCAACATTTATATAGTGAAAGAATTGTTTAATCGAAACATACTTTCTGCGAATGGATCGTGGAGATAATTTCTTATTATTTTGCAAATAAAGAAAATAGTCAGAGATTGAATGCGGATTTATTGATTCATACTTATTTTCATTCAACCATGTAAACATACATAATAAATCACTTTTATATGCATATATGGTTTTTCCTGACAGGTTTCTTTCGAGAGATAAAGAGTTTATAAAATCTGTCAGGTATATTTTTTGTTGTTCGTAATTGTAGTTCATTGTTCGGTTCCCCCTCATTGTAAGTGTATGGTGTGTTTCGAGTTCTATTTCATTCTGAATAGTGAACAGTAGTTAGCATTTCTGTAATTTGTCCTGGACCTCTGCAATTTATTGACATATTTTTTCCCTCCCAAAGTTTAGCATTGATAAATTCATCTTTGATGCTTTGATTATTGCATAAATTGATAGGGCGATAAAGTGTCTAGTCCAAATAATAACAATTATTTAAAATAGATTATAATATACTCTCTTCCTTTTTCTTTCTGAATAAAAATATCTTTGTATTTACTGCTAATTTATGTTTTATGATTTCAGTTGGCGATGTTGGGGGAAGGGGGTATCAATCTTTATGTTGATATCCAAGCGTGAATGGATAACGGTTGTTTATATTATCTCCGAAAAAGTAGAAACAATTAAGAGGAGGTACTATCTATTCAAGATAAATATATTCAAAAAATAAGTTACAGAATTTTAGTGGTATAGGTAATCAATATAATAATTGGATAATAAAAAGAAAGCTTATATTAGAATCGGTTTGTCGGTAATTTATTTTAAAGTGAGGAAATTGCTAATGATTATTACAAAAACACCTTTCCGCATGTCATTTTTTGGTGGCGGTACGGATATAGAAGAATATTTTAATGTAAACGGTGGATCAGTAATATCTACCACATTTGACAAATATTGCTATGTAAATGTTCGACATCTCCCAAGGTTCTTCAATTGGACGTCGGAACTATCCTATTCAAAAACCGAAAGAATAAGTGATATAAATGATATCCAGCATCCAGCTATTCGTAATACTATGAAAATTGTTGGATATGCATGAGATTAGACTGATGTACGAGGCTGATCTTCCGGCACGTTCAGGACTTGGCACTAGCTCTTCTTTTGCAGTTGGAATGCTTAATGCTTTCTATGCCTTGAAGGGTAAATATGCAGATAAGAAGAAACTAGCGGATGAGGCCATTTATCTGGAAAGAGTTCTGTGCCAGGAGGTTGGCGGATGGCAAGATCAAATAGCTGCTGCTTATGGTGGATTTAACAGAATTAACTTTGGTCCTGATGGATATGAAGTTTTACCAATTATTGTCTCACCAGAGCGCAAGGAAAAACTTAATAATAACCTAATGATGTTCTTTACGGGTTTTACCCGCTTTTCGTCTGATGTACAAAAAGCAAATACAGCTGATCATCAGGAGAATAAAAAGGCACAGCTCAAGAAAATGCATGAGCTTGTGAATGAGGCAGAAAAAGTTCTTGTCAATAAAGACAAGGATCTGGATGATTTCGGAAGACTACTTGATATTACGTGGAAACTTAAGCGTCAAACTGGCTCTGCAGTTTCTACTAATAGTATTGACAGCCTGTATTCAAGAGGAATTGAGGCAGGTGCTACGGGAGGTAAGCTTTTGGGGGCCGGTGGCGGCGGATTCTTAGTGTTCTATGTACAGCAGGAAAAACAGGATGCTGTAAAAGAAGCAATGAAGGATCTGATGTACATTCCGTTTAAGTTTGAGAACGGTGGTACGAGAATAATCCATTACACGCCAGAGGTCTATGAGTCTGCAGATGTTTACGTTAAAGAATCAAATGCTTAGACTTATTTGATTCAAAAGTCACACCTGCCGATTCAGCATTGTAGATATTCAGTGTTAGAAAATAAGGAGGATGAATAGAAATATGAATATTCTGGTTACAGGTGCAGGTGGTATGGTTGGTTCTCATATGGTAGAACTATTACATGCAAAAGGAGAAAATGTAATAGGAACATATTATAAGCCAACTACAGATATTACTGAACTGCCTAGAGAGATAATGATGATAGAGTGTGATGTTCGTTATGCTCCTTCTGTAGAAAAGATTATTATGGAATATATGCCAGAACAGATTTACCACCTTGCGGCTCAGAGCTATCCCACTGTATCTTGGGATAGACCATATGAAACTATTGAGACTAATGTAAACGGCACAATTGCTGTATATGAGGCTATCAAAAAGGTTAGACATCTGAAAGAGGAAAATTATGATCCTATGGTTGTAGTGGCATGCTCCAGTGCTGAGTATGGTGAGACTTTAAATGAACTGGAAGGCGACAAGATATACGTTAAAGAGACTGCAGAGCTTAAGCCGCTCCATCCCTATGGAGTAAGCAAGGTTGGTCAGGATCTGATATCCTTCCAATACTTTATGAATGACCACATTCGATGTATTCGTGCACGTATCTTTAACTCTACAGGTACCAGAAAGGTTAATGATGTTACGTCTGACTTTACTCATCGTGCTATCCAGGCAGAGAGAACGGGGGTTTATGAGCTACGAGTGGGTAACCTTAATACCAAAAGAGCGATCATGGATCAGCGTGATTTGGTTAAGGCACTAATACTCCTTGCTGAAAAAGGTATTGCTGGCGAGGCTTATAATATATCTTCTGAACATATTTATCAAGTGAAAGATATCATTAAGATGATTGAGAAGCAGATCGGTCGTGAGTTTAAGATTAATGTAGATCCCACATTGCTTCGCTCTACAGATGAGAAAATCATTGTAGGTGATGTAGCTAAAATCAAAAAAGACACTGGTTGGACGCAGGAAATCCCTATGGAACAGACTATTACTGACATGCTTAATTATTGGAGAAAAAATAATGAGACCTAAACGACTGCTAGCGATTTTAAGCAGATACTTATGGCCAGTTGATGGAGGAAGAAAAGAATCTTTAAATCACTATTTTAAAGAACTACATGATGTATATGGATATGAAATAAAACTTATGTGTTTCTTGGAGTATGGACAAAGCATCGATAAAAACGATTTTCCGGATTACATATCAAATGTCGCGGCTTTAAAAGATGTTTCTTCTGTTGAAAAAATGAAAAATGTTTTGACAAGATCTATGGGAAAATCGCAGTGGCCGTTTCAGTGCTCTTTCTATTATAGCCAGGAAAATAATAGTGAAATAGAAAAAGTTGTTATAGAGTGGAAACCAGACATAATCTTTACAGAAATGATCAGGACTTGCGTCTACTACAATGCTATCAAAAATAGCGGGGCATTGCTACTAGCTAATCTTGATGATCTGCTTTCGTCAAGATATGAGAGACAGGCACATTCTGGAAAATCAAAAGTTAGTTTTGCAGGGAGCTATAGTAATAAAATGTCTAGATATGTTTCCAAAATTTTGAATGTTGGATTAATTAAAAAAGTTGTACTTAGCTTAGAATCCAATCGGTGCGCAAAATGGGAGAAGGAATATTATAAGCTGTTTGATTATTCCCTTATGACCTCTGATGTTGAGCGAGATATTATTAATAACACTATGGGCGATAATAAGGCTAAAACATTATGTGTGGGGATTGACTATGAATACTACTCACAGGATGTGTTTATTGAGAAAGATCCTATTGGCTTATCATATCTTGGTAACTTTAATGTGGCAGCTAATGCAGATACGCTCGAAATGATAATTAACGATGTTTTGCCACATATAAAATCAGACTATCATTTTTATATTATTGGCAAATGCCCTGACTATTTATTGGAAAAGTATAAGAAAGATAAGCGTTTAATATTCTGTGGAAGAGTAGATGACCTCCGTAAGTATGTAAAGAAGGCAACAGTATTCTTGGCACCAATAGCTTATGGTACAGGAATTAAGACAAAAATTGTAGAAGCTATGGCTATGAAAATGCCTGTTGTTACAAATTCTGTTGGTGCAGAAGGTATCTATGCTGAATCTGGAAGAGATTATATAGTCAGCGATAATCCAGTTGAAATTGCAGCAGCAGTTGATGAGTTATTGGACAATCCAGTTAAGGTGGTTAAACTAGGAGAGAATGCAGGACAGTTTGCTTATGAACATTTCAGATGGGATAAGGTGTTAGCCGTATATAAAGAATTAGGTATATAAAGTGAGGACGACCAGATGGGAAAATTTTACTTCGATTACTATTCACACATAAATCTAGGCAGAAGAGTCGGTCAACCGTTCAATGGCGCAAATAATGGAACGGAGTTACTTCTCCTGCAGATTATGAAGTCAGAATATTATGGTAGATGTCCAATTAAGGTTGTCTATCCGAAAGGATTTGAACCTCGTGATGCACACGAAAAAAGCTTTATTAAAGCAGAAAAATTTGAAAGTGTCTATGTTGATAAACTAGATAATCTGCCTTTTGAGCCTGGAGATATTATTTTCATTCCATTGGTTTGTGGAAGAGAATTAATTGAAGCAGATAATTTGAAAAAGAAATTCCCCTATTTAAAGATATATGGACGCGTACATGATAAAAACCATAATTTTCCATATGATATTAAAGACAGGTTATACTATTCCGGTATTAGAAGAACAGGTTTGATGTTGACAATTGATTGGTTTGGTAAAAGAATTCTTTTCAGAATAAAGTATGGCCAGTGGATTTCTAATTTTGACAAGATATTTACTGTTTCTAACTATTCTCTACAAAGGCTGAAACATAATAAAGTAAAATTTATAAATTATTATTATCAAGGGGTGTTGGATTATTATATCAATAAGGCACAAAGCAGAATCCCAAATAATGGAGATAACAAGGAATTTTTGCTATTTATTAGCGGGGGCCGCCCTGAGAAAAATTGTCTTAGGACTATCTTAGCATTTGAAAGATACAAGGCTGAACATCCTAAGGATAAGGTAAAGTTATACATTACAAGTACTAAGAAGGAGACCAGAAAAAATTTGCTTAGAACGCTCTCCCATTATAAAGAATTTAAACCAGAACATGTGAAATTTTATGATTATCTTTCATTCGATGAGCTCAATGAGCTTTATGTTAATTGCAAATTCCTGTTGTTTACCTCAAAGGGGGAAGGTTTTGGCTTACCAATTCTGGAAGCGATGATGGGCGGAAGGCCTACACTGGCATCGTGGAATACCTTCATACCCGAAGTAGCCGGATCATCCATCAGGTATATTAATCCATTTGATATAGATTCTATCAAGAAGGGAATTGAATATTACTCTGTACCAGAAAATCTTGAATTTTATGAAAAGGCAGTTAGGAGGCGGGGAGTAATAGTTAAAGAACAGATAAAAGAAGACGCAGATATGCTTTTTCGAGAGTTGTTTGAGGAATTATGAAGAAATAAAAGGAATGAGGGTGTGTATGGACAATGAGTTGATAGTCATGATGGCGAGTGATGATGGTTATAGTTTTTTGTTGGGGAATGCACTATATTCTTTGTTTGACACGAATACGGAATTTACATCAATAACAGTTTATATCATTGATGATAATATCAGTGATGGTAATAAACAAAAGATACAGAAACTAGCGGAAGCCTATAAACGGATCATAAGATTTTTATCTAAGCCTCATTTACCATCGGAAATTGTGATGAAAGGCACATTGAACATTAGTACCTATTATCGCTTGGCAGTCTGTTCGCTACTTCCAGAGAAAATAAAAAAGATACTATATTTGGACTGTGATATCCTCGTTCGTAGTTCATTGACAGAGCTGTGGAATATGGATATAAGCAGTGTATACCTTGCAGGGGTTCAGGATACTACTGGTAAGAATTCTAGAATCGCAGTGGAGCTTGGCTATGACGCTGACTATGTTAATGCAGGGGTTCTTCTTCTGAATATCGATCGAATGTGTAAAGATGGAATGGAGGAGAAGTTTTTTGAATATTTGAAGAGCAAGAACTACAAGGTCGAATTTAATGACCAGGGAATAATTAATCATTGCTGTATTGGTGGAATAAAGTTAGTTAATCCTAAATATAACTTTATGATTCCATATGACAGATATGATAGAGTACAACTTATAAAGATTACACAAAAAAATGAATTCTATTCAGAAACAGAAATTGCAGAGGCAAAAAACAATCCTGTTATAGTGCATTTTGCAGGATATGCTTTTTCCAGACCTTGGTTTGAAGGTTCAACAGGAAGATTTGTTAAAGAATTTCTTGAATCCTCTAAGAAAAGCGGCTTTACATTCACACCTAAAAAGCAACCAACAAGCATAAAATATAAAACACGCAGTTTTGCTAATTTATTATCGGATGATTTAGCAATAAAATTGAACCAACTGATAGACAACGCCTATAGAGTTTATTCAAGAATCAAGGCAAATAAATAAAGGCGGAGGAATCTAGTATGGCGATTTACCTAATGTTAGTTGCTTATATATTAATCGGACAATCATTGTTATCCGGAAAAATAATTTCAAAGAAGTTTTACTGTGTCTCTGTGTGCATAATCATGGTGCTAATTACGGGATTGAGAGATACGAGCGTAGGTATGTGGGACACGCAATTTGTATATCTCCCGAGTTTTAAGATTATACAGGAACATACGATATCTCAAATCTTACAGATGAAAGACACTCAGTATAGATTCCTTGGTTTTGTATTCTACAGTAAGCTAATTGGCTTAATTTCAACAAATGAAAATTTTTATATTTTAATGATGGCCTGGCCATTTTATGCTTGTGCTACATATCTGATAAAGAAGTGGTCAGAGAAGCCCGGTTATTCGTTTGTTATACTTCTAGGGTTTGGATATTTTACATATTCTTTTTCAATGATTAGAGGAATGCTTGCTCTTGCTTTTAGTGTGCTGGCATTAGATGCTGCACTTGAAGATAAGTGGAGGAAATTCCTTATATATGTGACTTTAAGCGTTTCATGCCATATAACGGCATTGGTTTTTTTGATGGTGTACCCCATCAAAAAGGTCAAATGGACTATAGCAAAAATCATATCGATATTTTGGGTTTTGATTGCATTAAATAATGTGTTGCCTTTGTTATGGAGTAATTTTGTAACAACATATATACGTAATATTTTGCCCACATACAATTATTATGGATCATCTGGTGGTATGTTGGCTAGTGGTATGCTGATCCTTTATATAATGACAGGAATTGTAGCCTTAATTAAAATATGGATATCTAAGGGGGGAATATATAAAATTAAATTACACAAGCCAAATTTCAAAATTAAAAAAATGGGAAAGAAGGCAGCAGTTGAAAATGAATTAGGTAATATGTTAATGGGAATGACAGTAGTCGGGAGTATTTTAATCTTTATGACATCGGTTCTTTCAGAAATGATGCGAATAGCAATGTTTTTGGGATTAAGTAGTACACTTCTGATTGGTAATTCTTTTGGTTATGTTAAAAATTCAGGAAATAAGCAGATCATAAGAGCAGTCGAATTGTTACAGGTAGTGTTGCTTTTGATATATTTCTTTATGTCTGCACTGCCTAATATGAATGCAGTGCCATATAAATTTTTTTTCAATGAGTGATATAACATGAGTATAGATAAAATTATTGAGTATGAGAAAAAATTGTATTTTTCCAGCAGAATAGAGTTTATAAAAGAATTGGCTAACTCTTCAAATAAATACTACATTTGGTCATATGGTAAGTGTTTAAGATTTGACATATTATAGGCGCAAAAAAATATCATAGGCAGAAAATTATGTTTTGATAGACCGAGGGAGTCTTTGAACTAGCACTTTTTATCTGGCCTCTAGGTCCAATTGTAGTCCCCCCTCTTGCTCGTGCTGGTACGGATGCAGTTATCGTGGGTAATTTGTGTATTTGAAATGATGGAGAAAGAAAAGCGGTTTTCAAATTGGAGATAACTGTACCTTTGGTTGGGACTCAACCTTGATTGGTAAAATTAAGATAGGTCATAATTGCAAGATAGGCGCAAAAGCTTTTGTAAACAAAGCCTTTGAGGGGAGTAGTGCTCGCAGGCGCACCAACAAAGAATATTGTTGCTATGGAGAAGTAATTATATGAAGATATTGTTTATTTCGGACTTTATATTAGCAGAGGAACAGGGAGCAAAGCAGTCAACCAAAGCTCATTATCAGACGTTAAAAGACATTTTTGGGGTAGATAATGTTGATGTGGCAGCGTTAAATTCTACATATGAATCAAAGGATGAACATATTATTTTTCGCGAAAATAAAAGAACTAAATCTAATAAACTTAAGAGCATAGTTCAGGGAGTACCATTCTTAATTAGTAAGCACGGAGAAAATAATGTTTTAAAGCTATGCAAGAAAAACCATTATTCTTGCGTTTTTATTGATCATAGTATTTATGGACATATGATTAAAAGAATAAAAAGGGAAATAGGAATTCCTGTTGTCAGCTATTTTCATGGAGTAATGCAATATCAAAATAAGAAATACAAAGAACACAACCAGACAACTTTTTTTTATTTCTTACCATCTTTTAATATGAAGCAAAACGAAATTGACACTGTAAAATACAGTGATATCTGTTTGCTGCTAAATAAAAGGGATAACGATAATTTCAAAAAATATTATGGGCATGAAGCAGATGAATATTTGCCGGTTTATTATATAGATACCGCTAAAATAAATACCGAAGAAAAAGACAATCTGTTTCGACTTCTCTTTGTAGGCGGATATTTCTGGCCTAATATCCATGGAATTACATGGTTTGTTAAAAGTGTTATGCCTAAATTATCCCAGAATATTGTTCTTGAAATTGTCGGAAATAATATGGATAAACTGAAGAATAATCTGGCTGGAGAAAGAGTAACAATACGAGGAAGGGTTGAATCTTTAGATGAGTTTTATAATAAAGCTGATGTAGTAGTTGGCCCAATATTTAAGGGGGAGGGTATGAAGACTAAGACCTGCGAAGCCCTGATGTATGGCAAGATATACTTGGGAACAGATGAAGCGCTGGAAGGATATGAAGATTTAAATGAGTATAGATGCAACACTGCAGATGAATTCGTTCATATGATTGAATTACTTACAGACAAAAACTTGCCGAAATATAATGAAAACTTGCGAAATATTTATCTAGAGAAATATTCACCGCAGATGGCAAAAGCTAGACTTACCAAAATATTTAAGGAATTAGGGGTGATTGAGAATAACCGTGAAAATTGCAATGATAACATTTAGCTGTGCTTTTAATTATGGAGCTGTGCTTCAAACATATGGACTTTACAGTTATTTAAAAAATAGGGGACATGAGATTTATGTAATTGATTATATTCCGGACCGTTATAATCTTGATGCCGAGAATTATGCGGATATGGCAATTAAAAGGACAAGATTGTGGAAATATATTCCATTCTCTAAGACGGTTTGGAAGAAGACCAGACTTGCTCAAATGAAACAGAATCGAGCCAACTTCCGTCAGTTCTTAGAGAAGAACATCGAACTCACACATAAGTATTTCAGCTTTGAAGAACTGAGCAAAGACGTACCTGATGCGGACTTATACATTACAGGATCCGATCAGGTATGGAATCCAGACTTTGTGTGGGAAGGATTAATTGACAAGCCATACTATTTTGCCTTTCTTTCAGATGAGGCAAAAAAAATATCTTATGCTTCAAGTTTTGGAAAAAGTAAGCTGACAGACAGCGAGTTAGAAATAGCAAAGAAATATCTTTCGAAGTATAATTATCTTTCAGTCAGAGAAAAGACAGGTGTTGATGTTATTAAAGCTATGGGGCTTGATGCTGTAGAGGTAGCTGATCCAACAGTTTTGGCTGGAAGAGAAGTATTTTCAGAACTTGCTAAAAAAAACTCTTGGATGGACATGCCGTATATGGTACTATTTCAAATTACATTTCACCAGGAATTATATGAAGCATGTAAATCCATTGCGAATAAAAATGGATTAAAGCTGATTCTTCTGATCCCTGATGTGTTTCAGGCATCTAATCTTGACTATGAGGGTAAGATTGTGCTGCCAAGTGTGGAAGAGTGGATTGGCTATCTTGAAAATGCAGCATATGTTGTAACAGACAGTTTCCATGCAACTGTATTTTCAATAATGTTTGAAAGACCATTTTCTTCTTATGCAATGGCTGGTTATAACGGAAGAATCTATAACATTCTTAATAAGCTTGATCTGGATAAACGAATTTTGTTGAAAGCTGATATTTCTCAATTAGAAGCTGACTTTGAGATAGAAATTGATTTCAATATAGTAAAAGAGAAATTCTATATCTGGAAGAAGGAGTCTGGAGATTGGCTCAATAAGGTGGTAGAGGATCAAAAATAGAGGCGGTTAAATATGGTGGTATTTAGTACAGCAGTAATTGCAACAATGTTACTTAGTATAGCTTCAATAAAAGGTAAAAATGAAAATTTTGAGCTGCTTAGTCGTTCATACACAGATGTGCTTCGTGGAATTGCGATACTACTGATTTTATTGCATCATGCAGAAACAAATCTGTATAAAGAATTACCTCATATATTTAAGGTCTTTATTCCATTGGGTGCTTTTGGCACAGCAATTTTTTTCTTTCTCTCCGGCTATGGTAATTATACCAGCTTAAATAAGCGAAAATATCGGGGTGGGGATTGGCTGATTAAGAAAGCAGGAAGATTAGTTGTGTCATATATTATTGTAATAGTAATTTATACAATTATCCTTTTCCTGTTAGGAGATTCTCTTGTTAGTAAAGCAAATATAGCTGATTATGTATTAAATGTTTTAAAGGGTTTGTCAAGTTTTTTGTGTAAGTTTTAAGAAAATTTTTTGGGGAGGGGA